>Ga0172382_10000583_pt1 | contig 68617 bp, 67 predicted proteins | sample Leawel138RmetaG_FD_122245 | JGI IMG/M metagenome (GOLD analysis project Ga0172382, IMG submission 122245) | Leachate microbial communities from a municipal landfill in Southern Ontario, Canada - Leachate well 138R metaG | ecosystem: Engineered > Solid waste > Landfill > Unclassified | place...
AGGGTCCTCGCCTTCGCGCCATGGATGGCGCGTAGGCGAGCGCCGATTCGGGCGAGAAGCGCAGGGAACCCGCAGGGCGCGGGAGTCGGGCGGCCTTTCTTTTCGTTAGTTTTCTTTGGCCGAACAAAGAAAAGTAACCCGGCGTAGGGGGACGGAATCCCCCGCCTAAATCAATCCGCGCGATAGCGCGCCAATCCACCGGTGGATTCACTGCCCTCGCCCATCCTACATAAGCCGTCAGACGCCGCTATCGCCCAATGAATTGGGCTCCCACGCAGGGCATATTAGTCGCGCAACAACCGGGAACATAGGACGGCATCCCACAACCCGCGTGCGCGTAGCGCACGCCACCCGCGCGATGCCGCCAGGCGAGCCGTCTTTGCCTTTCAACCCCTCTGTCTCGCCGAGCAACGCAGCCCGGAGCGGAATAGCCCGCAGGGGGCGCGCCATGGATGGCGCGCATTCTTCCGTCGGCACATGGACGTGCCGTCGGAAGAACCCGCTCCGGGCGAGTAGCGCAGGGAACCCGCAGGGCGAGACATCGGGGCGGCCTTTTCTTTCGTTAGTTTCTTTTGGCCGCTCAAAAGAAAGTAACACGTCGTACGGGGGCGGAACCCCGACCCAATTAAACCGCGCGACAGCGCACCAACCCTTTTCTTTGGCCGTGCAAAGAAAAGTAACCCGGCGTAGGGGGACGGAATCCCCCGCCAAAATCAATCCGCGCGACAGCGCACATCAGCTCCGCCCAGGCGCTGTATCGCGGATACGATCCGCTCCTACAAATGCCGCCCCACCGGTATCCCCACCCTCGCCACCGTCCCTCCCCCATCCCTGGGCAACAACTCGATGGTCCACTGGTTGGCCTCCGCCAGCTGCCGCGCAATGGCCAGCCCCAAACCGCTGCCGCCGGTCTGCGCACTGCGTGACTGCTCCAGGCGATAGAACGGACGGAACACCGCCTCCCGTGCCTCGGCCGGAATGCCCGGGCCGCGATCCATGATGCTCAGCACAAGGCCGTCATCGCCGCAGATGTATTCCATCTCCACCGGTTGCCCGGCGCCGTAGCGCACGGCGTTCTCCAGCAGGTTGGCGACGATGCGGCACAGCGCCAGCTTGTGCAGCTCGCGCCGGCAGGGACCGGCATCGCGCCATTCCACCTGTGCCCCGCCGCGGCGGGCGTTGTCGGCCAGCTCGCACAGGGCCTCGCGCACGTCCACCCATTCGAGCTTCGCATCTCCGAGGCCGCGGCTGATCTCCAGGAACTGGCCGATGAGGCGGTTCATCTCCTCCAGATCGCGCTGCATGCCCTGCACCAGATCCGGCTCCGCGTTTTCCGGCAGCATGGCCAGCGCCAGCTGGATGCGCGCCAGCGGCGTGCGCAGATCATGGGAAATACCTGCCAGCAGCGTGGTACGGTTGGCCAGCAGTTCGCGCACCTGCTGCCCCATCTGGTTGAAGCTGCGCGCCAGCGCCGCCAGCTCCTGCGGCCCCTCCTCCGGCAGCGGCGCCGGCCACTGGCCGCTGCCGATGTGCTGGGCGGCATCCGCCAGGTTTTCCAGCGGCCGGCTCAGGCGCCGCGCCAGCAGCACCGCAGTCGCCAGGATCACCAGGCCGCCGACACTCATGACCAGAAACAGCGCAAAGGGTGGATGCACGCCGATGCGGCTGCGGCTGAAGCCCAGCCGCACCGGCTGGCCCTGCACCAGCACGTCCGCCCAGAACCAGTCGTCGTCGTCCATGTGGCTCATGCGCAGCATCACCGGCTGCCCTGCCTTGGCCTGCAGTTCGCGTTCGATGAAAAACAGGTAGGGCAGCAGGCTGGTGGAATACGGCAGGGACTGGTCCGGCGCGCCGACGTGCAGCAGCAGCGATTCCCGTACCTCGGCGGCGTAACGCATGCGCTCCGCCGAGGGATATTGCAGCCAGGTCTCGGCGGTCTGCATCATCAGCGCCACGAGATCGGCGGCGGCGCGCTGCCCCACCGGCAGCAGCATCAGCTGGCCGATGACCCAGGCGGTGAACAGCTGGAACACCACCGACACCACGGCGATGGTGACGAGGATGCGGCTGAACAGGGTGCGCAGCGCGGGAAAGGACATGCCTATTCCGCCTCGGGGCAGAACATATAGCCCTCGCCCCAGACGGTGCGGATGTAGCGCGGATTGGCCGGATCGGTTTCGATCTTGCGGCGCAGACGGTTGACGCGCACGTCGATGCTGCGATCGAAGGGATTGCGTTCGTAGCCCTTCAGCCGCTCCAGCACCACGTCCCGCTCCAGTACGCGATTGGGATGTTCGGCAAACACCCGCAACAGAGCGAATTCGCCCGTGGTAAGCATCACCTCCACGCCGTCGCGCAACAGGCGGTGGCGCTCCAGCTCCAGCCGGTAGCTGCCAAAACAGATGGCCGTATCGCTCGGCATTGCGGTTGCCGGCCGCTGGCGCCGCAGCACGGCACGGATGCGTGCCAGCAGTTCGCGCGGATTGAAGGGTTTGGGCAGATAGTCGTCGGCGCCGATCTCCAGGCCGACGATCCGATCGACGTCCTCGCCCCGTGCCGACAGCATGACAATGGGAATGTCGCCGCTGCCGCGCAGACGCCGCGCCAGAGTGAAGCCATCCTCACCAGGCAGCATCAGGTCGAGGATGACCAGCTCAGGCCGCTGCTCCGCCACCGCACTGTCCATGGCACTGCCATCGGCCACTGCGGTAACGGCATAGCCATTTTCGGTCAGATAACGCGTCAGCAAACCGCGCAAGGCAGCGTCATCGTCCACCACAAGAACATGTTCTTTGCCATTTAGCATATTCCACCGCCTGTCGACATCACACGGAAACACTCCGTTACAACTTGTTACAACTGCGACATTCCCCGGCAACACCCACCCGGCACGCTGCTTACAGACCACCAACCATAACGAGGGGAATTATATGCTCCACTTTGCCGCACAAAACAAACTTCGCATTGCGACCTTGTGTTTGTCAGTGACATTCGGCGCCGCCGCCCATGCCGCCGATCCGCATGCAGCACCGGGCAATCCCGCCGAGGCACAGAAGATGATGCAGCAGATGATGTCGATGATGACGCCTGAGCTGCAGAAAAAGGTGCAGTCCCTGTCGTCGCAAAGCAAGCAGACCATGACCCGTCTGCAGAGCCTGCATGATCGCCGCAGCGACACCCTGACCATGGTGCAGGTGATGCAGGAGATCCTCGCCGACTATCAGCGCATGGCGGCCGCCGTCGCGACCGATCATGCCGATATGGCCATCGATGCGGCACACAACCTGGCACATCACCGTCTACCGCGCGGCGGCCTGCTGCCCTATATGCCGCTGGACAAGATCAGCGATGAGAGCGTCAATGCCCTGCTCGGCTTCCAGGACATGGTGGAAGGCAACACCTTGCGCCTGGCGGAGGCCGCCAAAGAGGGCAACATGGCCAAGGCGGCCGGCTATCTCGGCCAGATCGCCCAAGGCTGTGTCGCCTGTCACAACCATTTCCGTGGCCAGCCCGGCATCTCAGCCAACGTCGCGCCGAAAAAATAAAACATAACAGCGCGCACTCTTACCTGGAGGGAGGGGAATCACAATGACCAAGACCAACATAAAGAAGACTGTGCTGCTCGGCGCACTGTGCAGCGCCGGTGGCCTGGCCCACGCCACCAACGGCGATCAGATGCTCGGCGTCACCGCGACGCAATGGGGCATGGCCGGCGCGGTGGTCGCCGCACCGCAGGATGCCGGTACCATCCTGACCAACCCGGCCGGCCTCGCCACGCTGGAGATGAACGAATTCCGTGCCGACATGGGCTTCGGTTTCCTCAACCCACCGCGCAAGGCCAACGGTGCCGACAGCGACTCGGACCTGTACATGATTCCCTCCGGTGCGTTGGCATTCCGCGTCAACGACAAACTGACCCTGGGCATGGGTATGGCCGGCCTGTCGGGCATGGGTGTGGATTTTTCTGACATCATGGCGGCCGCACCGGGAAATCAGTCCGTCGTCACCACCAAGCAGTTTTACAAAATTGCCCCGGGCTTTGGCTATCGGGTCAATGACCGACTCAATATCGGTGCGGCTCTCAACATCGATTATCAGAGCCTTGCCATCTACAACGCCAACATGTCCCTGCCGCAAAATCAGGTGTACGGATTTGGTGCCACCTTGGGCATGACCTATCAGATCAGCGACACCTTGCGGTTTGGTGCATCGTACATCACCGAGCAGAACATGAGCGCGTTCAAATGGAATACCGTCAATGGCCGCTTTGAAATGACCATGGATGCGCCGCAAACACTGCAAATCGGTCTCGCCTACATGCCCAATCCTGGCCTGCTGATCGAGGCGGACATCAAGCAGATCCAGTTCAGCGACGTGCTGGACAAGGTAACGCTGAAAACGCCGGGCGGAAACCAGACCATGAAATTCGGCTGGGATGACCAAACCGTTTTCGCCATCGCCATGCAGAAACAGATCAATGACAAGACCACCGTACGTGCCGGCTATAACTACGGCGCATCCCCCATCGATGCAGAGGATGTCGTCAACAATTACGGTTCGCTCGCCGTCACCGAGCACCATCTGTCACTGGGTCTGACGCGCCAGATCACGGACAAGGCCTCTGTCAGCCTGTCCTATGTTCGTGCCTTCGAGAACGAGGTCAAGAACAGCACGGGCCAGAAGATCGAGCTGGAGCAGAACGTTCTAAACCTGCAGATCAGCTACCGCAACTGAATGAGGACCAAACAATGAATGTCGATCGCATCGTACATCTGGTGGCGGGAATGATGGTGCTGCTCAGCCTGTTACTGGCCAACCTGCACCACCCGGACTGGGTCTGGCTCACCGCCTTCGTTGGCCTGAACCTGGCGCAAAGCGGCATCACCAGCTTCTGCCCCTTGGCCTTCATGTTGAAGAAGGCCGGAGTACCGGACAGCCAGGCCTGCTGCGACAGATGAGCTCGCTCATGGGCGTATCGTTCTGAAAGCCATCAATACAGGAAACGACAATGAACAAATTATGGATGTTGGTAGTTGTCGGCGCAGTTTGCAGTTCCTTGGCCCAAGCCGAGGTCGGCATTCCGGCCAAGGGAGGCTGGCCGGAGTATCTGTTCATCGAAAGCGTAAGCCGCGAGGAGGCCCATGACACGGCGACCAAGATTGCGCAGGCAATCTTCGCCGGGCGGATGGTGATCTTTTCACAGATGAGCAAGCTGACCGATGCAAGCATAGGTGATAAGGGGTATACCGGCGACGTGTTCGAAAAGCAGTGGCGGGCGGCAATCGAACATTTGTTGATCGATGCAAGCCCGAACCAGCAGCGCATCATGGAAAAGGTGTTGTGGGCAGGAAAACAGGCGATCGACAACAACCAGGATCGTCTCAATGTACAGGGTGTGTCATGGAAACACTTTCTCCCGGCCAAATGGGAGCGTGAGATGGGATCACTGCTGAATGCCCGCACCGGCATCCTGACCAAACAACCGGCACGCAACTATCGCAATCCGGTGAATGTGCCTGATCCCACGGAACGTGAAACGCTGGCGCGGTTCATCAAGCCGGGCTTTGACGGTGGGCCTTACGGCACCTTCGCGCAGATGGGGAAACAGGAGGTCTACCGCTACATGGAGCCGATCCGGCTGATCCCACCCTGCATGGGCTGCCACGGCAAACCCCAGGGCGAACCGGACATGCTGGGATTCGAGAAAGACGGCATGGATGTGGGTGATGTGATTGGCCTGATGAGTGTCACCATCGCCGTACGCGACTAGGCGCCGTAAGCTCACGTCGCCGCGCATGGTGGAGGAACTGAACGGGCCAATAAAGTTATGAAGTTTCAACGATATCCACCAGCAGCACCCCTGCAGCTGTGGACTTTTACGGCGGCCTTCGGGCCGCTTTTTTTCTTGGATCGGGATGCCAAAGCACCTACAATGGCCCGCACATCCCGCAACCCAGGACAACAACATGCAGATTTCCGTTCACAAGGTCGTCACCATCGACTACACCCTCACCGACGATCAGGGCAACGTCATCGACAGCTCCAAAGGCGGCGACCCGCTGGCATATATCCACGGTATCGGCAACATCATCCCCGGTCTCGAATCCGCGCTGGAAGGGAAAAAGGCTGGCGAAGCGCTCAAGGTGTCCGTGCCACCGCAGGAAGGTTATGGCGAACGTGACGACAGCATGAAGCAGGCTGTGCCGCGCCAGATGTTCGAAACGCCGGAAGAGATTCAGGTCGGCATGCAGTTCCAGACCATGACCGAAAATGGACAGCCCATGGTGGTGACCGTGGTGGAGACCACGCCGGAAACCATCACCGTCGACGCCAACCATCCGCTGGCCGGCCAGACGCTGAACTTCGACGTCACCATCGTCGAGGTGCGCGATGCCTCAGAGGAAGAACTGGAACACGGCCACGTACACGGCGCTGGCGGCCATCATCACTGACCAATGCAGGATGGGTGGAACATAGTGCACCCCATCAAGCACCACAGCTGATGGCTTACTCTGCGTTCCACCCATCCTCCACACCCGAAACTATCAGGTGTAATGCTTGATGTTCTTGCGTCCCCCGCCCTTCCCTTTCTTCTGCACAATCACTCCCTTCACCACCTCGGCGCCGGCCACTTCTTCCATGGGATAGGCCGGATTGAGTGCCTTGAGATAGCTGCGCCCTTCCTGCACCACATACTGGCGGAAGGTATATTCGCCGTTGTGGTGGGCCACCACGTAGGAGCCGTCCTTCACCACATTCTTCGGGTAGATGATGATGACGTCGCCCTCGACGAATTCCGGCAGCATACTGTCGCCCAGCACCATCAGCGCATAGGGCTCGTTGCCTTCACACGGACTGGAGAACGCAGCCAGCCGCTCGTCTTCGGGCTCCGGCTGCTGTTCGTTCATGATGGGGATGAATTTTTCCACGGACATGAGTCTATTTCTCCACATAGATTGCGTGCTTTGAGTTCGCCCGCCAAAGCAAGTACTATTCCGCCTTCCGTTCCGACTGCTCGTCAGGGTCAACCGTCATGAAACGTTATTCCGATCTGGTCGCCGAATGCCTATCCGAGGTGGACGAGCTGTTCCCCTGGGATCTCGAGGAAAAACTCCGGGACACGCCGGACCTGCTGCTCATCGATGTGCGCGAACCCTATGAGTTTTCCGCCATGCATATTGAAGGCGCCATCAATGTACCGCGTGGCGTACTGGAATCGGCCTGCGACTGGGACTACGACGAAACTGTGCCGCAACTGGCCAGCGGCCGCGAGCGTGAAATCGTCGTCATCTGCCGCTCGGGCCACCGCAGCGTGCTTGCCGCCCACACCATGCAGCGTATGGGTTTCAAGCATGTCTATTCCCTGAAGACCGGTGTACGCGGCTGGTTCGAATTCGAGCAACCCCTGGTCGACGCCGACAACAACCCGGTTGACGAAGACAGCGGCGAAGACTTCTTCACTACCAAGCTGCGCCCAGATCAGCGCAAGCCGGCTTGAATCTTAATTCAAGATTCAAGATTCAAGATTAACGGCGAGATGGCACATGCCTTCTCACGCCGAATCTTGAATCTAGAATTCGCCTACTTGTCCCCGTAATACCCCTGCGGCTCGAACCAGCTGAACTGCTTGTGCATCTGCACCACTTCTCCGACCACGATCAGGGTCGGCGGCTTGATCTCTTCCCTGGCGATGACCTTGGTCATGGTGCCGAGGGTACCGATGAACTCCTTCTGCCGCGGCGTGGTCGCCTGCTGCACCAGCGCCATCGGCGTGTCGGGCGAGCGGCCGTGCTTGATCAGGTTGTCACAGATCACCGACAGACCCTTCAGACCCATGTAGAACACCACCGTCTGATTGGGCTGGGCCAGCGCCGACCAGTTGAGGTTCATCGTGCCGTCCTTGAGGTGGCCGGTGACGAAGGTGACCGACTGGGAGTAGTCGCGGTGGGTCAGCGGAATGCCGGCATAGGACGACATGCCGATGGCGGCAGTGATGCCAGGCACCACTTGGAAGGTCACGCCTTCCGCCGCCAGGGTTTCGATCTCCTCGCCGCCGCGGCCGAAGATGAACGGGTCACCGCCCTTGAGGCGGCAGACGCGCTTGCCCTGCTTGGCCAGCTTCACCAGCAGCATGTTGATCTGATCCTGCGGCAGGGCGTGGTTGTCGCGCTCCTTGCCGACGTAGATACGCTCGGCATCGCGGCGGCACAGATCCAGCACCTGCTTGGATACCAGGCGGTCATGCACCACGACATCGGCCTGCTGCATCAGGCGCAGGGCGCGGAAAGTGAGCAGGTCCGGGTCACCGGGACCACCGCCGACCAGGTACACCTCACCCACCGGTTCGTCCTTGCCTGCGGCCACCGCAGCCTCCAGGGCATCCCGGGCCTGCTCGTCCTTGCCGGCAAACACCATTTCGGCGATCTCGCCCTGCAACACGTGCTCCCAGAAATTGCGCCGGGCGTTGGTGTCCTTGAAGCGTGCCTTGACCTTGTCGCGAAAGCTTTCCACCAGCTGGGCCAGGCGTCCGTAGGCGGCGGGGATGGCCGACTCCAGCCGCGCCCGCAGCAGGCGTGCCAGCACCGGTGAGGCACCGCCGGTGGACACGGCGATCTGTACCGGCGAGCGGTCGATAATGGAAGGCATCACGAAGCTGCACAGGGCGGGATTGTCCACTACGTTGACCGGAGTACCGCGTGCCTGCGCCAGTTCCGAAACCTGACGGTTGACCGCCTCGTCATCTGTGGCGGCCACGGCCAGCATCACCCCATCCAGATCCGTCGGCGCAAACGCACCGACACGATGGGCAATGACGCCGTCGTCCGCCTGCGCCTGCAGGGCGGGCACCAGCTCCGGGCTGACCACCTTGACCGCCGCCCCGGCCTCCAGCAGCAAGCCAACCTTGCGCGCCGCCACCTCACCGCCACCCACCACGAGGGTCTGACGGCCGCGTACATTCATGAAAATTGGCAATAAATCCATCGATTTAACGACTCGTAGTGAAACAAGGGCCGATTAGTTTACCCGGAAGCCGGGACATAACCTAGCCCGATATGGGGGCAGCCCCCCGGAAGGCAATGCTATACGACTCCGTGCGTGCCTCACCCTGGGTAGAGGTCGGGCCTCAGCCTAACTGCGGCGCCCAACCACAGCATAATCCTCAAGCCGTGTCGCTCCCCTCCTCCCCCGCGTTCGGTGGAGCAGGCCGACCTGGAGGGGCAAGCCACATTCCCCCAACTCACACGACCGTTGAAAACTCCTGCCGGTACCGCACCATCCCGGAAACATCGCGCATCGCAGGCGCATCCAGCAACATCACCATGAACGCCTCGTCCGGCACCTCCCACTCGCAATGGATGCCGTAGACGCTGGCCGGAATAAAGCCAAAACGAGGGTAATACCCCGGATGGCCGAGCACGATGACAAACGGGCACCCCCGCCTTTTGAGCCAGCGCGTACCCGCCTCGATCAACTGGCCACCAACGCCACGGCGCTGGTATGTCGGCAACACCGCCATTGGTCCGAGGCTGGCGCCGGCCACCCTCCGCCCCTCTGTGTCTATCGTAGCCGGGCTATACAGAATGTGGCCGACCACCAGTCCATCCTGTTCGGCCACCAGCGACAGCATCACACCGCCGTTCATGCGCAAGGCATCTACCAGCAGCCCTTCCTGCGGCTGCCCGAAGGCAGCGTCGTTCAGCGCGCGGATGGCGGCGTAATCATCGGGACGTTCCTCACGCACATGTACCATGGCCAACTCCGATCAGGTGTGCCGCAACGGAAACCTCATTGGTGGGGCGGAATGTTGTATGGGCTGGACGGCATCGGGGCTGCGGTGGCACGTCCCCCCTTGTCGAGCTGAAGCACGACCTACATATTCACATCCCCCCGTAGGTCGGACTTCAGTCCGACACTGCACGGCCTCGACCGGCACCGCCGTCGAACTGAAGCACGACCTACACTATTCACTATCCCCCCGTAGGTCGGACTTCAGTCCGACACTGCGCGGCCCCGACCGGCACTCCTGCCAGATTGAAGCACACATCACCCTACTTCATCCGCGACTTGAACTTGATCCTCTCACCGGCCACCATAAACCGACCGTGCCCCTCATGATGAATGGTACGCGGTGCCTTCACCGCCGGATCGCGCCAGGCCTGCACCACCTCCAGCACGAAGAAGCAATACGCATTGACCATGCGGGTATCCACCACGCGGCACTCCAGGTTGGCATAACACTCGGCGATGAGCGGCGCCGCCACCTCACGCGCCGGCCTGGCCGTCAGGCCGAAGCGCTCGAACTTGTCCACCTCAGCGCCAGTAGTATTGCCGCAGCCCACCACCTGCTCCGCCAGCTCCACCGTGGGGATGTTGATGACGCACTCCTTCGTCGCCTTCAGGGCAGCAAAGGAAAAATCGCGGTCGCTTACCACGCAGCCCACCAGCGGCGGCTCGAACTCCAGCATCGTATGCCAGGACATGGCCATCACGTTGGTGCGTCCCTTGTGCGCCGTGGTCAGCAGCACCACCGGGCCGGCTTCGAGCAGGGTGTAGACCTTGGAGAGTGGGAGGGAATGTTTGGTCATGAGGTTCACATCAATGTAACGCGTAACCGCCGTGACAATCATGACACGCGGGACATGTTTGGCTTCCTACGTCAGCCCAATGCGCTAGCCCGCAGTGTTCTGTGATGAACACAATACTTCCATGAACAATTCCAACACTTCTGGAGGTGCAGATGAAATAAGAAAATCGTTTTCATTGTAGACGAGCACCTGATGGGTGCCATCCTTACCGAACGTCACCATGGACACGCCGCATTTATCCAGGCTACCAATCGCGCTTTCCCGAACGTACTGAAGAAAATCAGGACCAAGCTCAGCGTGGTTTCCGACCACCACCCTGCCGCCTGCGCAGACAAAGCTCGCGCCGTGCGCGACAGTCGACACATCAAAGATGCATTCCGATGGCAACACGGTAACGGCATCAAAGATACGAAGATATACGTACCCCTCCACCTTTTCTGCTGCGTGGAGTGGCACCACAAAGATATGCAGCATCAGGAGCACGAGTGCAATCCTTGGCATAATTATCGTTCCCGTGTCCGCATCAATCCATACCTGTGAGCCTTATCCGCACGAACACTCCAACCACGACACACGCAGCCAGGAGAAGCAGATTCATCCGGATACCAGCTATTGCAGAGTCCATCACATGCTCCGTTCGCGACAGAATCGCCGCTTCTCTCGCTGCTTCCAGCCGCTGAGAGTCGCTAGGAACGAATCTGGCCAGATCACCGCCCTCATCAATGTAATCAATCGTTTTTCCAGAGTCCGTCCAAACTTGGAGTGCATACGCCTGGGTGAACACAAACCTTGCTTCGAGTGAAGCACTCTTGTCCATAATCACACTGGCGGCCAATTCCGCAACCCGCGCCTTGCCGACTTCACGGGCATCAAGCATATCTTTCATGGTATGAAAGGTAAGCGCCGAGATGATGACTGGAACAATCAAGGCGACCAACCCTGGCACTGCGCGACTCAACACGCGACGGCGCCATATTCCCTGCCTAGACAGTGCAATTCCTGACGACACTAGAACACAGGATGCCCCCAACCACGCAACATCCCGAAATAGCCGCAACGACCACTCAATCCCAGCATGATCGTGATAAGGGGCTGAGAAAAATTCAGACCAAACAACCTGACTCATGGCCGCCGCAATGAATCCAGTCGCAGCAAGCATCGCGCTTCCCTTTGCAATCCGTGCCTCGTTCATAATCATGACAACTCTCTAAGTGCGCAAATCGGGCTGACGCAGGAAGCCCAACAGCCTCCCCTCCGACGAATATACGGCAATCCAGCCAGCAGACAAACTCAGCTCCGCGGCTTGGCCCGCGCCGTCGGTGTCGCGGTCCACGGGTCGTCGGGCCAGGGGTGTTTCGGATAGCGGCCCTTCAGTTCCTTTTTGACTTCCGCGTAGGTGCGTTCCCAGAAGCCTTTCAGGTCCTGCGTCACCTGGATCGGGCGTTGCGCCGGGGACAGCAGGTGCAGCATCACGGCGACCTTGCCGTTCGCTACGCGCGGGGTGTCGGCGAGACCGAACAGTTCCTGCAGTTTTACCGCCAGCACCGGCGGCTGGCCCGGTTCATAGTGCAGGCGCTTGCGCGAGCCGCTGGGGACGGTGAGATGGGTCGGTGCCTCGGCATCGAGGCGTTGCGCGCGCTCCCAGCCGAGGCTGTCGCGCAGGATGGCGTGCAGGTCCAGCTTCGCCAGATGACTGCGGCGGCTCATGCCGTTGAGGTAGGGCGCGAGCCACTGTTCCAGCGTGGCGAGCAGCGCGCTGTCGGACAGATCGGGCCAGCCCTCCTCCTGACACCACTGGCGCAGCGACTCCACCCGCGCCTGTAGCTGGCGTGTCTCGTCGTCCCAGGGCAGCACCGTCAATCCCATCTGGCGGATGCCGTCAAGCAGCGCCACAGTCATGCGCTCCGGTGCGGCCCTATCGAGCGGTGCGCTTTCCAGCTCCAGTGCACCGAGGCCGCGCACGCGCCGCGCCACCACAGCCTCGCTCGCGGCATCCCAGCGCACCTCTTCGCGCCATAGCAGGCGCACGGCGTGCACCTGCTCCAGCTCCGCCAGCGTGATTGCGGCGGCGCTGCGGATGCGGCTGTCGTCGCCGGCGCCGTCCAGTTCCGCGGCGACGATGTACGGCTCACGCGCCAGCGGACAATGGTTTTCCACTTTGGCGCCGCGGCCGTTGGCGAGCAGGTAGCGGCCATCGCTGCCGCGCTGCCGTGCCACGCGGTCGGGATAGGCCAGCGCCAGCAGCAGGCCGCTGTCGTGGATGTGGCTGGCATCGGGGGCCTGGGCATCCACCAGATGCCGCCACTGCCGTGCGGCCCGTTCCACCGCGGCGCAGGCGTTGGGGTCGGCGTCGAAGCGGCGCGCGCCGTCGCGACCGTCGCGGCGGTGGGCCTGCACCGCCTCCAGCCGCACGGCAAAGTCACAGCTGCGCATCGAAGGCGGGCCGCGCAGGATGTCGCGTTCGGACAGCAGGGCCGCCACGTCGCAGGCCAGTCCGGCGAGGCCGAGGGGTTTGGCGCGCAGCAGCATGTGGGACAGGCGCGGATGCAAGGGCAGCGCCGCCATCTCGCGGCCCAGGGCGGTAATCCTGCCCTCCCCGTCCAGCGCCTCCAGTTCGGCGAGCAGCGCGTGGGCCTGCGCCAGCGCACCGGTGGGCGGCGCATCCAGCCAACGCAGGGCGGCCGCATCGCGCACGCCCCACTGCGCCAGGTCCAGTGCCAGCGGCGCCAGGTCGGCGCTGGCGATCTCCGGCACGGCAAAGGGGATCAGGCCGCGCTGGGTGCCCTCGCTCCACAGCCGGTAACAGACACCGGGGCCGAGACGGCCGGCGCGGCCGGCGCGCTGGTCGGCGCTGGCGCGGGAGACGCGCACCAGCTCCAGCCGGGTCAGGCCGCTGCGCGGGTCGAAGCGCGGCACCCGCGCCCAGCCGCTGTCCACCACCACGCGCACGCCCTCGATGGTGAGCGAGGTCTCGGCGATGTTGGTGGCGAGGACCACCTTCCGCTTTCCCGCCGGGTCGGGCAGGATGGCGCGCTGCTGCTCGGGCAGGGGCAGGTCGCCATAAAGCGGATGCAGCTGCACCGGGGCATCCGCCAGCAATTCGGCCACGCGACGAATCTCGCCGGAACCGGGTAGGAATACCAGCACATCGCCCTCGGTCTCGCCCAGGGCGCGACGTACCGCGGCGGCGGCGATGTCGGCCGGGCGGCCGTCCGGTTCCTGGTTGAGATAGCGGATGTCCACCGGGAAGGCGCGGCCCTCGCTGGTGAGGATCGGCGCGTCAAGCAAGCGGGCGATGGCGGCGCCGTCCAGGGTGGCGGACATCACCAGCAGGGCCAGGTCATCGCGCAGGGCCTCGCCGGCGTCCAGGCACAGGGCCAGACTCAGGTCGCTGTGCAGATGGCGCTCGTGGAATTCGTCGAAGATGACCAGGCCGACGCCGGCAAGCTCGGGGTCGGATTGCAGGCGGCGGGTCAGGATGCCCTCGGTCACCACCTCGATGCGGGTGCGGGCGGAGACCTTGTGCTCGAAGCGCACCCGGTAGCCCACCGTCTCCCCCACCGCCTCCCCCAGCAGCGCGGCCATGCGCGCCGCCGCCGCCCGCGCCGCCAGCCGGCGCGGCTCCAGCATCAGGATCCGCTTGCCGGCCAACCAGGGTTCATCCAGCAGGGCCAGGGGCACGGCGGTGGTCTTGCCGGCGCCGGGCGGCGCCTGCAACACCAGACGGCGGCCGGGGCCGAGCCGGTTTTTGACTTCGTGCAAAATAGTGTGGATGGGTAGCGGGTTCATGGCGGTGCTCATAAAGGGAAAATTGTACCGCAGATGATCAAGCCGCCCTTTTGTGCCAAGCTTCAGACACGGCTGTATTTCTCATACCGCAAAGTGAAAGGAGAGTCGTATGGAAAATATGTGGGTTTTGGTTGCCAACGGCAGCGAGGCTCGGGTATTCAATCTGGCCAAACGCAGCGACGGGCTGAAACTGGTCAGCGAACATCTCCATCCCACCAGTCGCATGAAAGGGGAAAAACTCGCCTCGGACCGGCCCGGTACCTACAAGGACGACAGCAACAGCATGAGCAGCGGCAGCGGCTATGAGGAAGCGATATCACCCAAGGACTACGAAATCGATCGCTTCGCTCACGAGTTGGCCGGCATCCTCAACAGTGGGCGCACTGCCAACAGCTACGGCAAGCTGGCCGTCGTCGCCCCCCCAGCCTTCCGTGGCATGCTCAACAAACACATGAACGATCAGGTGAAAAAACTGGTTACCCAGCAGATCGACAAAGACTACACCAAGGTCAATGAACGCGAGCTGTTGGGGCAGCTCGAACCGCATCTGTTCCCGCTGGTATCCTGACTCGCCCGGTGGGGGTTATCCGCCAATAGCGCAATCTGCATCTTAAACTGCCAGGGAAATGGCTACCTTCATCGCGTAAGGTAGCCATTTTTCTTTCGGCCCGAGCCATCGGGCCTTGCCAATCGGCCGCTGCTACTGACCTGTGTCTTCCATCATCTCAGGAATGTGCCACACATAACGCGCCGGGATATGGCATCACCACAAGGAGATTACGATGAAACAAAGACTACTCGCCACCGGCATCGTACTGGCGCTCACTGCGCCCCTCTCCCTAAACGCCGCCGACGTAACTCCGGGTGGGGTAACCTTCAGCGGAGACGTGCGGCTGGGATACTTCAGCCGCGAACGCGAGGACCGCAATGGTAGCCGAAGTGACAGCGATGACTGGCGCATCCGTATCCGCCCTGGGCTCTTGTGGCAGGCCACCGCTGAACTGAGCGTCAAGGCACGCCTGGCAGGGCGCTATTCCACCGATGACAGCAATGACGTGCACTCCGAATTCTTTACCTCCATCCCCGCCAGTGATGGTCTGCGCTTTGGTGACTCCACCATAGATGAGCTCTATCTGCGCTACAAGCCAGGGAATGGCTGGGACGTGAAAGTGGGCCGTATGCAGACCAAATTCGAACTGGAGGGTGTCGCCAAGAAATCCTTGAGCCGCAACGACTCACCCAACACTGACATCACCTGGACCGATGGCATGCATGCCAGCTACAGCGATGCCAACGGATGGAACTACCACGCCATCTTGCAGCGCAGCGAGGATGCAGGCCCCACCACCGTGCGGCGCAGCCCTCTCGGCTTTACCGAATCGGCCAGCCATGTCACTTACTATGCGGGCATGGAGAAGAAAGACAGCAAGGGTCGCTTGTTGCAGCGCGGCTGGGATATCACCTACATCCCCGATGGACTGCGCACCGACGGCAGCGCCGCCGGCCGCATCGACGACTATCTGGGTATTACCGGCCGCCTGGCGCTGCAATGGCCCCTGGCCAATGGCAAGCGGTTCGTGTGGGCCGGCGAAGCGGGCTTTGCACCCAACACGCCCACCAACGCGGCCTTGCAAATCCCGGACAGCGGCGATGCGAGCGGACTGGCCTTCCAGACATCAGTCAACTTGGTGGATTTCTCCCCGAACCATAGCATTGCCCTGGTGTATGGACAGACCGGCGGCGGCTGGCTGCTGTCACCGGACTTCGGCAACAACCAGGAGCTATTGGAGGCCCGTTACCAGTGGCGCCTGTCTGGCACGCAATCGGTCGAGGCGCGTATACGCCGCCGGCAGGATCTGGAGCGGCTCACCACCACGCAAAAACGCGTTGATGACGATTTCTACGTGCGCTATACGCAGCGGTTTTGAGACCTGAACGCCGTGCATTCATTCGAATGCAACAGTGGACAACTCAATCGCACACTGCCGCATCGATGCCTTCACTCATCACCTGCGCCAGGAACCGGATCTGCTCCGGCGTGATGACATAGGGCGGCATCAGGTAGCTGACGTTGCCGAGCGGACGCAGCAGGGCGCCGCGCGACAGGGCATGCTGATACAGGCGCACGCCGCGCCGCTCCTGCCACGGATACGGCGTGCGGTTCGTCTTGTCCTGCACCATCTCCACCGCCAGGATCATGCCGGTCTGCCGTACCTCGGCCACGTGCGGATGGTCGCACAGGTGCGCCGTGGCACGCGCCATCTCTGCGGCAAGTTCCTTGTTGCGCTCAATGATGTTGTCTTCGGCGAAGATGTCGAGCGTGGCCAGCGCCGCGCTGCATGCCAGCGGGTTGCCGGTGTAGGAATGGGAGTGCAAAAAGGCGGACAGCTTCTGGTAGTCGGCGTAAAAGGCCTGGTACACGGTGTCATGGGTCAGCACCACCGACAGCGGCAGGTAGCCGCCGGTGAGCCCCTTGGACAGGCACATGAAGTCCGGCGTGATGGCCGCCTGCTCACAGGCGAACAGCGTGCCGGTGCGGCCGAAGCCAACGGCTATTTCGTCGGCAATGAGGTGTACACCGTGGCGATCGCAGGCCGCGCGCAGCAGCTGGAGATACACCGGGTCGTACATGCGCATGCCGCCGGCGCACTGCACCAGCGGCTCGACGATCACCGCGCACACCTCGTGGGCGTGGCGCGCCAGCGTCGCTTCCATGTGGGCGAAGGCGCGGGCGGAGTACTCGGTACAGCTCTCCCCCGCCTCGCGCTGAGAGCAGTCGGGCGAGGGCACGGTGATGGGCGTGAGCAGCAGCGGCTGGTAGGTCTCCTTGAACAGCGCCACATCGCCTACCGCCAGCGCACCCAGAGTTTCGCCGTGATAGCTGCCGGCCAGGTTGATGAAGCGCGTCTTGCCCTTCCGGCCGACGTTCTGCCAGTAGTGGAAGCTCATCTTGAGCGCCACCTCGATAGCGGCCGAGCCGTTGTCGGCAAAGAAGCAGTGATTGAGTCCCGGCGGCGTGAGTTCAGTCAGCCTCTCGGACAGGCGCACCACCGGCTCGTGGGTGAAACCGGCCAGGATCACGTGCTCCAGCTGATCCAGCTGCGCCTTGATGGCACCGTTGATGCGCGGGTTGGCGTGGCCGAACATGTTCACCCACCACGAGCTGATGGCATCGAGATAGCGCCGGCCCTCGAAATCCTCCAGCCACACCCCCTCGCCGCGGCGGATGGGGATGACCGGGAATTGTTCGTGGTCCTTCATCTGGGTGCAGGGATGCCACACCACCGAGAGGTCGCGTCTGGCCCAGTCGTGGTTGTTCATGTCAGCAGGTAGTGCAGCGCGAGGCCGGCGAAGATCGACGCACCGAGATAATGGTTGTTGAGAAAGGCGCGGAAGCACTGCTGCGCCTCGCGGCCGCGGATCAGGTACTGCTCGTACCCGGCAAAACCCACCGCCGCCAGCAGGCCGAGGTAGTACCACAGGCTCATGTCGAGGATCACGCCGGCGAGGATGAACAGCCCGAACATCACCCCCTGCAGCAGGCCGATGATCAGGCGATCATGGCGGCCGAACAGGATGGCCGAGGATTTCACGCCGATCTTGAGGTCGTCCTCCCGATCGGCCATGGCGTACATGGTGTCGTAGACCAGCGACCACAGCACGTTGGCGATGAACAGCAGCCAGGCCACCGGCGGCAAGGCATTGGCCTGCGCGGCAAAGGCCATGGGGATGGCCCAGCCGAAGGCCACGCCGAGATAGGCCTGCGGCAGATAGGTGTAGCGCTTGGTGAAGGGATAGCTGGCAGCCAGCAGCACGCCGACGATGGACAGCTGGATGGTGAGCGGATTCATCAACAGCACCAGGACGAAGGCCGCCAGCGACAGCACGGCGAACACCCACACCGCCTCGCGCGGGCGGAGGGTGCCGGCAGCCAGCGGACGCTGTTTGGTACGGGCCACATGCAGGTCGATGTGGCGGTCGGCGTAGTCGTTGATGGCACAGCCGGCGGAGCGCATCAGCACGGTGCCCAGCATGAACACCACGAACACCAGCGGGTCGGGCCGGCCCTCACCGGCCACCCACAACGCCCACAACATCGGCCACATCACCAGATAGATGCCGATGGGGCGATCCAGGCGGGTCAGGCGCACGTACTCGTGCAAGCGCTGGGCGATGACCGACACAGTGTTCTCCGCGGCGTTGATGAGGGGGCACAGTGTAGCGAGTTACGCCACAAAAATCAGTGGGATGAAACTATGCAACCCGGTGGACATCATATCCCTTGAGCAGGATCGCCCATGGGATCCCGATCACAGCTACTTTTGGTGTATGAACCAGCCAGCGCGGGGCAACTGCCACAGGGCCCATGCAACGCGGCAAGTCACTTTATGGTGAAAGAATAATCCACCAGGAGGCATATCGATGTCCGCAAGCCCCAAGACCGCAGCCCCCCCCTGGCACGCCATTCCCGCCGCACAGGCGCTGGCTGAGCTGGACAGCCAAGCCGAGGGGCTCGTGGCCAACGAGGTGCAACGCCGACTGGAGGAATACGGCCCCAACCACCTGCCACAGCCGCGCCGGCGCAGCGCCTTCATGCGCCTGCTGCTGCAGTTCCACAACATACTGATTTATGTGCTGCTGCTGGCGGCCTTGGTCACCGCACTGCTTGGCCACGGAGTCGACACCGCCGTGATCATCGGCGTGGTGCTGATCAATGCCCTCATCGGCTTCATCCAGGAGGGCAAGGCGGAAAAGGCCTTGGACGCCATCCGCTCCATGCTGTCGCAGAAGGCCGTGGTGCTGCGCAACGGCCGCCGCAACGAGATCCCGGCGGAAGATCTGGTGCCAGGCGACATCGTGCTGCTGCAGTCGGGCGACAAGGTACCGGCTGACCTGCGCCTGGTGCGGGTACGCAATCTGCAGATCGAGGAGGCCGCCCTGACCGGCGAGTCGATGCCGGTGGAAAAGACGGTAGAGCCGGTGGCAGACGATGCGGAACTGGGTGACCGCAGCCCCATGGCCTACTCCAGCACCCTGGTCACCTACGGCCAGGGTACCGGTGTGGTGGTCGCCACCGGCGGCCACACCGAGATCGGCCGCATCAGCGCCATGCTCACTGATGTGGAGACCCTGACCACCCCCCTGCTGCACCAGGTAGACCGCTTCGGGCGTCTGCTCAGCCTGTGGATCGCGGTGCTGGCGGTCGCCACCTTCGCCATCGGCGTAGTGGTGTACCACCACAGCGGTGAAGAGGTGTTCATGGCCGCGGTAGGTCTGGCGGTGGCCGCCATTCCCGAAGGATTGCCGGCCATCATCACCATCACCCTGGCCATCGGCGTGCAGCGCATGGCCGGGCGCAACGCCATCATCCGCCGCCTGCCGGCGGTGGAAACCCTGGGCTCGGTGTCCGTCATCTGCAGTGACAAGACCGGTACCCTCACCCGCAACGAAATGACGGTGCAGACCGTGAGCACCGCCAAGGGGACCTATGAGGTGAGTGGCGTTGGCTACGATCCCCATGGCAGTTTCTGCAGCGGCAGCGAGGAAATAGAGATGACGGAACAGCCGACTCTATACGAGCTATGCCGCGCTGCCTTGCTGTGCAATGACGCCGTACTGCGTGAGGAAAATGGCCAGCACCACCTCCAGGGCGATCCTACCGAAGGCGCGCTGGTCACCCTGGCACTCAAGACCGGCATGGATCAGGCCACCGTGCGTGATGAGTTCCCGCGTACCGACGTCATCCCGTTCGAGTCAGAACACCGCTTCATGGCCACCCTGCACCACGACCACGCCGGCCACGGTTTCATCTATCTGAAGGGTGCACCAGAACGGGTATTGGAAATGTGCAACCGCCAACGCCTGGATGGTGACGATGCCCCCCTCGACACCGCCTACTGGCACGCACAAATGGACAAGCTCGCCGGGCGTGGCCAGCGCGTACTCGCGCTGGCACACAAGCCGGCCTGCCCCGATGGCCGCTGCGAACTGCGGTTCGACGACATCGCGGGAGGCCTGACCCTGCTCGGCCTGGTGGGTCTCATCGACCCGCCGCGCGACGAAGCCATCCGCGCTGTGGCGCAATGCCGCGAGGCGGGCATCCGCGTCAAGATGATCACCGGTGACCATGTCGTCACCGCCCGCGCCATCGGCGCCCAGATGGGTATCGGTGATGGCATCAGTGCCCTTACCGGCAAGGAGATCGAACAGCTGGATGCCGCGGCCCTGCGCCGTGCCGCCGTCGATATCGATGTCTTTGCCCGCGCCAGTCCTGAACACAAACTGCGCCTGGTGGAGGCGCTGCAGGCGGAAAGCCAGATCATAGCCATGACCGGCGACGGGGTGAACGATGCCCCCGCCCTCAAGCGTGCCAATGTGGGCGTGGCCATGGGCATCACCGGTACCGAGGCCGCCAAGGAGGCGGCAGAAATGGTGCTTACCGACGACAACTTCGCCTCCATTACCCACGCCGTGGAGGAAGGTCGTACCGTCTACGACAACATCCGCAAATCAATCATGTTCATCCTGCCCACCAATGGTGGCCAGGCCTTCACCATCGTCGCCGGCATCCTGCTCGGCCGGCATCTGCCTATTTCGCCGCTGCAAATCCTGTGGGTCAACATGGTCACCGCCGTCACCCTCGCCCTGGCCCTGGCGTTTGAGCCGGCAGAGCCCAACGTGATGCGCCGCCCGCCGCGCCGTGCCGCGGAACCCTTGCTCAACGGTTTCCTCATCTGGCGCATCCTGTTCGTATCCGCCATTCTGGTGGCGGGCACCTTCGGCCTGTTCCTGTGGCACCGCGCCCACGGCACCCCACTGGACGAGGCGCGCACCATCGCCGTCAATACTCTGGTGATGTTCGAGGTGTTCTATGTTTTCAGTAGCCGCTACCTCCTTGAGCCTTCGCTGAGCCGCGAGGCCCTGTGTGGCAACCGCTACGTATTGATGGCCGTAGCTCTGGTGTTGAGCCTGCAAATGGTGTTTACCTACTTCACTCCCCTGCAACACCTGTTCGGTACCGTGGCCCTGGGTGCGCACACATGGCTGCAAATCGTACTGGTGGCCACCACCGTATTCCCGCTGGTGGAGCTGGAAAAATGGCTGCTGCGGCGCAGAGGTTAGGGCCGAACCCCGCTTACATCATGCAATTGTTCCAGGTTAACCATCAGCGCCTCGGTGGCCTGATGGCCCAGACCACCATGGCCACCAGTGCCGCCAGTATGATCAATTCGAGCAACATTCGGCCTCCCCGCCGCCCGGGGCCGGGCGGCTGCTGTCATCTGAATGGGAACGAAACAACAGTATCCTGCTCGATTATGCCTGCTGTCTCCCGGTGCCGATGCAGCTTCTCGCACGGCCACGCCGCGGAGTGTCGCAGGAGAGCCGCTGGAGATATTTCGTGCGCTCCGTCCGACATCCGCCGTTCTCGCACCGCACCGTTCTATACTTCTCCCGAGTCTTTGCGGTAGTTTTCCGCGCCAACCCAGGAGTCTCCCATGTCGGACCGCTTTATGCTGTTACCTTCCCGCAATATCGAGCGTATCCGGCTGATACGTATTCCCGATGATTACAGCGAACGCGATGCGGTACGCCGCGTGACGGCACTTATCGCCGAGGCACAGGAGGAGTTGCAAGAATGGCGCTGGGAAGAGATCGCCGCAACGCTGGAGGACCACGGATTTAGCGCGGTGGAGTTTACGCCTGGACCGGCGCTCGATTGACCACTGGGGAGGCGCACTTCCCGCGCCAAAACTACGTGGATGGAATGATGACGGATGGACGCCCTAGTAGAGGGAAAAATTCTGCTGCTCGGGGTTCCAGCTCAGGATGACATGGGAAATCCCCTGGCGGCCCAGACGTCCGGCGTATTCGGTCGCCTGCACGGCGTCATCCAAGGCAATGAAGGGCATCAGCGATTCGTCGGATTCGCGCAGGGCAACACAATAGTTCTTCTGCAACAGGTGGTGTCGACATTTGGTACAAAAACGCTCGATCGTGTCGCCATCGCCATAACCCGGCACCACGCAAGAAGTGCAGTCCATGGTGTATCCTTCCATAAGGTTAACCCCCTTTGGTTAACTGCGATATGCAAGGTAGCAAGCGACACAATCGTTGTATGTAGGAAAAATCTGATTTTTATGCACGTCCCTTCGCGATATTTCACATATAAATCAAGTGGTTTGCATGAGCGCGAACCATCCGTAGAGACAGCACCCTCAGAAAACAAGCTTATCAAACCATCGCCAATAACAAGAAAAAGCTTATAATCAAAACAGTTGGTGGTTATGTAGTCTGTTCGTGTGGTGCGTCGCTGGAGCATAAACAATCGTGGCATTGCAACTGATCGCATACGCAGTCGCGCTATCGCTGTTGTCGGGACTGGCGGGGTTGGGCGCCAGCCGCTATCGCTCCCTGCTCAAGCACCTCTGTTTCCCCCTGCTCGGCCTCTCCGGACTTGCTACTGCCGCCGGCGGTTTCCTGGCATTGTGCGGCGACGTCGCAGCCGCGCAGCTACCTCTTGGCCTGCCCTGGCTACCCTGGTCCGTGCGCATCGATGCCCTGTCCGGCTTCATCCTGCTGCTCATCGGCATGGTGTTGTTTGCCGTCGCCATTTACGGTCCCGGCTACATACGTGAATTTCAGCACGGCCGTCATTCGCTCGCAGCCCTCGGCGTATTCACTGGCCTGTTCGTGGCGGGCATGCAGTTGGTAGTGATCGCCGACGATGCCTTTATGTTCATGGTGGCGTGGGAACTGATGTCGCTATCCAGTTATTTCCTCGTTGCTTTTCAACACGAGAACGCCGCCAACCGCCGAGCCGCCTTTCTCTACCTGCTGATGGCCCACGTCGGAGGCCTGGCCATCCTGCTCAGTTATGGTGTGCTGGCCGCCTCCGGTGGCGGCTTCACTTTTGTGCTGATGCGCGCCGCCGAACTGCCGACGCTATGGGCGGGTGTAGCCTTTGCCCTGGCCTTTTTCGGCTTCGGCATGAAGGCCGGTCTGGTGCCGGTGCATGCCTGGCTGCCCGAGGCACACCCGGTGGCGCCGTCGCATATTTCAGCGCTGATGTCCGGCGTGATGTTGAAAGTGGCCATCTATGGTTTCGTGCGCGTCACCTTCGACCTCATCGGCACGGTACAGGTGCAATGGGGTATCATCGTGCTGCTGGTGGGCAGCATCTCGGCCCTGCTTGGCGTGCTCTACGCCATGCAGCAAAGTGACATCAAGCGCCTGCTGGCCTACTCATCCATCGAGAATGTCGGGGTCACCTTCATGGCCCTTGGCCTGGCCATGATCTTCCTCGCTACCGACCATCCCCTGCTCGGCAGCCTCGGTCTCATTGCTGCGCTGTACCACACACTCAACCACGCCCTGTTCAAGAGCCTGCTGTTCCTCGGTGCCGGCGCAGTGATCCAGCAAACCCACCAGCACAGCCTAGAGCATATGGGCGGCCTGCTGAAGCGCCTCCCTTACACCGGCACATTCTTTCTCATTGGCTGCCTCAGCATCGCCGCCCTGCCGCCGTTCAACGGATTTGCTTCTGAGTGGTTGACACTGCAAACCGCATTGCAGGGCGTAGTGCTGGAAAACGGCGTGCTGCGCATCGTCATCCCGGTCACCGCCGCCATGCTGGCCCTCACCGCCGCCCTCGGCGCCATGCTGTTCGTACGCCTTTACGGCATCGCCTTCCTCGGCCAACCGCGCACACGCCAGTCACGTCAGGCCCACATCCCTTCCCTCGGCATGCGCACCGCGCAGGGCCTGCTGGCGTTGCTGTGTCTGTTGCTCGGCGTGCTGCCGGCCCTGGTCATCGACGTGATGGGGGCCATCCCGCAGGCGCTGGGTGGCCTGCCCGAGCCCGGCATCACCGGCCAGGGCTGGTTGTGGCTGACGCCGGTGTCTCCCGCCATCGCCAGCTACAGCGCACCGCTGGTGCTGCTCGGCCTGGGCCTCGCCTGGGGTCTGTTCTACCTGCTGCTACATGGCGGCAAGCAGCAGCAGGTACGCCGCATACACGCATGGGACTGCGGTTTCGGGCCGTTGAGTCCGCGTATGCAATACACCGCGACAGCCTTTGCCATGCCGGTGCGGCGCATTTTCCAGCCAGTGTGGCAACTCGACGAAAAAGTGGAACACGTCCGCGACAGCAAAAGCGGACAGCTCACCGGCCTGCGCCATCAGCTGCAGGTAGGTGACCGCAGCTGGGGCGTATTGTACGAGCCCATCGGCCGCTGGGTGATCGCCGCCGCACGCCGCATCGCCATGCTGCAGAGCGGCAACATCCGTACTTACCTTTCTTATTCCTTCTTCACATTGCTGTTTCTGCTATGGCTGATCTCCTGACCCTGCAAGGCTGGCTGCTGGCATTGTTGCAAACAGCGCTGTTCGTCACCGCGGCACCGCTGCTGGTGGGTTGGCTGCGCCTACTCAAGGCGCGCCTGCAAAACCGGCGCGCACCAGCATTGACCCAGCCTTACCGCGATCTCAGCAAGTTGTTCCGCAAGGAGGTGATCGTTGCCGACACCGCCTCGCCACTGTTTCGTGCTGCACCGTATCTGGTGTTCTCGGCTACAGTCGTCACCGCTGCGGTGATCCCATTGATCGCGGTGCACCTGCCCACCGCTGCCATTGCCGATGTTATCGTGCTGGTAGGCTTTCTTGCCCTCGCCCGCTTCTTCCTTGCCCTGGCCGGGATGGACGTGGGCACCGCCTTCGGCGGCATGGGCTCATCACGCGAAATGACCATCGCCTCACTGGGTGAACCGGCCATGTTGATGGCCATCTTCACCCTCACCATGACTGCACAGAGCACCAATCTGTCCCATGCCATCGATTTTCAGCTGGCGCAGGGTTTGGTGCTGCGTCCGTCGTTCATGTTCGCCCTGCTTGGGCTACTGCTGGTAGCTGTGGCCGAGACCGGTCGCATACCGGTTGATAATCCCACCACCCACCTGGAACTGACCATGGTGCATGAGGCGATGATCCTTGAATACAGCGGCCGCCATCTGGCGCTGATGGAGTGGGCAGCACAGCTCAAGCTGATGATCTACGGCGTGCTCATCGCCAATATTTTCTTCCCCTGGGGTATTGCCGCGGAACTGACATCCTCCGCACTGCTGCTGGGTCTCGCTGCCATCGTGCTTAAACTAATGTTGCTCGCCGTGGTCCTGGCGGTGGCAGAAACCTCACTCGCCAAGATGCGCCTGTTCCGCGTACCGGGCTACCTCAACCTCGCCTTCCTGTTCGCCCTGCTCGGCATGTTGAGCCACGTGATTCTCGAGGTCGGCGCATGAACTTCGCCCAGTTCACACTACAGGAGCAGGGGGTCGTGATCCTCGCGGCGCTGGTGTTGTTTGCGTCGTTTTCGTTGCTGGCGCAGACACGCATCATCGCCTGCATTCACGCCTTTGCCTGGCAGGGTGCGCTGGTGGCCGCCGCCACGGCCTTGGTGGCTTTGGTTGCTGATCAGCACCATCTGTATCTGTCCGCATTGATGACCCTGGCGCTCAAGGCGATGCTAATCCCGTGGATACTGCACCGAATCGTGATGAAGCTGGAGATCACACGCGAAGTGGAGACGGTAGTGAATCCGGCGCTGGTGCTGCTGGCTGCCGCTGCACTGGTGGCGTTCAGCTACTACGTCGCACTACCGGTGGAAAAGCTCTCCACCCTGGCCACGCGCAATACCATCGCCATCAGCATGGCGGTGGTGTTGCTCGGCATGCTGATGATGGTGACCCGGCGCCAGGCCATCACCCAGGTGGTGGGCTTCATGTCGATGGAAAACGGGCTATTCTTCGCCGCGGTGGTTTCCACCCACGGCATGCCGATGGTGGTAGAACTGGGGGTCGCCTTTGACCTGCTGGTGGCAACGGTGATCTTCGGTTTGTTCTTCTTCCAGATCCGCCAGAGTATCGATTCCCTGGATGTGGATCGGCTCAGCCGTCTGGCCGAAAATACGGAGGGCGACGAGCCGGTGGAGGAGCGCGAATGAACGCCCTGTTAATCACCCTGCTCATCCCCCTGCTCGGCACGTTGCTGATGGCGGCCGTGCCGCGCTGCCGTGTTGCCGGCTGGTTGAACGTGCTGCTCGCCGCCGCCACCACCGCCGCCTCCATCGTCCTTGCCCTGGAGGTGCTGCACACGGGGCCGCTGCTGTCGCCCGGCCGCTTCTTCTACATCGACGCCTTTAACGTTTATCTGCTGGTGCTCACCGCTTTCGTCGCCACCACCACGGCGATCTTCTCGCGTCCCTATATGGATCACGAGTTGAGCCTGGGGCGCGTCAACAGCCGCCGCATGCGCCTGTATCACGCCATGTACCAGGGCTTTCTGTTCACCATGCTGCTGGCCCTGTCCACCAACAACCTGGGCATCCTGTGGGTGGCGCTGGAGGGCGCAACCCTGGCCACGGTGCTGCTGGTATCGCTGTACCGTACACCGGAATCGGTGGAGGCGGCGTGGAAGTATTTCATCCTCTGCGGCGTCGGCATCGCCCAGGCGCTGTTCGGTACCGTGCTGCTGTACTTCGCCGCCGCCTCGGTGCTGACCGTGCCCGAGGACGGCCTGCTGTGGACCACGCTGCACGGCATTGCCGGCCAACTCGACCCCACGGTAATGAGTATCGCCTTCGTCTTCCTGCTGGTGGGCTACGGCACCAAGGTGGGCCTGGTGCCACTGCACAACTGGCTGCCCGATGCCCATTCCGAAGGCCCAACGCCCATGTCGGCGGTGCTCTCCGGCCTGCTGCTCAACGTGGCGCTATACGCGGTGGTACGCGTCAAGATGCTGGTGGACGGCGCGCTGTACGGCGTGTCCAATATCCCTCAACTGGCGGGGTACCTGATGATGGCCTTCGGCCTGTTGTCGTTCCTGGTGGCCGGGCTGTTCCTGCACCGCCAGCGCGACATCAAGCGCATGTTCAGCTACTCCTCCATCGAACACATGGGCCTGATGACCTTCGCCTTCGGCCTCGGCGGCCCCCTCGCCACATTCGCCGCGCTGCTGCACATGACACTGCACTCGCTGGTGAAATCGGCGATCTTCGTCACCGTCGGCCATGCCACCCACATCGCCGGCACCCAGGCCATCGATAAGATCCGCGGCTTGATCCGCACCCAGCCCACGGTAGGCTGGGGCCTGCTGCTCGGCACCGCCGCCATCGCCGGTTTCCCGCCCTTCGGCCTGTTCGTCAGCGAATTCCTGCTGCTTATCGCCACCATGGAGAGTTGGCCCTGGCTCACCGTAGCCCTGCTGTCGGGCCTCGCCATCGCCTTCGCCGGCCTGTTCCGCAACATCCACCCTATGGTCTATGGCAGCCAGCCGGAAGGACAGCAACCAGTGAAGGCCAACATGCTGCCGGTGTACCTGCACCTGCTGCTGGCGTTGTGGTTCGGTCTCGCCATTCCCGCCGTACTGGCACAATGGTTCGATCAGGCAACGCAGCTGATTGCCGGCAAGGGGGTGCTATGAAGAACAGTTGCAAGTTACAAGTGACGAGTTACAAGTGTGTTTTTCTTGCCACTTGTAACTTGCAACTTGTCACTGGTTTTAAGCCATGAGCCACTTCGACTGGCTGTCCGAACTCCTCGCGCGCTATCAGGATGAACACATCCTGGTGCGGCGAGGCTCGGCCACATTGTTGGCACCCGCACATCTGCTGGAAATCGATCCGGAGGATTGGGGCCGCGCCGCACAGGTGGCGGCCGGCTACGCCTGCCGTTGGGCCGGCGTATGGGCGGAGCCGCGCAATGAAGATTTGGTGATCACGGCGGCGTTGGCGCACGAAGGCGATCACCTGCTGCTGCGCACCCGCGTGCCGCTGAATGCACCGCTGCTGCCGTCACATACACCCTATTACCCGGGCGCCGATCGCATGGAGCGCCACGTGCAGGACATGTGCGGACTGGCATTCAGCGACCATCCCGACCCGCGCCGCTGGAGCCGTCACAACCGCTGGGCGGCGGACAGCTATCCGCTGCGCAAAAATTTCGATGTCGCCAGCACACCGCTGCCCGCCCTACCAGAACATGATTACAACTTCATCCAGACTCAGGGTGCCGGTGCCTACGAAATCCCGGTAGGCCCGGTGCACGCCGGCATCATCGAACCGGGGCACTTCCGCTTCCAGGCCGTGGGTGAGATGGTGCTCAATCTGGAGCAGCGCCTCGGCTATGTGCACAAGGGTATCGAGAAGATCGCCGAGGGGCGCGATGCCATCGGTGTGGTGCGCCTCGCCGGTCGTATCTCCGGCGACAGCACGGTGCACCACGCCTGGGCTGCCTGCATGGCGATGGAACGCGCGGCGCATCTCAATGTGCCGCCGCGCGCGCAGGCCCTGCGTGCCGTGCTCGCCGAGCGCGAGCGCATAGCCAACCATCTGGGAGATATTGGTGCCATCTGCAACGATGTCGCCTTCGCCTTTGCCTGGCAACAATTCACCCGCCTACGCGAGCTGTGGCTGCGTGACAACGCCACCTGCTGCGGCCATCGCCTGCTGATGGACTGCGTCGTTCCCGGCGGTGTGGCATACGATCCGAACACGGAACAGATTGCACGCCTGCGCGCCGCCATCGATCCGCTACGCCGCGAACTGGCCTCGCTCTACCCGATCCTCGACGACCATCCCTCGCTGGAAGACCGCCTCGCCACCACCGGTGTGCTGAGTGTGGAACAGGCACAGCGCCTCGGCTGTCTCGGCTATGTCGGCAAGGCCAGCGGGCAGGACAATGACCTGCGCCGCGACCACGCCTATGCGCCCTACGACCGTCTGCATGTCCACTCGCCTGTCTTCCCTACCGGTGACGTGGCGGCCAGGATGCAGGTACGCATGCAGGAGATACTGGATTCACTCGACCTGCTGGTCGTGCTGCTCGACACCCTGCCCGACGGCACAGCGAACGTATCCTGGCAGGCGCCCGCCGCCGGCAGCGAAGGTATTGGTCTGCTAGAAGGCTGGCGCGGCGAAATCCTGAGCTATGTGCGTTTCGGCAGCGACGGCCGCATCGCCCGCTTCTTCCCGCGCGACCCCAGCTGGTTCAACTGGCCGGCGCTGGAACTGCTCATCCATGGCAACATCGTTCCCGACTTCCCCGTCTGCAACAAGTCGGTGAACGGCTCCTACTCGGGACACGACCTGTGACGCATAAGAACACCCGATTGTCGCAGAGGCGCAGAGCCGCAGAGATTGGAATAGGGCTGCTTGTAGTGTCTGAGTCGTGTGGCGCAGCAGCACGCCAACGTAATGCGGCGTTATTATGCAATGAATCACCTCTGCGTCTCGGCGTCTCGGCGTCTCGGCGACAGGTTTTTAACTCCGGTAAACACCGATGCTAAGAATCCTCAACAAGATCCGCCAGACCGGGCTCATCACCGAAGACCTGCCGCGCGAGCCCGTGCTGGAACAGATAGGCGAACAGTTGCGCGCGGGTATCGCTGCGCAGTTCCAGGGCAGCCTCGCCATCCGCCAGGTGGACGCTGGTTCCTGCAACGGCTGCGAGCTGGAGATCCACGCCCTCAATAACGGTTACTACGACATCGAGCGTTATGGCGTCCACTTCGTCGCTTCACCGCGCCACGCCGATGCGCTGCTGGTCACCGGTCCGGTATCGGTACACATGGAAACCGCATTGTTGCGCACCTGGGAGGCCACGCCGGCACCTAAACTGGTCATTGCCTGTGGCGATTGTGCCGCCTGCGGCGGTGAGTTCGGCTGCTCCTACGCCAGCCGCGGTGCTGTGAGCAATGTCATCCCGGTGGACGCCGTCATCCCCGGCTGCCCGCCAACTCCGCTGGCCCTGATGCAAGGCATCCTGCAGGCACTGGAAAGCACGTAGGAAACGGCACTTGTGCCCTGTATGCCATCGCCCGGAGCTCATAGTGGCCTCCTCCACACCGGCCTGAACAAACCTAGCCCCGGCAGCCCGTAAAACGTGATGAATATCAAAAACCACATCACAACATGATGTTAGCGACGATTTCGAGGTTTGGTGCCAACTGTATATCCCAAAATAGCCGCCCCCTATCCCTGCACGCACGGCCGTTATTATTCTAGGCTTGGTCTGTTCGCGGCAAACAGCGAGGGCTTGTCTATGATTCCCATGATGAATCCACTCCCCGCAGCACTGCTGGAAGATGCTTCGGAGGAAACCCTGCGCAACAATATTCTCTACTACAAGGCCATGCTGGCCGAAGCCACACGCAAAACCAGTTCCTTGCGTCATCTCAGCCCGTCATCATTGCGCCAGCGATTGCAGGAGTGTGAAATCCGTTTACGGCGGCTGCGGTTTAAATAGCTGCGCAGCAACAATGGGCGGCACAATACATACCAGCACTGCGGGGTGAACGGCTAAGCGACGGTCTTGACCGGCCCCAAAGCCACCGCACAGGAAACGGGCCGCGTAGGCGGCCCTAGCTTGCCCAAAGCCAAAATACGGAAGCGGCTCGAACTGCAGAGATATCGCTCTCCCCCAAGACTTGACACTCTTCCCCCGCCTGCCCCTCTAACGCGGTCGTCACCTGGGCGGTTCAAAATTGCCTAGAATTACATGTATCGGTTATCCAGCACATCCATCATGCTTATGGATATCTCCGTAACGAGCCGCATGGCCGCCTATCCGCCCCAGACAGGGACACGGCACACCCTGGCCGGTACATCCGGGACAGCGGCGGCGGAAACCGGGAGCCTCACGGAAGCGTTCGGGCAACAGACGACGCTATCCCCCGCAGATCGCCAGATACTGCAGCAATTGCAGGCCCGGGATCGTGAGGTACGTGCCCATGAACTGGCACATGTAGCCACCGGGGCGGGGCTGGTGCGCAGTGGCGCATCTTTCAGCTATCAGCGCGGCCCCGACGGACGCTTCTATGCAGTCGGCGGGGAGGTCAGCATTGATACCTCACCCGTACCGGGCGATCCGCAGGCCACCGCGAGCAAGGCCGAGCAGATCCAGCGTGCCGCACTGGCGCCGGCCCAGCCCTCGGGTCAGGACCGGGCCGTGGCAGCACAAGCGGCACGCATGGCCATGGAGGCCCGGCTGCAACAGGCGCTGGAAGCCAGTGCACCCGAAGACAGGCCGGCTGCCCTCCCACCTGATCTCTATGCGTGATAACACAATGGTTGAACCGCGGCGTGAAAAATCCGAAACTGCGCACTCAAACCAAAAAAAAGGGAGTGCAGCATGAGCATCGGTGGATTCATTACCTTGGGCATCCTCGCCGTCGTTCTTATCTACGTCATCGCCATCTACAACAACCTGGTGACGCTCAAGCATGCGGTAGCCAAGGCATGGTCCAATATCGACGTGCTGCTCAAACAACGCCACGACGAACTCCCCAAACTCGTTGAAGTGTGCAAGCAGTACATGAAGTTCGAGCAGGAAACTCTGGAGAAGGTAATGCAGGCTCGTTCCTCCGTATCTACGGCACGTGAGCGCGGCGACGTGGGGGCCTTGGGCCTGGCGGAAACCCAGATGCGCCTCGGACTGGGCAATCTCTTTGCCGTGGCCGAGGCATATCCGGACCTCAAGGCCAACGAAAATTTCCAGCACCTGCAACACCGCATCTCCGGCCTGGAGAATGCCATCGCTGATCGGCGCGAGTTCTACAACGAGAGCGTCAACGTCAACAACGTGCGCATCGAACAGTTCCCCGATGTAATCATCGCCCGCATGTTCAATTTCGGACCGAAGCAGTTGCTTGAATTCAGCGAGGAAGAAAAGAAGGACGTGGATATCAAAGCGCTGTTCAGCTGATCCGTGTTCGAATCCCTGATTCCGCCCGGGTGGGCGGCACGTATAGTGCAGCTCGATCCGGCCGAGTTCTGGATCGGTACGGTAGTTCTTATCGTGCTCACCCTTGCTGCCTTCTATGCCATATTCCGCTTTATTCACCGCTATCACATCATCGAGGGCACACCGACATCCAAGGTTCGCTCTGCTGCCCAGGGCTATGTGGAATTGGACGGTATCGGTTATCTGTTGCCGGGAACGCCTATTATTGCCCCGCTGTCCGGCACTCCCTGCACGTGGTTCAGTTTCAAGGTAGAGGAGAAAGTGGAGTCGTTCAGTGGCCATAGCGGCAGCCGTTCGCGCTGGCAAATCTTGCGTAGCGGTACCAGCGACGACCTGTTTCTGCTCAAGGATGATACCGGGGAGTGCGTTATCGATCCCGAGGGTGCAGAAGTGATGCATGCCATCAGCGAGGTGTGGTACGGCGATACACCCATGTGGGGTGGCGACACACGGCGCGGACGCATTGGACGCTACCGCTATACGGAAAAACGCATGCATCCGGGCGATACGCTCTATGTCATCGGCCAGTTTCGCACCATTGGTGGTTCACAGGAGTTGCCCAACACACACGAAGAAGTACGCGAATTGCTGACAGAGTGGAAGCGCGATCAGGTAATGCTGCATGCACGTTTTGACAGCAACAATGACGGCATACTCAGCGTCGACGAATGGGAGGCCGTGCGCAAGGCGGCGTGGAAGGAGGTGCTGGCCGCCCAGGCCAGACGCGCACGCGGACCGGTGCATCACCTGATGACCCGCCCCGACGACAGCCGCCGCCCATACCTGTTGTCGGTACTACCGCAGGAAATGCTGATCCGGCGCTACCGGCGTTACGCCACGCTGTCGCTGCTGGTCTTTTTTCTCGCGGGCAGCGTAGCGACCTGGATGTTGACCGTACGATTTATCGGCTGAGATGTATGGTTGGCAACGCGGCGCCCTGTTTGAACGCAATGGACCGGTTCGCCAGGGTGATTCCTGGAGCCCCTGAAATCCCCCACCCCAGTGACGTCAGGGCACGCTCATTTCAGTATCGATGTGCGAAGCGCAGTGATACGCCGCGATGGCTACCATTCTCGAACCAGACGCCAATGCTGCCGCTCTGATCCACATGGAGTTCCATCCCTACCCACACGCTGTTCTTATCTTCGAGGCGAATGCTGCGAGTGTAGCTCATCGCACCACTGGCAATCTCGTCACCGCTCAGGCTTCCATGGCGCGCGCCGGCATGCAGATCCACCATCCCGAGATGGGCGACCAGTCCGGCAGACAGGCCACCGTCGTACCAGTCGATATCTGTCTTCTGCCCGCTGCTGCTGCCGGAAAAGGAATAGACACCGTAATCGCCTTGTACCCACGCATCCAGATGGCTGCCGCGCAAAGGCCAGACACGCACCGCCACGCCGACAAACTGACCAGACAGCTCCATTCCCTGGGTGGCGGGACTACCGCTTTGGGTAAGCCAGGAGCGACCGAGATCCAGGCTGGCTTCCAGATGCGGCGTGTAAATACCGTTGATGGTAAGTCCCAGAAGACTGACGCGGGTGTCTATCTCTGCACTGTCGCTACGCAGCGATATTTCGTCACGTTGGCCATAGAGCGCAAGGCGCAATTGCTCGGCGTGCAGGGGCTGGCCGAATGCAAGCAGTAGCAGCAAGACAAGGCGACGGAAAGATCCCATGACAATCTCGCAAAGTGGATATCGGGCCATTTTGCACCGGAAACACCTTCCATCACCACCACGGCATTAGCCCACCGGGTCCCCAGAGTAACCGACGATGGGGGATTATGGACAGATTGACATGGCACGGTAGCGGAACAGGTGGTGTTAAACTGTGCTCAGGGCGTCGTCGGCACTTCTGCGGCTGGCGGGCGCGGCCAGGCGCGGATGATGGCGCTGACCAAGGTGGCAAGGGGAATCGCAAAGAATACCCCCCAGAAGCCCCACAAACCGCCAAATACCAATACGGCAACGATGATCGCCACCGGGTGCAGGTTGACCACCTCGGAGAACAGTAGCGGCACCAGGACATTGCCGTCCAATGCCTGAATAATGGCATAGGCAGCCATCAGCCAGGCGAACTCGGAACTCCAGCCCCACTGGAACCAGGCGATGAGCGCTACCGGCAGGGTGACCACCGCAGCACCAATATACGGCACGACCACCGATAGCCCCACCAGCACACCGAGAAGCATGGCGTATTTCAGTCCCATGAGAGCGAAGGTGACCGAGGTGACCACGCCAACGATGAGGATCTCCCAGAACTTGCCACGCACATAGTTGCCGATCTGCACATCCACCTCTCCCCACACCTGTTCCGCCAGATGGCGTTCACGTGGCAGGAAGGTGTTGAACCAACGCACCAGTGTTTCCTTGTCCTTGAGGAAAAAGAACACCAGCAACGGCAACAGGATCACATACACCAGAATCGTGATGATGCCAGGCAGCGAATTGAGTGAATAGGTCAGAATGCGCTGGCCAAAACCCAGGCTCTCCGTACGGATTACCTGGAGCAGTTCGGCCACCTGCTCTTCCGTAATGATGGGATAGTGCTGCGGCAGTTGCAGCAAAGCCTGCTGCCCCTGATTGATATAGGCCGGCAGTTCGCGCGCCAGTTCGACGGTCTGTGCCCACAGCAGCGGCGTGACGCCAAACAGCAGGACCAGCAAAAAGGTCATGAACGCCATGAATACCAGAATCACCGCCGACAGCCGTGACGCACCGTGGCGCACCAGCACCTGGACGATTCCTTCCAGCAGATAGGCAATGACGATGGAGGCCAGCACCGGCGCCAGCATACGGCCGAAGATCAGCACGGCACCGAAACCGAGCAGCAACAGCATCGCCAGAATGATGGTCTGCGGGTCGGCAAAGTAACGGCGGAACCAGCTGCCGATCAGATTCATTCCCGGTCACCAAACTGCTTCTGATAGTGGCGTTGGAACAGAACCTCCAGCTCGTCGATCACCTCGCTGGCGGGACGCCCCTGCATCAGGTGTTCGGTCATCAGTCCCGAGGTCTCATGCAGCATCTTGGAGCGATCCAGCATGTGATAGCTTGCAGACAGGCGCTTGATGGCCGCCACCACCGATTCCTGGGCCGGCCGTTCGGTGAGCCGGGGCGTGACATCCAGCGGCACGGCACTGCGCGACACCAGAAACTCGGCGAAGGCCAGCAGTGTCTCGCGCTCGGTGGAGGGCAGACGGTTGAACAGCTGAATCAGGCGAGCATCATCCTTGGCCATGGAGTTACAGACCTGCGCCGGGGTGGTCCTTGCAATAGGCGCGGGCAAAATCGAGCAGCTTCTCGATAGCACGCAGGCGGAATTTCTGCTTCTGGTGCACGAAGGAGAACGGTCTTTCCATGGGGGGCTCGATGTTGATGGCGACCAGCGTGCCCAGAGCCAGTTCCTTGGCGATGGTGGCACGTGAAATGATGGAAATGCCCATGCCCGCCTCCACCGCGCCCTTCACCGCTTCCGGGCTGCCGAGTTCCATTACGATATTCAGGTTGCAGGAATCGATACCGCCGGCACTCAGGTGCTCCAGCATCACCTCGCGCGTGCCCGAGCCCTCTTCGCGACAAATGTAGGGATAATCAGGAATGCGCGTCATGGATACCGAACGCTCCCGTGCCAGTGGATGCCCCTTGGGTACAATCAGCACCATCTGATCCATGCGGCAGGTTTCCACCACCAGATTCTTGTTGCTTACCGGCGCCTCGACCACACCCAAATCGATGCTGTTGTTCTCCACCAGGGAAACGATGTGGTCGGTATTGGCCACCTGCAGACGGATATTCACATCCGGATACTTGGATTTGAAGTCACCCAGCAACGCCGGCAGCATGTACTCGGCAATGGTGGTGCTGGCACCGATGAGCAGCACGCCACTCACCTCGCCGGTGAGTTCGCGCACGGAGTTTTCCATCTCACCGTACAGGGTGAAGATGCGATCGGCATACTGGTACACCCGCTCCCCGGCAACCGTCAGACTGATGCGGTTGTGGGTACGATCAAACAGGCGGGTATTGAAATGCTCCTCCAACTGGCGTACCTGGAAGGTCACCGCTGGCTGGGTCATGTGCAGGTGCTCCGCCGCCTTGGTGAAGCTGAGCAGGCGGGCCACCGTGTGAAATACCTGTAAACGTCTGTCGGCCATGACTTCCCCATGCCGTGATTGGACAAAATCCGGCTAATGCACAGATAAAGGCTAAGAATACTTTATCCGTGTGGTCCGAAACAACGGCGAACGTATATCCACAAAGGGAAAGATGATGTGGCGCCACGATCACGGACACCCTGTACCGATTTGCGATCACGCAGCAAAGTACATTGCCGCAAGCGGTTTACGCCCCACCGCCGCTGCATTATGTGCCAATTCCCGGAGGCGGGTGTACCTGAATATCATAGTTGCCACCGAGGCGTATTAGACCGGGAACAACCAGTCTGCCCACCTTGGGGATTAGCCTGCCGCATGGGTGAGCCTTCCCGCAACGCCGCGTTCGCATCCGCTATGCGCGCCGGTGTCCGGGTATCAGCGCTGTAACAGCGTTACAGTGAGCCGCTCTGCCCTGTGGCATGATACGAACATGACAGGAGAATTTTCGTGAACAAGTCCGCCGTGTCCTGGGCACTTTACGACTGGGGCAACTCCGCCTTTGCCACCACGGTGATGGCCGGCTTTTTTCCACTGTTCTTCAAACAGTACTGGAGTGCCGGCAGCGACGTCACCGCAAGCACCTTCCAGCTCGGGCTGGCCAATTCCGCCGCCAGCCTGCTCATCATATTCATCGCCCCGGCACTGGGCGCCATTGCCGATCAGGGCGGTACACGCAAAGGATTTCTCTACGCCTTTACCGCCCTCGGCGTGGGCATGACCGGGGGGCTCTATTTCGTTGCCCAGGGTGACTGGCTGCTTGCCTCACTGTTGTATGTAGGCGCCTCCATAGGTTTTTTTGCCAGCCTGATCTTTTACGATGCACTGCTTATCGCGGTGACCACACCCGCACGCTATGATCGTGTCTCCGCCCTCGGCTTTGCCCTTGGTTATCTGGGTGGCGGTCTGCTGTTTGCGGTAAACGTGACCATGACGCTCAAGCCACACTGGTTCGGCCTGGCCGATGCCGCATCGGCAGTGCGCATCTCATTTCTCACCGTGGCGTTGTGGTGGGCGCTGTTCACCCTGCCGCTGGCCTGGTGGGTACCAGAACCGGCAGGCACAGGGCGCAGCGGACTTGCGGCGGTGACCGGTGGTTTCCGCCAGTTGCGCGACACTTTCCGCGAAGTGCGGCGCCTGCGCCACATCGGCCTGTTCCTGCTCGCCTATTGGTGCTACATCGATGCGGTGGATACCATCATCCGCATGGCCGTGGACTACGGTCTGGCCATCGGTCTGGCCGCCGAGAGCCTGATCACGGCACTGCTCATTACCCAGTTCGTCGGCTTTCCTGCTGCTATAGCCTTTGGCCGACTGGGTGAGCGCTTTGGTCCCAAGATCAGCATCTACGTCGCCATCGGGGTGTACTGTCTGGTGGTATTGTGGGCGGCACGCATGGAGAGTGAGGCCGAGTTTTACCTGCTGGCAGTGGTAATCGGTCTGGTGCAGGGGGGGATCCAGTCGCTAAGCCGCTCACTTTACGCGCGCCTCATTCCCGCCGACAAGAGTGCTGAATTCTTTGGCTTTTTCAATATGCTCGGAAAGTTTGCCGCCGTAGTCGGCCCGATTCTGGTGGGCTGGGTCAGTTTGGCGAGCGGCAACCCGCGTCTGTCGTTATTGTCATTGCTGGCGTTGTTCGCGCTCGGTGCCTGGTTCCTGAGCCGGGTTGATGTGTCTCGGGGGATACACGTGGCACAGGGAACGGAACAACCGCCGGCATGACAGCTATCTCCACAAGCTGACTTGTCTTGTCCACACATCCGGCCACCGGATGCGGCACAAACGATGGCGCCATTGTCCTCAGCACAAAAAACCGTAGCGCCTAATGGGCACTTCTCCGCTTGCGCATCGACCAAGAAAATGTGCGATAATAGTCGCTTTCCACACCAGTGAATAACCGGTGCGCTCACCTTCAGGGCGGTGTTCCGCGTCCCAACTGGTAGTAGCGCACCGCCCGGTTGTGTTCTTCCAGTGTGGCGGAGAAATGGTGACTGCCGTCGCCGCGGGCGACGAAGTACAACGCCTCACCGGGCGCGGGATGCAGCGCGGCATGGATGCTATCGCGGCCAGGCATGGCAATGGGCGTCGGCGGCAGGCCGTGGCGCGTGTAGGTATTGTAGGCGGTATCGGTGATGAGGTCGTGCCGACGCAGATTGCCGTCAAAATCCAGACCCATGCCGTAGATAACGGTAGGATCAGTTTGTAGCCGCATGCGCTTTTGCAGGCGACGGACAAATACCCCGGCAATCGCTGCACGTTCGCTGGCGACGGCGGTTTCCTTTTCGATGATGGAAGCGAGAGTCAACGCCTCTTCCGGTGTATTCAGCGGCAAGCCCTCGCTGCGTCGATCCCATTCATAGGACAGCACGTCATTCATCTGACCATAGGCACGCTGCAGAAATTCGGCATCGCTCAGGCCACGGGGGAAATGATAGGTGTCGGGAAAAAAGCGTCCTTCCGGATGCGCGTCCGGGTGGCCCAGACGGGCCATGACCTCGCCATCGGTCAGACCGGTGAGAGTCGGCACCAGATAGGGACTGGTACGCACCGCATCCATTACCTGACGAAAGCTCCATCCTTCCACCAGGGTCAGCGTATATAGCTGGACTTTGCCCTCCACCATCGCCTGCAACAGCTGGCGTGCCGTCATGCCGTGCTCAATGCGGTATTCACCGGCGCGAATTTGGCGTGCGCTGTCGGACAGGCGCGCCATCCAGATGAAATAGCGCGCGCTACTGATATGACCTGCCGTTTCCAGTTGCTGTGCGACCGCCGTCAGTGAAACGCCGGGGCGCACCAGAATCACCTCTCCCTGCTCCGCCACCAGCAGCGGTGCATCGACGAAGGACTGATAGCCGAAACCAAACCAACCGCCCACCAGGCTGGCCACCAGTATCAGCATACCCAACAGGCGATACAAGCGTTCACGCATGGGTCAGTCCCCCAGTGGCCTGCTGTAGGCGCCGTGTCAGCGGACCAGGTACAAACTCCCGCGCCAGGAAACGCCGCACCGGCCAGATACCGATGACACTGTTGCAGACAAACACTTCGTCCGCCGCCTGTACATCGTCCACTCCGAGTCGCAGCACCTCACAGGGGATCCCCGCCTGCGCCGCCTGCGCCGCCACGTGACCGCGCATCACACCCGCCACACCACAACGCTCCAGTGCGGGTGTCTGTAACCGGCCATCACGCACCAGAAACACGTTGCTCATGGTGCCCTCGATGAGATTATCGTCGCTGTCCAGCATCAGCCCTTCGGCGATTGCCGCATCATCCCACTCGGCACGCGCCAGCACCTGTTCCAGGCGATTGAGATGCTTGATGCCGGCCAGGCGCGGATTCTCCCCCAGGCGCGTATCGCACAGGCGCACTACCACCCCCTGCTGCCAGAATTGCGCAGGGTAGTCGGGCCAGGGATGGAGAGACAGGATGCGGCGTGGAATATTTTGCGACGATGGCCGGTAGCCGCGCCCACCGGAACCACGAGTGATGATGATCTTCAGCACAGCACGCCCGCTCGCTGCACACAGTGCCTGAGCCTCGCTCTGGAGCAACTCCTGCGCTGGTGGCGTGATGCCAAGACGGGCACAATCCCGATCCAACCGCATCATGTGCGGCGACCACAACTGCGGAACACCGTCCCGCACGGCGATGGTTTCAAACAGGCCATCACCGTACAGCAGGCCGCGGTCATCCGCTGCGATGAGGTCGGTGTCCTTGCCGTCGATCAACATGGGGAAAGGCACAGGCCCGCGATCGCGGGCCTGTGTATTGGCTTAGATCTTCTTGAACACCAGGGTGCCGTTGGTGCCGCCGAAGCCGAACGAGTTCGACAGGGCGACCTCGATCTTGCGCTCCTGCGCCGTGTTCGGCACATAGTTCAGATCGCACTCCGGGTCCGGGGTGAAGATATTGATGGTGGGCGGAGCCACCTGGTCGCGAATCGCCAGGGTGGTGAACACCGCCTCGATGCCGCCGGCGGCACCCAGCAGGTGACCGGTCATGGACTTGGTGGAGCTCATGGCCAGCTTGTAGGCATGGTCACCGAAGGCTGCCTTGGCCGCGTCGGTCTCGGCCTTGTCGCCGGCCGGGGTCGAAGTGCCGTGAGCATTGATGTAGTCCACCTGCTCCGGATTGATGCCGGCGTTGCGCATGGCACTCTGCATGCAGCGCTTGGCACCGTCGCCGCCGGCGGCGGGCAGGGTCATGTGATAGGCGTCGCCGCTCATGCCGTAACCGATGATTTCGGCATAGATGCGCGCGCCGCGCGCCTTGGCGAACTCGTACTCTTCCAGCACCACTACACCGGCGCCGTCGGACAGCACGAAGCCGTCACGGTCCTTGTCCCACGGCCGGCTGGCGGTGGCCGGATCGTCGTTGCGGCTGGACAGTGCACGGGCAGCACAGAAGCCACCCAGACCCAGGGGCGAAGTGGCCATCTCGGCACCACCGGCGACCATCACGTCGGCATCCCCGTATTCGATGATGCGCGCGGCATCGCCGATGCTGTGTGTGGCGGTGGCACAGGCCGTGACCAGGGCGATGTTCGGTCCCTTCAGGCCGTACATGATGGAGACATGGCCGGAGATCATGTTGATGATGTTGCTGGGCACGAAGAACGGCGAAATACGGCGCGGGCCGCTGGCCATCAGACTTTCATGGGCCCGCTCGATGCCGGGCAGGCCGCCGATACCGGAGCCGATGGCGACGCCGATACGATCGGCATTTTCGTCGGTAACGGTGAGGCCGGAATCCTCAATGGCTTCCTTCGCGGCGGCGATACCGTAGTGAATGAAGGGATCCATCTTCTTCGCCTCTTTGGACGAGAGATAGTTCTCGGCATTGAAGCCTTTCACCGAACCGCCGAAATGGGTGGTGAAGGCAGAGGTATCGAAATGGGTAATGGGCGCAATGCCGCTCTTGCCGGCAAGAATGCTCTCCCAGGATTCCTTAACGGTCAGGCCGACAGGGGAAACCATGCCCAAGCCCGTAATCACAACGCGCCGCTTAGCCAAGGGACACACCTCTTTGAAATTTACTAAAGCAAAAGGCCGCGACCACGTGACGTGGTTCGGCGGCCTCGTACAGATGCAACAGGTAATCAGCCCTGGTGGGCGTTGACGTAGTCGATAGCCTGCTGAACCGTGGTGATCTTCTCGGCGTCTTCGTCCGGAATCTCGGTCTCGAATTCCTCTTCCAGAGCCATCACCAGCTCGACGGTGTCGAGGGAATCGGCGCCCAGGTCGTCGACGAAGGAGGAGCTGGTTTGTACCTCTTCTTCCTTAACTCCCAACTGCTCGACAACGATCTTCTTGACGCGTTCTTCGATGCTGCTCATGACAGGTATATCCTCCAAAGATAATTGACCGCGGTATTGTATTTAAATCCACCGCCCTATGCCAGACAAATGATGGTGCTGTCTCAGTCTCGAAATAACTTTATAAAAACAAACCAACAGACTGTTTTATATGAAAAATTCATGGCATTACGTCATATACATGCCGCCATTCACGTGCAGGGTCTCGCCGGTGATGTAGCCTGCTTCCGGCGATGCAAGGAAGGCCACCGCCGCCGCAATCTCCTCCGGCTGCCCAAGGCGATTGAGCGGAATCTGCCTGAGCAGGTTGTCTTTATGCTCATCCGCCAGGGCACGGGTCATATCGGTATCGATGAAGCCGGGCGCCACGGCATTGACGGTGATACCACGGGCGCCGACCTCGCGCGCCAGCGATTTGGTGAAGCCGAAGATGCCCGCCTTGGCGGCGGCATAGTTGGTCTGGCCTGCGTTGCCGGATGCGCCCACCACGGAGGCGATGCTGATGATGCGGCCCTTGCGCGCCTTGGTCATGGCGCGTACGCAGGCCTTGGACATGCGGTACACCGACTTGAGGTTGGTATCGATGATGGCATCCCACTCATCGTCCTTCATGCGCATCAACAGGTTGTCGCGGGTGATGCCGGCGTTGTTCACCAGCACGGTGGGGGCGCCGAACTCCTTGGTGATGGCCTCCAGCACCGCGTCGATGCTGGCCTGCTCGGTGACATTCAGCGCCACGCCCCTGCCCTTCACGCCTGCCTCTTTCAGGTAGGCGGTGATCTGCTCGGCGCCACTCTCCGAGGTGGCGGTACCGATTACCGTGGCGCCGCGCTGGCCCAGTGCCAGGGCAATGGCCTTGCCGATGCCGCGGCTGGCGCCGGTGACGAGTGCGATTTCATTTTCCATGGACATGGGTTTCTCCTTAACTCAGGGCCGCCAGCGCCTCATCCAGGCTGGCGGTGTCGACGATGGCAAAAGTCTTCATGTCTTTGACGATGCGCTTGTTGAGGCCGACCAGCACCTTGCCGGGGCCGCACTCGACCAAGGTATCCACCCCGTCGGCGGCCATCTTCTGCACCGTTTCCACCCAGCGCACCGGGCTGTACAGCTGGCGCGCCAGCGCCTGGCGCATGGCCTCCGGCGTCACCGCGGCAACCACATCGACGTTGTTGATGACAGGGATCTGCGGCATCTGCAGGGTGATACCGGCCAGACGCTGGGCGAGACGATCGGCGGCCGGCTGCATCAGGGCGCAGTGGGACGGCACGCTCACCGGCAGCGGCAGCGCACGCTTGGCACCCATGACCTTGGCCGCCTCCATGGCGCGCTCCACCGCAGCGGCATGGCCGGCAATGACCACCTGCCCCGGCGAATTGAAATTGACGGCGGATACCACCTGGCCCTGCGCCGCACCGGCACAGGCCTCGATCACCTGCGCATCTTCCAGACCGAGGATTGCCGCCATGGCGCCGGTACCCGCAGGCACGGACTCCTGCATGTAGCGACCACGCTCAGCCACCAGGGCCACGCCATCGGCAAAAGACAGCGCACCGGCGCATACCAATGCCGTGTACTCGCCCAGGCTGTGACCGGCCATTACCGCCGGCACCTTGCCATTCTTTTCCTGCCATACGCGCCACGCCGCCACACCCGCAGTGAGCATGGCGGGCTGGGTGATGTGGGTCTGGTTCAGCTCATCAGCCGGACCATTCTGGGTCAGCTGCCACAGGTCATAGCCCAGTGCAGCGGATGCCTCGGCGAAGGTATCGCGCACCAGCGGATAGGCCGCAGCCAACTCGGCCAGCATGCCGACGGATTGGGAACCCTGACCGGGAAAGACAAAGGCTAAAGACATTCAACCCCCCAGACGCTCATCATTTATTAGAAAAGCCCATAACAATCCGCAAATAAACGCAAATAAAAATTCACTATTTGCGTCCATTCGCGTTCATTTGCGGACTTAAGATTTTGACTGTGTCGTACTGCCGAAGGACTAATACCGCACTAGGGCCGAGCCCCAAGTGAAACCACCGCCGAAGGCCTCCAGCAGCAGCACATCACCGCGCTGGATGCGGCCGTCACGCACCGCGGCATTCAGCGCCAGCGGCACCGAGGCGGCGGAGGTGTTGCCGTGCTCGGCCACGGTCATCACCACGCGGTCCATGGCCATCTTCAATTTCTTGGCGGTGGCCTGGATGATGCGGGTGTTGGCCTGGTGCGGCACCAGCCAGTCCACCTCGGTCTTGTCCATGTTATTGGCTTCCAGGGTCTCATCGACGATGCGCCCCAGGGTGTTGACCGCCATCTTGAACACTTCGTTGCCGCTCATCTCGATGTACGGCCCCGTCTCGCCCTGCAGCCCTTCCGATACACCACCATTGGTGGTGAGCAGCGATTCGTAGCTGCCGTCGGCGTGCATGTGGGTGGAGAGAATGCCCGGTTCGCTGCTGGCCTGCAGCACCACGGCGCCGGCACCGTCGCCAAACAGCACACAGGTGTTGCGATCGGTCCAGTCGACAATGCGCGACAGGGTCTCGGCACCGATCACCAGGGCGTTGCGCACGCCGCCGGCGCGGATGAACTTGTCGGCCACGCCGAGGGCGTAGACGAAGCCGGTGCACACCGCCTGGATATCGAAAGCGGGACAGCCATGGATGTCGAGGCGCTGCTGCAACAGGCAGGCCACGCTGGGGAACACGCGATCCGGCGTGGTGGTGGCGACGATGATCAGGTCGATCTCGTCCTTGCCGATGCCGGCAGCATCCAAGGCCTGGCGTGCGGCCTGCTCGGCCAGATCGCAGGTGGTCTGGCCGTCAGCGGCAATGTGCCGCTCCTTGATGCCGGTACGATCGGTGATCCATTCATCGGTGGTGTCGACCATTTTTTCCAGGTCGGCGTTGGTCAGCAACTTATCGGGCAGGTAGCCGCCCGTGCCGATAATACGTGAATAGTTCAAACTGCATGCCTCCGACTAAGCATCGATTCAAGCTGCGAACTGATCCGCTCGGGGACCGATTTTTCCACTTCGAGACAGGCGATCTTGATCGCGTTGGCGAAGGCCAGCGCATCGGCACCACCGTGGCTCTTCACCACGATGCCACGCAAACCGAGCAGGCTGGCGCCATTGTAACGTCGCGGGTCGATCCGCCGCCGCAATGCCTTCAGCACTGGCAGAGCCACCACTGCTACCAAGCGGGAAAGAAGATTGCGGGTGAACGCCTCCTTCATGAAGTGGGAGATCATCTTGGCGACGCCTTCAGTCGTCTTGAGCATCACATTGCCGATGAAACCATCGCAAACCACCACGTCGGTACCACCCTTGAAAACGCCATCGCCCTCAATGTAACCGACGTAATTGAGGTGGCTATCTTGCAGAAGTTTGTGCGCTTCCTTGACGACCTCGTTACCCTTGATCTCCTCCTCACCGATATTGAGCAGGCCGACCCGTGGGCTCACAATTCCGTCCACCGCGCTAGCCAGTACCGAGCCCATCATCGCAAATTGGAACAGGTGTTCCGGTGTGCAGTCGACATTGGCCCCCAAGTCGAGGATGTGGTTATGACCCTCGATCGACGGTATCGAGGTGCAGATGGCTGGGCGGTCTATGCCCTGCAGGGTTTTCAACACGAAGCGTGCCGTCGCCATCAATGCCCCGGTGTTGCCGGCACTGACACAGGCCTGTGCTGCGCCGGCCTTGACCAAGTCGATAGCCACCCGCATGGAGGAGTCTTTTTTATTGCGCATCGCCGAGGACGGCAGTTCATCCATTCCCACCACCTGGGAGGCATGGTGCACGCGCATGCGTTCGGCAGCTACGGCCGGATGACGGCGCAGTTCGGCATTGAGTATCTGCTGGTCGCCGACCAGGATGATGGCAAGTTCAGGGGTCGACTCGATGGCCTGCAGAGCAGCCGGTACTACGATACTGGGGCCATGGTCACCGCCCATGGCATCGAGAGCAATAGTCGTTATCGTCATGGCATTGGATCAGTTTCGGGCAGACACGCAAAAGCGGCCTCAACGAACCGGATGCGCAGGCAACCGGCACGCGAGGCCGCTCTTACATGGCACCGCCTGATCTTACTCGCCCTTGACGTTCAGCACCTTGCGGCCACGGTAGTAACCGTCGGGGCTGATGTGATGACGCAGGTGGGTTTCACCGGTGGTCGGTTCGATGGACAGGGCGCCCGCCTTCAGTGCATCGTGTGAACGGCGCATGTCGCGCTTGGAGCGGGTCTTGCGGTTTTGCTGAACAGCCATGGTGTTACCTCGTTAAAGGGTATTGCTCAATGGGTCTTAAGTTTTGTCAGGACCGCAAACGGATTTTCACGTCCGCTCCCGGCCATATTGTCCGTCCCTGCCCCCGTCACCGCCGGCGCACACTCGCCTTCGTTGTGGCGTGGCACGATAGGCAGGGAAAGAATCAATTCGTCTTCAATCACCTCACGCAGGAACAGTGGTTCCTCCGTGACATACAGCGGCTCATAGATCCCAGGCAATTTTTCCGCCTGGGCCTCGCTGGTCACCACGCCCAGCAGGCGCTCCACCTCGATAACGTGGCGTACCGGCCCCAAACAACGCTGGCATACCAAGCTCACCTCGGCACGCAACCGCAGGCGCATGAACGCGCGCCGCTCGGCGTCGATATCGAAGTCCAGCGTAACCTCCGCCTCACCCCGCGCGTCCGTCAACAGCGGCGCAAAGCGCTCCATCTCCGCCAGGGTCAGGCGGCCATGCAACTGCGCGCCGGAACGGGCCAGACGCAGCGGGTCAATATGGAGGGGAAGGCGCTCGTCCGACATAAGCCGGGCATATTACTCTGCGCGCCCTCTTTTTGTCAAAACCGTTTTACTCAGAAACTCCTTCTGATTCCGTAGCTTCCATGGCAGGGGTAACACTTTTGTCTTGACAAGGCGGGGCGATTTCCCTAAATAGCATGGGGCAGAAAACGGCATATACCCCTATGCCGTTTTTTTTGCCCTCATGTATGGCCAAGGAGCTAGTCGGACCTGGACCGGTCGCCGCACCAGTATTCATGGCGGGGCGGTCCGGAGCGACGTCGAGAACCGCCCGTGATAAAGAAAATCCTCATCGCCAACCGCGGCGAAATCGCCGTACGTATCGTGCGCGCCTGTGCTGAGATGGGCATACGTTCCGTTGCGGTGTATGCGGAGGCGGACCGTCACGCCCTGCACGTCAAAAAGGCAGATGAGGCCTACAGCCTCGGCCCCGATACCGTCGCCGGCTATCTGAACGCGCACCGACTGGTCAACCTGGCGGTGGCCACCGGCTGCGATGCCCTCCATCCGGGGTACGGTTTCCTGTCTGAAAACCCGGAGCTCGCCGACATCTGCGCCCGCCGCGGCATCATCTTCATCGGCCCCGACGCCGAGGTCATCCGTCGCATGGGTGACAAGACGGCGGCACGCGAGGCGATGATCGCCGCCGGCGTACCGGTCACTCCCGGCTCCGACGGCAATGTGGAATCCTTGGAGCATGCAGTCGAAGTCGCCAAGGGCCTGGGCTATCCGGTGATGCTCAAGGCCACCTCCGGCGGCGGTGGCCGCGGCATCCGCCGCTGCGAGAACGAGGACGAACTGCGGCGCAACTTCTCCCGCGTGGTGTCCGAGGCCACCAAGGCCTTCGGCAGCGCCGAGGTGTTCCTCGAGAAATGCATCGTCAATCCGCGCCACATCGAGGTGCAGATTCTGGCCGACGCCCACGGCAACGTCATCCACCTCAATGAGCGCGACTGCTCCATCCAGCGCCGCCATCAGAAGCTGATTGAGATCGCCCCCTCCCCCCAGCTCAACCAGGAGCAGCGCGACTATATCGGTGGACTGGCGGTCACGGCGGCGGCGGCGGTGGGTTATCGCAATGCCGGCACCGTGGAATTCCTGCTGGACAAGGATGACACCGTCTACTTCATGGAGATGAACACGCGCCTGCAGGTGGAACACTGCGTCACCGAGGAGATCACCGGTGTGGACATCGTGCAGGAACAGATCCGCATCGCCGCCGGCCTGCCGCTGCGCCATGCCAATACCTCTCTGCGCCCGCGCGGTTATGCCATGGAGTTCCGTATCAACGCCGAGGACCCCAAGAATGGCTTCCTGCCCAGCTTCGGCAAGGTCACCCGCTACTTCGCCCCCGGCGGACCCGGCGTACGCACCGACGGCGCTCTCTATACCGGCTATGAGATCCCGCCCTATTACGACTCCATGTGCGTCAAGCTCATCGTCTGGGCACCGGATTGGGAATCACTGCTCAACCGCGCCCAGCGCGCGCTGCGCGACATCGCGGTGTACGGCGTCAAGACCACCATTCCCTATTACCAGGAAATCCTCAAGAACGAGGAGTTCCGCAGCGGGCGCTTCGACACCAGCTTCGTCGACGCCCACCCGGAACTGGTGGATTACTCCATCAAGCGGCCGCAAAGGGAAATCGCTGCCGCCATCGCCGCATCCATCGTCGCCTCCATGGGGCTTTGAGCCCCGCCGCGCATCAAACTACGGGAACTGACACAATGCCCAAGGTTCATATCACCGAAACCGTACTGCGTGACGGCCACCAGTCGCTGATCGCCACCCGCATGCGCACCGAGGACATGCTGCCCATCTGCCAAAAGCTGGACCAGGTGGGTTTCTGGTCGCTGGAAGTCTGGGGTGGTGCCACTTTCGACGCCTGCCTGCGTTTCCTGAAAGAGGATCCCTGGGAACGCCTGCGCACCCTGCGTCAGGCTCTGCCCAACACCCGTCTGCAAATGCTGCTGCGGGGCCAGAACCTGCTCGGCTACCGCCATTACTCCGATGATGTGGTACGCGCCTTCGTGGAGCGCGCCGCCAGCAATGGCATCGACGTATTCCGCATCTTCGACGCCCTCAACGACACCCGTAACCTGCGCACCGCGATCGAGGCCGTGAAGCAGAACGGCAAGCACGCGCAGGGCGCCATCAGCTATACCACCAGTCCGGTGCATGGCATTCTGCAGTTCGTCACCATGGCGAAGGAAATGGAGGCCATGGGCTGCGACAGCATCGCCATCAAGGACATGGCCGGCCTGCTTACACCCAGCGCCGCCACCGAACTGGTCGATGCACTGGTCGCTGCGGTGAAGCTGCCCATCGCGGTGCACAGCCACGCCACCGCCGGTCTGGCCAGCATGTGCCAGCTCAAGGGCATCGAGCACGGCGCCGTGCACATCGACACCGCCATCTCCGCCTTCGCCGGCGGCACCTCGCACCCCCCCACCGAGTCCATGGTGGCGGCCCTGCGCGGCACCAAATACGACACCGGTCTCGACCTGGCGCTGCTGCAGGAGATCGGTTTCTACTTCCACGAGGTGCGCAAGAAGTATCACCAGTACGAAAGCGAATACACCGGCATCGACACCCGCGTGCAGATCAACCAAGTACCGGGCGGCATGATCTCCAACCTGTCCAACCAGCTGCGCGAACAGGGCGCGCTGGGACACATGAACGAGGTACTGGCGGAGATTCCGCGGGTGCGCGAAGACCTGGGCTATCCCCCGCTGGTCACGCCAACCTCACAGATCGTCGGTACCCAGGCGGTGCTCAACGTGCTCACCGGTGCCCGCTACAAGAACATCACCAACGAGGTGAAGTTCTACCTGCAAGGCCGCTACGGCAAGGCGCCGGGCACAGTCAATTCCATCGTGCGCCAGCAGGCCATCGGCAACGAGGAAGTGATCGAGTGCCGTCCCGCCGACCTGCTGAAGCCGGAACTGGACAACCTGCGCGATCAGGCCGGCGCCCTCGCTCACAGCGAGGAAGACGTGCTCACCTTCGCCATGTTCCCCGAGGTGGGACGTGAATTCCTGGAGCAGCGCGAAAAGGGTGAGCTGAAGCCGGAACCGCTGGAGCCGCTGCCGAGCGAGAATGGCCACATCAGCGCCGCCCCCACGGAATTCAACGTCACCATGCACGGCGAAACCTACCACATCAAGGTCACCGGCACCGGCCACAAGAACCGCCAGCAGCGTCCGTTCTACATCACCGTGGACGGTCAGCCGGAAGAGGTAAACGTCGAGATCCTGGAGGAACTGTTCTCCGAGGTGGCCGACGCCCCGGTCAAGGCCAGCAACGGCAACAGCAAGCGACCACGCGCCACCAAGCCGGGCCATGTCACTACCTCCATGCCGGCCGCCGTGGTCGACGTGATGGTCAAGGTGGGTGACGAGGTGAAGGCCGGTGCCCCGGTGCTGGTCACCGAGGCGATGAAGATGGAGTCGGAGATCCAGGCACCGGTGGCCGGCAAGGTGGTAGCGGTACACGTGATCAAGGGTGACCGCGTCACGCCGGATGAAGCACTGGTCGAGATCGAGTAAAAGATGCTGGTTCTTGCCTCTACCTCGCCCTACCGGCGCGAATTGCTGACTCGCCTCGGTCTCGACTTCGAAACCGCTACACCGGACACCGACGAGACACGCCTGCCAGGCGAAACGCCGAAGCAACTGGTCCGCCGCCTGGCCGAGGCCAAGGCACGCGCTGTAGCGAAAAGCTTTCCCAATGCACTCATCATCGGCTCGGATCAGGTGGCAGTACTCGGCGATCGCATACTCGGCAAACCGGGCGATCACGCCACCGCCGTGCGGCAGCTGACCGATGCCTGTGGCCGCCGCGTGACCTTTCTTACCGGACTGTGCCTGTACAACAGCAGCAGTGATCACTGCCAGCTGGATCTGGTGCCATACACGGTGGAGTTCCGTGCCCTCAACGCCGTGCAGATAGACCACTACCTGCGGCGTGAACAGCCCTACAACTGCGCCGGCAGCTTCAAGTCTGAGGGACTCGGTATCAGCCTGTTCCGCCGCATGGAAGGCGAAGACCCGAGTGCCCTGATCGGGTTGCCCCTCATCCGCCTCATCGACATGCTGGCGGTGGAAGGGGTCAACGTCCTTTAACACCATTCAAAATTCAAAAAGGGCATGGCTTGAGCTTTCTGAATTTTGAATCTTGAATCTTGAATTTCGAATTTGTTTATCTCACCTGCCCCATCCCCAGTACCGTCCCCAGGCTGTTGGCCATGGCCGCCCCCAGACTGGCGGCGAGGCGCTCGAAGTAGCGTGGACGCGGTGTGAAATCAACGATATTTTCGGCACCGACTACATCGCGTGCCACCTGGCTGGCGCTGGCCAGGCCATCCACCAGTCCCAGTTGCAGGCCCTGCTCACCAGTCCATATCAAGCCGCTGAATAGCGCCGGCTCATCCTTCAGGCGCTCGCCACGCCCTTCCTTCACCGCCGTGATGAATTGCTGGTGAATATCCCCCAGGATCGCCTTGATGTGTTCCACATCCTCGGCGCGCGCCGGCGAGAATGGGTCAAGGAACCCCTTGTTCTCACCCGCGGTAAGCAGGCGGCGCTCCACGCCCAGCTTGTCTAGAGCACCGACAAAACCGAAACCATTCATCAGCACCCCTATGGAACCGACCACACTGGCCTTGTTGGCATAGATGGAATCGGTGGCAGCGGCAATGTAATAACCGCCGGAGGCGCACATGTCGCTGACCACCGCGTATACCGGAGTATCGGGATGGAGCTGGCGCAGACGCTTGATCTCGTCATAGACGTAACCCGACTGTACCGGGCTGCCGCCGGGGCTGTTGATGCGCAGGATGACACCGGCGGTATTCTTGTCGGCAAAGGCATTGCGCAGGCCGGTAACAATGTTATCGGCGCTGGCCTCGGTACCGTCAGCGATCACTCCCTTCACCTCCACCAGCGCCGTATGGCGCCCGATCTTGACGCTACCACTACCGAATTTGTCGGGCATCACCAACACCAGCAGCACAATCAGGTAGAGGAACATCAGCCCCTTGAAGAAGATGCTCCAGCGCCGTGCCCGCCGCTGCTCGTTGAGCGAGGCAAAGGCCAGGCGGTTGAGGACATCACGCTCCCAGACAGTGTCCTTTTCCAGCTTTTTCTCTTCAGTCGGTTCCATTGTTAAGCAGTCCTCGTCAGAAATTCGGGGATGGATGACAAGACCCGGTTTCACGCTATCCGGCGTTTTGCCTCATCCTGCAGCCACAGCGGCAAATCGCCTATCCGATCGAGGCAACCCAACGGACCGTGCCTGAGCAAGCGCTCCGGGTGATGCACGCCGTAGCTTACTGCCAGGGCGTGGGTCTGGGCATTGCGCGCCATTTCCATGTCGTACTCGGTATCGCCGATCATCAGGGTGGCGCCCGGCTCGGCACCGAGGTGATCCATCAGCTCCAACAGCATCTGCGGGTGGGGCTTGGAAAATGTCTCGTCGGCACAGCGGGTGGCATGAAACAGCGGACCCAGGCCGGTCTCCTCCAGCACTTTGTCCAGACCGCGGCGCCCCTTGCCGGTGGCTACGGCCAGCAGGTAACCCTGTGCCGCCAAGCCGTGCAGTACTTCGGCTGCACCCTCGAACAAGGCCGAGGGCGTGGGATCGGCCACCAGAAAGTGGTGACGGTAACGATCCACCAGAGCCTGCTGGGTCGTGGCGTCACTGCCGGGGAACAGCATCTCGATGGCCTCGGCCAGCCCCAGGCCGATGATATTGCGCAGGTCCACCACCTCCTTGCGCGGCAGACCGAGATCGCCGATGGCCCCCTGCAGGCAGGCCACGATGCGGGCCTCGGAATCCATCAGGGTCCCGTCCCAGTCAAACACCAGCAAATCGAATCTCTGCATCACTCCGCTTCCAGTCTGTCCAGCACACTGCGTAGTTCATCACCCAGCGGGGCACTCACGCTCACCACCTGGCCCCTCTCCGGCAGGGTGAAACTGACGGCGCTGGCGTGAAGAAACAAGCGGTTCAACCCTACTTCTGCCATGCGCTTGTTGAAGGCCTCGTCGCCGTACTTGTCGTCCCCGGCGATGGGATGGCCGATATGGGCGGCATGTACCCGCACTTGGTGGGTACGACCGGTGATAAGTTCCGCCTCGACCAGGGTGGCGTCCTTGAACACGGTCAAAGGCCTGAAGATGGTCAGGGCCGACTTGCCCTCCGCCGACACCTTGACCATGCGCTCACCGGACTGGGTCACATTCTTCAGCAGCGGCGCCTCTACCCGACGTTCGCCGCCGCGCCAGCGCCCCTTGAGCAGGGCCAGGTAGCGCTTGTCGCTGCCGCCCTCGCGCAGCAATTCATGGAAGGCGCGCAGCACGCTACGCTTCTTGGCGATGACGATGCAGCCCGAGGTGTCGCGGTCCAGGCGGTGACCCAGCTCCAGGAACGGCGCCTCCGGCTGCAGTGCCCGCAAGGCCTCGATCAGGCCGTAGCTGAGCCCGCTGCCACCATGGACCGCCAAGCCGGAGGGCTTGTTCACGACCAGCAAGCCCTTGTCCTCAAACAGAATGCTGGCATTGACCCGCTCCAGTACCCGGTCGCCGGGACGGACCGGCACCTCCTCCTCACTGACGCGAATTGGTGGGATACGGATAGCATCTCCAGCCTTTATACGGTAAGTTGGCTTGATCCTGCCGCTATTGACCCGAACTTCGCCGGTACGCAGGATGCGGTAGATACGACTTTTCGGCACCCCCTTGAGCTGGGTAAGGAGGTAGTTGTCGATGCGTTGCCCCTCATTGGCGGCGGCAACCTCGATAATCCGGGCGGCTAACTGAGTCATAAGCGAATCATATCAATTCGCAACGGTGATTGATGCCCCTCTACATCATTGATATAGTTGCACGCTGCTATTCATGTAGCCGCTTGTAGTCACGCCAGATCGCGCTACACACCATGGCGGCGTCCCTACCGGACGCAAAGATTATTTGGTCCCTTTCCCGCCCTGGCCGGAGAAAGGGTTAAAGAAATGCCGTGGCGGAATACCGCCACCCAAACAACAAGTGCTCCTACCGCCGGACACAGGTTCGACCGGAACGGGGTGAGCAGGCCGGAGTCCCGCATGTGCGGTGTCCGCTGCCGCTCCCCTGCATCCCCTGAACCACAGTGTGCCCGGACGGCGGTCGAGCGCCCGAGAGACCACAACATGAAACGCATGCTGATTAACGCAACTCAGCCCGAAGAGTTGCGGGTGGCGCTGGTCGACGGCCAGCGTCTGTACGATCTGGATATCGAAAGCACTGCCAGAGCTCAAAAGAAATCAAATATTTACAAGGGACGCATTACCCGCGTCGAACCCAGCCTGGCAGCCGCCTTCATTGATTACGGTGCCCAGCGCCACGGCTTTCTGCCGCTGAAAGAAATCTCCCGCAGCTACTTCAAGCCCGATGCCGACCTGTCTGGCCGCGTCAATATCAAGGACGTGCTCCGGGAAGGCCAGGAAGTGGTGGTCCAGGTGGAAAAGGAGGAGCGCGGCAACAAGGGCGCGGCCCTCACCACCTTCATCAGCCTGGCCGGCCGCTACCTGGTGCTGATGCCCAACAATCCGCGGGCAGGCGGTGTTTCGCGCCGCATTGAGGGCGAAGACCGCAGCGAAATGCGCGACACCATGAGCCAGCTTACCATTCCCGAGGACATGGGGCTGATCATCCGTACCGCCGGCGTGGGCAAGAGTGCCGAAGAGCTGCAGTGGGACATGGACTACCTGCTGCAGGTGTGGAGTTCCATCGAGTCTGCCGCCCAGGAACGCTCCGCCCCCTTTCTGATCTATCAGGAAAGCAACGTCATCATTCGCGCCATCCGCGACTACCTGCGCAACGACATCAATGAAATCCTGGTGGACGAGCCCGGCGTGTTCGAGCAGGGCCGCGATTTCATGAAGCAGGTGATGCCGCAGCACCTGAACAAGCTCAAGCTGTACCAGGACAAGGTTCCCCTGTTTACCCGCTACCAGATCGAGACCCAGATCGAGTCCGCCTTTACCCGCGAGGTGCAGCTGCCCTCCGGCGGTGCGCTGGTCATCGACCACACCGAGGCCCTGATCTCCATCGACATCAACTCGGCCCGCGCCACCAAGGGCGGTGACATCGAGGAGACCGCCCTCAACACCAACCTGGAAGCAGCCGACGAAGTGGCGCGCCAGCTGCGCCTGCGCGACCTGGGCGGCCTGATCGTCATCGATTTCATCGACATGACCCCGGCGAAGAACCAGCGCGAGGTGGAAAACCGCCTGCGCGACGCCCTCAAGCAGGACCGCGCCCGCGTCCAGGTAGGCCGCATCTCCCGTTTCGGCCTGCTGGAGATGTCGCGCCAGCGCCTGCGCCCGTCCCTGGGCGAGTCCAGCCAGATCGTCTGTCCGCGCTGCCGCGGCCAGGGCACCATCCGCGGCGTCGAATCCCTCGCCCTCTCCATCCTGCGCGTCATCGAGGAAGAGGCCATGAAGGAGAAGACCGGCAAGGTACAGGCCCAGTTGCCGGTGGCCGTGGCCAGTTTCCTGCTCAACGAGAAGCGCCATGTGCTCAACGCCATTGAGGAGCGTCAGAACGTGCAGGTGATACTGGTGCCCAATCCGCACCTGGAAACCCCCGCCTACGAGGTTGAGCGTATCCGCGCCGACGACATGGAGCAGATGCCGCGCCAGCGTCCCAGTTATGAACTGATTGTCCGCCCGGAAGAGACTGCTGAAGTCACCGGCGAGACGCCCAAACTGCGTGCCGAGGAACCGGCCGTGAAGTCCGTCATCCCTGCGACTGCCCCGGCCCCGCAGGCTGCAGTAGTAGAAGCTGCGCCGACCCAGCCCGGCCTGCTGCGCCGTCTGTTCGGTAACCTGTTCGGTGCGGCAGAAAAGATTGCAGAGGAAGAAAAGCCGGCCCGGGCCGAGCCGCGCCGCGAACGCAGCAGCCAGCAGGGTTCGCGACGTGGTCAGGGTGAAGGCCGCGGCGAACGTGCTGAACGAAGCGAACGTGCTGAACGAAGCGAGCGTGGTGAACGCGCCGAACGGGGTGAGCGCGGTGAACGTGCTCGCGGCCAGCAGCGTCAACAGCCGCAACGCAACACCCAAGCGCAGCAGCCACGCCAGTCGCGGCCGCCGCGCCCGGTGGCTGAAGAGGAAGCAGCCGTTGCCCCCAGCGAAGAGAAGGTCCTCGTCAGCACCGCGCAGATTCCGGGCAGCGAGGATGAACAACAGCCTGCCCGCGAGGAACGCACCGGTTCCCGCCGCGGCCGCCGCGGCGGCCGTCGCCGTCGTCGCTCCGGTGGAGAGAACACGGATATCGCAGACAACGAATCCGCGCAGGAGCAGGATACCGATACGGATGTGGTCGCTGAGACGCCGCAGCGCGAGGAAAGCACTCCGCGTCCCGAACCTGCCACCACAGCGGCAGAGTCCCGCACCGAAAGTGCCGTCCCTGCACCGGTAGCCGAAGCCCCCACATCGGAGACGCGCCCCGAGACCGCGCCGCTCCGTGAGGAGCCCCGCGAGGAAACTCCACCGCCTGCGCCCCGCCCGGCAACGCAGGTGACCGAGGCCGCCCAGCCCGCGGCACCCGCCGCCGCCACTGAACGTCCGGTTGAACCAGCGCCGCAACCGGCGGAGACGACCAGACCCTTGGTAATGGAGGTTCCGGTTCCGGTTCCGGCTCCGACCCCGGCGCCGGCCGCACCGGCCTTGCAGCAGGTGGAAACGGTCAAACCCGCTGCTCCTGCGGAAGTGGACCGTCCGAGCGAACCTGCACCGCAACCGAGCCTGTTCCCGGTGGAAAACAAGGACGAATCGAAGAACTGATGTTCTGAGGTTGCATAAAACAAAACGGGGAGCCTTGGCTCCCCGTTTTGTTTTATGCGACGACGTCCTTGGGAGCGCTAAAGGCCGTGGCGACTGCGGATCTCCGCCAGCAGGCCCTGCGCCGCCGCCTCCACCATATCGAATACCCGCTCAAACCCCTCCGCACCGCCGTAATACGGGTCCGGCACCTCGCGCTCACCCAACTGGGGCGCAAACTCCAGGAACAGGCGCAATTTGTGCTCCTGCCCCTCTGGGCACAACTCGGCCAGCAGGGCGTGGTTATCCCGATCCATGGCCAGCACGTAATCGAAGGTATGAAAATCTTCCCGCAGCGCCTTGCGCGCACGCTGCGCACTGAGGTCTATCCCACGCCGCCGCGCCGTCTGCTGGGCACGCGTATCGGGCGGATTGCCCACGTGATAGGCATGGGTGCCCGCGGAATCCACCTGGATCTGCTGTTCCAGTCCCGCCTGGCGCACCAAATGCTCAAAGTAGCCATGGGCCATGGGCGAACGACAGATATTGCCCATGCACACCATCAGAACCTTCACCATGTCGCTCACCCACCTGTTTCCGCTACACTCAATTCCAGACCGTTAAACATTGGTAATACTGCATGGATTGTATCAATCTGTCCCTGACCCAGCTACGCAGCCTGATCGGCCAGCCGGTCTTCCACCGCAGCACCGCCTGCCACGTCATCGAGGTACTGGTAGATGGCCCGGCGCTGGTACTACAGGACGCCGGCCACAACACCGACCTGCAGGACAATCAGTTCGGCGAACCCGGTCGTCACGTGCCGCGCATCTATACCATCCCCCTGCTCGACGACAGCGGCACCGCCATCCATCCCGACTTTGCCGACCTTGGCCTGCTGGCCTGCGATGAATAGCCGCGTGCACTAAACCTCAAACACTCGCCGGAGAGACGCAGAGCCGCTGAAAATCAGATATACGAATTTCTCGACGTCTCTGCGACGAAATGGTTTTCCTTCAGCACGCAATCACGCGGCGGACGCGTTCCAGGTCGTCCGGGGTGTCGACGCCCGGCGCGGGCGGTACGGCAGCTTCAGCGATATGGATGCCGGCGCCATGCCACAGCACACGCAACTGCTCCAACACCTCCATGCGCTCCAGGGCACAGGGCTCCATAGTGACGTAGCGCCGGAGGAAGCCAACACGGTAGGCATACAGACCAAGATGGCGGTAGTGCAGCGCCTGGGCCGGCAGTTCCTCAGTGGTGACGGCGAAGGCATCGCGGTCCCAGGGAATGACGGCGCGGCTGAAGTACAGTGCCATGCCCTCGCGGTCCATCACTACCTTTACCGCATGGGGATCGAACAGCTCGGCTGCGGTGTGGATACGCGTACACAGTGTCGACACTTCGGCACGGCTGTGAATAGCGAGATTGTCTGCCACCTGGCGGAGCAACTGCGGCGGCATCAAGGGCTCGTCACCCTGCAGATTCACCACGATCTCGTCGTCGCCGTAACCAAGCAGGGTCACCGCCTCGGCAAGGCGCTCGCTGCCGGAGCTGTGTTCCGGGGAGGTCATGCATACGGTAGCCCCAAAGTCGCATGCCGCCGCCTTGATGCGTGCATCATCAGTGGCGATCACCACGCTCGCCGCGCCGCTGGCAACGGCCTGTTCGTATACCCGCTGCAGCATCGGCTTGCCGCCAATGTCGAGCAGCGGCTTGCCCGGCAGGCGCGTGGAAGCGTAGCGGGCAGGGATCAGCACTCGAAAGGACAACTCAGACCTCCTCGTCGGGAGTCAGCTGCCGCGCCTCATCTTCCAGCATGACCGGAATGTCATCACGAATCGGATAGGCCAGCCGATCTGCCTTGCAGATCAGTTCGTGTTTATCCTTCTTGTACAGCAACGGCCCCTTGCACATCGGGCACACCAGAATGTCGAGCAGTTTCTTGTCCATATTCCATTACCTCGCCAACAGGGAGAGCACGCGTATGCCGAATGATTCGGGCAATTGTGCTCCGACGGTCACGGCCCACAGATCTTTGTCACCGTAAGGGCGGCATTTTACTCCATCCTTTTCGGTCATCAGCACCGGCAGGCCGTCACCAAACTGCACATCGGCCACGGCATAACGGTAGTGATCGGGAAAGGAGTGTTCGATCACCTTGATGCCATGGTCGCATAGCATCTGAAAAAAGCGCGGCGGATTGCCGATACCGGCCACGGCATGCACTGTGCGACCACGAAAATGCTCCAGCGTCCGGCGTTCACCGCCACACAGTTCGACTGCCGCCTCCGGCAGCAGCTTCATCAGGTATTCGCCCTCCTCCGCCCGCCCGTTGCCGACGCACAGGTCAACGCTGCCAAGCCGGTTCGGCCTCTCGCGCAGTGGCCCTGCCGGCAGGCAGTAGCCATTGCCCAAACGGCGCTGGCCATCCAGCACCGCAATCTCCACATCCCGTGCGAGACGGTAATGCTGCAGGCCATCATCCGAGATGATGATGTTGCAATCATGCTCCCGCAGCAACAACTGTGCTGCGGCCACCCTGTCCGGCCCCACGGCCATAGGGCAAGCAGTACGTTGCGCGATGAGTACCGGCTCGTCGCCCACGATGCGCGGATCGGATGCAGCACCCACCGGTTGCGGCCACTGCGCTGCCAGGCCCCCATAACCGCGGCTGACGATTCCGGGACGGTAACCGTGCTCACGAAGAAACTGCGCCAGCCAGATCACCAAGGGTGTCTTGCCGCTACCACCGACGGTGATATTACCTACCACCACCACTGGCACCGGCAAGCGTTCGCTGCGCAACCAGCCGCGCCGAAAACAGGTTTGGCGCACAAGCACCAGTACACAGAACAGCCAGGATAGCGGCAACAACAGAAGTGCGACCGGGTTGCGGCTGTACCAGTAATGATCGAGTCGAGTCAACCTTGCCTCCTTGCCGCAGAGACACAGCGTGTACCGCAACACCGCTGTGGTGATAAAGACTGCAGACTCAACCCTCGCCGCGAGTCACGACAGGTTCGTCACGAAACTGCAAACGGTGGAGTGCGGCATAGTGGCCGTCGAGTGCAAGGAGTTCACGGTGACTGCCTGCTTCGACGATACGACCCTTGTCCATCACCACGATCAGGTCGGCATTCTCAATGGTAGAAAAGCGGTGGGCAATGACCAAGGTGGTACGATTTTTCATCAGCGTTTCCAGCGCCTGCTGGATGTGGCGTTCGGAATGGGTATCCAGCGCCGACGTGGCCTCGTCGAGGATCAGGATCGGCGTATCCTTGAGCAGGGCGCGGGCGATGGCAATGCGCTGGCGCTGTCCACCGGACAGCAGCACGCCGTTCTCACCCACCATCGTATCCAGCCCCAGCGGCAACTCCCGAATGAACTCCATGGCGTGGGCCGCCTCAGCGGCCCGCTCCACCTCGCTGCGGGCCACGCCGCTCATGCGACCGTAGGCGATATTGTGTTCGATGGTGTCGTTGAACAGCACGATATGCTGGCTCACCAACGCAATCTGATCACGCAGATTTTCCAGCGCCAAGTCACGGATATCGATGCCATCCAGCAGGATCTGCCCTTGCTGTACATCATAAAAACGCGGCAGCAGGCTGACCATGGTGGACTTGCCACTGCCAGAGCGGCCCACCAGCGCCACGGTTTGGCCTGGCGCAATGTTCAGGCTGATGTCGTGCAGCACCGGCGTCTGTTCGGTGTTGTAGTGAAAGGTGATGCGTCGATACTCCACCGCGCCACGGACACGTTCGACACACTGCCCGCCGGCATCCGGCTCCAACGGTGTGTCGAGAAAGCTGAAGATGCTCTCGGCAGCGGCCAGACCACGCTGCAGCACCACCGTAACCCGCGTCAGACGCTTGGTGGGTGCATACATCATCATCATAGCAGCGACAAATGAGGCAAAGGTCCCAGGTGTAATCTGCTCCAGCATCGAGTCCAGCGTGGCAACATATATGATGCCGGCCGACGCTATGGCATTAACAAGCTGCACCAGAGGTGAACTGGCGGAAATATTTGAATGCAGGCGCATGGTAAGACGATTATTACGCTCGTTAACTGCGTCAAAACGCGCCGTCTCATAGGCCTGGCCACCGAATGTTTTCACCACCCGTTGTGCCTCGATGGCCTCCTCGACCACATGAGCCACGTCCCCTACCGAGTGTTGGATGCGTGAACTGTAGCGACGTGCATGCCGGCTGATGGAATTGACCACCTTGGCGATGATCGGCGCACCAAGCATCAGAATCAACGCCAGCTTCCAGTTGAGATAAAACATCCAGCCAAGCAGACCGACAACCATCAGCGTATCGCGTATCAACACGCTGATCGCTTCGGTGCTGGCCATCGAAACCTGCTCCACATCGTAAATCAGCTTGGAGATCAGGTTGCCGGAGGCGACACTGTCAAAATAGGCGACGGGCAATCGGAGCAGGCGGCGAAACATTTCACCACGCAGCGTCTTGATCACCTGCCGCGCCACCCACTGCATGCCCATTGCACCGGCATAGGTTGCGACACCGTTAAACAGAAACAGCACAATGATCACCACCGGCGCCCATTTGATCACGGCACTATCACGATCGACAAAAGTCCCATCGATCATCGGCTTGATCAACGCGGCAAAGACTGCTTCACTTGCAGCGACAACGATTAAGGCCAGGGCGGCCATGAGAAATATGCGCCAGTGCGGCAATACATAGCGCAGCAGACGGCGGTATAGGCCGAGCGCGGCCGATGGTAGAGGTCGGGGCATCCGGTTACTGCCCCTCAGACGGCTGACTGGTGGCAAACGTCAGATGGACGAAACCTAATTGACGCGCCGCATCCATGGCGGTAATCACCGCCTGGTGTGGTGTGCGCCGATCCGCACTGAGGATCACCTGAGGCTTGTCCTCATCACCCGCAGCCCTGGCGATGGCCTGCTTGAGTGTTTCCAGCCGAGTGTTGATCACCTCCTGCTGGTTGACGAAGAACCGGCCCTCGCTATCGATGCTGATCTCCACCACCTTGCGTTCGTCCTGGAGGATCTCGCCGCTGGCTTCGGGTAATTCGATGGCGATCTCGGTTTCGCGGTTAAAGGTTGTCGAAACCATAAAGAAGATCAGCAACAGAAACACCACATCAATGAGCGGCGTCAGATTGACATCCGGTTCCTCACGGCGATTGGCTTGAAACTTCATGCGGCGTCCTCACCCGCCTCACGTTCACCGTGGATCACCTCGACCAGCTTGAGCGCTTCCTCTTCCATTTTCAGCACCACGGCATCGACCTTGCCGCGGAAATAGCGATAGAACATCAGGCTGGGAATGGCGACGGTGAGGCCGGCGGCGGTGGTGATCAGCGCCTCGGAGATGCCGCCGGCCAGCACGCCGGGATTGCCGACGCCCTGGGTGGTGATGGCGGTGAACACCTTGATCATGCCGAGCACGGTGCCGAGCAGGCCGAGCAGCGGGGAGATGGAGGCGATGGTGCCCAGGGTGTTGAGATAACGCTCCAGCTCCAGCACCACCTGGCGGCCGGTCTCCTCCAGGCTCTCCTTCATGACCTCGCGGCTGTGCGCCATGTTGAGCAGGCCGGCGGCCAGCACGCGGCCAAGGGGCGAGCTGTTGCGCAGCGCCAGCACCCGCTCCGGGGTGAGCTGGCTGTTCTTGCGCCAGTGCCATACCTGGGCCACCAGATTCTTCGGCGTCACCTTGTCCTGACGCAGGCTCCAGAAACGCTCCCCGATGATGGCCAGGGCGGCGATGGAACACAGGATAATCGGCACCATCAGCCAGCCGCCGGCGACAATAATCTCAAACACCCGTCATACCCCTTGAATTACAACCGGAAAAAAGTGGCGACACTGTACCAAATGTGCCCCGCCCCACACCATCACTGACTGAACCAGTAGCGCCGCGCCCGCTGCCGCCAGGAGTCCACCTGCACGCCGTCGGCCGTCAGCCGCACGGCAAGGGCGCCCTGCTGCGCCGTGTCATGCACTTCGGCATCCGCCGCACGGTAGCGTGCCACCACCGCCGGATGCGGGAAGCCCCAGCGGTTGCCGTAGCCTACCGAAAAGAGCACATGACGCGCTGCCACGGCGGTCACGAACGGCGCCGTGGACGAGGTCTTGCTGCCGTGGTGCGGCGCCACCAGCACATCCGCCGCCAGCTGCTCAGGCACGGCGGCCAGCAATGCCTGCTCCGCAGCGGCCTCGATGTCGCCGGCGAGCAGCAGCGCACCGTGGGGCGTGACGATGCGCAGCACGCAGGAACTGTCGTTGCCGCGGCCGCTGTGGCCCCCGGCCGTGGCGGGAAACAGGATCTCGAACCGGACGCCGTCCCACTCCCACTGCTGGCCGCGCGCGCAGGGCTCGTGCCCGCGCCAGGGCAGCGCCGCCTCCGCGCCGCTCAGAAAGCGCCCCACCGCCAGCGACTGGAACACCGCCGCGGCGCCGCCGGCGTGATCGCTGTCGCCGTGGCTGAGGATCAGGGCATCGAGCCGCGTGATGCCGAAATGCTGCAATACCGGCAGCAGGACCATCTCGCCGGCATCGCTCTCCGGGCCGTAGGCCGGGCCGGTGTCATACAGCAGCGCATGGTCCGCGGTACGCACCAGCACCGCCAGCCCCTGCCCCACATCCAGCACCGTCACCGCGGCCTCGCCGACGGCCGGTCCCGCCGGCCGCACCAGCAACAGGGGCAACAGCCAGATGACGCCGAGCCAGCGCGCGGGCCAGCCGCGCGGCGCCAGCAGCCAGGCCAGCCCCGCCAGCGCCGGCAGCAGCATCCACGGCACGGCGGCCAGCACGCTCCAGCGCGGCGGCAACAGGCCGCCGCACCATTCCAGCCACCACCACAGGGCCTCCAGCCCGAACAGCGCCAGGGACAGAAGCGCCGTCGCGGCGGCCGGCCACGGCACCAGCAACACCGTACCCAGCAACACCAGCGGCACCACCAGCAGCGACACCCAGGGCACGGCCAGCAGATTGGCCAGGGCGCCAAGCAGCGGCACCTGCTGGAACCACACCGCCAGCAGCGGGGCGAGCCCCAGCGCCACCAGCACCTGCACCCGCCCCCAGCGCCACCACCAGCCGCTGCCGCCCAGGCGCCCGCCCATGCCGTACAGGATCAGGGCCACGGCGCCGAAGGACAGCCAGAAACCGGGCGACAGCACCGCCAGCGGGTCGAGCAGCAGCACCACCAGCAGGGCGACGGCCAGCACCCGGGCCGGACGCAGGGCACGCTGGCCGAGCAGGGCCAGCATCGCCACCGCCACCATGATCAGGGCGCGCTGGGTGGGAATGGAGAATCCGGCCAGCGCCGCATACAGCGCGGCAGCGATGAGCGCCGCGAGGGCGGCCGCCTTGGGTGCCGGCAGGTGCTGCGGCCAGGGCCACAGGCGACGGACGAGGAAAAACACCAGCCCGGCGATGATGCCGATGTGCAGCCCCGAGATGGCGACCAGATGGTTGGTGCCGGTGGCACGCAGCAGCAGCCATTGCTCGCGCCCGATGTCCTGGCGCTCGCCCAGCGCCAGCGCGGCGACCAGACCGCCGAGGGGATGCCCGCCCACGGCAGCGCGCAGCTGCGCATGCAGGCGCTGGCGCAGCCGCTGCAGGGGAAACTCGCCGCTGTCGGCCGCGAGCAGCCGCGTATCGTTTCCCGGCCGCACATATCCGGTGGCACGGATGCGCTGCTGGTACAGCCAGCCCTCATAGTCGAAGGTGCCGGGATTGGCCATGCCGTGCGGTAGCTTCAGGCGCACCTGCAGCCGCCAGCGCTGTCCCGCCTCCAGCACCGGATAGGGCTGGTACCAGGCCAGCCGCACCCGCCCCGGCGACGGCAGGGCGTCCCCCCGATAGATAAGGCGCTGCGTATCGAACACAAAACGGCTGCGCCTGCCATCGGCCTCGGGCAGCGTGGCGATGACGCCCTCCAGCACCAGGTCCTCGCCCTCCAGTGCCGCCGGCAATTGCTGCGCAAGAACCAGCGCGGCATGGAGCCAGGCCCAGAGAAATCCCGCCGCCGCCAGTGCCGCCAGCCGCGCCGACGGTTGCCAGGCGCGGGGCAGCCACCACGGCAGCAGCAGCAAGGGCAACATGAGGATGAGCCAGGGGGCGGACGGGATATCCGCCTGCCACTGGAAGATGACAATGCCAAGAAGGAAGGCCAGCGTCCCTGCGACCATGTTTCCTGTCCCTGATGGTTTGTGGATAATAGGCGCCCACGTTCAGCCCAGGCGCCTGCCGCCCATCATGCCGAAGAAATTCCTCAAGCGCCTAATGCCGGATCACCGCGTGATCCGTGAACACAGGCATTTGCGCATCTTCGGCACGCTGCTGCACGACCCCAACCTGTTCCACCTCAACCGCCGCTCCGCCTCCGGCGCCTTCGCCAACGGTCTGTTCTGGGCCTTCATGCCGATGCCGTTCCAGATGCTGCCGGCGGCGCTGTTCGCGATCCTGTTCCGGGTGAACCTGCCGCTGTCCATTGCGCTGGTGTGGATCACCAACCCGATCACCATGCCGCCGATCTTCTATTTCTGCTACAAGGTCGGCAGCTGGCTGCTGGGGGTACCGCTGCATCCCACGGACAGCGAATTCAGCGTCGAGTGGCTGCAGGCGGAACTGGCGGTGATCTGGCAGCCCTTCCTGCTCGGCTGCTTCGTGGTGGGCATCATCAGCAGCCTGCTCGGCTATGCCGCGGTGCGCGGCCTGTGGCGCCTGCACCTGGTCCGCCACTGGCAGCACAAGAAGCGCGAACGCGAGCTGCGCAAGACCTTCGAGCAGAAATTGTAGGAGCGAATCGTATTCGCGACTGCCGCATCTCTGCACCAAGGCTTATCGCGAATACGATTCGCTCCTACGGCACGATCCTGCCATCCTCCAGCCGCAGTATGCGGTGCATGCGCGCCGCCAAGCCCATGTCGTGGGTCACCACCACGAAACTGGTCTGCAACTCCTCGTTCAATTCCAGCATCAGGGCATACACCTGCTCCGCGGTGTGCTGATCCAGATTGCCGGTGGGCTCGTCGGCCAGCACGCATTGCGGTTGCGTAACGAGGGCGCGGGCCAGGGCGGCACGCTGGCGCTCGCCGCCGGACAGCTCGCCCGGCTTGTGGCTCTGCCGGCGGCCCAGCCCCACGCGCTCCAGCAACTCGCCGGCACGGCGCGCCGCCTCGGCGGGCGCGGCGCCCTGGATGAGCAGAGGCATGGCGACGTTCTCCAGCGCGGTGAACTCCGCCAGCAGGTGATGGAACTGATAGACGAAGCCGAGGGCGCGATTGCGCAGACGACCGCGCGCCGCCTCGCCGAGACTGGCCATGTCCTGCCCGGCCACCTCGACGCGGCCGTGGCTCGGCAGGTCGAGGCCGCCGAGCAGGTGCAGCAGCGTGCTCTTGCCGGAGCCGGAGGCGCCCACCACGGCGACACGCTCGCCGCGCGCCACGCCGAGGCTCACCTCGCGCAACACCTCCACCGCCTGCGGGCCTTCGGTATAGGTCTTGCCCAGGTCATGACAGGACAGCACCACCTCACTCATAGCGCAGGGCCTCCGCCGGCTGGGTGCGTGCCGCGCTCCAGGCCGGATACAGGGTGGCCACCACGCTGAGCAGGAAGGACAGCAGGCCGATGCGTACCACGTCGGCGCCGTTCAGGCGCGACGGCAGCGTGCTGATGTAATACACGTCCGCCGGCAGGAACTGCACCGAGAACATCCGCTCGATGGCCGGCACGATGGTCTCCACGTTGAGCGCCAGCAGCACGCCGCCGATGACGCCGAACAACGTGCCGACGAAACCGATCACCGTGCCCTGCACCATGAACACCCCCATCACACCGCGCGGCGACAGGCCGAGGGTGCGCAGGATGGCGATGTCGGTCTTCTTGTCGGTCACCACCATCACCAGGGTGGAAACGATGTTGAATGCCGCCACCGCGACGATGAGCGACAGGATCACGAACATCACCGTCTTCTCGGTGCGGATGGCGCGGAAGAAATTGGCGTGCTGCTGCGTCCAGTCGCTGACCATGTAGCTGCCCGGCAGGGTTTGCGCCAGTTCGCGCACCACCCACGGCGCGCGGAACATGTCCTCCAGTTTCAGGCGCACGCCGCTCACCTCGCCCGGCATGCGGAACAGGAGCGCCGCATCATCCATGTACACCAGCGCCAGGGCGCTGTCGTATTCGTACATGCCCACCTCGAAGATGCCGCTGACGGTAAAGCGCTTCAGCCGCGGCAGCACGCCGGCCGGCGTGACATTGGCCGACGGCGTCACCAGGGTGACCTTGTCGCCCACCGTCACGCCGAGGATGCGCGCCAGGTCGACGCCCAGGACGATGTTGAAGTCGCCGGCGCGCAGTTCAGCGAGCGTGCCGGTCAGCATCTTGTCGCCCACCTCGGACACCGCCGGCTCCTCCGCCGGCAGCACGCCGCGGATCAGCGCGCCGTTGACGCGCTGGCCCTCGATGAGCATGCCCTCCTTCTGGATGTAGGGCGCCGCACCGAGCACGCGCGCATCGCGCCGCGCCAGCCCCGCCACCTCCTGCCAGTTGCGCAGCGGCGCGCCGTAGCCGCTGATGGTGGCGTGGGAGGTCATGCCCAGGATGCGGGTGCGCAGCTCGTGCTCGAAACCGTTCATCACCGACAGCACGGTGATCAGCGCCGTCACGCCCAGCGTGATGCCGAGCATGGAGATGAGGGAGATGAAGGAGATGAAGTGGTTGCGCCGCTTGGCACGCGTGTAGCGCAAACCGATGTAGAGGATGAGGGGCCGGAACATGGGGCGACATTAAACCACAACATGCCCCTATCCGCCTGCGATCAACTCCACGGCATTGCCGTCCGGATCGCGGCAGAACAGCGCCGCCCGGCCGGAACGGCTGCGGGTGTAGGGAATCCCGGCCGCCTCCAGGCGGGCGATGAGGCCGTCCAGGTCGGGACAGGACAGGGCCACGTGGCGGTCGCGGCCGCCGTGGTCCGGCCGCCCCTGCACCGGGTCGGGGTTGGGCAGCTCCAGCAGGTGGATCTGCTGACCACCGACAGCCAGCCAGGCGCCGGGGAACCCCAGGTCCGGACGTGGCGCCTCGGGCAGGCCGAGGATATCGCGGTAAAAGGCCAGGGCGCGGGCGGTATCGGCGATGAGCAGGCTGACGTGGTGCAACTGCATGAAAGTACCTGAGTTAAATGGACGGCCAGAAGGCATGCTCTTATACTACGGGGCCATTTTTCAACCTTGTGACATCGGCCCCGGCCCAGCGCCCGACCATGAACCCGGACCTCGACAGGCTACAGCCCTATCCCTTTGAAAAGCTTGCCCAGCTCAAGGCCGGGGTGACCCCGCCGGCGGAGTTGTCGCCCATCGTGCTGTCCATCGGCGAGCCCAAGCACCAGCCGCCCGCCTTCATCCGCGACCAACTCATCGCCAACCTGGGCGGCCTGGCCAACTATCCGCTCACCAAGGGCCGCGTCGAGCTGCGCGCCGCCATCGCCCAGTGGCTGACCCGCCGCTTCCGGCTCAGGGACGGCAGCGTGGACGCCGAGAGGCATGTGCTGCCGGTGGCCGGCACCCGCGAGGCGCTGTTCGCCTTCGCCCAGGCAGTGGTGGACCGCAGCAGCGAGGCGCTGGTCTTGATGCCGAACCCCTTCTACCAGATCTATGAGGGCGCCGCCCTGCTCGCCGGCGCCACGCCGTGGTTCATGAATACCACCGCCGCCACCGGCTTCCTGCCCGACCTCGATGCCGTCCCGGCCGAGGTGTGGGCGCGCTGCCAGTTGCTGTACGTCTGCTCGCCGGGCAATCCCAGCGGCGCGGTGGCGCCGCTGGAGTATTTCCAGCGCCTCATCGCCCTGGCCGACCGGCACGACTTCGTCATCGCCTCCGACGAATGCTATTCCGAGCTGTACAACGACGAGGCCACCCCGCCCGCCGGGCTGTTGCAGGCCTGCGCCGTGCTGGGGCGCGACGACTTCCGCCGCTGCGTGGTGTTCCACTCGCTGTCCAAGCGCTCCAACCTGCCCGGCCTGCGCTCCGGCTTCGTCGCCGGTGATGCGGCAGTGCTGAACAAGTTCCTGCTCTACCGCACCTATCAGGGCTGCGCCCTGCCGCCGCCGACCCAGGCCGCCAGCATCAGTGCCTGGCAGGATGAGGCGCATGTCAACGAGAACCGCGCCTACTATCAGCGCAAGTTCGATGCGGTAGTCGAAATATTGCAGCCGGTGCTCAAGGTGGGAAAGCCGGCGGCCGGTTTCTATCTGTGGGTGGAGACGCCCATCGACGACGAGCGCTTCACCCGCGAACTGTTCGCCCAGCAGCACGTCACCGTGCTGCCCGGCAGCTACCTGTCGCGCGAGGCGCACGGCATGAACCCC
>Ga0172382_10000584_pt1 | contig 68616 bp, 76 predicted proteins | sample Leawel138RmetaG_FD_122245 | JGI IMG/M metagenome (GOLD analysis project Ga0172382, IMG submission 122245) | Leachate microbial communities from a municipal landfill in Southern Ontario, Canada - Leachate well 138R metaG | ecosystem: Engineered > Solid waste > Landfill > Unclassified | place...
AACAGGACCGCGCCGATGATAGTGCAGATTACCTGTGCGAAAGTAGGTCATCGTCAGACTAACCCAAAAAAAACGCCGCTCCATTCAAACAATGAATCGAGCGGCGTTTCGCCGTGTACAAAATATGCTGCTTCAAAATGCTTCAAAATCAGTGAAACTCGGCCATGTGCTCAGTGACATGTGATTTGTCATCATCCTGGGGTAAGCTAGTACTGATACAGTTTTCAACCACAGGAGAGCGCCATGTCACGTGATTTCAGTGAATTTTACGGAAAGAGTTTCGAAGAGCTCGAAGTCGGTATGAGTGCTGCCATTGCGCGAACCGTGTCCGAAGCAGATATTCTGATGTTCGCGGGGGTGTCAGGTGACACCAATCCGGTGCACCTCGATGGTGAATTTGCAGCAGCATCGATGTTCGGAGGGCGAATCGCGCATGGCATGCTCTCGGCAAGCTACATTTCTACGGTATTTGGTACCAAACTGCCGGGGCCGGGTTGCATTTATCTTTCGCAGAGCCTGAGGTTCAAAGCGCCAGTGAAGATTGGGGATACCGTGGTTGCGCGGGTGACCGTGAAGGAATTGAATGAAGCCAAGCGCCGGGCGCGCTTTGATACCGTATGCACAGTCGATGGAAAGCCCGTGCTTGAAGGTGAGGCTGAAATTTTGGTGCCTGCACGGACCTGACCGTCATTCATGCGTTGCGCATGAATTCAGAACAACAGCAGAAGGCTGCCTGCCTGACAGAAAAATGTCAGGCAGGGGTGTTGAGTCGCTCAGAAAGCCTCTGTTTGTTCAGTTTTGATGCGACTTCTCGCGCTCGATCAGTGCATAGGCCGAGTGGTTGTGGATCGATTCGAAGTTTTCCGATTCCACGATGTAGTGGCGTACCCGGCCATCTGCATTCAACAGGCCCGCTACATCACGAACCAAGTCTTCGACAAACTTGGGATTGTCGTAGGCTTTTTCGGTGACATACTTCTCGTCAGGTCGTTTCAGCAGGCCGTACAGTTCGCAGGATGCCTGTCTTTCCACCAGTTCGACGAGTTCTTCAATCCACATGTGGGCGGACAGTCTTGCGGTCACCGTGACATGGGAGCGTTGATTATGGGCGCCATAGTCCGATATTTCGCGTGAGCAGGGGCATAGGCTGGTGACCGGTACAATCACCTTGATTGCAAAGGTATAGTCCTGCTGGGCATCAACTTCGCCGATAAAGCTTACTTCATAGTCGAGCAGGCTTTTCACCCCGGAAACCGGGGCCTGTTTTTCCATGAAGTAAGGGAAGGTCATCTCAATATGACCCGTTTCGGCATCAAGTCGGGCGACCATTTCCCTGAGCATTGGCTCAAAGGACTCCACCGATATTTCCCGTTCATTCCGGCTGAGAATCTCGACGAAGCGGGACATGTGCGTGCCCTTGAAGTGCTGCGGCAAGCCTACATACATGTTGAACACCGCTACCGTGTGCTGCACGTCATTATGACGGTCGCGCACACGGACAGGGTGTCGAATAGACTTGATGCCCACTTTGTCGATGGCAATCCGCCGCCTGTCCTCCAGCGACTGGATGTCCGGTATCGTATTGACCGGTGCGGCCTGGTTGTCGCTGTCGTCCGTGTCGGTACTCATGGAATGCCTCATGTAGGGAGGCAGCATGCTATCAAGGCCGACAAAATCACTCAACTATTGATGGCCGTGATTTTCTTGATCGATTCCAGTATCCCGGCTTTATCCAGTCCTACAGATGCCAGTAGTTGTGCCTGGTCTCCGTGGTCGATGAACTGATCGGGCAGGCCAAGACGCAGCATGCGGGGGCGCGAAGCAGCGCTTTCCAGCACCCGTGCGACTTCCGAGCCCGCTCCGCCGATGAGGGCATTCTCTTCCAGTGTGACGATCAGTTCGTGCCGGGCAGCCATCGCGCGCACCATCTCCTCGTCAAGGGGTTTGGCAAAGCGCATGTTGACTACGGTGGCGTCGAGCGCTTCGGCAACTTCTCGGGCGACCCCGAGCAGGCTGCCAAAGGCAAGCAGCGCCACTTTGTGGCCTTCCCTGTCGATGACGGCCTTGCCGATGGGCAGGGCTTCAGGCGTGCGTTCAATGCTGACTGCTGTGCCACTGCTTCCACGCGGATAGCGCACTGCGGTGGGACCGTCATGGTGATAGGCGGTGTGCAGCATTTGCCAGCACTCGTTCTCGTCGGCAGGGCACATCACCACCATGTTGGGAATGCACAACAGGTAGGAGAGGTCGTAGGCGCCATGGTGTGTTGCGCCATCGGCGCCCACCAGTCCGGCACGATCGATCGCGAACATGACAGGCAGGTTCTGAAGGGCAACGTCGTGAATGAGTTGATCGTAGGCCCGCTGCAGAAATGTGGAGTAGATCGCCACAACCGGTTTCATGCCTGAACAGGCCAGACCAGCGGCAAAAGTGACGGCGTGCTGCTCGGCGATGCCTACGTCGTGGTAGCGCTGAGGGAAGCTTTTCGCAAAGCGCACCATGCCGGAACCTTCTCGCATGGCCGGGGTGATGGCAACCAATCGCTCATCCTGCGCTGCAGTGTCGCACAGCCAGTCACCAAAAATCTGGGTGTAGCTGGGTTTGGAGGCCTTGCCCGATGACTGGATGCCCGCAGTGTGATCAAACTTGGCAACGCCATGGTAGAGAATGGGGTCGGCTTCGGCCAGTTTGTAGCCTTGCCCCTTTCTGGTGACCACATGCAGGAACTGAGGGCCGGGCAGCTTGCGCAGGTTTTGCAGGGTGGGGATCAGGGCGTCGAGGTCGTGGCCATCGATCGGGCCGTAGTAATGAAAGCCGAATTCCTCGAACAGGGTGCCGGGCGTGATCAGTCCTTTTACATGTTCTTCCACCTTGCGGGCGAAATCCAGCATGGGTGGGGCGATGGACAGCACCTTCTCGCCGGCCTTGCGTGCGGCATTGAACGTGGAGCCCGACAGCATGCGGGCAAGGATCCGGGTGAGTGCACCGACCGGCGGGGAGATCGACATTTCGTTGTCGTTCAGGATCACCAGCAGGTTGATGCCACGGATGTCACCGGCGTTGTTCAGGGCCTCAAACGCCATGCCGGCCGACATCGCGCCGTCACCGATCACGGCGATGGCGCGGTTCTCTTCGCCACGGTCGCGGGCCGCAACGGCCATGCCGAGTGCCGCAGAAATCGAAGTCGAAGAGTGGGCGGTGCCAAAGGTGTCATACACACTTTCGCTGCGCCGCGGGAAGCCGGAGATGCCACCGAAGTGGCGCAGGCCGCTCATTTGATCGCGGCGGCCGGTGAGAACCTTGTGACCATAGGTTTGATGCCCCACATCCCAGACCAGAGGGTCTTGCGGGGTATCGAACACATAGTGCAGGGCAATGCTGAGTTCGACCGTACCAAGATTGGAGGACAGGTGTCCGCCCGTTCTGGAGACCGACTCGATCAGGAAGGAACGGAGTTCGTCGGCCAGCAGTTTGAGGTCACGACGGTCGAACTTGCGCAGGTCTTCGGGCGAATCGATACGCTTGAGCAGAGGGTAGGCGGACATGTTTGGCTTGAGGCGCGTTGATCAGTACTTGCGGTGGGTGATATAGCGCGCGAGCGCTTCGAGGTGACTGGCCTTCGGGCCCAGTGGGGCGAGGGCGTCACAGGCCTGCCTGAGCAGATCCTCGGCCTTGCTGCGGGCTTCTTCAAGGCCGAGCAGGGAGACATAGGTGGGCTTGTCGTGTTCGGCGTCCTTGCCGGCCGTCTTGCCGAGCGTGGCGGTGTCGGCCTGGGCATCGAGCACGTCATCGACCACCTGGAAGAGCAGCCCGACCAGCTTGCCGTACCGATCCAGTCGTTGCAGCAGCGCCTCATCGACGGGGGGGCCAGCGTGTGCGCCCAGCAGCACGGCAGCACGGATCAGTGCCCCGGTCTTGTGAATGTGCATCATCTCCAGCGCTTCCAGGGAGAGTCTGTGGCCCACCGAGGCGAGATCGATGGCCTGGCCTCCGGCCATGCCCCGCGAGCCGGACGCAGTGGCCAGATGAGCAAGCATCGTCAGGCTGCGCTCGGCCGGCCGATGGGTGGTTTCACGGGCCAGAAGCTCGAAGGCCAGGGTTTGCAGGGCGTCGCCACACAGCAGCGCGGTGGCCTGGTCGAACTCGACATGCACCGTGGGCTTGCCACGGCGCAGCACATCGTCGTCCATGCACGGCATGTCGTCATGCACCAGCGAATAGGCGTGGATGAGTTCGAGCGCGCAGGCCGGGGCGTCGAGGCTGTCAGGCGTGGCGCCGGTCACGGCTCCGGCTGCATGCACCAGCAGGGCGCGCACCCGCTTGCCTCCGCCCAGCACGGCGTAGCGCATGGCCTGGTGCAGTGTGCACGGTTGTTGATCGGGTGCGGGCAGCCGCTCATCGAGCGCCTGTTCGGTACGTGCCTGGATGGCGCTCATCCATGAAAGAAAATCGGTGCTCATGTCGCTCATGTTGTGTAGCCGCCTGACGGGCCAGAGGTGGGCGTGAGTGGCGCCAGCGTGTCGCCGTCGAGCATGCGCAGTTGCTGATCGGCCTCCTTGAGCCTGTCCTGACAATACCTGAGCAGATCGACGCCCCGCCGGTAATGCAGCAAGGCTTGCTCCAGCGAAATCGAACCGGATTCCATGTCATCCACAAGATGTTCCAGTTCGCTGACGGCAGCCTCGAAGGAGGGCGGTGGCTCGATGGTTGGGGGCATTGGGCAAAGGCCTTGCAAAAGCGTCGAAAATAACCGATTGAGCACTGGTGGTCAAACAGCTTTTCCCATAGAATCATGGCCCTTTTACCGGATTTCTTGGTCTTCTAGCAAGGGAGGTTCGGGCATGTCCGACATCGCATCCAAGGCTCAACTGGCCCAGGGAGCTTCGCAGCTTCCGGTTTCCATGTACTTCGACGAGAAGGTCTTCGAACTGGAGAAGAAACTGCTCTTCGATGCCGGTCCGGGGTATGTCGGCCATGAGCTGATGGTACCCGAAGTGGGCAGCTACCGTTCGCTGGAGTGGCTGGATCATTCAAAGCTTCTGTTTCGCACTGAACAGGGCGTGCATCAGCTGTCCAATGTCTGCCGCCATCGACAGGCGATCATGCTGCAAGGGGCGGGCAAGACCGAACACATCGTGTGCCCGATTCACCGCTGGACATATGACAACACGGGGGATTTGATCGGCGCGCCGCATTTTGCCGAGAAGCCTTGCCTCGGGCTGAAGCGGGACCGGCTGGAGAACTGGCAGGGTTTGCTGTTCAAGGGGCCACGTTCGGCCGCAGCGGACCTCCGGGGCATGACGGTGGCGCCCGATCTGGACTTTTCCGGCTACAAGCTCGACCGGGTCGAGATCCACGAGTGCAACTACAACTGGAAAACCTTCATCGAGGTGTATCTGGAGGACTACCATGTTGTGCCCTTTCATCCGGGGCTCGGTCAGTTCGTCACCTGTGACGACCTGACATGGCAGTTCGGAGAGTGGTATTCGGTGCAGAAAGTGGGTATCACTTCGCTGGCCAGGCCGGGGTCTGAAACCTATCGCAAGTGGCATGAGGCGGTGAAAGCCATCTACGGCGACCAGCCGCCCCCTCAGGGCGCCATCTGGCTGACCTACTATCCGAACGTGATGGTGGAGTGGTATCCGCATGTGCTGGTGGTGAGCACCCTGATCCCGACCGATCTGAACAAGACCACCAATGTGGTCGAGTTCTACTATCCGGAAGAGATTGTCGAGTTCGAGCGCGAGTTCGTCGAAGCTGAACAGGCGGCCTACATGGAAACTGCGATCGAGGACGACGATATCGGAGAGCGCATGGACCGTGGCCGGCTGGCCCTGTTACGTGAAGGGCGTAACGAGGTGGGGCCGTACCAGTCTCCGTTCGAGGACGGCATGCAGCATTTCCATGAGTTCTACCGCCGTATCATGGAGCCGCACCTGTAATTGTTCGCCGCGCTGTCATTGCGCGGATCAGGGAAAGGAAAAGGAAAAACGGGCGCCTGCATGACATGAAAGCATGCGGCGCCCGCTTTTCATTGCAGTGTGTTTACTGCAGTTCGCGCGGAAGCGGGAACGTGACGCGTTCCGGGATGCCGTCCAGGGTGCGCACCGTTTCAGAGCCCAGGGCCTGCAGACGGTCGATGACCTGTTGAACCAGGATTTCGGGGGCGGAGGCGCCGGCGGTGACACCGATTCGGGCCTTGCCGTCGAGCCAGACCGGATCGATTGCGTCAGCGTTGTCAATGAGCCAGGCGGGAACGCCGCGCAGCTCGGCAACTTCGCGCAAGCGATTGGAGTTGGAGCTGTTGACCGACCCCACGACCAGGACTGCGTCGACCTCGTCGCTCATCAGCTTGACCGCGTCCTGCCGGTTCTGGGTTGCGTAGCAGATGTCGTCCTTTCTGGGGCCGACGATGTCCGGAAAGCGTTCGCGCAGGGCGGCAATGATGGCGGCAGCATCGTCCATCGACAGGGTGGTCTGGGTCACGAAGGCGAGGCGTTGCGGGTCGGCGACTTCAAGCCGCGCGACATCCTCCACCGACTCGACCAGATGGATGCCGTCACGCACCTGCCCCATGGTGCCTTCGACTTCCGGGTGCCCCTTGTGGCCGATCATCACGATCTCGCGGCCCTGCTCACGCATGCGGCTGACCTCGATGTGCACCTTGGTGACGAGCGGACAGGTGGCATCGAACACCCGCAGCCCCCGGCGCGCGGCTTCGTCGCGTACCTGTTGGGAGACTCCATGGGCACTGAAGATTACCGTGCTGCCGGCGGGCACTTCGTCGAGTTCTTCGACGAAAATGGCGCCCTTTGTGCGCAGGTCTTCAACCACAAACTTGTTATGCACCACTTCATGGCGCACATAGATCGGGGCGCCGAAGCGCTGCAGCGCACGTTCGACGATCTCGATGGCACGCTCGACCCCGGCGCAGAAGCCGCGTGGGGTAGCGAGCAGAATTTCACGTGTGTTCATGTGTGACGGGCCCGGGTCAGTTCACACCGATGATTTCGACTTCAAAAAGGATCGTCTTGCCAGCGAGTGGGTGGTTGAAGTCGAGCAGCGCGGACTGATCGTCGATTTCCCGGACCAGTCCGGAGTAGCGCGAACCGTCAGGCGCGGTGAACTCCATGATGCTGAGCGCTTCAATGTCTTCCTGCGGCATGTGCTCACGCTTCACCCGTTCCATGAGTTCCTCCCTGCGTGGGCCGAAGGCCTGTTCGGGCGCCAGGGTGAAGCTGCGACGTGCGCCGACTTCGATGCCGAGCAGCAGGCTTTCCAGAGCAGGCAGCAACTCCCCTGCGCCCAGTTGCAGGGTGGCGGGTGTGCCGTCGAAGGTGTTGATCAATGGCTGGCCGTTTTCCAGTGCGATACGGTAGTGCAGGGTGACCAGGCTGTTGGCCTGAATGGATGCGCTCACGGTGAGGTCTCCGATGTTGGGGGGGAGGAACTGGGGCGAAACTGCGACCACAGCATCAGGATCACGCCACAGGTGATCGCCGAGTCGGCCAGGTTGAAGGCCGGCCAGCCGTACTGGTGGTAATGGAAGTACAGGAAGTCAACCACCGCACCATGCACGATGCGGTCGATGACATTACCGATGGCGCCCCCGATGATGAGGCTGAAGGCCGTGGGCAGGGCGCGCTCATGCTGATGGTGGCGCAGCATTGTAATCAGCCAGCCGCTCACCAAGACGGCCAGGGCGGTGAAAAACCAGCGCTGCCAGCCTCCATGGTCGGCCAGAAAACTGAAGGCCGCGCCAGGGTTGTAGACCAGTACCAGCTTGAAGAACGAGGTGACCGGGATCACCTCGCCCATGCTCATGGTGTGCAAGACCACCCATTTACTGAGTTGATCGAGCAGCGCGATGACGCCGGCAAGCGATAGCCACCCGATGAGGCGGCCACTCATGCCGGTGTGTGCCGGAGACGATGCGGACATGGCTGAAGGCATGTGCGATCAGGCGTGCTCGCGCGTCTCGCCGCTGCCGAACAGATTGTCGTGGCAGCGTGCGCACAGTGCGGGGTGGTCGGCATGCTGCCCGACATCTTCACGATAATGCCAGCAGCGTTCACATTTCTGGTGCGTGGAGGGAATAGCCTCGATTTCGGTCGATTCTTCCACTCCGGCTTCCAGCGTGACTGCGGAGGTGATCATCACGAAGCGCAGGTCTTCCCCCAGACTGGCCAGTGCAGCATGGCGTGCGCCACCCGCGCGAATGCGCAGTTCGGCCTGCAGCGAGGCGCCCAGACGGCCTTCGCTACGCACGCCTTCCATCACCTTCTGGGCTTCGGCACGGACTTCCCGGATCAACGCCCAGCGTGCCAGCAGCGCGCTTTCATCGCCGTTGTCAGGCAGTCTGTGCCAAGTGTGCAGCATCACGCTGTCTTCATCGCCCTTGCCGATGATCTGCCAGATTTCCTCGGCGGTGAAACTGAGGACCGGGGCCATCAGGCGGGTGATGGCCTGGGTGATGTGCCACAGTGCGCTTTGTGCTGCGCGGCGCGCGCGCGAGTCGGGCTGGGTGGTGTACAGGCGATCCTTCAGGATGTCGAGATAGAAGGCGCCCAGGTCTTCGGAGGCAAAGTGCTGCAGCGCCTGCACCACCTTGTGGAACTCGTAGCGGTCGTAGTCGGCAGCCACCTGTTCCTGCAGCCTGCGGGTCAGGGCCAGCGCGTAGCGGTCGATGTCCAGCCACTCGTCGACCGGCAGGCCATCGCGGGCAATATCGAAATCCGAGGTGTTGGCCAGCAGGAAGCGCAGGGTGTTGCGCAGTCGCCGGTACACTTCCACCACACGGTCGAGAATCTCGTTGGAGATCGTCAATTCGCCCGAATAATCGGTAGCGGCCACCCACAGGCGCAGGATTTCGGCTCCCAGGCGGTCGGACACTTCCTGCGGGGCCACCACATTGCCTTTGGACTTGGACATTTTCTTGCCCTGTCCATCCACCACGAAACCATGGGTGAGCAGCCCCTTGTAAGGCGCACGGCCATCGATCGCGCAGCCGGTGAGCAGGGACGAATGGAACCAGCCCCGGTGCTGGTCCGAACCTTCCAGATACAGGTCGGCTGGCCAGCACGTGTCGTGCTGGTGCGAGCCGCGCAGCACGGTACGGTGGGTGGTGCCCGAGTCGAACCACACATCCAGCGTGTCGCGCATCTTTTCGTACTGCTCCGCTTCCGCACCAAGCAGTTCGGCAGGCTCCAGCGAGAACCAGCCCTCGATGCCTTCGCGCTCCACCCTCTGGGCCACCTGTTCCAGAAGCTCGAGCGAACGGGGATGGGCTTCGCCGGTCTCCTTGTGCAGGAACAAGGGAATCGGCACGCCCCAGTTGCGCTGGCGTGACACACACCAGTCAGGCCGGTTGGCAATCATCGCGTGCAGCCGGGCCTTCCCCCAGGCGGGGTAGAAGGCGGTGTCCTCGACCGCCTGCAGCGCCAGCTCGCGCAGGGTGGGTTGGCCGGCAGAGACGGCCTCGCGGGCCGCGATCCGGTCCATGCCGACAAACCACTGGGTGGTGGCGCGGTAGATCACCGGGGTCTTGTGGCGCCAGCAGTGCATGTAGCTGTGGGTGAGGGTGCCCGACGAGAACAGACACCCCACTTCTTCAAGTTTGGCAACGACCTTCGGGTTGGCCTCCCAGACGCTCATGCCGCCGAAAAAGGGCAGGCTGTCGATGAACCGGCCGTCGCCCTGCACCGGATTGAGGATTTCCTCGTTGCGCATGCCATAGCGGGTGCAGGTGATGAAGTCATCCAGGCCATAGGCCGGTGCGCTATGCACCAGACCGGTACCCGCATCGGTGGCCACATAGTCGCCCAGCATTACCGGCGACGGACGGTCGTGGAAGGGGTGGCGGAAGTGAATGCGATCCAGGGCGATGCCCTGTGCCGCCGCCAGCACCCGGCCTTCCAAGCCGAAACGCTCCAGAGCAGACTGGCGCAACTCGGCTGCCAGGATCACCAGTCCGCGAGCCGTCTCGACCAGCTCGTACACATGTTCGGGGTGTACGTTGAGAGCCTGGTTCGACGGAATCGTCCACGGGGTGGTCGTCCAGATCACCGCATGGACGGGCACATCGGGCAGGGTGTCCAGCCCGAAGGCATAGGCGAGCTTGCCGCGCTCGGAGGGGTCTAGCGGGAAGCCGACATCGATCATCGGCGATTTCTTGTCCTGGTACTCCACTTCGGCCTCGGCCAGGGCCGAGCCGCAGTCGAAGCACCAGTTCACCGGCTTGAGGCCCTTGAACAGAAAACCCTTGCGCAGCAGGTCGCCCAGGGCGCGAATCTCGTCAGCCTCGTTCGAGAAGTTCATCGTGCGATAGGGATTGTCCCAGTCGCCCAGCACCCCCAGACGGATGAAATCCTTCTTCTGGCGCTCGATCTGCTCGCCGGCGTAGTCGCGGCACAGGGCGCGGGCCTGATCGGCAGGCAGGTGCTTGCCGTGCAGTTTCTCGATCTGGTGCTCGATCGGCAGCCCGTGACAGTCCCAGCCGGGCACATAAGGCGCATCGAAACCTGCCAGCGTGCGTGAGCGCACGATGATGTCCTTGAGAATCTTGTTGACCGCATGGCCAATGTGAATGTCGCCGTTGGCATAGGGCGGGCCATCATGCAGCACGAACTTGGGACGTCCGGCCGAGGCCTTGCGGATTTTCTGGTACAGCTTGCGCTGTTGCCAGTCGGCAATCCAGGCGGGCTCCCGCTTGGCGAGGTTTCCGCGCATCGGGAACGGCGTATCGGTAAGGTTCAGCGTTTTGCGATAGTCAGCCATGGTGATCCTTGCGGCCTTGGGTTTCAGATGGGGTGTTGTGCGAACCAGTCGCGAGCCTGGTGGGCGTCGAGCTGGATTTGCGCACGCAATTCGTCAAGAGATTCAAACTTGCGCTCGGCACGCAGGCGGTGCAGGAAGTGCACACGCAGGTGCGCACCGTAGCAGTCCTGTTGCCAGTCGAAAAGATGTACTTCGAGTACCGGCCGGGTCAGGGTGTTGACCGTCGGGCGCCAGCCCAGATTGGCTACGGCGGACAACCAGCCTTCGGTCAGCCCTTCCACGCCCACGGCAAACACGCCCGAGAGTGCCGGCTTGCGGTGACGCAGCGGGATGTTGGCCGTGGGAAAGCCGATGCTGCGGCCAAGCCGTTTGCCATGGGTCACGCTGCCGGCAATGCTGTAGGGGCGGCCGAGCAGGGCTTGGGCGTGCTGCAGGTCGCCTGCCGCCAGGGCATCACGCACGGCGGAGCTCGAGACGCGTAGTCCCGCATCGGCGAGCGTGTGCATGGCTTCGACAGCAAACCCGTGCGCCGCGCCCGCAGCCTGCAGCCAGGGAAAGTCGCCCTGGCGTCCGGCGCCAAAGCGGAAGTCGTCGCCGATGATCAGGTGTCGTGTGTCGAGCCCGCGCAGCAGGATGCGATCGACGAAGGTGTTGGCATCGAGTGCGGCAAAGGCGGCGTTGAAGCGGCACACATGCACCCGGTCAACGCCTGCGGAGGCGAGCAGCAGCAGCTTTTCCCGGAACGAGGACAGGCGTGCGGGGGCGCTGTCGGGGGTAAAGTACTCACGCGGGTGAGGTTCGAAGGTCATCACCACGGCGTCGTGACCGAGGGCGCGGGCCTTGTCGACAAGCAGCGACAGGAGCGCCTGATGGCCCCGGTGGATGCCGTCGAAGTTGCCTATGGTGAGCACCGAAGCGCGCGGTGCGCGCTCCGGAATTCCGCGAAAAACCTGCATGAATGCCCGGAAAAATGCGGAATTATAGCGGTAACGCGACCAGTCCGCTTGGCTTATCTGTCAAGCCGGGCCACGGTGGTGCCATTGGTGGGCGGGTTGCTGCGGAAGTACTGGCGGATGCCGCGCATGATGGCCTCGGCCATCTTGTCCTGATAGGCGTTGTCGTTGAGCCGCTTTTCCTCATCCGGGTTGCTGATGAAAGCGGTTTCCACCAAGACCGATGGAATGTCCGGCGCGCGCAGCACGGCAAAGGCCGCCTGCTCGACCTGCGGCTTGTGCAGCCGGTTGATGCCGCCCAGTTCCTTCAGGACTGCGCTGCCCAGTTTCAGGCTGTCATTGATGGTGGCAGTTTGCGAAAGATCGAGCAGCGTGCGGGCGAGGTGTCCGTCCTGACGGGCCAGGTTCACTCCACCGATCAGATCGGCATCGTTTTCCTTCTGTGCCAGCCAGCGGGCGGCAGAGCTGGTGGCGCCACGCTCCGACAGTACATACACCGAGCTGCCGCGCGCTTCCGGTCGTACGAAGGCGTCGGCATGAACCGACACGAACAGGTCGGCCTGCACGCGCCGGGCAATGGCCACGCGCTGGTTGAGCGGCACGAAGTAGTCGCCCTTGCGTGTCATCACGGCGCGCATGTTGGGCTCGGCGTCGATCTTCTTTTGCAGACGGCGGGCGATGGAGAGGGTGACGTTTTTCTCGTAGCTGCCCCGGCGTCCGATTGCCCCCGGGTCCTCGCCGCCATGGCCGGCATCCAGCACCACGGTGTACAGGCGTTTCACGTCCGGTCGGCGTTCGGGTTGCTGTTGCGCCGGTCGGCGGTTTTCCTGGCGATTGACCGTCTGCCCCTGGTTGTTGTCACCGCTGGCTGCTTCCATCGGAGAGGATTTCTCGATCAGCGCAAGCAGCGGGTCGTAGGGTTCGCTGGGGAACAGGTCGAGTACCAGCCGGTGGCCATAGTTGGCGATCGGCTTCAGTGTGAAAATCTGCGGATCGATGGTGCTTTTCAGTTCGACCACCACGCGTACCACGTTCGGCCGGTTCTGGCCCGCCCGGATCAGCTTGATCAGGGGGTCGGAGTCCATCACCTTGGAGGGCAGGGTTTGCAGCACGGTGTTGAGTGCCACGCCTTCCAGATCGACCACCAGACGCTCGGGGTCCTTCACGATCATGTGGGTGAATTTCAGCTCGGCCGAGCTTTCCAGTGTGATCCGCGTGTAGCCGGTGCCCGGCCATACGCGTACCGCCACCAGGCTGGTGGCCGCAGCCATGCCCACCGGGCTGACCAGCAGCGCCAGTGATGCGCCTGCGTATTTGAGCAGGGTGCGTCGGCTTATGCCGGCGGGCAGTCCGGTTGGGTGTGTAGGGTGCTCTTGCTTGTGGTCAGGCATGATTGTCCAGCCTCCGTCAGGGCTGTTGCACGAAAGCGGCGCCCGTTGGGCGAGACTTCGAGCAGTACTTCCACATCAGGTTGTGCAACGTAAGGACTGGCTTTTGAAGGCCATTCCACCAGGCATGCGCCCGTTCCCGAGAAGTATTCGTCCAGTCCGGCATCGAGATATTCTTCGGGTTCGTTGAAGCGATAAAAATCAAAGTGATATAAGTTTAATCTAGAAACCGAGTAAGGTTCAATCAAGGTGTAAGTGGGGCTCTTCACTTTTCCCTGGTGTCCCAATGCACGCAGCATGCCGCGTACCAGCGTGGTTTTGCCCGCGCCGAGGTCGCCGAGCAGGTGAATCACCAGCCCTGGCTTCAGGCCGGCCGCCAAGGCGGCGCCCAAGGCTTCGGTATCCTGTTCCCCATGCAGCTCGCCGGCCAGGTGCATGCGGTTGCCGCCCCCGGTATCATCCGGGGCGTGACTGAGCGTGATCATGATGACTTCTCCAAGTGTGCGGACGGTGTGGTGAGCCAGGCAAAGGCTTTGCCGCCGGATTTTCGCGCGCGCCTCGATGAGTGGGCTGCAGAACTGGGTTTTGCCGGGGTCGCCGTCAGCGGGGTCGACCTCTCGTCGGCCGAGGCCGGAGTGCTTGCCTGGCTGGAGGCCGGCTATCACGGCGAGATGGATTATATGGCGCGACATGGCTTGTTGCGTGCCCGTCCAGCAGAACTGGTGCCGGGCACGGCAGCCGTGATCAGCCTGCGCATGAATTATCTGCCCGACGCCGAAAAAACTGAAAAGGCTGAAAAAGTGTTGCAATCACGCAACATGGCCTATGTGTCACGCTATGCGCTGGGCAGGGATTACCACAAGGTGCTGCGCAAGCGTCTCGACATGCTGGCCAGACGCATTCATGAAGTGGCTCCGCATGCGTACAGGGTGTTTACGGATTCGGCGCCCCTGCTTGAGGTGGAACTGGCCAGCAGGGGCGGGCTGGGCTGGCGGGGCAAGCACACCCTGTTGCTCGACCGTCAGGCCGGGTCGTGGTTTTTTCTTGGGGACATCCTCACCTCTCTGCCCCTGCAACCCGACCCTCCGGTGCAGTCCCATTGCGGGCGCTGTACGGCCTGCCTGGAGGCCTGTCCGACCGGGGCCATTGTGGCGCCCTACAGGCTGGATGCACGACGCTGCATCTCGTACCTCACCATCGAGTTAAAGGGGGCCATACCGCTCGAATGGCGGGAAGCCATCGGCAATCGCATCTACGGCTGTGACGACTGTCAGCTGGTGTGCCCATGGAACCGCTTTGCCCAGCCGGGCGCCGAGGCCGACTTTTCGCCCCGTCACCGGCTGGATCGCGCCAGCCTGGTGGAGCTGTTTGCCTGGACGGAGGCCGAGTTCATGCAGCGCATGGCGGGCAGCCCCATCCTGCGCATCGGGCATGAGCGCTGGCTGCGCAACATTGCCGTGGCGCTGGGCAATGCGGAGCGTGCTGCCGATGTGGTGACGGCCTTGCTGGCGCGTCGCGACGATGCGTCAGCGCTGGTGCGGGAACATGTTGCCTGGGCGCTCGCCAAGCATGGGGTCGGCGATACAATGCACAATTTTGCTGACAGGGAGTTGTCGTGAGTGACCCGCGTCCAATCGGCGTGTTCGATTCCGGTGTAGGAGGGCTGACCGTTGTGCGGGCCCTCATGGAGCGCCTGCCGCTGGAGCGCATCGTCTATTTCGGCGATACGGCGCGCGTGCCGTATGGCATCAAGTCAGTGGCCACCATCGAGCACTTCACCGCGCAGATTACGGATTATCTGCTGGGGCAGGATGTGAAGATGCTGATCGTGGCATGCAACACCATGGCGGCGGTGGCATCAGACGTGGTGAGCCGGCGCGCGGGCGCCTTGCCGGTGCTTGATGTGATTGAGGCCGGTGCGCGTGCGGCCGTGCAGGCCTCGCGCAGCCGCCATGTGGGCGTGATCGGTACGCCAACGACGATCAACAGCAATGCCTACGCAAGAAGCATGCATGCGCTCGATCCGGCGCTGCGCATTCATTCACAGGCCTGCCCGTTGTTTGTGCCGCTGGTCGAAGAGGGCTGGCTGGACCACCCGGTTACCCGCCTGACGGCCGAGGAGTACCTGCGTCCGGTGCTGGCCGAGGATATCGATACCCTGGTGCTGGGCTGTACTCACTATCCGCTGCTCAAGCCCTTGCTGAAGGACATTGCCGGCCCTGCGGTGAGGCTGGTGGATTCCGCTCTGACCGTGGCCGAGTCGGCCGCACAGACCCTGCAGTCACTGGGGTTGGCCAATCAGGGCGGCCGGGCGGATGGCCCGGGCTACCGTTTTGTGGTCACCGACATTCCACTGCGCTTTCAGACCATTGGCGAGCGCTTTCTGGGGCGCTCGCTGGGGCAGGTGGAGCGGGTGGACTGGTAGTGGTGCGCGGCGGCCTGAGGCCAGGCGTGTGCTCAGGCTTCCGCGCCACGGGCAACCGGGCGGGCGGGGTCGGCGCACCACTCGCTCCATGAGCCGGGGTACAGGCGTGAGCCGTGCAGGCCGGCGTGCTCCATGGCGAGCAGGTTGTGGCAGGCCGTGACGCCTGAGCCGCACTGATGCACCACCGCAGAGGGCGTGTGCGGGCCAATCAGCGTCTCGAACTGGGTACGCAGCACCGGCGCGGGATGAAACAGGCCGGCCGTATTCAGATTGTCGCGAAAGAAGCGGTTGAGTGCGCCGGGAATGTGTCCGCCGACAGGATCCAGGCTTTCATTTTCACCCCTGAAGCGGTCCGGGCTGCGGGCATCGATGAGCCGCATTCCGGGGTGGTTCAAGTGGGCTGTGATGTAGCTGGCATCCACCGTGTCGGCCTGTCCTGGCGGGGCGGGGCGGGGCGTGAAGTTGCCCGGGGCCGGCACCGCCGGGAGGTCGGCATCCAGCGGTTGCATGGCATCCATCCAGGCATGCAGGCCGCCGTCGAGCACGGCCACGGCATCGTGCCCCAGCCAGCGCAGCAGCCACCACAGGCGCGCGGCAAACATGCCCCCCGCGTCGTCGTAGGCCACCACCTGGGTGTCCATGGACAGGCCCAGTGCGTGCAGACGGTCTGCCAGGCGCTGCGGGTCGGGCAGGGGGTGGCGTCCGTTGATGCCGGTCGTCGGTCCGGACAGGTCGGTGTCCAGATGCAGGAAGCGCGCCCCCGGAATGTGTCCGTCGCGGTAGGCGTCACGACCGAAATCCGGATTGGTCAGATCGTGCCGGCAATCGACCAGCATCCACTGCGCATCGTTCAGGTGCGCAGCTGTGGTGGCGACATCGACCAGGGTGCGGTAGCTCATTCTGCCGGATCCGCTTCAGCGGAAACGTTCAGCCAGCTTCTGGCCTCTTCCTCGTTGTCGAACACCTGTACTTCGGCATCGACGAAAATCTGCGAAATCCAGGCACTCCAGGTGAACCACTGATCGTCGGTGAGCACTGCGATACGGCCGAAGTCGTGAGCATGCTGGCGAGCGAACTTGATTTCCTCCCAAGCAACGTCCAGCGTGAAGCCGGCCATTTCCCGCAGGTCAAAGAGCAGGTCAACGCTGCCTTCGAAGCGCACCTTGTAATTGACCAGTTCCTCGAACTCCTTGTAGTCGCTCAGCGAAAACTCGCCGAACACTGCCACTGCCACCAGATTGTTGTTGTGGTCGATGTTGATCATGGTGTGCTCCGCAGTTGATGAAAGTTATGGATAACTATATCCCGCCCTGCATGAGGCGGCAATCGGCGCAGTGCCGGGGGACGCTGCACCTGGCCGCACATGGATTGTCCTGCGCGTGGAATGATGAAATCATCGGGTGGTTTCCTGAGAGAGGGTGAAATGAAACTGCCTGTTGCTTCTTTTCGTTTGGGGTGGAGGGGGCAGGTCGTGCTGCGGCCACTGTGCCAAGGCCTGTGTCTTGCCATGCTGGCGATGTTGCTTGCCGGATGCGGTGGCCCGGATGACCCTTTGCACTCACTGAATGCTGCGGCCGACAGCCTGCAGCGTGCCCTGGATGAAAAGCAGACCTCGGAGGTGATGGCATTGCTGCATCCCGAGTTCGGTACCGATCAGGGCATGGATGCGCAGTGGGCCAGGCGCACGATGACCGGATTGTTCCTGAGGCATCGTACGGTCAGCGTGGTGGTGCTCAAGCGTGAGGCTGAATTGGCGCCGGGGGCACTCGATGCGGCCCGGGTCGAGGCGCTGGTGGTGCTGGTTGGCGCCGAGCGTCTGGTGCCCGATGCGGCCCGGCAATACCGGGTACGCTCGGAGTGGCGCAGGGACGGGGCGGATGGGGACTGGAAGCTGTTTCGGCTGGGCTGGGAGTAGGGGATTTGTGGTGACCCACGGGCGTGGAGGGACGGGCGATGGCTTACGCCTGCTCGCGTTTGTGCAGGCGTACTTCCGCCCGCAAGCCACTTTCTGGCGCATTGCTCAGCCTGATGTCGCCGCCCTGGGCACGGATCAGGTTGCGGGCGATGGCCAAGCCCAGGCCAGTGCCCCCTGTGTCACGGTTGCGTGACTGTTCAGTGCGGTAAAACGGCTCGAAAACCTTCTCCAGTTCTGCTTCCGGCAGGCCGGGGCCGTGGTCACGGATCAGGATGCGGAAGGCGTTCATGTCTTCTTCGATGAGGATGTCCACCTGCTGGCCAAATTTCACGCCATTTTCGATCAGATTCCACAGCGCCCGGCGCAGTGCGACGGGGTGGCAGAGCGCCGTGTGCGTGGCCAACCCCTGCAGCCGGATTGACCAACCCATGTCCTGGCCGTCCTCGACCAAGGCGGCCAGCAACCCATTCAGGTCGGTGGGCTGCATGTTGCTGGACGGCTCCAGGCTGCGTGCGTAATCGAGCCCTTCGCGCACCAGGGATTGCATGGCGTCCAGGTCCGACTGGATGCGGCTGCGCAGATGCGCATCATCCACCTGTTCGGCACGCAGCCGCAGCCGGGTGATCGGGGTCTGCAGATCATGTGAAATGGCTGCCAGAATGCGGGTGCGTTCTCCGACATGCTCGCGGATGCGCTCCTGCATCTGGTTGAAGGCGCGGGCGGCCTGAATGACTTCGACCGGGCCGGACTCTGGCAGGGGCGGGCGGTTCGGGTCTTCCCCCAGGGCGTGGGCCGCTTGAGCCAGGCGCGACAGCGGCCGGGTCGCGAGGCGCACCGCCAGCCAGGCAATCAGGCTGATACCGGCGATCAGGGCCAGTAACGCGGCGGCCAGCCCGCCGGGCCTGAACTGCAGCGCGTGCGCGGGAGGTGGCACGGGCAGGCGGATGCTGAGCGGTGTGCCATCGCTCAGCGCAGTGGCGAGCAGTAATCGGCTTTGTTGCCCTGGCGGCCCCGGGTGCTCGGGCGTCGGGTGCAGGATGTACAGGCGCAGTGGCCGCTCACCCAGCGCGCGTTGGAAGATTTGTGTGAGCTCGATCCGCTCGGGCAGGCGCTGTGCGTCGCCCGGCGGCGGGCGCAGGCTGAAGCGCAGGCGTCGCCGGCTGAATGAGTCGATGTGCTGGTGACGTTCGTCGGCAGACATCTGTTCGAGCAGATCGAGGGTGGCTGCCACTTCACGGGCAATGCCCTCGAAAAGCAGGTCGCGGTCATGGCGCTCGCGTGCGCCCATGAAGAAGGCCAGACTGGTGGCCAACACCAGACTGATGCCGATGAGCCAGATCAGCATCAGGCGCGAGAACAGGGTGGTGGCTGGCCATGCCGGATGCCGCTTCATGCGTTGCCGTCCAAACTGGGCCGGACTTCACTGGCGAGCACATAGCCTCCATTGCGCACGGTCTTGATGATTGCCGGTTCGCGAGCGTTGTCGCCCAGTCGCTGGCGCAGGCGGCTGACCAGCAGATCGATGGAGCGGTCGAACACCTCGGCCTCACGCCCTTGTGTGAGCGTCATCAACTGGTCCCGCGTGAGCACCCGTTGCGGATGTTCCAGAAAAACGCTGAGCAGGCGGTATTCGGCGCCCGACAGGGCAACGACGGTGTCGTCCTGGTCGAGCAGGTGACGGGAAACGGTATCCAGGCGCCAGTGCGCGAAGCTCAGGTAGCGTGCAGCGGGTTGGGCGACGGCAAGGTTGGGGGGCAGGGCGCGGGCGCGCCGGAGAATGGCGCGGATGCGGGCAAACAGTTCGCGTGGCACAAAGGGCTTGGGCAGGTAGTCATCGGCGCCCATTTCCAGGCCAAGAATGCGGTCCATGTCCTCGCCGCGCGCGGTGAGCATCAGCACCGGGGTGTTGCGATGCTCATCGCTGGCGCGCAGGTTGCGGCACAGGGTGAGCCCGTCCTCGCCGGGCATCATCACGTCGAGTACGATCAGATCGACGGGTTGCCGGGAGAGTACCTGCTTCATCTCACGGCCATCGGCAGCCGTGAAGCAGCGCAATCCCTGCTTTTCAAGATAGTCGGCGAGCAGGTCACGGATATCGCGGTCGTCGTCTACGATGAGGATGTGATCTGAAGTGTGCATGGCTCGGGTGCGGGTTGGGTGTGGCGGAATGTTAAGCCTTACGGGGCCCTGCTTTGTATCCCAGAGTATCAGAGCTGCAGCTGGAAACAGTGACATGCAAAACACAGCCTCAGGGACAAATCCGGCTTACACAGGCGTGTTTGAATGCAGGTGTCGCACTGACCAAGACGGGTCGGGCGGGCGGTCCGGTCAGTGGAGGCCGGGCTCGCGGATGGCACTGTCACTGTATTTCATTCCGACTTATCAAGGAGAGGCATCATGAACAAGCTCACCAAAACGACTTTGGCGATTGCCGTGGCAGGTCTTGCCGCATTGGGCAGCCTCAACGCGCAGGCATGGGGGGGCGGTGGCCCGGGCATGCGGGATGGCAAGGCCGGCTGGCATCAAATGGCCCCCGAGGACATGCAGGCACGCATGGCGCAGCGCATGGAGGTGCAACTGGCGCGTCTGGAATTGGCGCTGGTGCTGACGCCGGAACAAAAGCCGGCCTGGGAAAGCTTCAAGGCAGGCATGCAAGCCCAGGCCGGGAAGCACTTTGCCCGCATGGCTGAATATCGTGCGGCAGAGCGGCCCGCAACGGCCATCGAGCGCATGCAGCGCATGGAAACCCATATGGCGGCACGACAGACCGAGTTGGCCGAACGTCGTGAGTTGGTGCAGGGCTTTTATGCAGGCTTGTCCGACGCCCAGAAAACGGTCTTCGATGACGAGTTTGGCCGCTTCTCCGGCGTGCGTGGTCAAGGTGCCCGATGCATGCCGGGCGGTGGCGATGGTCCGCGTGATGGGCGTGGCGGGCGTGGCATGGGGCCGGGGCGCGGCTGAGTGCCTGCCTGAGGCCTGAACGGGAAAAGGCCACTCCCATGGGAGTGGCCTTGCACACTGCAGATGAGGCCCCTTTCGGGGCCTCACCGGATTAGTGGAACTGTTCTTCTTCGGTCGAACCGGTCAGGGCCTTCACGGAGGAAGAGCCGCCCTGGATCACGGTGGTCACGTCGTCGAAGTAGCCTGCGCCCACTTCCTGCTGGTGCGACACGAAGGTATAGCCCTTCTCGCGTGCAGCGAATTCCGGCTCCTGCACCATGTTGACATAGTGCTTCATACCTTCGCCGCGTGCATAGGCATGCGCGAACTGGAAGGTGTTGAACCAGTTGACGTGGATGCCGGCCAGGGTGATGAACTGGTACTTGTAACCCATGGCGGACAACTCGTCCTGGAACTTGGCGATGGTGGCATCGTCCAGGTTCTTCTTCCAGTTGAAGGACGGCGAGCAGTTGTAGGACAGCAGCTTGCCCGGGCAGGCTGCATGCACGGCCTGAGCGAACTCACGGGCAAAGCCCAGGTCCGGGGTGCCGGTCTCGCACCACACCAGGTCGGCGTAGGGGGCATAGGCCACGCCACGGCTGATGGCTTGTTCCAGACCGTTCTTGACGCGGTAGAAGCCTTCCTGGGTGCGCTCACCGGTGAGGAAGGGCTTGTCGTTTTCGTCGTAGTCGGAAGTCAGCAGATTGGCGGCTTCTGCGTCGGTACGGGCCAGGATCAGCGTGGACACGCCCATGGTGTCGGCAGCGAAGCGGGCCGAGATCAGCTTTTCGATGGCTTCGCGGGTCGGCACGAGCACTTTGCCGCCCATGTGGCCGCACTTCTTCACGGCTGCGAGCTGATCTTCGAAGTGCACACCGGCAGCACCGGCAGCAATCATGTTCTTCATCAGTTCGAAAGCGTTCAGCACGCCACCGAAACCGGCTTCGGCATCGGCCACGATCGGCAGGAAGTAGTCGACGAAGCCTTCATCACCCGGATTGATGCCACGGCCCCACTGGATCTCGTCGGCACGCTTGAAGGTGTTGTTGATGCGGCGAACCATGGTCGGCACCGAGTCGTAGGCGTACAGCGACTGGTCGGGATACATGGTTTCGGAGGTGTTGCCGTCGGCAGCAACCTGCCAGCCGGACAAATACACGGCTTCCAGGCCGGCCTTGGCCTGCTGCATGGCCTGACCGGCGGTGATTGCGCCGAAGGCATTCACATAGCCCTTCTTGGCGCCACCGTTGACTTTGGCCCACAGCTTCTCGGCGCCATTCTTGGCATAGGTGTACTCGGGCTGCACGCTGCCGCGCAGGCGCACGACGTCAGCGGCGCTATAGCCACGCTTGACGTTTGCCCAGCGGGGGTTTTCGGCCCAGTCCTTTTCGAGTGCGGCGATCTGCTGTTCGCGGGTCAGAGTCATGATGTTTCCTTGTCTGAATGAAAGTTGGGTTCGGCGGTCGTCTGACAGGCAGCCCCGTCAGGGAAGACCGCACCAGCTACGGTAGTGAGTGCACTGACCGTACCGGACGGACAAAAGTATAGGGGGGATGTCGCAGAGCAGCAATAGGTCTTATATAAGATATAAGAAAAAATCTTTTTCTTTTAAAACATTGAATTAAGAATCTAGTTTCGCAATACGGGATGTGAAGTGGCTTTGTGAAATGCCTGGAAGGCGGGTGAGGAGGATTTCATGTTGCGGTGCAGCAAAAATTTTCTGTGTACATGCCGCCCCGGGGTATGCATGGTGGGTGGTCACCCGCCTGTGCTGCCCCGGGAAAATCGCCCGGGTTTGTCTTACTCCAGCGGGCTTGCCGAGATGATCACTCCGTCTTCATCCGCATAGACATGTGCGCCGGGGGTGAAAGTGACGCCGCCGAAGGTGACCGGAATGTCGACTTCGCCGGTATTGCGCTTGACGGTCTTGCGCGGATGCGTGCCGAGCGCAAACACCCCCAGCGGCATGCCGGAAATGGCTGCGGAATCACGAATGCAGCCATACACGATGATGCCGGCCCAGTGGTTGGCCACAGCCAGTTCGGCCAGTTGATCGCCCACCAGGGCGCAGCGCATCGAGCCACCACCATCGATCACCAGCACCCGTCCCCGGCCCTCGCTCTCCAGCGTCTTGCGCACCAGCGAGTTGTCCTCATGCAGCTTGAGCGTGCTGACCGGGCCGGAGAAGCTCGGTTGGCCGCCGTAGCTGCGGAACATCGGGCTGACAACCTGAACCTTGTCATCATGGGCGTCGCAAAGGTCTGCTGTGTGAACGGTGCTCATCGTATCGGACTCCATCAATCGGAAAGTAAACGTGAAAAGCCAGCCACCGGCGTGGGCCGGATGGCTGGCCATCATAACGCATGAAGCGTGGCGGGCTCAGGCAGTGACGACTTCGGTTTCGTCGAATACCAGCTTGACCTTGTCGGCATCGTCGAGATCGATGGTGACCCGCCCGCCGTTGGCGAGTCGCCCGAACAGCAGTTCGTCCGCCAGGGCTGCACGGATGGCATCCTGGATGAGTCGTGCCATTGGGCGGGCGCCCATGAGCGGATCGAAGCCGTTTCTGGCGAGCCATGCTTTCAGTGCATCGGTGAAGTGCGCTTCGACCTTGCGCTCGTGCAGTTGCGCTTCAAGTTGCATGAGGAACTTCTCGACCACTTGCTCGATGATCGTGTTGTCCAGAGCATTGAAGGAAATGGTCGCATCCAGCCGGTTGCGGAACTCCGGCGAAAACATACGCCTGATTTCCGCCATCTCGTCACCGCTTTCACGCCGGGCCGAGAAACCGATCACCGATTTCTGCATGGCTTCGGCGCCTGCATTGGTGGTCATGATGATGATCACGTTGCGGAAGTCCGATTCGCGCCCGTTGTTGTCGGTCAGCGTGCCGTGGTCCATGACCTGCAGCAGAATGTTGAAGATGTCCGGGTGAGCCTTTTCGATCTCGTCGAGCAGCAGCACGCAATGCGGTTTCTTGGTGATGGCCTCGGTGAGCAGGCCGCCGTTGTCGAAACCCACATAGCCCGGCGGGGCGCCGATCAGGCGGGAGACCGCGTGACGCTCCATGTATTCCGACATGTCGAAGCGCACCAGCTCGATGCCGAGGGTGTAGGCCAGCTGGCGGGCCACTTCGGTTTTGCCCACACCGGTCGGACCGCTGAACAGAAAGCTGCCGATTGGTTTCTGCGGGTTGCCCAGCCCGGAGCGGGACATCTTGATGGCCTTTGCGAGCGCTTCGATGGCCGCGTCCTGGCCGAATACCACGTTCTTCAGGTCGCGCTCCAGTGTCTTCAGGGCCGCCTTGTCGTCGTTGGACACCGTGCGGGGCGGGATACGCGCGATCTTGGCAACGATCTCCTCGATCTCGGCCTTGCCAATCGTCTTGCGCTGGCGCGACTTTGGCAGGATGCGCTGGGCTGCCCCGGCTTCGTCGATCACGTCGATCGCCTTGTCGGGCAGATGACGGTCATTGATGTAGCGGGCGGACAGCTCGGCGGCCGAGCTGAGGGCGGCGGCTGAATACTTCACGCCGTGATGCTCTTCGAAACGGCTCTTCAGGCCCTTGAGGATTTCCACGGTTTCCGGCACCGAGGGTTCGACGACATCGACCTTCTGGAAACGGCGGGAGAGGGCGTGATCCTTCTCGAAAATCTGACGGAACTCGTTGTAGGTGGTTGCACCGATGCACTTGAGTTGCCCGGAAGACAGCGCCGGCTTGAGCAGGTTGGAGGCATCCAGGGTGCCCCCTGAGGCTGCGCCGGCACCGATCAAGGTGTGGATTTCATCGATGAACAGGATCGCATTCTGGGCTTCGCGCAGTTGCTTGAGCACGGCCTTGAGTCGCTGTTCAAAGTCACCACGGTATTTGGTGCCGGCCAGCAGGGCGCCCATGTCCAGCGCGTACACCTGGGCATCGCGCAGGATGTCGGGCACCCGGTCCTCGACGATGCGCCGGGCCAGCCCTTCGGCAATCGCGGTCTTGCCCACACCGGCTTCGCCTACCAGCAGCGGGTTGTTCTTGCGACGACGGCACAGGGTCTGGATGACACGCTCGATTTCCTTGTCACGCCCGATCAGGGGGTCGATCTTGCCGACCAGGGCCTGCTGGTTCAGATTCTGCGTGAAGTTTTCAAGCGCGCCGGCAGCCTGGGCGGTTTCGCCTTCCTGCTCGCCATGCTCGCCTTCGGTGCGTCCGGCGGCGGGGTTGGGTGCGCGCTGCGGGGGCGTCTTGGCGATGCCGTGGGAGATGTAGTTCACCACGTCGAGCCGGGAGATGCCCTGTCTCTGCAGGAAATACACCGCATGCGAGTCTTTCTCGCCAAAGATGGCCACCAGCACGTTGGCTCCGGTCACTTCCTTTTTGCCGGAGGATTGCACATGGAGGATGGCACGCTGGATCACGCGTTGAAAGCCCAGCGTGGGCTGCGTGTCGATCTCGGCCTCGCCTTCGACCTTGGGTGTGTGCTCGTCGACAAAGGCGGTCAGTTCTGCCCGCAGTTCATCGATGTTGGCTTCACATGCACGCAGGACATCGGCGGCCGAAGGGTTGTCGAGCAAGGCAAGCAACAGATGCTCGACGGTGATGAATTCGTGACGCTTCTGTCGCGCTTCGACGAAGGCCATGTGCAGACTGACTTCAAGTTCCTGCGCGATCATGCTCAGTTTTCCTCCATCACGCATGCCAAAGGGTGCTGGTGCTCACGGGCAAAGGACACGACCTGTTCCACTTTGGTCGCTGCGATGTCCTTGGGAAAGACACCACACACCCCTGAGCCTTCCTTGTGCACTTGGAGCATGATCCGCGTAGCCCGTTCGCGGTCCATGCCAAAAAAACTCTGCAGCACAACCACGACGAACTCCATGGGAGTGAAGTCGTCGTTGAGCAGCAGCACCTTGTAGAGTGGCGGAGGTTGTGTGCGAGTCCGTTCCGCCTCAAGTAAGAACTCGTCCTGCTTTCGAGTGGCCATGAGATTCATTCTAATGAAGTCGGGGCAGAGTGCAATAGAGGCATCGTAACGATTGGCTGGGTTTTGGGTGTGGCAAGGGTGAGACACGCATGGGTGGAATGGCGCGTAAACGCAACACTGGCGCAACATCAGGCCTATTGCACTGCACGACAGCTGGAATTGCAGTTTGGCTGGCTAAGATACGGATTTATATGCTCAAGCCTGTCAGGGTGATAAGTTGGGTGTTGCAGTGCGGAATGAGGTGTGAGTGGCGGGGGTTCGGTGCCTCTTCCCCGGGGCTTGACGCTCTTCGAGCAAGTGCGTAAAAACCTTACTTGTGTGGAATGCAAGGTAAATCGCACTGGTGCCGGGATTCATGGCTGCTCTGGTGGTTCTGGATGCACGGGTCTGGTTTCGCTGCGCTGAGCATTAATGCACATGCGGGGTTGGCCCGTAACAAGACAAGCAATTTTGAAGGATTAAGGCAATATGGCAACTGGTACCGTGAAGTGGTTCAATGATTCCAAGGGCTTCGGTTTCATTACCCCGGACGATGGCAGCGAAGATCTCTTTGCACACTTTTCCGCGATCAACATGAGCGGCTTCAAGACCCTCAAGGAAGGCGAGAAGGTTTCCTTCGAAGTGACTCAGGGTCCGAAAGGCAAGCAGGCCTCCAACATCCAGAAGGCCTGAGCCACTGGCTGAATGGCTTGTGCCGCTCCTGTCTGGATGGGCGCAGGCCGGGAAGGTCTGTGTCGTGCATCCCAAGTCTGATCGATGATCGTCATGGGTGCGCGGCATAAAAAAACCGCAGTACCGAAAGGTCTGCGGTTTTTTACGTCGTGCTTGCAGCAGCTGGGGTGAAGCAGGCCTGTGCCCGCCTCACGCTTTTACTTGAGCTTGACTTCCTTGTACAGGACATGCTTGCGTACGACCGGGTCGTACTTCATGAATTCAAGCTTGTTCGGGGTGGTACGCTTGTTCTTGGAAGCGGTGTAGAAGTGACCGGTACCAGCGGTCGACTCCAGCTTGATTTTTTCGCGGGCGCCTTTGGCCATGATGATCTCCGTTCAGTTGCGTCGTTGTTGCGTGGCGGGACGCTCAGATCTTCTCGCCGCGGGCGCGAAGTTCGGAAACAACCACGTCGATGCCCTTCTTGTCGATGGTGCGCAGGGCGGCGTTGGACACGCGCAGACGAATCCAGCGGTTTTCAGCCTCGCTCCAGAACTTGCGGTTTTGCAAGTTCGGCAGGAAGCGACGCTTGGTCTTGTTGTTGGCGTGGGAAACGTTGTTTCCCACCATCGGTGCTTTACCGGTTACTTGGCAAACGCGAGCCATGTGATGCTCCAGGGAAGTCGGATTTTGGAAAACCCCGGATGTTACCCCAGCCGCGCGGCGGTGCGCAAGCAATGTCTGTGTTTTTCTTCGGTTTTCCAGCCCTTTTTCCGGGCTGTTTTGCTCAGATCAGGCCGCGCTCTGCGAAGGAGAGTGGAGTGGCATGGGCGGTGACGATGAAATGGTCCAGAACCCTGACGTCGATCAATCCAAGGGCCTCCTTCAGGCTGCGGGTCAACAGTTCGTCTGCGCCTGAAGGCTCGCGGGCGCCCGAGGGGTGATTGTGGGCCAGAATGACCGAGGCAGCATTGCGCGTGAGTGCCAACTTCACCACTTCTCGGGGATATACGCTGGTCTGGGTGAGGGTGCCGCGAAACAGTTCGACGGCTTCGATCAGGGCGTTGCGTGCGTCCAGCAGCAGGACGTAGAACACTTCATGCGGGAGGTTGCCAATTTTCAGGCGCAACCAGTCGCGCACGGTCTGGGGAGAGTCGAACAGGCTACCGCTGTGCATCTGCTCGGAGAGTGCGCGCCGGGCCAGTTCCATGACGGCCTGCAGTTGGGCATACTTCGCCAGACCCATGCCGGGCAGGCTGGCGAACTCCTGTGGTCCGCTGTTGCACAGGCGGGTGACCGAGCCGAAGTGTTGCAGCAGGTCGCGGGCCAGATCGACTGCGCTGCGTCCGCGCATGCCCACCCGCAGGAATAGCGCAAGCAACTCCGCGTCGGACAGGGACGCAGCGCCGCGTTGCAGCAACTTCTCGCGTGGCCGTTCGCTTTCGGGCCAGTCGGTGATTGCCATGCCGTGCCTCCGGGGAATTCATAATGGATAAGGAATTGTCATGAATATGCTGACCGGGCGCAAGCTGGTTCTCGGGGTGAGTGGTGGTGTGGCGGCCTACAAGGCGGCAGAGTTGGTACGCTTGCTGGGCAAGGCGGGCGCCGACGTGCATGTGGTGCTGACCGAGGCGGGCAGCCGTTTCGTCACGCCGGTGACCTTTCAGGCCTTGTCGGGCAATCCGGTGTGGTCAGACGTGTGGGATGCACGCATGCCGAACAACATGGCACACATCGATCTGACGCGTGATGCGGATGCCATCCTGATTGCCCCCGCGTCGGCGGATCTGCTCGCGAAGCTGGTGCATGGGCTGGCCGACGATCTGCTCACCACGGCGTGCCTGGCGCGGGATTGTCCCCTGCTGGTTGCCCCTGCGATGAACCGGCAGATGTGGGAGCACCCGGCCACTCGCCGCAACCTGCGACAGCTCGCCGAGGATGGGGTGGCGGTGTTCGGGCCCGACAGTGGCGAGCAGGCCTGCGGCGAGAATGGCATGGGCCGCATGCTGGAGCCGGAATACCTGCTGGAGTCGGTGGTGGCCTTCTTCGAGCCCAAACTGCTGGCCGGACGCAAGGTGGTGCTCACGGCGGGGCCAACCTTCGAGGCGATTGACCCGGTGCGGGGTATCACCAACATCAGCTCAGGCAAAATGGGCTATGCGCTGGCGCAGGCCTGCGCACGGGCCGGGGCGCAGGTGGTGCTGGTGAGTGGTCCGACCGGTCTGCCAGTGCCGCTGGGGGTGGCCCGGGTGCCGGTGAATGGCGCGCTGGAGATGCGCGATGCGGTGATGGCGGCCCTGCCCGGTGCGGCGGTGTTCATCGGCGTGGCGGCGGTGGCCGATTACCGGCCGCTGGAAGTGGCCAAGCACAAGATCAAGAAGAGCGGGGAGGTGTTGTCCCTGCAACTCACCCAGAATCCGGACATCATTGCCGAGGTGGCCGGGCTGGAGCAGGCGCCGTTCTGCGTCGGCTTTGCTGCGGAAAGCCGGGATCTGGACACCTATGCCGAGCGCAAGCGACAGGGCAAGCGGCTTGGCATGGTGGTTGGCAACCTCGTGCAGGATGGCATGGGGGGGGATGACAATACGGTGGTGATCTACGATGAGCGCGGCCGGCATCCGTTGGTGCGAGCACCCAAGACGGTGATTGCCCGACAGATTGTCAGTCATCTTGCGGCCTGGCTGAATCCGCTCAATCAATGAAGATGAAGACAGGACAAGGAAAGGGAGAAGCACGATGCATCGTCGCAGCATGGATGTGAAAATTCTGGACGAGCGCCTGCATGCGCATCCACCGGCATATGCCAGTGGTGGGGCGGCAGGGCTCGATTTGCGCGCCTGCGTGGATGCGCCCCTGCACCTGAAGCCGGGCGACACTGCGCTGGTGCCGACCGGGCTTGCGGTGCATCTTGCCGATCCGGGGCTGGCCGCGATGATTCTTCCCCGCTCGGGTCTGGGGCACAAGCACGGCATCGTGCTGGGCAATCTGGTGGGATTGATCGATTCCGACTATCAGGGCCAGCTTTTCGTTTCGGTCTGGAACCGGGGCAAGGCGGCATTCACGGTCGAGCCGATGGAGCGCATCGCGCAGTTGGTGGTGGTGCCGGTGGTGCAGGTCGAGTTCAACATTGTGGACACGTTCGTGGCGTCCGAGCGGGGCGAGGGGGGGTTTGGCAGCACCGGCAAGCACTGAACGGGTGCCCGGCGCAAGCGGGTGCAGCACGAAAGCCCATGCGGGTTGTGCTGGAATGTTCAGTAGATAACAGGATTCTGATAATCTTCTGCCAACTGTCTCGTCATGCAGGCAGCGTTAAAAGAGAGGAGGGAAGTCGATGATCAAGGGTTCTGCGATTCTGGCGGGCATTGCGCTGGTGTTTTCAGGTGCGGCATGGGCCTCCGATCCGCCGGACGTGGATTTGAAGCGGGCGGAGGAAATCAACATGGCGCGTTGTTTCATGTGCCATGGCCCGGAAGGGGAGAGTTCGACCTCGCTGTATCCCAAGCTGGCCGGTCAGCACTATCAGTACCTGTCCAAGCAGCTGGCGGACTTCAAGGCCGGGCGCCGCAAGAGCGATACCATGAACGACATGGTGCAGGATCTGACCGAAGAGGAAATGCTGGCGCTTGGGGTGTTGTTCGAGCACAAGCCCACCCAGCCGGGTGAGAACACCGACCCGGATCTGGTATTGGTGGGGAAATTCATCTTCCACCGTGGCAATGAGTTCTCCGAGGTGGCCGCCTGTGCAACCTGCCATGGTCCGCAGGGGCATGGCAGCGCCCAGTTACCGCGCCTGGCCAGCCAGATTCCGCGCTATACGGAGAACCAGCTGCGTTCCTTCGGCAATCGCGAACGCACCAACGACAACGAGGTGATGCACTCGATCGCCTCGCGTTTGACCCCGCTGGAGATCAAGGCGGTGGCGGCGTACATCAGCACGCTGGAGTGAGTGGAGTGGGGGGCGGCCTGTATCCGGCGGTATTCCGGGTGCGGCAATGAAACACAAAAATGGCGCCATCGGCGCCATTTTTATTGATGCTGCTGCGGGTGGTGCGGTGCTCAGGCGAGCATGTCGGCCCAGATGTTCTGCGCCCAGGACAGGGCATAGCGGCCTTCCAGCTCGTTGGCCGCCACCGAGACGCCGCCGGAGCCTTCCACCGGCAGGTACGTGGCCTGCTCAGCGTTGTACTGGTGCACCGAGGCCACATGAATCACATTCTTCTGATCGACGAAGCTGTAGCAGGTATTCATGACCAGCGGGGTTGCGCTGGGCGCCTGGCCGGCCAGCATGTTCAGGATGGCGGCAACCGCAACCTTGGCATGCTGGTTGGCCATGTGACCGGATTTCGGCATGGTGGGTGCAGGGAAGATCGCGTCGCCGATCACGTGCACATTGGGCGCCCCCTTGGCTTCCATGGTCATGTAGTTGACGTCCACCCAGCGGCCGTTGATCAGCTCGACGTTCAGGTGGTCGACGATCAGGCCGGCGCGCATCGGCGGAATCACATTCACCACATCGCCCTGCACTTCGGAGAAGTCCAGCTCCAGCGTGCGCGTTTCGGCATCCACCGACACCAGCGTGCTGTTCGGGCGGTATTCGATGATGTCCTTGTACTGGCCTTCGAATGCGCGGGTGAACAGGGCTTTCTTGGACTGGATGTCCGGATTGGCATCGAGCACGATGACTTTGGAGCCGGGCTTGTGGTTCTTGAAGTAGTCGGCGACCAGGCAGGCGCGCTCGTAGGGGCCCGGGGGGCAGCGATAGGGGGCCTTGGGGATGTGAATCACATAACTGCCGCCTGCGGGCATGTCTTCGAGTTGTTTGCGCAGAATGACGGTCTGCGGACCGGCTTTCCAGGCGTGCGGAATGCGCTCTTCGTTGCCGGCCAGTCCGGGTACGTCATCGACCAGAAAGTCGATGCCGGGCGACATGATGACCCTGTCGTAGCCAATGACTTCGCCGCTGGCCAGGGTGACCTCGCGCTTGTCCACATCGATGCCGGTGACTTCGCCCTGCACCAGGTTTACGCCCCACTTGTTGCGCAGGTTGTCGTAACTGGTAGTGATGTAGGCCATGTCCTTGATGCCGCCGATCACCAGGTTGGAAATCGGGCAGGACACGAAGGTCGATTCGCGCTCGATCAGGGTGACCTTGACGCTGCGGTTGCTCCACATGCGCAGGTACTTGGCTGCGGTGGCGCCGCCATAGCCGCCACCGATGATCACCACATGACCATTGGAGCCAGAGCCGCCAGCGCTGACACAGCCGGACAGGCCGCCCGCAATGCTTGCCCCTGCGGTGACCGCGCCAACCGACTTGATGAAATTACGTCTGTTCAGCATCGTGTTCTCCCCCTTACTTCTGTGCCGCGAAATAGTCAGCAATCAGTTTGATCTGCTCTTCGGTGTAGCCCTTGGATATTTGGTGCATGATGGTGGCCGGCTTGTCGCCCGACCGGAATTCCATCACCGTGCGCACGATCTTCTCTGCAGACTCTCCGGCCAGGCTGTCGGCGCCGGCGATCGCATGGCCGTTGGTGCCATGACAGTTGGCGCAGGTGGCTGCCAGGTTGCGCCCCAGATTGGCGTCCTGCGCCTGCGCGGTGCCCATTGCGGACAGCGCCAGCAGCGCGGCGAGTGTCGTTCTCATCTTCACGGCGAATCTCCTCTCCTTTCGATACGTTGTAAATGCCATACGGACCCCGCCGCCACGGCAGGACAGCAGTGGATGCGAGCATCGGGCTGCACGCACGGCCCTTAAAGTCGCGTCCGCGAGGCGCAGTATAGCCCATGAAAGCCGCATGGAATCAAGCGTTCAGCCGAACATCGGGAGGTTTGGCGATGGCGCGGTGCACAAATATAAGTTCTTGACCATATGCGTGTATAGGCATAGAGTTGCGTTGACTTTTTTGATGCAGGTCAAGATATGGACGACCTAAGCAAGGTTTTTGAAAGCGTTGCCCAGTACTTCGGGCTGCTTGCCGAACCTGCCCGACTGCGCATTCTGCATTGCCTCTGCAGTGGGGAGTTGTCGGTGAATGAGGTTGTCGAGGCGTCCGGGCTGACTCAGGCTAACACCTCTCGCCATCTCAACCTGCTCTATCGCGCAGGCGTGGTTGATCGGCGTCGTGATGGCACACAGGTGATTTACCGGATTGTCGATCCGAATTTTGTCGATCTTTGTCGCACGGTGTGCATCACTGTCGCGTCCCGCGCCGATGCGCATTCACCGCCGCGCGATTCGCTGTTGCGTCTGGAGCAGCAGTTGGGGGAGGCCGGCGGCAGTGAGCGCAACGGTCCGGCGGCTGCCTGAAAGGTTTCAAGCACGCACGTTTCAAATACACGCTTCAAAGTCTTGCAGTTCATTCGTTTTTCGATCAACACAATCGTCACACACAAGGTAGCTAGGGGGAGATCACCGCATGGCAATCGACACTACCCGGCCCGGCCGGGTCCGGCCTGCTCCCGAGAACTTCCTGTCCGATCAGGACATCGAGGTCATCAACAAGGGCGGCAGACGGGATTTCATTCGCAAGGCTTTTCTGACAGCAAGTGCAGCCATGGCCGTACCGGCCATGGCGCGCGCGCAATCTGCGGGGGATCCCGCCATTCTTGAACTGCCGGCCTGGTCGACCTCGCTCGGCCTGCCGGTTGCGGCCAATCCGTACGGCATGCCCTCGCAGTACGAGCGTGGCCTGGTCCGGCGCGAAAGCCCCGGCCTGACCCGTGTGGGCGGCTCCTCGGTGGCCTTTACGCCGCTGCAGGGCCTGTTCGGCATCATCACGCCCTCCGGCCTGCATTTCGAGCGCCACCACCAGGGTTGGCATGACATCGACCCGAATCGCCATCGCCTGATGATCAACGGCCTGGTAAAGACTCAGGCGGTGTACACCATGGACGACATCATGCGTCTGCCGTCGGTGTCGCGCATCCACTTCATCGAATGCGGTGCCAACACTGGCATGGAGTGGGGCAACGTGGCCGTGCCGACCGTGCAGTATTCTCATGGCATGATTTCCTGTTCCGAGTTCACCGGCGTGCCGCTGAAGCTGATTCTCGACATGTGCGGTGCCGACTACAAGAAAGGCCGCTATGTGCTGGCCGAGGGGGCGGATGGTTCGTCCATGACCCGCACGATTCCGATGGAACTCATCGAGTCGGGCGAGGTGCTGGTGGCGTATGGCATGAACGGCGAGATGTTGCGCCCCGAGAACGGCTACCCGCTGCGTCTGGTGGTGCCGGGCGTGCAGGGGGTGAGCTGGGTCAAGTGGCTGCGCCGTATTGAAGTGGGCGATCAACCCTGGGCAGCCAAGGATGAGGCGGTGCACTACATCGACCTGATGCCCGATGGTTTGCACCGTCAATACACCTCCATCCAGGAGTGCAAGTCGGTGATTACTTCCCCGTCCGGTGGCCAGATTCTGCTCGACAAGGGTTTCCACAACATTTCCGGCCTCGCCTGGTCGGGGCGTGGCAAGGTCACCCGGGTGGATGTGTCGGTCGATGGGGGCATCAACTGGCGTGAGGCGCGTCTCGAGACGCCGGTGCTCTCCAAGGCCGTCACCCGCTTCAATGTAGACTGGGTGTGGGACGGCAAACCGGCCATCCTGCAGTCGCGTGCCATCGACGAAACCGGTTACGTACAGCCCAGCTATGGGCAGCTGCGTGCGGTACGCGGCACCAAATCCATTTATCACAACAACGCCATCCAGTCCTGGAAGGTGGCTGAATCCGGGGAGGTGAGCAATGTCCAGGTTCTCTAAGACGCTGATCGCGGCACTGCTGGCCGGGACCGCATTTTCGGCAGCGGCCTTCGACCGCTTTCCCGGCATTGGCCGTGAAGCCACCGAAGCCGAAGTCGAGGCTTGGGACATCGATGTGCGTCCGGACTTCGTCGGCCTGCCCAAGGGCTCGGGCAGCGTGGACGATGGCATGGACATCTGGGAAGCGCAGTGCGCGTCCTGTCACGGCATCTTTGGCGAATCGAACGAAGTGTTCACGCCGATCGTGGGTGGCACGCGGGTCAGCGATATCGAAACCGGGCGGGTGGCCGCACTGGTGGATGACTCCTTCCCCCAGCGTTCGACCATGATGAAGGTGCCGACGCTGTCGACGCTGTTCGACTATGTGCGCCGCGCCATGCCCTGGACCGCGCCGAAGTCGCTGAGCGACGACGAAGTCTATGCGCTGCTTGCTTACCTGCTCAACCTGGCGGAAGTGGTGCCGGCGGACTTCGTGCTGAGCGATGAAAACATCCGTGAGGTGCAGGAGCGCATGCCCAACCGCAATGGCATGACCACCGACCACGGCATGTGGCCCGGCGCTCCGGCCTCGAAGGGCGGTCTCGGCAATGGCGGTGTGCCCGACGTGAAGAACGTGGCCTGCATGAAGGACTGCAAGAAGGCGGTGGAGATCGCTTCCGCATTGCCGGACTATGCACAGGATGCGCATGGTAACCTTGCCGAGCAGAACCGCCCGGTGGGTCCGGTGCGTGGGGTGCAGGTTGGCGAGCCGGCCGAAGCCGGTGCGCCCGCCGAACAGTCGTCGGCCGCCGAAACCCTGGCGCTGGCGAACGGCAAGGGCTGCATGGCGTGCCATGGCGTGGCCAACAAGATCGTCGGGCCGGGCTATAACGAAATTTCCGCGAAGTATGCGGACCGCAGCGATGCGGAATCTTACCTGGCAGGCAAGATCAAGGCCGGTGGCCAGGGCGTGTGGGGGGCAATTCCGATGCCACCCCAGGGCCATGTGTCGGACGACGAAGCCAGGCGCCTCGCCGCGTGGATTCTGGCCGGCGCCAAATCTCAGTAAGCAACACAGCGTCATTACACAGGAGAGACGGGATGAATCAACAACGCAGAGAGACCCTGAAGGCAGGGGGCGGTATCGGGATTTTCGGCATGCTCGTGGCTGCCGGCATGATCAAGCCTGAAATGGCATTTGCGGCTGCAGACCGCGCCGTGTTCGATGCCAAGACCATGGAAGAGGCGTTTGCCGCGATTGGTGCAGGCAAGCCGGCCGACAGTGCAGACATCCAGATCACGGCGCCCGACATCGCCGAAAACGGTGCCGTGGTGCCGGTGGGGGTGATCAGCAACATCGCCAAGACCGAGCAGATCGCAATCATGATCGAGAAGAACCCGAACATGGTGGCGGCGTCCTTCACGATCCCGGAAGGCACCCTGGCGGACATCCAGACCCGTGTGAAGATGGGCCAGACCTCCGACGTCTGGGCGTTGGTCAAGGCCGACGGCAAGTACTTCGTGGCCAAGAAGGAAGTGAAGGTCACGCTCGGCGGCTGCGGCGGCTGATCCGTCGTCCCGGACGACACGCTTAATTTCAGAATACAAGGAGTGCAACAATGGCAGGTCCCATGCGTATCCGCGCCGCCGCTAAGGAAGGCGTAACCGAAGTCCGTGTGCTGATGTCTCACCCGATGGAAACCGGGCAGCGCAAGGATTCCTCGGGCAACATCATTCCGGGGCACTACATCACCGATCTGGTCGCCAAGCACAACGACAAGGTCGTGCTCGAAGCCCAGATGAGTGGCTCGGTGTCCACCAATCCCTATCTCGCATTCAAGTTCAACGGTGGCGCCAAGGGCGACAAGCTGATGGTGAGCTGGACCGACAACAAGGGCGAGTCGCGCACCGACGAAGTGCAGGTGTCCTGATGGCACCCGCCCGGCCACCGGACATTGCCCGATGGCCGGGCAAGGCCGGCGGGCCCTGCATATGCGGGGCCGGCCGGTTTCCATTCCAAGAATGAATCCAGGCAATGCATCCAGGCGCTTTTCCTCGGAGGAGAGACATGAGAAAACAATTGTTGGCCACGGCAGTGAGCGCAAGCCTCGCGGCAGGTGCGGCGAGTGTGCTGGCCGAAGACCTGAACTTTGACGAATACCGTCAGATGCTCGCGGATGGCAACCCCGCCGAGCTGTTCGAAATGGAAGGGGAGGAGCTGTGGGTGACCGCGCGTGGCCCCAAGAATGCAACCCTTGAGCAGTGCGACCTGGGCCTGGGCGCCGGCGTGGTCGAAGGCGCGGCGGCACAGTTGCCCCGTTACTTCGAGGATACCGGCAAGGTGCAGGATCTCGAGTCCCGCCTCATGACCTGCATGGAAACCCTGCAGGGCATCCCGTCTGACGAAATCATCAACGGCAAGTTCCGTCAGGGTGAGCGTGCCAAGATGGCTTCGCTGGTGGCGTATGTCGTCACCCACTCGAACGGCAAGCCGGTGAATGTGGATCTGTCGCATCCGAAAATGCAGGAGATGTATGCACTGGGCGAGCAGGCTTTCTTTTACCGGACCGGTGTGATGGATTTTGCGTGTGCAACATGCCACGGTGAGGATGGCAAGCGCATTCGTGCGACCTCTCTGCCCAACATCACCACCGACAAGGGGGCAGCCGAAGGCTGGACCACCTGGCCTGCCTATCGCGTATCCAACTCGCAGTTCTGGACCATGCAGCACCGTCTGTGGGACTGCTTCCGCCAGCAGCGAACAGCCGAACCGGTCTTCGGCTCGGATGTGACCATTGCGCTGTCGGTGTTCATGGCGGGCAAGAGTAACGGTGCGGAAGCGGCCTGGCCGGGTGTCAAGCGTTGAGGAGCGGGATGAACATGAAAAGACTGTTGATTGCGCCTCTGGCGCTGTGTGCCTCGGTGGCCGTGGCCTCGCCCGAACTGGAAGCGAAGGTCGAGGAAATGATGCTGACTTCGTTCAAGGAAAGCGGTATTGCGTCGCTTGACCGTCAGAAGCGCGATGCGGTACAGAAAGCCTGTTCGAGTCCTGAGTTGCCTGACTCGGCCACAATGAAGAAGCTCGAAGAGGCTGAGATGGCCACCATCCAGTGGCCCTCCAACGGGGACTATCTGGGGGGGGACTGGAAGCAGGGTGAGAAGATCGCCTACAGCGGTCGTGGCCTCACCTGGACCGATGCCTCGCCGCACAACAATGGTGGCGGCTGCTACAACTGCCACGCAATGGACCCCAAGGAAGTTTCTGCCGGCACCATCGGAGTGAGCCTTGAGGGCTATGGCAAACTGCGTGGCAACTCCGAAGAGGTGGTCAAGTACACCTGGGGCAAGCTGTGGAACGCCAAGGCCTACAACGCGTGCAGCAACATGCCGCGTAACGGCTATGGCGGCATCCTGACCGAAGAGCAGATCCGTCACCTGATGGCTTATCTGTTCGACCCGGCCTCCCCGGTCAACCAGTAAGCAAGCAGAGCCTGCCTGCAGCGCCACCTGCAGGCATTTTTTTGTCCGCATTTTTGTAAAGACTCCTGAACACGCTGTTGGAGCAAAGGAAAAGGCCCATCCATGTCTATGAATCGTCGAGAGTTCATGCAAGTGCTCGCTGTTGCGGCTGCCGGCGGCATGACCCTGCACAGCAACTTCGCGCGCGCCGAGAAGGCGGCAGAAGCCCTGTACGATCTGCCCAAGTTCGGCAATGTCAGCCTGCTGCACATGACCGACTGTCATGCCCAGTTGTTGCCGATCTATTTCCGTGAGCCCAATGTGAATCTGGGCGTGGGCAGCATGCTCGGACAGGCGCCGCATGTGGTGGGCGAGGCGTTCCTGAAGCACTTCAACATCAAGCCCGGTGGCATCGAGGCCCATGCCTTCACCTATCTGGACTTTGTGGAAGGCGCGAAAATCTACGGCAAGGTCGGCGGTTTTGCGCACCTGTCCACCCTGGTCAAGCGCATGAAGGAGAGCCGCCCTGGGGCCTTGCTGCTCGACGGGGGCGACACCTGGCAGGGGTCGGGGACGGCGCTATGGACCAATGCGCAGGACATGGTCGATGCCTGCAAGCTGCTGGGTGTTGACGTGATGACGTTGCACTGGGAAAGCACGTATGGTGCTGACCGGGTGAAGGAAATCGAAGAGAACGACTTTGCCGGCAGTATCGATATCGTCGCGCAGAACGTGAAGACCACCGACTTCGAAGACCCGGTGTTCAAGCCCTATGTGATCAAGAACATCAACGGCGTGCCGGTGGCCATCGTCGGTCAGGCCTTCCCGTACACACCGATTGCCAATCCGCGCTGGCTCACCCCGGAGTGGAGCTTCGGCATTCGCGACGAGGACATGCAGCAGGCGGTGAATGCTGCCCGTGCGGAAGGTGCGCAGGTGGTTGTGGTGCTGTCGCACAACGGCATGGACGTGGATATCAAGATGGCGAGCCGGGTGACCGGCATCGATGCCATCTTCGGAGGCCACACGCACGACGGCATGCCGTCGCCTACCATCGTCGACAATGCCGGGGGCAAGACCCTGGTGACCAACGCCGGTTCCAACGGCAAGTATCTGGGGGTGATGGATTTCGACGTGCGCGATGGCAAGGTGCAGGATTTCCGCTACAAGCTGCTGCCGGTGTTCTCCAACCTCCTGCCGGCCGATCCGGAAATGAGTGCGCTGATCGAGAAGGTACGCGCGCCCTTCCTGGAAAAGCTTACTGAAAACCTCGCCGTGACCGAAGGCTTGCTGTATCGCCGTGGCAATTTCAACGGCTCTTGGGATCAGTTGCTGGTTGATGCGTTGATGGCCGAGCTCGATGCCGAGCTCGCCTTCTCGCCCGGTTTCCGCTGGGGCACCTCGTTGCTGCCGGGTGACACCATCACCATGGAGCATCTGCTCGATCAGACCGCGATCACCTATCCCTGGACCACGGTCACCGAGATGAGCGGCGAGATGATCAAGACCGTGCTCGAAGATGTCTGTGACAACCTGTTCAATCCCGACCCCTACTACCAGCAGGGTGGCGACATGGTGCGCGTGGGCGGGCTGGAGTATGCCTGTGACCCGGCTGCCGGCATGGGCAAGCGCATTGGCAACATGATGCTGAAAGGCAAGCCGATCGACCCGAACAAGACCTACAAGGTGGCCGGCTGGGCGCCGGTGTCCGAAGAGGCACGCGATTCGGGCGAGCCGGTGTGGGATGTGGTGGCACGCCATCTGCGGGCGCAGAAGGTCATCACCCAGCGCACACTGAACCTGCCCACCCTCAAGGGCATGGAAGGCAACCCCGGGGTCGCCGTGTAAGCACGCCGACTCGCCTCGGGCGACTGCCGCACGGCGGAACGCCCGAGGGGGAGGCCGGGCGCAGCCGTCCGGCCTGTCCGGCGCTCGCGCACCGGGATGCCCGGTTCAGGCCTGGTCGGTGTCGGGGAACAGGTTGCGGAAGCGCAGTTCCAGCGGGTAGGGAAAGAAGTCCTCGACGTGTCCGCTACGGATCGATGTCTGGGCTTTCTGCCAGAACGTGGGCTCCAGCAGGTCGCGGTGATGCTTGATGAAGGCCTTGCGCACACGGGGCGCGCCGAGCAGGAAGGTAGCGAATTCCTCCGGAAATACATCGAGCGGCGCAGCGGAATACCACGCCTCACTGGCCATTTCCATTTCGGGGTAGGGGGCCGGGGGAATCCGGCGGAAGTTCATGTCGGTCATGTACTCGATTTCGTCGTAGTCGTAGAACACCACACGACCATAACGGGTGACGCCGAAGTTCTTCCACAGCATGTCGCCCGGGAAGATGTTGGCAATGGCCAGTTCGCGGATCGCGTTGCCGTACTCCTTCACCGCATTTTCCACCTGTTCATCGTCCGACTGATCCAGATAGATGTTGAGCGGCGTCATGCGACGCTCGATGTACAGGTGCTTGATGATCACCGAGTCGCCCTCGATCTCGAAGGAGGAGGGCGCCAGTGTGCGCAACTCTTCCAGCAGGTCGGGGTGGAAGCGGGACAGGGGCAGGGCCGCGTAGGAGAACTCCAGCGTGTCGGCCATCCGGCCCACCCGGTCCACATGCTTGACCATCAGGTATTTGCGCTTCACCGTGGCACGGTCCATGTTCTTGGAGCTGCCGAACACGTCCTTGATGATCTTGAACACATACGGATAAGACGGCAGGGTGAACACCAGCATCACCAGGCCGCGTATGCCGGGCGCGATGATGAACTGATCGTTCGAGTGGCGCAGGTGGGCGATCAGGTCGCGGAAGAACATGGTCTTGCCCTGCTTGCCCAGGCCCAGCATGGTATACAGCTCGCTGCGCGGCTTGTTCGGCATGATCGAGCGCAGGAACTGTACGTAGCCCGACGGAACTTCCATGTCCACCATGAAGTAGGCGCGCGACAGCGAGAACAGCACCGAGATGCGCCACGGATCGAGCAGGATGGTGTCGATGTAGAGCTTGCCGGCTTCATTGTGGCGCACGGCCAGGGTGAAGGGATATTCCTGATAGCCGTTGACCGCCTTGCCGATGATGTAGGCCGTCTTGTTACGGTAAAAGGCCGAGTACAGCACCTGAATCTGGCAATTGACCTCCATCTCCGGCCACTCGCCCAAGTGCGCCCGCACTGCACGCATCACATGCTCGATGTCCCGGTCGAGGTGGTCGAAGGGGCGCTGCCAGTCAAAATCCTCAACGATGCGCTTGATCGTTGCGCGAAGTCCGCCGTCCTGAGGGTAGTAGCTGCTGTAGACCGGCGGGTAGGAGTCGATGTATTCGGTCGAGATGGCGGGCCGGGCGAAAAGGTAGACGTTGTTGAAATAGCTCCGGTGCAGAATCTTGGTGGTCACCGAGTTGAAGAAGGTTTCTGCCAGTTCGGGTTGCCGATGATTGATCAGCATGCCGATGTAATGAAGTTTGACCTGCTGCCAGGTGGCGTTGTCCAGGGAGTCGGCGTCGAATTCGTGATGCAGCCGCTCCACCGTCTCGGTGACACGGTCGTCATAAAACTGCACCCGCTCGCGCACCGTGTCGAGCTGTGCCTGCCAGTCGGCCGCTTCGAAGCTTTCCTTGGCACGGCGTGAGGTTTCGCGAAAGATGCGGTAGTGCTTGTTGAAACCTTCGATCATCGCGTAGGCAATTGCCTGAGCGACGGCATTTTCCCCGGTGAAAGCGTCCATTCGGCCCCCGAAACTGGTAAAGGATGTGGTTTTGAGTGAAGCCCATGACTTTAACACCGAGCACGGCAGGGTTTCATGCCTTCGACGGTTCGTTCGGTGGAATGTGGCAGAATGCGCAGCGGATTGTTGGATGCGTGCTGTTGTACGGCAGGATTCAGCGGCTGTCTGCCCCATATTTTCACAGGGATTGCCCAATGAACGTTTTTGCTTCAGACCTGTGCAGGATGCTGCCCGCGCTGGCCGCCGGTGTGCTGATCAGTGCCTGTGCTCCGGCGCCTGAAAGTGCCCCACCTGCCGCTCCCAGCGAGCGCCCAGCACCCACGGCCGAACAGCTGGAGCGCGAGCAGCAAGAGCTGGCGCGTCGCGAGCGGGTGGCGCAGGCCGCGCGGGCGCGCTTCGAACTGCTGGACAACGGCGTGGCGCTCGACCAGGAGGCCGGACTGATGTGGGCGCGCTGCGCGCTGGGCATGGAATGGACCGGCCAGACTTGCGCTGGCAAGGCGCGCCAGCTCAACTGGGATCAGGCGCTCGAAGAGGCGGAAAGGGCCAGCCTTGCGGGGCATGATGACTGGCGCCTGCCCACCCAGCCGGAGCTGTATGCGCTTACTTATTGCAGCACCGGGGTCCGCTCCGAACCCAATCGCGAGGGGTTGGGCGGCGGCTGTGCGGGCGACTATGCGTCGCCCACGATTGTCGAGGAGGTGTTCCCGGCCACGCCGATCGGCAATTTCTGGACCAGTACCCCGCATGCACGCTTCAACTTCAGCGCCTGGGGGGTGTCATTCAATACCGGGCATACCGGTACCGGGGGGCGCAATGACTATGTGTTTGTCAGGCTGGTGCGGGATGTTGCTGCGCCGCAGTAAGTCTTGCGGCGTGTGACGTCATCCCGGGCGACTTTCGGTCAGCGCGCTTTTCAGCGATAATCCGCGATTGAGGTCGGTCAGGGTGGCATGATGCCGCCCGACAGCGCGACCTCGGGCCGGAGCGGAACAAGACGGGTACATCACGGGCATCACCCGAAGCCGGTCTTGCGTTTGCACGAGCAGGGGGCTGCACGGTTACGAGTCGTGGCAGTCGGCCCTTGCCCAGGGTTCATGTTCAAATATCAAGAGGGAGTAGGAATGAGCGCATCCAAGATTACGGTCCCCGCAGGTGGCCAGAAGATTGTTCCCGGCCAGGCGATCCCGGACAACCCGATCATCCCGTTCATCGAAGGTGACGGTATCGGTGTCGACATCACCCCGGTGATGATCAAGGTCATTGACGCAGCAGTGGAAAAGGCCTACGGAGGCCAGCGCAAGATCCACTGGATGGAAGTCTATGCCGGTGAGAAGTCGACCCAGATCTACGGTCCGGACGAGTGGTTCCCGACCGAAACCTTCGAGGCGCTCAAGGAATACTCCGTTTCGATCAAGGGGCCGATGACCACCCCGGTCGGCGGTGGCATCCGCTCGCTCAACGTGGCACTGCGCCAGGAACTCGACCTGTACCAGTGCGTGCGTCCGGTGCGTTACTTCACCGGCGTACCCTCGCCGCTGAAGCGCCCCGATCTGGTGGACATGGTGATCTTCCGTGAAAACACCGAAGACATCTACGCTGGCGTGGAATGGGCCTCCGGTTCGGAAGAAGTGAAGAAAGTCGTCAAGTTCCTGACCGAAGAAATGGGCGTGCGCAAGATCCGTTTCCCGGAAACCTCCGGTATCGGCATCAAGCCGGTTTCGGTGGACGGAACCCAGCGCCTGGTGCGCGCTGCCATTCAGTACGCGATCGACAACGACCGCAAGTCGGTGACCATCGTGCACAAGGGCAACATCATGAAGTTCACCGAAGGCCTGTTCCGCGACACGGCCTACGAGCTGGCACGTACCGAGTTCGGTGCAGAGCCGATCGATGGCGGTCCGTGGTGCAAGTTCAAGAATCCGAAGACCGGCAACGAAATCGTGGTCAAGGACTCCATCGCCGACGCTTTCCTGCAGCAGATCCTGCTGCGCCCGGCCGAGTATGACGTGATCGCGACCACCAACCTGAACGGCGACTACATCTCCGACGCGCTGGCTGCACAGGTCGGCGGCATCGGCATCGCACCGGGTGCGAACATCTCCGACCAGTACGCCTGCTTCGAAGCTACCCACGGTACCGCGCCCAAGTATGCCGGTCTGGACAAGGTGAACCCGGGTTCGCTGATCCTGTCCGCCGAGATGATGCTGCGTCACATGGGCTGGCGTGAAGCGGCCGATCTGGTCATCAAGTCCATGGAAGCTGCCATTGGCGACAAGCAGGTGACCTACGACTTCGCGCGCCTGATGGAAGGGGCCAACGAAGTGTCGTGCTCCGGTTTCGGCGATGCGATGATTGAACGCATGTAAGTTTTCGTGCCGGTGCTGTGAGTGACGAAAGCCCCGGAAACGGGGCTTTCGTGTTTTCAGGCTCCCCGATCCGTCAGTCGTGCTTGCCGCGCACGATCAGCACCGAGATGCTGACCTTGCGCATCAGGTTTTCGGCCACGCTGCCCAGCAGCAGGCGGCGTACGCCACGACGGCCATGCGATCCGACCACAAGCAGGTCTGCACCGGAGTCGACGACCGCTTCGGCGATCTGATCTGCCGAGTGCGTGTCCTGTGTGGCGAGCAGTCGTGTGCCGGCCTCCACGCCTGCCGCGTGGGCCCGTTCCAGTGCATCGCTGAGCACCGTATTGCCGTTGTCCACCAGCGCTTGCTCAAGCTGGCGTGCATTCACCAGTGCCACGCCGTGGGTGTTGAAGGCCTGCACCAGTGATTCGTCCACTGCATGCACGATTTCCAGTCGTGCATGATGCAGCCGGGCCAGGCCAATGGCCTCATCCAGTGCCATGCGCGAGGTGTGGCTGTCATCGACGGCCACGATTATGTGTCGGTACATCGCAACTCCCCTGAGGTTGATCAAACTGGCAAAAATGCCAGCCTACCACTGCCTTGCGCGGGCGTGCACCGGGCTGTGGGGCTGTGAGTTTCATAAAAATTTTGAATGCCGGTATCGCTTGTAAGGATTGAGTAAGATCGGACGCCAATAATCGGCCCCGCTGGTAATCAGTCAGGGAGGGTTTGTGGGATCGCAAGATCCGCTGACCCGGCACTACTCTCACTTAGAGGAGACATTATGGACAAGAGTGCACAAAGCTATTGGAAGGCGGTGCTCGGTCTGATCTACAAGATCATGATCGTGTGGTTCCTCGTTTCACTCGGAGCGGGCATTCTGTTTGCGCCCATGCTCAACGGCATCCACCTCGGCGGTTATCCGCTCGGGTTCTGGTTTGCGCAACAGGGTTCGATTTACGTGTTCATCGCACTGATCTTCTTTTATGCCAAGAAGATGGGTGACCTCGACCGTGAATTCGACGTACACGAAGAGTAAAGGGGAGACAACCACATGAGTTTGCAGCTTCTCACTTACCTGGTGGTCGGCGCGACCTTTGCGCTGTACATCGGGATTGCGGTCTGGGCACGGGCCGGCAGCACCAAGGAGTTCTACGTCGCTGGCGGCGGCGTGCATCCGGTGACCAACGGCATGGCGACCGCAGCTGACTGGATGTCGGCCGCGTCCTTCATCTCCATGGCGGGTCTGATCTCCAACATGGGTTATGGCGGTGCTCTGTTCCTGATGGGCTGGACCGGTGGCTATGTGCTGCTGGCCATGCTGCTCGCCCCGTACCTGCGCAAGTTCGGCAAGTTCACCGTGCCGCAGTTCATCGGCGATCGCTACTACTCCAAGTCGGCCAACGGCGTTGCCGTGCTGTGCTTGCTGGTGGCTTCGATCACCTACGTGATCGGCCAGATGACCGGCGTGGGCGTGACCTTCTCGCGCTTCCTGGGCGTGACCAACGAGATGGGCATTTACATCGGTATGGGCATTGTGTTCGCCTATGCAGTGTTCGGCGGCATGAAGGGCATCACCTACACCCAGGTGGCCCAGTATGTGGTGCTGATCCTGGCCTACACCGTGCCGGCTGTGTTCATCTCGATGACCCTGGTGGGCAACCCGCTGCCGCAACTGGGCATGGGTGGCACGCTGACCGGTTCGGACGTGCATCTGCTTGAGCGCCTCGATCAGGTGATCACCGACCTCGGCTTCAACGAATACACCACGTCGGTGCCGGGTTCCACGCTGAACATGTTCGTGTATACCGTGTCGCTGATGATCGGTACCGCCGGTCTGCCGCACGTGATCATCCGCTTCTTCACCGTTCCGAAAGTGGCTGACGCCCGTTACTCGGCCGGTTGGGCGCTGGTGTTCATCGCCATCCTCTACACCACCGCTCCGGCTGTGGCTGCCATGGCCAAGTACAACCTGCATGCCACGGTGAACTCCGCAGTGGCAACCGGTGGTGACCTGTATGCCCCCGAAGCCAGCCTGAAGTTCGAAGAGCGTCCGGACTGGATGAAGCGTTGGGAGCAGACTGGCCTGCTGAAGTGGGAAGACAAGAACGGCGACGGTCGCATCCAGTTCTACAACGAAAAGACCGCCAATGCCGATGTTAAGGCGAAGGTCGAGCGTGCTGGCTGGAACGGCAACGAGCTGACGGTGAACGCCGACATCATCGTGCTGGCCAACCCGGAAATCGCGCTGCTGCCCAACTGGGTGATCGCACTGGTGGCTGCTGGCGGTGTGGCTGCTGCACTGTCGACCGCTGCAGGTCTGCTGCTGGCCATCTCTTCTGCCGTGTCGCATGACTTGGTGAAGAACGTGTTCAAGCCCGATCTGTCGGAAAAGGGCGAACTGCTCACCGGCAAGATCTCCATGGTGTTCGCGATCGTTCTGGCCGGTTGGTTGGGTCTGAATCCTCCGGGCTTTGCGGCCGGTACGGTGGCGCTGGCCTTCGGTATTGCGGCCAGCTCGCTGTTCCCGGCCATCATGATGGGTATCTTCTCGAAGACCATGAACAAGGAAGGTGCAATTGCCGGCATGCTGTCCGGTCTGTTCATCACCCTGTTCTATGTGTTTGCTCACAAGGGTATCTTCTTCGTGAAGGGCACCGAGTTCACCAACCTGCTCGGTGGTCCGAACGCTTTCTTCGGCATCACGCCTGAAGCCTTCGGTACGATCGGCGCGATTGTGAACTTCCTCGTGGCCTACGCCGTGATGAAGGTGACCAAGCCGGCTCCGGATCACATCCAGGAACTGGTGGAAAGCGTCCGTGTTCCGCGCGGCGCCACTGCAGTACAGGGCGCACACTGATTCTGTGTGAGCCATGGTGGGTGTGAAGGGCTGTTTGCCGTTCGCACCCACCTTCAGACCCCGTCAGATGTTCATGGCGGGGTTTTGTTTTTTGTGGCACCCTGAAAAGCGTTTCAAACCTCGATGCGCACCCTTTCAGGGGGCGGGCAAGCTGGAGTAGCAAGCAATGATTTTCGACATCAGCGTGGCGATGACCTGGATTCTGTTCCTCGCCTTGTTCCCGATTTCCTTTTTCTGGCTGCGCAGGGCCTGGCGCATCATGGTGAAGCGCGACTTTTCCGAGGTGGCGCTGAAGAAGGGGGTACCGCCTCCCGATCCGGAGCGTTTCGCAACCTTTGCCGCACTCATCAACCTGGTGGGAGGGGCCATGACCGTGTTCGCCATCTCTCTGGTGCTGGTGTTTCAGGCTGAATACGATGTGTGGTCGGCAGTGGCGGGTGTCACCATCTGGTGCAAGTTCATTCTGGATTTCGCGCACAGCCGCCACGCCCACCTCAAGAGTGGCGCGGCTTCGCGCCTCACTGAGACCGACGTCAAGGGCGGGCAAAAGGGCTGATGTCTGCCTGGTGAGGGCCCGGCGAAGGTTCAGCGAGACTGTTTTCTACGGGCCTTGCGGTGGCGTCGCCGTTCGCCGACTTCATAGTATTGATCGAGCCGGTTCATGATCCACACGTATGCCCCGATGAGCAGCAGGAACACCACCAGGGCGCCCTGCGAGAAGAAGTAGTACGCCAGCGGAAAGCCCATGAAGGTGAAGGCGTTGAGCTCGGTGGCGAACAGCACGACGAGAAACGTGCTGGCAAACCAGATCAGCAGCAGCACCCCGGTCAGCCACAGGGTTGCGCGCCAATAGGCGCGCTGGCGTGGGCTCAGTGGCCGGGGCGGGGCTTCCGTGGCGGGTGGAACCTCATGCGCCATGCTGCTGACGGTGCCTGTCTGCCATGTCTTTCTGCGTGTCGCCGGGGGCGGGTTCGTAGCCTGCGGCTTCCAGGGTGAATTCACTGTCACCTGCGCAAATGGCTTTCAGGCGTGCCTCGAACCCATCCAGTCCGGCCATCGGTACGATGGCCGTTAGCCGCATCCACCCAGCTCCCGGGCTATCGGTCTGCGTCAGGCGGCCGCGCCGGCTGGCCAGTTCCGCGCTGATTTCTCCGAAATGTGCTTCCAGAAAACGGGTCTGTATTTCGAGCAGGGGTTCGAGCAGCACCGGTTTTGCTGTCTGCAAGGCTTCCAGCGTGGCATGGCGGGCTGCCGTGACGAAGGAAATTTCGTTTGAGTCGACCGCGTGGTGCTTGCCGTCGAGCAACACCACGCGTACGTCCTGCACCGGATAGCCGGCCAGCGTCCCTTCACTGAGCGCCTGACGCACGCCTTTTTCCACTGCGGGCAGGAAGTGGGTGGGAATGGTGCCGCCCTTCACCTGATTGTCGAGCACGATGCCACTGTTGCGTGGCAGGCTTTCGACGCGGAGGGCGACTTCTCCGAACTGGCCGGCGCCACCGCTTTGCTTTTTGTGCCGGTAGCGGGCTTCGCCTGTGGCGGCGACCGTCTCGCGGTAGGGAATGGCGGGGGGGCTGGTGTCTACCGTCAGATTCCAGCGCAGTTGCAGTTGACGGAGCAGGATTTTCAGATGCTGCTCGCCCAGGCCCCGTACCACGGTCTGGCGGGTGCGCGCATCGAAACCGATTTCGAGGCAGGGGTCTTCATCGCTCAGTTGCGTCAGAGCGTCAGAAAGCTTTTGCTCGTCACCCTGCTTCTGTGGTGTGAGAACCAGTCCATGCACGGGTTGGGGGTAGGGAAGGGGTTTCAGGAACAGCATGTCCTCGTCGTGAGAGTCGTGCAGTACAGCGTCGCGATGCAGTTCGTCGATCCGGGCGAGTGCGCAGATGTCACCCGGTACGGCAAACGGGGTTTCCATCTGTTGCCGGCCTTGCAGGCGGTACAGGTGCGCGGCCTTGATGGCTTTGCGTCCGTCGCCAACAAATAGCTGGTTGCCGGTGGCGATGCGCCCCTGATGCACCCGAAACAGTCCGAGTTTGCCCCGGTAGGGGTCGTTGCTCACCTGGAAGACGTGGGCCACGACGTGGCGTTGCGCATCGCACACGATGTCGATGGCGCTGGCCTGATCCGTTGGACCTTTCAGGAATTCCGGTGGGTTGCCTTCGGTCGGGTCGGGCATCAGCTCCGCGATGACCCGCAGCAGTTGCGGGATGCCCGCACCCGTGCGGGCGGACACGAAGCACACCGGGATCAGGTGTGCTTCGCGCAGCGCCTGCTCGAAGGGGGCGTGCAGTTGTTCGGGACTGAGCGATTCTCCCTGTTCGAGATAACGGGCCATGAGGGCTTCGTCGAGTTCGACCACCTGATCGACGATGCTGTCATGCGCAGCTCGTACAGACGAGAACTGGGCTGGGGCCGAAAAGTCCGGATTGAAAAAGCAGTCGATCACGCTCGTGCCGTCGGCCGACGGCAGGTTGAGCGGCAGGCAGGCCGGACCGAAGGTTTCGGCGAGACTGTCCATCAGGGCGGGCAGGGCTTCGGGGGCGCCGTCGATCCGGTTGATGACGATCATGCGGCATTTGCCGGCAGAGAGCTTCATCATGCGCCGGGTGCCACTTTCGATGCCGGAGCCTGCGTTGATCACAATGGCGGCCGTCTCTACTGCAGGCAGTGCCTGGAGGGCGCGTCCGGCAAGATCCGGGAGCCCAGGCGTGTCCAGCAGGTTGATCCAGTGCCCTGCCGATTCGAAGTGCGTGACCGAGGTTGCCAGCGAATGTCCCATTTCCTGTTCCAGCGGATCGAAATCGCTGACCGTGCTGCCGCGTTCCACGCTGCCACTGGTGTTCAGCGTGCCGGAGGCAACGAGCAGCGCTTCGGCCAAGGTGGTCTTGCCGGCCCCGGTGTGGCCAAGTAGGGCGATGTTGCGAATGTCGTGAACGGACTGCGGCGTCATGGTGGCTCCCTCTCTTGTCGTTATCGACAACAGTTTCCACTTCTCGCCGGGTCAGCGCAATGGCTGCGTGGCCTCTTGCCCGGTGACGGGCGAAGCAAGTGGGTGTGTGCGGGCTCAGGCGGTCAGAAGGTGACCCGTTGTGCGAACGGCAATGCCCAGCACCGCGCCAAGGGCGGCCACTTTCCAGATGCGGGCGACGCGGGGGCCGGCTGAAATCAGCACGGCAATGCCGGCCACATCGAAGGGGTGGATCAGGAAACCGGCGCTGCGGTTGAGGGTGTCGGCAGTGGCGCTGCCTTCGCGCAGCATCTCGTCGGTGACCCCCATCAATGCGGTACCTCCGGCAATGTACTTGGTCAGGGTAGGCAGGATCAGGGCGGGGTCGATGCCGAACAGGGTCAGCGCGGGCGACAGCACGGCCACCAGCAGGTCGATGAGGCCGAAGCTGCGCATCATCATCACCGCAACCAGGGCCAGTACCAGCATCGGGATGGCGCCCACCGCAATTTTGAAGGCTTCGGCGCCGGCGCGGTTGATCACATCGAGCACCCCCTTGGCGTTTTCGGCCACCGGGTGGTGCAGGGTTTCATCAACATTCACTTCCCGGTCGGACAAGTGACGACCGAACACGTGATAGGTGGCGGCTGCCGCAACCAGCCCGCCGAGCAGGGACAGCAGCATCACCGGCGCAAACTGCAGGCCTTGGGCGAGCATTGGAAACACCACGTTGGCCTGGGCCATGGCCATGACGAGGGCGAGGGTGGCCGCGATGTGACGTTCGGAGGCGCCGCGTTGATCCATCATGGCCAGGGTGGCCACCGGAGCGGCAAAGCTCACGAAGCTGATCTGCAGTGCGGCAAAGATGCCCAGGCCGGTCAGACCGATTGGCCTGAGCAGGGGAGTGAACAACGCGATCATCCGGTCGATCACGCCGCGCGCTTCGAGCAGGCGCATGAGCGAGAGCATGACGACCATGATCGGCAGCAGAATGAACAGCGCCAACTCGACAGCGGAACGCCCCGCCTGCAGGATGATTTGGGTCAGCAGTTCCATGGTGTCGGTGTCGCTTGAAGGGGGCGCAGCGGGTGTGCTGCGCCCCGGATGGGCTCAGTGCCTAACGACGGACTCAGCCTCAGGCCGCCTTGGCCACCTGGCGCCAGCGATGCAGCAGGGGTTCGGTGTAGCCGCTGGGCTGCTCGCAGCCCTTGAACACCAGGTCGCACGCTGCCTTGAAGGCCACCGACTGTTCAAAGTCCGGGGCCATCGGGCGGTAGGCCGGATCACCTGCGTTTTGCTGGTCGACCACCGCGGCCATGCGCTGCAGGGTTTCGCGCACCTGAGCTTCGCTGCACACACCGTGGCGCAGCCAGTTGGCAATGTGCTGGCTGGAAATCCGCAAGGTGGCGCGGTCTTCCATCAGGCCGACGTTGTTGATGTCGGGGACCTTGGAGCAGCCCACCCCCTGATCTACCCAGCGCACCACATAGCCGAGAATGCCTTGTGCGTTGTTGTCCAGTTCCTGCTGGATTTCTTCGGCGCTCCAGTTGGCCTGTTCGGCCACCGGAATGGTGAGCAGGTCGTTGAGCAGGGCGTCGCGCTCGGCATTGAAGTCGATCTTCTCCATCTGCTGTTGCACGGCTTGCACGTCGACCTGGTGGTAATGCAGCGCATGCAGCACGGCGGCGGTCGGGGAGGGCACCCACGCGGTGTTGGCACCGGCCTGCGGATGGGCGATCTTCTGCTTGAGCATTTCCGCCATCAGGTCGGGCATGGCCCACATGCCCTTGCCGATCTGTGCCTTGCCACGCAGGCCGCAGGCCAGGCCGGTGAGCACGTTGTTGCGCTCGTACGCCTGGATCCAGGCAGTGGTCTTCATGGCGCCCTTGCGCAGCATCGGGCCGGCAGCCATCGCCGTGTGCATTTCGTCGCCCGTGCGGTCGAGGAAGCCGGTGTTGATGAATACCACGCGTGCTTCGGCGGCCTTGATGCAGGCGGCGAGGTTGACCGAAGTCCTGCGCTCTTCGTCCATGATCCCCATCTTCATGGTGTTGGCGGGCAGGCCGAGCAGGCTTTCGACGCGGCCGAACAGTTCGTTGGCGAAGGCTACTTCGGCCGGACCATGCATCTTCGGTTTGACGATGTACATGCTGCCGGTACGTGAATTGCCCTTGCGGGCCAGATCGTGCATCGAGATCAGGGTGGTGACCACGCCATCCATGATGCCCTCGGGAATTTCGGTACCATCGGCCAGCACAATGGCCGGGTTGGTCATCAGGTGGCCCACGTTGCGCACAAACAGCAGGGAGCGGCCATGCAGCCGTACGCGACCACCGTCTGGGGCCGTGTATTCGCGGTCAGGGTTGAGCGTGCGGGTGAGGGTCTTGCCGTTCTTTTCCAGCGTCTCGACCAGATCACCCTTGATCAGGCCCAGCCAGTTGCGGTAGATCAGGGTCTTGTCTTCGGCGTCCACGGCGGCGACCGAATCTTCGCAGTCCATGATGGTGGAAATGGCTGCTTCCATCAGCACATCCTTCACCCCGGCCGCGTCGTTCTGGCCGATGAAGTGCGTGCGGTCGATCTGGATTTCAAAGTGCAGGCCGTTGTGACGCAGCAGCACTGCGGACGGCGCACTGGCTTCGCCCTGGTAGCCGGTGAACTGCGCTGCCTGCTGCAGGCCGGTGGTGTTGCCATTGTCCAGTGTGACGCTGAGTGCGCCATCCTTCACCGTGTAGGCCGTGGCCTGCTTGTGGCTGCCGCTGGCCAACGGGGCGGCCTGATCGAGGAAGTCACGGGCAAATGCAATGACGCGCGCGCCCCGCACAGGATTGAAACCTGCGCCTTTTTCGGCACCGTCGGTTTCCGGAATCGCGTCCGTGCCATACAGCGCATCGTACAGGCTGCCCCAGCGCGCATTGGCAGCATTCAGGGCGTAGCGGGCGTTCATCACCGGCACCACCAACTGCGGGCCGGCCTGCTGGCTCAATTCGGTATCCACCTGGGTGGTGTTGATGGTGAAGGGCTCGGGTGTGGCCTGCAAATAACCGATTTCGGTAAGGAAGGCACGATAGGCCGACATGTCGCGTACGGGACCGGGATGCTCGCTGTGCCAGGTATCCAGGGCGGCCTGCAGACGGTCACGCTCGGCCAGCAGGGCACGGTTGCGCGGGGCCAACTCATTTGCCAGATCGCTGAACCCCTGCCAGAAAGCAGCGCTGTCCACTCCGGTGCCGGGCAGGGCTTCGGTTTCGATGAAGTGATGCAGTCGTGCATCCACCTGCAGTTGTGCGCATTGAATTCGTTCGGTCATGCTGTGGCCTTTGATGCGTGATGGGTTGAGGAGAGCGTAAAGACTCAATTCTATTGTGTGTGCTAAGGTCTGTGAATTGGCTTAAGAGTCATTTGATTTTTTACTTTTGATAAATAGTGGATCATTTCAAGCAAATATCGACCTTTGTAGCCGTTGCAGTGCGCGGCAGCCTGTCGGCCGCTGCTCGCGATGAAGGGGTGACCCCTGCCGTCATCGGTCGCCGCCTGGATGCACTGGAGGAACGACTGGGCGTGAAACTGCTGGTGCGTACCACGCGAAAGGTTTCGCTCACCTTTGAAGGGGCCGCCTTTCTTGAGGACTGCCAGCGCATTCTGCACGAACTGGCCAATGCCGAGGCTTCGGTCAGTCTGGGAGGCGTGAAGGCCAGCGGTCACCTGCGCATTTCTGCGCCAGCGGGCTTCGGCCGGGCGCATGTTGCGCCCTTGTTGCAGGCCTTTCTCGATGCCAATCCTGAAGTGCGGTGTACGCTCGATCTGACCGACCGTGTGGTCGACCTTGTGAACGAGGGCATTGACTGCGCGATCCGCATCGGAGAATTGACCGATTCCAGTCTGGTGTCGCTGCGCCTTGCCGACAACCAGCGTGTCGTGGTCGCCAGTCCGGATTATCTGGCCCGCCGGGGTGCGCCGCAGACGCCGGATGATCTGGTGCACCATGACTGTCTGTCATTGGGGCAGCAGCGAGGCTGGCTGTTCCGTAATGCGCAGGGCGAGATCATCACCGTAAAGGTGAGTGGTCGGCTGGAATGCAATGATGGTGCGGTACTGCATGAATGGGCGCTGGCCGGCAGGGGGCTGGCCTGGCGCTCTTTGTGGGAAGTGGCTGAAGATATCTGCGCCGGCCGTCTGTGCGCCGTCCTCGATAAGCATGCAGCCCCGACGATGGGCATTCATGCCGTGTTTCCCCAGCGCAGACATCTCGCCCTGCGCGTGCGCTTACTCATCGACCATCTGAAGAACCACTACAGCAGCCCGGATTACTGGCAACAACGCGCGGGCAGTGCTTGAAGGGAAATCCAGACTGAGGTATATTCCCGGTCCCGTGCTGTTGTAGCTCAGTCGGTAGAGCAACTGATTCGTAATCAGTAGGTCGGGGGTTCGATTCCTCTCAACAGCACCAATAAAATCAAGCACTTAGCCCGGTTTTGAACAGCCGGGCTTTTTGCTTTCTGACGCCATGTAAGCCTTTTGTAACCCGATTCTTGAAGTCGGGCAGTCATGTAACCACCGTTCGCCGTCCGGCTGGTGCTGCTCTCGGTGTGTGGATTCAGCCCTGGCCACTGCCCTGCATCGTCATCGGCATCGTCATCGGCAGGCGGGTGGCCAGTACCGGCAGGATGTGGATGGCCTGCTCGATGGCGCTGGCCACTGTCCGGCATCAGCATCGGCATCGGCATCGGCATCGGCATCGGCAGGCGGGTGGCCAGTACCGGCAGGATGTGGATCATCCAGCACGGTGGGGGTGTCCCGTTTCGCGACTCCCTGCCGGGGCATCACCGAAATGGTGATACAGCCCAGCGTGCGCGTGCGGACAATCGGCCTCGGCAACACAAGTTTTCCCAAGCAGTTCACCCCTTCGCGTGCGGATCAATGGATGCAGCAATGTCAGGTTTTGACAAGTTCTCGCGGCAGCGCAACCTTTTCGCTCACCGCCGATTCTTTCCGCCGTCGCCGTGCTGCATTGCAACAGAGAATTGATGCAAGCAGTGTTCGTGCCGTCTGGACAGATGCCATGCAGGACATGCGAACCCCCGATTCTTGCTTGTAGTTCCCATCTGCATGATGCAGCGCACAGATACCGGTCGGTGCCGCCGGTCGCCAGGCGCAAAAAACCCGGCACGCTGGCCGGGTCGGTGGTGGTGCGACACATCTTTCAACAGGCGCGAGCCCTGGTGGCCATGCACGCGTCCTCAGCTTCTTTGGCCAGTCGTGCAACTTCTGCCGGGTCGAGATCGGTGTCACCGACTGCTTGCATGGCGGCCACGTCGGCAGGCCAGCATTCGCGGATCAGGCGGCGGGCTTCGCATACGGCCCGGTACAAATCCAACTCAGACATTGCGGTTTCTCTCCATGGTAGGCAGGTGGTCCAGCCAATCACCCGGGGCTGGCGGAATGCACACTTCAACTTCAATCGCCTTGCGGGCGAGTCGGTGGGCAAGGCGATACGCGGCAGCCTGGCCGGTGAAGTTGTCGTCATGGTCGCCAAACACGATGACATGCTCCACGCCGGCAGGCGGTTCAAAGGCTTCCAGCACCCCGGCGGATACACATGCCCAGGTCGGCACGTCGAACTGTTGCAGGCAAGCAAGCGCAGTCTCGATGCCTTCGGCCACTCCCAGAGTTCGGGAAACGGGCGTCAGGCGGATTGCAGCGCCAGCAAGGGGTAGCCCCTGCATCAGCTTCTTCGGGGCCGGCACGGGGGCTTTACGCTTGTCCTGAATGTAGGTCCGGTGGATCGACATCGGCTGTCCGGCGGGGCTGACGATGGCGGCGAGCATCGCGGGGAAAGTGCCAAGCACGCGCTCCCCGTCGTGGTAGGCCAGACCGGGGTGACAGCGGATCGACAGCGGCAGGTCATGCAGCGACAGACCCCGCCCAGCCAGGTATCCATGGACAGCATCTCCACGCCTGATCTGTGCGCCTTCATGCCACACCTTTCTGAGCCGGGCTTTCACGCGTTCGGGATCGTCGGCAGGTTTCGGGGTAGTGGGCGTCGCTACCCCCGCAATCCGCTCGATTTCCACCACCGCATCACGAAACGGCAACCCGGTGATACCCATGGCGAGCTGCACGCCATCGCCTGCACCACACCCAGAACAGAAGTAGGTTCCACGGCCCTCCCGGTCGTCGAACCTGAACCGGTCGGTACCCCCGCACATCGGGCAGGGGCAGTGCTTGCCCGACAGGGCACGCTCAGACATGCCCAGCGCGTGCAAGATCGACCTCCAGCGACCCAGGGCGACAGTACGGACACTCAGACGCTCACCCATGGTTGCGGGCCTCCTGTTGCTTCCCCCGGCCCTTGGCGAAACGGATCCGTTGCGACTTCAGCCAACTGAGGATTTCGTTGCTCGGGGCAGCCGGTACGTCGCGCATGTTGCGCGGCCACACCCCAAACATCGCACGGTACTGGTGCGCGACCCATCCCGGGGAGTAGTGCTTGCTTCGGGCGACCGAGAGCAGCATGGAATAGACCTGCTGCTTCCGGTCGGCTGTCGCCGGCGTCCGGGGCTTGCGCTCGACTTTTTCGAGCGTGCCGTCAGTAACTTCAACATCGTTTTGCCTGACGGGCTCGAATCCGCACGAAGGGCATTTGTGGACGCCAGCGGGACGAACGAACTTGCAGGCCGGGCAAGGCGATGGCTTGCGCTCTCGCGCCTTTGCGCTGCCGGCCTTGTTGGCTTTCCCGCTGTCGAGGACCAGCGGCAGATCGTCGGTCGGATAGCCCAGATCGAGCGTGGTACCGGAATGATCCAGCAGCAGGGCACGCGCCTTGCCGGGTGCCGGGCGCAGCACTCGACCGACCATCTGGACGAACCGGGTCAGCGACTTTGTGGGCCGGGCCAGCACCATCACCTCGGTCGCTGGGCAGTCCCAGCCTTCCGCCAGCAGGGCCACGTTGCACAGCACCCTGAATTCACCCCGCCGGAATCGAGCGAGGATATCCGCCCGGGTGTCGTCATCGGCGTGGTAGTCGATGTGCTCCGCCGAGACGCCGCTGGCGCAGAATTGCGCGGCGATGTGCTGGCTGTGCGGGATGCTCGAAGCGAAAACGACGGTCTGCTTACCGGCGGCCAGCCGGCGCCAGTGCGCGATGATGTCGCCCACCAGGTCGGGACGGTCCATGGCCTCCCCGAGTGCGACCTCCGCGTAATCGACCTCTCCACCGATGCCACGGCGGGTTTTCACGCCCGTCAGATCGGGCGAGGCCGGCGCGAACACATCCACATCGACCAGATACCCATCGCCAATCAGATCGCGGATCGTGGCGGCTATCACCATGTCCCCGAAGACCTGCCCCAGGCCCGGCGCAAACGGTGTAGCCGACAGGCCGATGGTCGGCACCCGGTTGTACCTGTCGAGCAGTCTCCGGTATTTGGCTGACCCAGCGCAGGCATGGGCCTCATCGATCACGATCAAGCCGATATCGTCAGGGAAGCCACGCGCGGCAATGGTGTCGATGCTGCACACCAGCACGCGGGCGTCGAGGTCGCGGGTATTGTCGGCCTGGAGGATGCCGTGAGGGATACCGGCAGCAGACAGGTGTGCGGATGCCTGACCGACAAGCTGTTTCCGGTTGGCGATGAAGGCCACCCGCTTACCCTTCGCCAGGGCACCGCGGATCATGGCTTCTGCCGTGACCGTCTTGCCGCTGCCGGTCGGCGAGTACAGCATCACCCGCCGATACCCCCCAGCCAGGGAGTGACGTAGCTTGGTGATGGCGGCGAGCTGGTAGGGGCGCAGGCTGATGATGTGCCCAGCCAGGGGCGGGTGATTGGTCGTCATCGCTCGCCCTCCTGCTCAGGGTCAAGGGTGAAGTCTCCCCAGTCACTACTCTCTACGTAGGTAGTGGGTACATATCCCACGTCTTGGCTAGGGCTAGGGTTAAGGTTAAGGTTAACGAGCGTTCGCTCGACCGTTCGCTGAGCGTCACGCTTACCGCTACGCTCAGCGTCATGGGTCTGAATCCCTTTGCTGGCGCGGGGTTTGGCCTCTTTGCGTTTTGCGTTTGTGCTCTTCGCTGCAGCGGATTGGCGGCTACGGATGCCTTCAATACGCTCGCGGTACGCCTCCAAGTCCGGCGCAAAGATGCGCCCATCTTCGACCTCAAAGAAGGGCATGACATATGGCAGCTCGGCAGCAACCTCGGCCACGTCGAAGCCCAGGATGCGAGCGAGCACGTCGGGCGACTCGGGCAGGTATTGATTCACCCAGCATTCAAGGCGCATTGAGTACAGCAAACCGCGCTGCGGCAAGGTCAAAGTGCGGTACTCGAAGCGAGCGATGATGTTGGCGGCGTATTCCTGATAGGCCGGAGCGGTGCGATTCTGCTGGGTCATCGCGCACCTCCTGCCGCCAGCAGCCAGCCCGCCACGAAGCCCAGCGCCAGCAGCGCGACCAGACCGGAGTCGATGCGCCCATGCTGGCGACTGATGGCATAATGTACAGTGTTGATGATGTTGTGGTGCGGGTCGTGCCGGGGGGTGCGGCCCGTTTTTTCGCCGGCCATGTCTCAGCCCCCCGTCAGCAGGGCGTCGATCTGATCCGCAGGCCAGGCGAGCATCCGGTTAGGTAGCTTGACGGGCCGGATGCCGCAGTAATGCCCGGCGCGGCACAGGCTCGCACGCAGGGTCTGCGGTCGGACATGCAGGGCGGCGGCGGCCTGCTCGGTGGAGAGGGTGCGCAGGATAGATGCGTAGTCCGTGCGCTGGGTCGGGGTGGTGGTGGTGGTGGTGGTGTGCATTCCAGGGCTCCGTCGAGTTATGACGGTCCCTATTGGATACAGGTCAATTCCGCGATGTAATTGCACCACTGTGCACCATCAATTCATTTTTGGTGCACAGTGCGAAACGTTCAACCTATTGAATTTAGGAGATTTTCCTGCCCCCCTTGGGCATGTGGCGCACATTCGGCGTTACCCCTAATTCCGGTGCAATGTGAGGCAGCGCCAGCCGGTAAAAGTCGGTCGGCTTTGCGTAGCTCTCCAGTGCACATATGCCGGCGCGATGCTTGGCAAACGTGTCCTTTGCCCTCCTGAAAATGCCGGGGTAGAGGGTTGCGCACAGCCAATGAAAACCGCCTTCATCCTCGTAGGATTCGCCCAGGGGGCCGGGCATGGCGTGGCGGTCGAAGTCCTGCCCTGTTGCTGATGCGTAATCTTCCAGCGCGTCGAGAATTTTCTCCAGCACTACGGGGGCTTTGGACGGCTTGCGGCCTGGTCGGCTCTTGCTGGCACTGGCTGGGCTGTCTGCACTCCCCGCATGATCCTGATCCGGTGGTAAAACAGCCCCGGCCCTTGGGAGTCCTTCGAATACCGCATCGACCAGCCCCGGCGGAATCCTCGGAGAAAAGTTCAGCTCGTTTTCATCATCGCGTTCTTCGTCGAGACTCATCAGCGCATTCATCGCGTGCCGTGCTGCCGGCTCGAATTCATCCAGCCACACGAAACAATGCGAAGGCAGGGCGGGAATTGATTGCCTCACCCAGTCCGGGTAAGAAGAACCTTCAGCCGTCTCGCCGGCCCTCAGAGAGGCTGACAGTGCACGCAGCCCGTCATGCACAACATCCCACTCTTTCGACAACATTGGACTGAAGTTGCCGTCCAAGTCCAAGTGATACGCCCGCAGCGACTTCAAGCGCCTGTTGAAGTCCAGCCCCGCCAATCCTCGCGCAACCACATCGGGCGAAATAGACCACCCCGTAACAAACGGAATCGCCCGCACAGGCACCGCCTCGCGGTCGCCAATCTTGATGACACAGTTCATTCTTTGCGCTCCATCTTGCGCACCATCGGAAAGGTGCCGCGCCAGGGAGGCGATGGTTTCCCCCTTTTCTCCCCAGGGGATCAGCCGGGGGATAGGCGCGGCAAAACTCAGTCAGGCTGCAATCCGTCCTACCGGCGGTCGCGCCTTGGCACGTTGCCCGGCACACCACAGGTCACGCTGGTGCTGCATCCTGAGCCAGAATCCGGGCGACGTACCAAGGGCCTCATGCAGGCGCAGGTCTGTATCCGCAGTGATGGCGGCGTGCCCGTGCAGGATGCGGGACAGCATCACCCGGCTGATGCCGATGTGCGCAGCAAATGCCGTAACGCTCAGGTTCAAGTCCTCCAGCCAGTCGGTCAGCACTTCGCCGGGGTGCGGGGGGTTGTGCATGTTCATCGTGGCTTCCCGGTGGCTGGTGCAGGCGTGCGGTGCCTTCCCGCCCACCACGCGCAGGCCCTGCCCGGCCTGTTCTTCGTGGGGCTGCTCGGTGCTGTCGGGAAGCGGCTTGTCTCTCATGCCGCAATCCGGGCAACCGGCGCTTTCCGCACCACAGGCACGCCCGCAGCGCGGGCTTTCCACAGGTCGTAGGCGGACTGCTGCGCAAGCCAGGCATCTGCACTGCCCCCATTCTCCACGCCAAGCCAGCCCTCAAGGCGCAGGGCCATTTCTGGCGAGATTGCAGCGCGTCCGTTCAACACACGAGACAGCGCAGCACGGGTAACGCCAAGTTGCGCGGCGGCGTCGGTCACGGTCAGGCCCAATGCCGGAAGAACATCTTCCCGGAGTGTTTCGCCGGGGTGCGGCGGGTTGTGCATCATCGTCATGGTGTCGTGCCTTCAGTGATAGTCCTGATAATCCACCAGCACCGCATCGCCCGCGTCAAAGCGGAACGTCAAACGCCAGTTGCCATTCACGCAAACCGAATAATGGCCCGACAATCCCCCTGTGAGCGGGTGCAGACGCCAGCCCGGCAGATTCATGTCTTCGGGCAGCTTGGCGGCGTGAAGGCGTGCCAGCAATCGGGTCAGCTTCGGCGCGTGGTGCGGCTGGATACCTGCCTTGCTGCCAGTCTCAAAAAAGGCTTGCAGGCCTTTGTGCTCGAAGCTTTTAATCATGGTCTATTGTATAGCGTAGCGTTTCACAACTCAAAGCGCACATCAGCCCACCACGCGCAAGCCCTGCCCGGCCTGTTCTTCGTGGGGCTGCTCGATGCCGGCCTGCTCCAGAATCCAGCCTTCGATGGTGGTGTGCCACTTGCGCAGCAGGTCCAGCGGGCGACGGCGGTAGTGCTTTTCGGCCAGGGCAGAAGGCTTGTGTCCCATGATCTGGGCCGATACTCCGGCGGGGCACTCTACCCACTCCGCCAGCGTGCCGAAGCTCCTGCGCAGGCCGTGCAGGCTCAGGGCAGGCAACCCGGCAGCGGCCAATGCTTTGTTGTGGGCGATGCGCGGCTCCTGAATCCGTCCCGATTGCGCGGCGGGGCTGCTGAACACCCACTCGTTGCGACGGGGCAGCATGGCCAGCAATGAGGCGACATAGGGGGTCAGCGGAATGATGCGCTCGCCTTCCACCTTGTCCCGGATGCTCATGCTGCGCCACTGGAAGTCCACGTCATCCCAGCGCAGGCCGGCCAGCTCTTCACGGCGGGCACCGGTCAGCAGCAGGGCTTGCAGATAGGCGGACTGGACCGGGTTTCCGATACGGCGCACATGGTCGAACCACAGGGGTAACTGTTCGCGCTGGAGACAATCGTCAGCCTTCGACTTTGCTGGCGCGACAGCCCGCCTTACCCCCTTCTGAGTGCAGGCGTCGACATGAACACAGCCTCGATACTCGGGGCGCTCGCTGCACCAGCCCAGGAATCCACGCAACAGGCGAAAGGCCAGCGCGGCAGATGCCGGGCGACTGGCGTTCAGCCTCAGCCAGGACTCAACAGCTTCAGCGGTCAGTTCGGACAGGGGCAGCACCAGCAGGGCATGCAGCGGGCCGGGGGTTGTAGTGTCTCCTTCTCCCGGTCGCCGTCCCCGGCTCTTCGGTTTCCCTCCGGGATCGGCAAGGGCCAGATGGCTACGGTAATGCCGCTCGCCCCAATCGGGCCGGCGTGCCTCAATGTAGGCGGTCCATGCTTCCAGCGCGGGCGCTTCGATGCGGCGGGCTTCCTCCCGTTTCGCTTCTGCTTCGGCGATGCGCTGGCGCTTCTCTTCGCGGGGGTCCGTGCCAGCGTCAAGCAGGTTTTGCAGGCGTCGGGCTTCAGTCCGGGCAGCATCCAGATTCCACGCCCGCACATCACCGATGGTCACACGCAGCGCCTTGCCGTTCAGCTTCGACTGGAAAACGAATGCACGCGATTCCCCCGGCGTTGCCCTGAGTGCGAGTCCGGGCGCTTCGGTGTCCCAGAGAAAAGCCTGAGCCTTGCCAGTCGGGCATGAGAAGTCTCGAATGCGACCGGCGGTCAGTTTGATGCGTGCCATTTTCTTGCCTCAATCGGTAGGTTACATGGCCGATTCCATGTAAGCCATTTGTAACCCGATTCTAGCAATATGCTTCAACATCAAGCAATGATGTAAAACCCATGTTTCCTTGAAAATCAGTGGTTTGTTCTTTTCCTGCAACCCGCTTCAACGTAGAAAAACCCCCGTACCTTCAGATTCGTAATCAGTAGGTCGGAGGTTCGATTCCTCTCAACAGCACCACAAAATCAAGGGGTTGCAGCGATGCAGCCCCTTTTCATTTTCGGCGGGGTTACGCCGGGGTTACGTTTCCGGACGGTCGCCCGCTTCGCTGGTGCTGCTCTCGGGGTGTGGATTCAGCCCTGGCCACTGTCCTGCATCGGCATCGTCATCGGCAGGCGGGTGGCCAGTACCGGCAGGATGCGGATCATCCGGCATGGTGGGGGTGTCCCGTTTCGTGACGCCCTGCCAATCGCCATCTGAACTCAAGTTTTCTCAAGTAGTTGGACCCTGTTGCACTCGCCCTTCGCGTGCGCGATCTCAACATTTCTCAACAGCCCAGCACCAGCCAGGTGTGGGTGGCCTGTCGGGGCCGGTGGTCGCTGTCCGGCATCGTCATCGGCGGGCGGGTGTGCCAGGTGCGCCAGATCGGGCTGTAGGCGGCTGAAGGCGTGGTCGGTGGCGTGGGTGTGGCCGGTGGTCTGTCGGGGGGCTGGTGGCCTGCTCGATGTGCCGGTGGCCATGATTTGATTCCATGGAAACCGTCGTTCGGTGCGTACCTCGCTGCGTACTGCCCTCGCTGGAAGGTTCGGATTCGGAAACGTGAGTTTTCGTGAGTAGCTGCGCACGCCTTCCGTCCGTCTGCGATAGCACGCTGAACTGAAGTTTTCTGAAGTAGCGCCAAGACAGCACTTCCTCAATTTGAGGGAGTGTCTTCGCGTGCGCGTACAGGTCGTTTCCGTGGATACCGGCTTGGATACCGCTGCCCTCACCCCTTCGCGCGCGCGTACAGGTCTCCTTTAGGGACTCAAGAAATACTGGATGCGACCTCACCCCTTCGCGCGCGCGTACAGGTCGCAAATCGGGTTCGCGCCCACCCTCGCCCGGCCCGTCCTGCTGCGCCAGTACAGCTTCCGCCGATTCTTTCCGCCGTCGCCGTGCTGCATTGCAACAGCGAATTGATGCAAGCAGTGTTCGTGCCGTCTTGCCAGATGCCATGCAGGGCATGCGAACCCCCGATTCTTGCTTGTGGTTCCCGACGGCATGATGCAGCGCACAGATACCGGTCGGTGCCGCCGGTCGCCAGGCGCAAAAAACCCGGCACGCTGGCCGGGTCGGTGGTCGGTCAGATCATGGTTGCCGCGCCTCGAACATCGGGCAGCTCGTGCCGCCGTCATCCGGCAGTCGGTGCAGCGGGTGGTTGGTGCCGTAGGCCGGTGGCTGGTCTGTCCTGACTGCGCAGTAACCCGGATCGGCCCGGCCCGGTGTCGCCCGGTGTCGGCAGCGCCCGCATGCCGGTGGTGCTGGTGCAGGTGCAGGTGCAGGCAGCGTGACCACCAGCCCGCGTTCGGCGGCAATGGCCCGGTAACACAGCAGTGCGCCGTCGGGATCGGCCATGGCGCAATCCGTCGCCTCTTGCCTGTCCTGGTCGCTGTCGGTCGCATACACGGCCTGCACCAGCGCCAGCAGTTCGGCCCGCTCGCTGTCGGTCGGTGGTCGCCGGGCGGGTGGTCGCCGGTCGGTGGTCAGCGCCTCGATGATTCCGGGCTTGCGCTCCCGGATGATCGGCAGCCACCGATTCACGGCGGAAGTGTCGCCCGTGGCCTTCAGCGAACCGGCAGCCGAAACGGTCAGCGTCACACCGTCCGACGATGCCTGCATGATGATCTCGCGGGGGGTCATATCTCCACCTCGATTACACCCGGATTTTGCTGAAGGTGCTCAATTTTGCTGAAGGTGCTCACACTATTTTGTTGAGCATCTTCAGTGTTTTTGAGCATCTTCAGGCATTCGCGTTGAGCGCCGTCAGTGGCTGGCAGCCTCCACATCCATTGCTGCCGGGCGGCTCCGAAGCGTCCGCCGTCCTTCACGGCCTCGACTCCGAGTGCCTTCTGTGCCCTGCGGATGGTCGCCCAGGAATACCCCGCGCCTTCCGCGTCGGCCTTCACGGCTTTGCTCGGCATCGGCCCGTCCGAAAGCAAGTCAGTCAGGAAACGCTTGGCATCGGCCATGCTCCCGCCCTCGCCATCGTCGCCCGTCGAGTCCGCCACGGCCAGCAGGTCGCGTGCTGCGCCTTCCACGGATGCCCCCCAGGCCACCGCCGACGAAAACACGCCCGGATGCTGCTGGACTTCACCCTGCGCCAGGTCGTACTCAAACCCGCCATCGTCCGGCCCGATGTTCGACTTTGCCCGGCAGAATAGCCGGGTGGTGCGTCCGTCCTCCCCCTCTTCCTGGTGCTTTGCGGCCACCAACACGACACGGGCCAGCGCCCCGAAGGCAAGGCTACCGGTCAGCCGCTCCACCGGATCGCGCCCGCCCGTGCCCTTCGTGAAGTGGGTGATGCCCACCAGTGCGCAGCGCATGTCAGAGGCCAGATCGACGAGAGGTTGCAGCCCGCGCCTGACCTCCGCGTTCTTGTGGCTGTCGCCCGTGACAGCCGACACAATGGGATCGACAATCAGCAGCTTGATGCCGCCGATTTTCAGCAGCTCGTGACGCAGGGTCGCAATATCTCGCGCCGGATCGAATGACCGGCTTTCGGCACCCTCTCGAACATCGCCCACGAAAAACACCCTGTCCAGCTTCGCCCCGGACAGCAACAGTCGGGGGACAAGCGTATCTGCGGGGTCATCCTCTCCGCTCCAGATCAGCACATTGCCCGGCTGGCAGCGTGCCCCGTCCGGCCAGCGCCCGCCGGATGAAACGGTGGCGGCAAGCGACATGGTGAGCGTGGTCTTGCCCGTGCCCGGTGCCCCGCCCAGGACGTGCATTTTCCCGGCAGCCAGCCACCCCGGCCACAGCCAATCAATCGAAGCAGGGGTGATGCTCGTAGCAGGGATGACGCTCACCTCTCGGGCGCGATGTTCGGCAGCGCCAGCCGGGGCGGTCGCCAGTTCGGTCGACACGATCTCCGGCTCGGTCCATATCGTCATGCTGCGGCCCTCCGGGTCGATACCACGAACTCGATGCCGGGATGTTCCCCGGTCAGCAGCATCAGCCGCCGGGGTGCAGCGGCCACAATCGAGCGCACGACAGCATGCAGCCGGTCGCGCTCAACCAGATCGGCACCGGGAATCCACACATCCCGGCCACGACACACCCCCCAGTCGAGCATGGCGGGATCATCGGAGGTGAACACAGCCAGGGGGGCGCACACGCCCGTCATGGGCACTCGGTGCGTGGGGTCGATCCATACGCTGATGCCGTGCTTCGGTTCGATTCCGGATGCCAGGCGGGTCATCAGTTGCCGCCCGTAGGCGGGGAGTCGTTTGGTCATCACGCCCCCAGCCAGTCAATGTCACCCGCGCCCGGCAGGTCGGAAAACGGATCCGCTTCATGCCCGTGCGCCCTGGTGCTCGTGCTGGCGCTGTCGCCCGACTCCTTGCGCTTGCGCGGCTTCGGGGTGGTGCTGGCCACTTCGTCGACCACCATATCAAGCGCAGGCCGGTGGTTGCCGTCCCTGTCCTGCCAGGTGCTCACCTTCAGGGTGCCGGCCATGGCCACGGTCGCCCCTTCGCGCAACTGCATCAGCCGCATGACGGCCTGTTCGTCGAATGCCACCAACGAGCAGGACACACGGCCTGCATCGCCCATGGGCACACTGACCCGTGCGGTGGCGTAGGGTGTGCCGTTCTTCGCGGTGCGCTGGGTCGGGGTGCTGGTGAGGTTGCACGAGATCAATGCCCGAATCATTGCGCCCCCCCCGTCATCAGCAGCATGCCCGCCACAGCGGCCAGCGCCAGCAGCGCGGCCAGGTCGGCAGAAATGCGCCCATGCTGGTGAGTGCTGGTAAAATGTACAGCGTTGATGTTGCTGTCGTGCGGGTCGTGCCGGGGGGTGCGGCCCGTTTTTTTGTCCGTCATGGCTCGCCCCCTCACTCGGTCGCGCCGGACTGGTGGTAACGCTTCTCCAGCCAGGCAAGCAGGTCGGCACGACGGTAACGCACCTTGCGTCCGACCTTCAGGAAAGGCAGGTTGTAGCGCCCGGTCGAGCGCCAGACAGACAGCGTGCCGGGTGATACGTCGAGCATCGCGGCAGCGGCATGATCGTCGAGCAGGTCAGCGCCTGCCGTGATCAGGTTTTGCAGGTTTTGGGTTGTCATGATTCGCATCCAATGAATCCCGCGGGGGTGCGGTGTGGGTGCGAATCATCGGGTTATCCTGGCGGCAAGTCAGACACACTTTTTCGGAAAAGTGTGAAGTACAACGTCATTAGAATACGGGGCGACCGCTCCGGCGCGGAAATAAATGTCCCGCCTCAATCTTTACAAAAACGCTTGCCAAATCAGCGTCAGGCCCTTTTTTCTCGATTTTCAAAAGTGTACTTCGGTGTTTTTCGTAGATTTTCTGAACGTCGCGCCGCCCGCACCCAAGATCATCCTTGATCTGGTCAAAGCACTCCTCGGCATTGAATGTCCCACCACGGGTACGCCACTGCCTGAGAAGGTGAAGCACATCGCCTTCAATCTCTCGATACCGTGCAGCCGCTTTTCGTTGAGCCTTGCTCTCGGTCGGTTTGCCAAACATATCCCCAATGCAGGCCACATCCCCGCATTCGTAACGCCGCTCTGATTCGATCAATACATCGGCCATCCACTCAGGCATGACCGCCTGAAAGTAAGCGCAGATCACCAACGCCTCGAACAATGCGAGTTTGTCGCCTGCCTCGTAAAGTTTCCGCCGCGCTTCCAACTCTTCGAGCGCCTTCAGATTTTCAAGCTCGCGCAGACTCTCGCCGCCTTTGCGAGTGGAAGCAACCAAGCCGGTTCGTAGCCTCATGGCATCACTTATATGCTCACCCTTGCAATAGATACCGCGCCAGCCGGGCAAGGGAACCCGGTTTTCTCCCCAGGGGATCAGCCGGGGGATAGGCGCGGCATTGCTCGGTCAGGCGATTACGCCGCCCGCTCTCCACGTTGCGCCCGCATCAGGTCGAGCAGGAACTCCGGTGCCAGGTCTGCCCCGTTTGCCCATGCCACCGTTCGCATGACCGGGTGTTGATGCGCCGTGGCGAACAGCGCCGGATCGAGCAGCGCCTCGAACACTTCGCCCTCCAGTTCGGCAGATAGATCAACCTCGCCCGCCGCGCCATTGTTGAAGCGCAGGAACAACCGATAGCCCGGCAGCGGGGTTACTTCGGTGGTGTGCAAGATCATGGTCATCACTCCAGTGGTTCAATCGGGTTCAACGGTTTGCGCTGGACGGCCAGCGACCAATCGGCTTCCAGTTCATCGCGGTGCAGCGCCAGCCATTCACGCACCATCGAAAGCGCCCGGCCCGGCAGCGAACCCGCATACACCTTGCCGTCAAACGTCATCAGCGCTTCATGCTCTCCATAGACCGCATGGAAGTGTGCAGGCGGGTGGTCGCGCCAGTTCATGTAGATCACGATGCCGAAGAATCGGGAGATTTCGGGCATCACGCCGCCCCCCGCCTGCCCGGCAGCGTCACCACGTCGGCAGCGTCCTTCAGCCCGCCCGCCTCCAGCATGGCAGCGGTTGCCGTATTCACCGACTGGCGTACCGGGTCAAGATCGAGCCGGGCATAAATCGCGGTGGCTTGTGGCGACTTGTGGTTCAGGCTCTTGCCGATGATCGCCAGCGATGCCCCGGTGCGTGCCTGCCAGCTCCCCAGCGTGCGCCGCAGGTCGTGCAGGGTGACGCCGTTGTCCACGTCGCGCCCGTAGGGGATACCGGCCCGCTCCATGACGCGCATGACGGCCTTCTTGGGTTCGACGATGTGCCCGGTCTTGCCGTGGCTGGGAAACACGAACCCGCCCGCCGTGGTGGCCTTGCGCGACTCCAGTATCTGAATCGCTTCCGGGCACAGGGTCACGTTCTGCGCTGTGCCGTTCTTCGTCTTCGGGATACGCCACACGCCCTCAGCCAGTTGGAGTTCCCGCCAGTGCATCGCGCACACGTTCGCCCGCCGTGCGCCGGTCAGCAGCGCCAGCAGGATGAAGTCCCTCATCACAGGTTCCTCTTCGGCCACGGCAGCGAAGAAACGCGGCAGTTCATCGGGCTGGAGAAAACGATCCCTGCTGCGCTCTGGGTTGGCCTCGATGCCGACGGCGGGATTCACCCCCGAGAACATGCGCTTTCTGATGGCGTAGTTGAACACGGCCCGCGTGACGGCCAGTGCCCGGTTGGCTGCAATCGGTGCCGCTTTGCTGGCGCGGTGAATGGCCGAAGCGGTGCGCTCGTGGGTGATGGCGGACAGCTTTTGCCCTGCAATGTCTTTCAGGTACAGGCGTACGGTGTTGATGTACTCGGCTTTGGTGCGCTCTCCAATCGGGTTGCCGTCGCGCTTGCGCTTGCGCTCAAGGTATTCATCGAACACCTCCTGAAAGGTCGGCACCCCCTTGTGAATGCGCTTCACTTCGGCGGGGTTTGCGCCGCTTTCGATTTCGGAGTTGATCGCGGTTGCCGCCTTGCGTGCCTGCTCCACCGTCATCGTCGGGAACTTGCCCAGCGTCACCCGTTCAGGCTGGCCAGCCTTCAGGCGTCGGTAGACGCAGAAGGTTTTTGTCCCCGTCGGGGTTACACGCAGTTGCAGCCCTTGAATCTTGGTGTCGTGATACGTGGCCCTGCCGGATGCCGGCAAGGGCAGCGCCAGCAACCGTTCTTTGGAAAATGGGAACTTGGATTCCATGCACTCACCTTATGCAAATCGGCTGAAACGGGGTTACGCCGGGGTTACACTGGGGTTACGTTTTCGGTTAAAAACCGTGTTTTTTCGTGTAACCCCGTTAAGGTGAGTATGCGCTAACTGTACTGTTTCGTAAAGGATTATTAAGGTTGATTTATCAGTAGGTCTACCCCTGCCTACAAATTCGTAATCAGTAGGTCGGGGATTCGATTCCTCTCAACAGCACCATAAAATCAAGGGGTTGCAGCGATGCAGCCCCTTTTCATTTTGTGCGCCCAGCATGGGCGCACTCCTGCGGGTGTAAGTCCCGCCGTAAGTTGATCACAGCGAACGAAGTGAAGCGCAACTGCGTGAGGGTGACCGAGCGTGGGGAGGAAGCGTGGATCGT
>Ga0172382_10000585_pt1 | contig 68603 bp, 90 predicted proteins | sample Leawel138RmetaG_FD_122245 | JGI IMG/M metagenome (GOLD analysis project Ga0172382, IMG submission 122245) | Leachate microbial communities from a municipal landfill in Southern Ontario, Canada - Leachate well 138R metaG | ecosystem: Engineered > Solid waste > Landfill > Unclassified | place...
AGTTGGGTGTTGAACATAAAGTAAGTTGGTCGATTCTTGATAGCTATATTTTAGATAAAAACATTGGCGGCTCAAGACGATCAATGGCAAAATTAAAAAAAGGATTTTAATAATGATAAAGAGCTATGACCAATTTATTAATGAAGGCGAAAACATTAATAAGAAAAATGTACTTAGAGAATATGTTATTAGTCATATTCAGGAAGGAGTATTTCAAATAAAGAGCGACGATTTCTATAAAGAAATTGATGTGCTCCCATATAAACGAGAGCTTCTTGATAAATTAAAAATATTATATCGTGATTTATTAAGTAGTTTGCGTGAAAATAATACATTCGATATTTATAAAGCTGTTACAAAAGCAGAAGCTTTGCATTATAATTATGGTGAAGTTATTCCAAAATTTACATTAGAAAATATACCTGAATTAGAAACTAGTTTGACAGATGAACAACGTCAAACATTAAAAAATTCTGAACGTAATTTCTTTTTAAATTCATTTTCGCAATTAAATAAAACTATAAAGACCGATATTATTCAGGAATTGACTAAACATGCAGAGCTTCTTGCATGTGTTATAGAGGCTTTATTTTATTATCTTAGAACTATAAATAAAGATGATTATTATAAAGGACATGATGCTAGAGAGATTTTGGATGAATATTCTGATGCCATAGATGCAGCAATAAAAGAAATTAGATTTTCAAAAGAAGGTCCATATGATGATTATCAATCAAGATCTGAAATAAATGAAGACCGCGATCAAGCCTATTGGATTTGTGAGAAAGATCTACATCGTTTTCTAATAAAAGGAGTTTTAAATATCAAAGAGCTATATGCTAATGATAACGTTGGTACTCCAGGACTTCATCTTTCTATTTTAATGATAAATGGATCTTCAATGGGTGATTCTTTTACATATGTTCCAATAGGTGAACTCGGAAAACGAATTGAAGCGTTTATAAAAAAATATGAAAAAATAAAGAAATGATAAAAACGTTTGATGAATTTATAAATGAGTCTGAGGGTCGTGAAAATGGAGTAGTTTTAGTTCTTGGACCAGAGAATGATGGGAAGAAAAAATTATTCATGCTAAAACTGAAATTACCAATTAAAACAATGTCGCGTAAAAAAGTTAGTGGTGATGCTGGTGAGTCTGCTAGAATGGCATTATTATATCCTGAATTATATATTGTTAAACATGAAGGAGATGAACTTACTGCTAGAAGAATGGCACATACTCCAGAATCATTAAAACGTGTAGTTGGACTTTCTAAATTTAGTGTAACATTAAATAATAATAAAACTCCATTGCATTGGGAATCTATTGGAAGACATGATTGGAAAAGATTTTTAAATGATTTTAAAGATGAAATAAAATCTATACCGAAAATAACATTACAATAATGATAAAGAATTTTAAAGATTGGAATATCATACACGAATCTGAAAACAATAATACTATATATATAAAGTTACATGTAGAGATTCAGAAGGAACTATCAAAGAATTGATAGAATATATAGGGTGCACATGGAAATGGTGGGCATTCTTTTGAAATAGTAGTCGATCCAGATATGACAAAAGAAGAAGGTAAAAAGTCATTTTTCTGGGATGGAGATGGTTCAGACAGAGTAGGAAAAAGTTGAAATTGTACAAGAATTAAAAAGAGATTAAATTATGTTTAAAAGCTACTCAGAATTTATTAATGAAAACTTGAACAATATATTCAAGAGTGCACATGGCGCAATAGATCCTGAAGATCTTATACCATTAAAAGATCTTATAGGAAACCCTAAATTGCCATCCGAAGAAGAATTTCAAGATGTTGTCAATTATTTAGAAGTTGACAAAGATGATTTTTTCTATAATAGAGGAGATATGTTACATCCAATATGTTATTGGAATGGACCTATTTACTATGGGTTCTTTGGAGGATTAAATATGGAAGCTATTAAAATGATGAGAGTTAAAGAATATCTTATTCAAATGAATAGAATATTTACAGAAGCATTAAAGAAAAAAGATTATGAAAGATTATTTTCTAGAATAGACAAGAAAATATTAATTCCAACTTTCATAAAAATGTATAAAAGCATTCCCGATAATAAAAAATATGACGTATTCATAGATTTATATGTTCGTTCTGAATATGGATTTTCATCATTTCCCAAAGATATAATCATTGATTGTTTTAAGTTGAGAACTAAATCAACAGAATGGAAGAAACGAATGACTAAATTAAAATCTGTATTAAAATCTAAAGATAAAACAATCACTGTATATAGAGGAATGAATAGAGAATCTGCAAAACAAGAATATGCTTTTTCATGGACATTAGATGAAGCAACTGCACAGTTTTTTGCTGATCGATTTGAAAAAGGAAAGGGAAAAATTATTACTAGAGATGTTGATCTGTCTGAGATAATTGATTACTTAGAAGATAGAGGTGAAGCTGAGATAATTATTCTTCCTTATAAATTTAAACACTAACAATATGATAAAAAATTTTAGAGACTTTGTAAACGAATCATTAAGTGAATCTGTATATGAAATATGGGAGCTTGGTGTAATTAAAGCATGGGGACATTTGTTGTATTTATCATATCATGATACTCCAAATAAAATATCGAATATTGTTACGTATAATGAAACTATACAGATTTTTAAAGAGTATTTTTATGAGTCTGACGATGACGAAGATTTAAGGGATTGGATGTCAGATTGTCCTCCTATGAGTAACGGGATAGCTATATTCGATAAAAATAGATTGTCTGAAATTTTAAGTAATATTGCAAATAAAACGAAATTAAAAAATGAAATGATAGTTTATAGATATGGTAAAATAAACAGTGGATGGAATTCATATCTCACTGAAGAATCTATCGCGTATTCTGGTCAAAAACATCGTTTTAAATTACCTAAAGAGTTTCCTATAATATTTACATTTGGTTATGCAGATAAAAATGAAGTTATTGTCAATTTATCAGATAAAGATATTATAGATTTTACTTTCTAATTTTCCAAAACTTTCTGCCACATTTTCATATAATATGTATGAAAAATGACATACAATATGCGTTAATTGTACCTCTTATTGGTGGCATGGGATTTGGTGCAGAAAAGGCGTTAGGAAAGAAACCTAAATACATTTTAAGTTATTCAGCGTTTGCCGCAAATGATCAACTTTTATTAGATTACTGGACCGATATTCCATATCATGTTATAAATGATGATAATACTTTTATTGATGGATTACCAAAAGTTGATTTTGTATCAACATTATGTCCATGCGCTGGACTATCACAATTAAATAACGGTAAAAATAAAGGAGCAAATGCTACTCAGAATGATTGGATGTATAAAACAACAGAGTATGTTTTAGGTTCAATGAAACCACGAGTGTTGTTTGGTGAAAATGCACCAGGATTGTATAATCCAACAGGACAGCCTGTATTAGATCGTTTAGCAAAAATTGGAGAATCTCATGGATATTCAATGACTATTATTAAAACTTCTACAAAATTTCACGGTATACCCGCAAATCGTGTAAGATCATTTTATTTCTTTTGGGATTCTGAAACAGCACCAATACTAAATTGGTATAATAAAGATATGACATCTTTAAAAGATTATGTCGCTCAAGTATCATCGTTAAATGATAAAAATGAAATAATTGAACGTGAACAAGAGTTGCAACAAGATCCACTTTTCATTTGGATAAATAAAAATCATAAAGATTGGAGAACGTATGCTGAAAATAGTAAAGGTTCATTTATGGAAATGATTTTAGAATCTGAAGAAGCAGAAGACTTTATAAAATGGGTAACAACATATGATCCTGATTATGCAAAGAAAGCAATACATGCACACAAAAAAGTTAAAGCTGGTAAAGGTTTTTGGGATGGAAGTCCATTTTTACCAAGAGAAACTGCTGGAGCATTTACTGGTGCACGTATGAATGTTATTCACCCATCAGAAGATAGAATAGTTACAAATCGTGAACTTATGCATTTTATGAGTTTGCCTAATGATATGGCTATTCCATCAACAAAAGATTTAGGAAAAATATTTCAAAATGTTCCTTCAGATACAGCTGCCGATTGGACTAGAGAAGTTATAAAATATTTGAATAATGATCTCACATTTTCAGATTCAAAATTTGTTAGACAAGACAATATAAAACAACAGTTAATCATTCCAACAAATTCAAGAAAGCTGTTTTAAATAAAGATATATAAATACATTGGTGGTTCAAGACGATCAATGGCAAAATTAAAAAAAGGATTTTAACATACATAAAATTATTATGGGCGGAATTACATTCTTATATAGTGAATATAAAAAAAATCCTACAATGGTTGAAGAATTATTGTCGTCTAGAATTGAGATATCAGAGAACCTTGCAGGTTCTAGATTTTCAGTTCAACGTCAAGCAGATGGAACCTTTAAATGTTTTAAGAGAAATGATGTTGTAATATCAAATATTGATAGAACATTATCAAAATATTTTGAGAAGGCAATTTATCATTTTGAAAATTTACCTGAAGAAAGTACTATTAATATGCAAGATAACTGGAGATTCGGAATGGAATATTTTCCAAATCTACAACCTGTTACTATTTCATATGATAGATTACCATTGAATCATTTAGTTTTAACAGATATTCAAGTTAAAGATAATAAAGGAAGAACATTAGAAGTTATTTCAGATAGAGAAACTCTTGGTGAATGGGCTGATCAGTTAGAGATTGAAAAACCACCTGTATATTTTGAAGGAAAACTTACAGATACGCAGAAAGGTAAGATTTTAGATTTTCTTAATACTCCGTATGATTCTTTATTGAAACGGTTTAAAACTGAAAGTTTCACATCATTTATATTAAAACTTCTTAATCCAGAACTATCTGGATCATTTCTAAATAACAGTTTAGATAAAGATATTGATGGGTTAATTTTTAGATTTGACGGAAAGGAAGCATATAAAATTGCAGATCCTGACTATATTCACAGAAAAACTAAAAAAGAACCTGAAAAACCTTCAGATATTTATAACTTGACAGTTGTGATGTTACAGGAATATATGATGTCATTAGATTTTGATAAAATCAGATTATCAAAAACAAGTTTTTCTGAACGTTATATAGAGTTTATCTGTAAAGTATTCAATAGATTTGTGCAGACACAATTATATAGAGAAAGCTTTGAGGATATTGACTTTGAATTACCTCAATTTTTAACAAGAAGAGATGCTGAATTAAATTTTGAGTTTGTTAAAAATGAAAAAACTAGACGTCTATTAAGAGATAGTAATACAAATCAAGAATTGTTTAAAATACTTCTTGCATCTATGCGTTCTCATAAGAAAAAAGCATCTGGTTTTTTCACAAAAGAACTAATTGTACATCATAATCAATTGGTTGATAAAATTAAAGATTATATCAACGGTAATATTAAAGAATCATTCTTCTCATTTGAAGAATTTAAAAATACATTTATCAATGAGAGTGAGGATTGGGATGAGTTTGGAACTTCATTACTAGTTGAAGCAGATGAGACAACTGAACCTGTCATGAAGTATGATGACAAAATTAAAGGTGGCAAGGGTGATAAAACAGACCCTGTAGATGTTGATGAAAACCAATTAAAAGTTGGTATTGCAGTAGAGATAGAACATACTGATAATCCAGTTACAGCAGAAGAAATTGCAATAGATCATTTGACTGAAGACCCCGAATATTATACTAAATTGATATTAAGTGGAATTGTAGATGAAGAAGAAGCGATACAATTAGCTAAAGATTTATTAGGTATTGAACCTCCTAAAAACGATAAAGAATATGTAGAAGTAGAAGATAAATCAGAAAAACCTATGATTATGTCTGATAAACTTTATCTTGAAGCATTAACTAAAATATTTAAAAAACTATCGAATAAAACTGTAAAATGTAAAAAATCAAAAGATGTTTGTGTAATGAAAGGGAAATTTTTCCCATATCATAATGGACACGAAACAGCTATTGCAGATGCTGTAGATGAAACGGGTGCTAAAGTATTTCTTATTGTTACAGATGAACTTGGAACAATTAAGAAAGAAATGTTAGATTCAGTAATGTCTGAAAACCCAAATATTTGTGGATATGTTTTTGCAAATACTCGTTCAAATAAAGAGATTAATAATGCATTATCAAATTCTGATAAAAAAGGACTTAATTTTGCATATTTTTCTGGTAATAATGATCAATGTGAAGATGTTTCTATACAAAATCCAGACATTCAATGTATACCATCAACTAAACATATTAAAGTTGATTCAGTCATAAATAAAATTTTAGCAAATGATATTGCTGGATATAAGAAATTAGTTCCAAAATATTTGTATAACTATTTCTATAAAATAAAAAGTGAATTAGATGCAGTTAAAGACGTTTAATGAATTTATATTTGAATCTTTACAAAGTAATACTACAAAATTAGAAAGTGCTATTGATAACAAGTTTGTTTGTATAATTGATTACAGAGGACTTGATAAAGGAAGCATTGAAAATGGTATACGTTATATTGAACCATATGTTTTAGGAACTAACAGATTAGGTAATACAGTTTTACGTGCATGGATGATTAAAGGAGTATCTAAAACAGGAAAGGTTGATCCTTCTTTAGTGCCAGGATGGAGATTGTATAGAGTGGATAGAATTTTTTCATTGCAACAAACATTAACTGCAATTAAGCTGCCTCAGAAAGGATATAATATCGCTAGAGATGGTAAAATGAGTGAGATAATAGCATCAATTAAATTTTAAAAGTATGATAAAAACCTATTCAGAATTCCTTTTTGAATCACAGACCGAAGAACTAGTTTCATTTATTTCAGGTATAACTAGAACATATAATAACGATGTTTATCTTGGACATTTTATAGTTGAAGAAGAAAATAGAAAATGGAAAGAAATTAGAGATAATATTCAATTAAGACAAACTATAACATTTCCAGCACAATATCAAATAAAATTTATTCAAGATGATAAAAAATATAATGTTATCATTGAGTACAATTTCTCATTTTTTGGACAGAATGAATTGGACGTGCCTGATTCCAGCTTTGATGTGGATACTGAACGTCTAGGAATTGTATTAGATAATATTGAAATAAAGAAATTAAAGATTGTATCACAGTTTTTAAATGTCGATACGTCCAATATTAATGACAGATTAAAAGAAGAACTTGTTAGATTTTTAATTAAAGTTATGTCTAATGATTATGATATATTATCTGCAAATTTACAGACATTACAGCAAGAAATATATGATTAAATGTAAAACAATGCAATAATGATAAAGAGTTTTAAAGATTGGTGCTTTTAGAGTGCAGGTCGAGTAAATCGATCTCAATTTTTATTAACCAAAGAAGAGATTGAACAATGGTTGAAAGATAATACAGAAATTGGTAATTATGTTATTAATGATGACATGACAGTTGATGTTAAGTCAATTAAAAAGATTGAAGTTAAGTTAGTGGTTACTTTGATTGCGGTTCTTGTACATCATTGACGAGCGTTGAGCATAAAGTCAGTTGGTCAATTTTAGATGACTATATTTTAGACAAAAACATTGGTGGTTCAAGACGATCAATGGCAAAATTAAAAAAAGGATTTTAGATATATAAAAAAATTAAACATAAAATTATGCCAAGCAAATCACAATCGCAAAAAAAATTGATGTTATGGGCATTAGCATGTAAAAAGGGCGATGCTAAAAATTGTCCTAAACATGTTAAAGAATTAGCAGATTCAATGACAATTAAACAATTGGAAGATTATGTAAAAACAGATTCTGAAGATCTACCACAAAAAGTTAAAGAATCATTAGAGTTAAGTTTAGAACAAATGAATGAATCTGAATTAGAAGAATTGGATAAAATAGATGAATCTAATGGTTCATTTAGTGGTGCTACACGAGTAACAGTTTCAAATGTTGAAGGCATGGGTGATGTAACACCTCCACCTCCAGGCGGAGTTGATAAAGGAAGTGTCGATGCATTTCCAAGTCTATTTACACCTAGTACATTTAAACTTCCAGGAAGTAAAAAGAGAAAAAATGAGAGACGTATCATGGATTTCGAACAATTTTTGAAACGTATAAATTATAGAACACATGATGATGATACTCAAACTGGATTAGGTAAAAATCCACCATCTAAAAATAATCCATCTAAGTAAAATAACAATAAAAATATGAAAACATTTGACGATTTTTTAAATGAAGGTAGTGGAGATTTGAGTGATAAAGTATCTAAATTCATGAAAGATGTAATTGGAGAAAATGATGAAATTTTCAAAAAATTCATGAAAAAGAATGACATGAATCCTGCAGATCTTTCTGATTTTAAAGCATCAGTGCTTAAAAAACTTAAATAGAAAATATTACATAGAGGGCTATTCATAATAGCCCTTTGTTGTGTGAACTTTTGTGTATGTCATATATAATTTTTGTCTATGAATAATTTTTGTGTATATTTTCATTATATTAAAAATGAATCCTGTCCATTTTATATTGGAATAGGGTCTTTAAAAAGACCTTATGATAAAAGACGATCTAAATTTTGGAATAATATAGTGAATAAATATGGTCAACCTATTATAAAAATAATACATGAAAACTTGTCATGGGATGATGCATGTAAATTAGAAATACAATATATTAAAAAATATGGACGTCGAGATATTGGTACAGGATGTTTAGTTAATATGACAGATGGTGGAGACGGAAGTACAGGTTATAAACATAACATTGATTTTATTAATAAAATGAAACATATTAATAGAACTAATGATTGGAAAAATAATATAAAAAAATCATTGATTGGAAAATCACATTCTGCGGAACGTATTGAGAATAATAGAAATAGTCAAATTGGGTTACATAGTGGTTATAAAAATGCAAGAAGCGTTTTTTATACATTTCTTTCACCAGAAATGGGAAAATTTGAAGTATTTGGAAATTTAAAGAAGAACATAATCTCAGAAGTGGATTTTTAAAATTATGTAATGGTAAGATTGATGAGTATAAAGGATGGAAATTAATAGACAAATATAAATAAATAAAGAAAGTATGAATACACCAAAATTAAATTATCAGTTACTATCAGGTAATGCTAAAGATCCAATACGTGGTACAATAGGTTCTTCTGGGATAGATGTGTTTTCTCCGATAGATATAATAGTACCAAAACATGGTGATGTGTTAATTCCGTTAGATATACGATTCGAAATTCCATATGGATGGGATTTGTCTGTATATAATAAATCGGGTATTTCAACCAAAAAAAAATTAATTAAAGGTGCAGAATTAATAGATTCTGATTATAGAGGAACTGTGCATATACATTTTTTCAATATGTCAGACACTGATGTTGAAATAAATAAGGGCGATAAAATAGCACAATTAGTTATGCGTGAAGTTTGGATGGGAGAATTAAATAAAGTAGATAATATAGATATAAATACTGAACGTGGTGCAGGAGGATTTGGATCAACAGGAACAAAATAATAATAATATGATAAAAATATCAAAAAACCCAATACTTAATGACTCTAGAGGAATGTTTTTTCCTCTAGACATTAAAGGTGAATGGACACAAAGCAATATTAGTGTTAGCCGTCTTTATGGAACATTTAGAGGTATGCATCACCAAACTGGTCAAACTTCACAGAGCAAAAAAATCACAGTTATAACTGGAAAAATCATAGATTTTGTAGTATCTCTTAGAGAAGACTCATTCAGTGAAGCTCAATTTTTTGAACTCCATCCTGGAGATACTATCGAAATTCCAAAAAATTATGCTCATGGATTTCTGACATTAGAAGATTATACTATGATTCAATATTTAGTAGATGCACCATATTCTCCAACTACAGAAGTAAATATTCATTGGACATCAATACCTTTAATTAAAGAAGTTATAGATGCAGAGTGCCCACACGTAATATTATCAGATAAAGATAGCAACGCAGTTTCATTGTCAAAAGAATTACACATGGAACGTACAGGTATACAATACACCTTAGACTTTTAATCATGACTAGAAAACCTTATTTGTATCAAATGATGTCACGTATAGAAGATTGGTCAGAATATGCTGAACCAAAACATAAATATATGACTGTCAATAATTCATCATGTCATATGTCTATATTTCCAGAGTTTTATACAAATATAGAATCTATTAAACAACAACTTAAGATTGAGAAAGAAGATGCTATGACATATTCTATTACTTCAATTGTTTGGGATTTGTATAAAAAGAAAGCGTTGTATGTTTTTCATGAAATAGATAAACTTCCACGTACTACTTCAGAGGATATGGCACTCTATGAAAAAGAACAACAAGAGAAAGAAGAAATAATTCGTAAACGTGAAGAAATAAAATTTCAAAATGAGAAATATGAACAACATATACGAGAGTGTAAAATGTTTATAGATCAAAAGGAAACGGAATATATTGAGTATGTTAAAGATTGTGCAGTTTTAGGTTATGATCCAAAACCGTTTTGGGAATTTGCCAGTTTTAATTGATAGTGAACAACTTTTTTATATACATAAAACTATTAAAGCAATGAACTATCAATTAATATATGATCATCTGATATTGAGTCGTAAAGAAAGAATAAAAGATCCAAATATATACTATGAAATTCATCATATTATATTGCGATCAATGGGTGGATCAAATTTACCAGATAATTTAGTATCATTAACTGCCAGAGAACATTTTATTGCACATTGGTTATTATGGAGAATTTATAGAAATAAACAGACAGCATTTGCATTCTATGCAATGTGTTCGTGGAAAAATAATAAAATTCAAGGCAAAGAACGGTCATTTTCATCCAGAGGTTACGCTGAAGCAAGAGAAGCTCTTTCTAAAGTAAAATGGACACATTCTAAAGAGACTAAATGTAAGATATCAGAGATAAAAACTGGAGTAAAACTTGGACCTATTTCGAATCATAGGTCACAAAAGTTGAAACAATATTTTATAGATAATAAATATTTGAGAATATGTGTATGTAATGTATGTGGAAATACTTTTGAGATAACAAAAAAGAGCGCTAATAAAACAATATATTGTTCTAAAAAATGTGCAAGTAGTGTAACAAATAAGAACAAACGTATTATTGAGGTTATAAACAAAACAACGTATGAAACATTTACTTTTGAATCTATTAGTAAAGCTGCTAAAGAACTAAATATTAATAGAAGTATAATTTATTCATATAAAGAACATCCTATTTATAAATTTAAAATAATATGATAGATATAGAACAGTTGAGTGACAGATTGAGAATTTCTTATTATGATGAATCTGGTCAGGTTGCATTAAAAGATATAGCAATACCAAAAGCTGAAAAATTTGCTTGGGAACCAGCAGGTTCATCTAGAGCAGATAGTAAATTTGTCAGTTGGGATAACAAACCTATTAAAAAGAAAAATTCATTCTTTCTTAATAAATTTAGAATTGAAGAATTTATGTTAGGTCTTCCTGATTATATTACAAACGAAGTGTATGATTTTCATCAACCAGAAGTTTGGTTTTGTGATATTGAGGTAGAAGTTCAGGATTCATTTCCAGACCCTGAACAAGCTGCAACACCAATAACAACTGTTGCATTAGTAAATCCTAAGAATAAAGAAGTTGTTGTTCTTGGAGTTAAAGAACTTACAAATCAAGAAGTAAATGATATTTGTAAGAAAACAAATAAATACTTTGAACAATATAATCTAAACTTCACTCTCCAGTATGTTTGTTTTAAATCTGAGGCAGAAATGTTAATGACTTTAATGGAACATTATATCAAGAAAATTCCTCTATTGACAGGCTGGAATTTCGTTGGATTTGACTGGAAATATATTGTAAATCGTTGTCGACGCGTTGGAATTGATCCAGCTAAATGTTCTATTGCAGGTAAACTTATGGGCAAGGAAGAAATTCCTTTACATAAAGTGATTGTCGATTATTTGGAACTGTATAAAAAATGGGATAGAGTTGTAAAAATTAAAGAAAACAACAAACTTGATACGGTAGCAAATCAAGTTCTTGGACTTGAAAAAATTAAATATAGTGGAACATTGATGGATTTGTATAATACAGATTTTTTCACTTATGTTTATTACAACATTGTCGATACAATCCTTGTTCATCTTATTGATGAAAAAATTAAAACGATGCAAACATTCTTAATGCTTGGAAATATTACAAGAGTTGAAGCATTAAAAGCATTTTCACCTATTTGGATGACTGAAATTGTATTGGCTCGTGAATTTTATGCAAAAGGTAAAGTTGTGGCAGAAATGAATAAAGCCACAAAAACATCAGGATTTGAAGGTGCATATGTTAAAAAGCCAGAAGTTGGTCTACATGAACATATTGCTATCTTTGACTTTGCTTCTCTATATCCATCAACAATGAGACAGTGGAATATTTCTCCTGAAATGTATAAGGGTAAAAATGTTGAGTTAAAACCTGGTTGGATTAAAACAGCATCTGGTTCAGTGTTTGACAATAATTCTGATTCAGTTATGAGAACTATATTGGAGGATTTTTATGCTCAACGTAAAGTTGCAAAGAAGAAATCATTTGATATTGAAAAGGAAATTGATGAACTTGAACACATTCTTAAAACAAAATAATGAGCATTTGGAGCGTATTTTGTTAAATATCCAATACCTACAAATCTTACGGTTGTACAACTTGATGCAGATGTTCATGCGGCAGATCATATATTAGCTATCGTAAAAGAAACGATTAGTTTAGAAGATATATAAGAAAAAGAAAATATTTTAGTATGAGAACATATTCTAATGACATTCAAAAACTATACGAAGCTATAGGATACGAAAAAATTGAAGTAGGTAAAACATATACTACTGAAAAAGGTGATAAAGTTGCTGTTAAAAATATTTATATAGATGCTACAAATGAAGATGCTGTAGTATATGCTGAGTATGAAATTGAAACAGTCACTGGAGAAAAAAGTACAGAAATTAATAGATATAATGTACTAGTAGATATTATACGCACAAAATAATTCATGTGGGCTTTTTGATCAATTTTATTATAATTTTTTTATGATTTTTTTTCGAATCGACCATGTTATAAGTCTGATATTCGTAATATCAGACTTTTTTGTTGAACAATGTTTTATAAAAATACTCAAATGTGTTATCTTGTATAAAACGATTAAATTTTTTTTATTATGAATAATACTTATGATTGGGTTCTTACAGGAACCAAACCAGTAAAAGAAGGAACTGTTCTTACAGAAGATCAGATTAAAGAAATGTTAGAAGTTGCATTTAAAGAAGGAAGTAAATTTCAATTATTTTTATGCGGAGCAATGATTGATAGAACTGGAACTTTGGAAGAAATGGAAGATGGTCTTAAATTAATAATCGCTGAGTCTGAAGATTATAAACCAGGAGACTATTGTATTATATCTTCACATGAATACGGAAGTTTGTTATTTATGCCAATTAAACCAGAAGAAACTCAATCTTTACTTACCCCACCAACAGCAGAAGCATAATGAAAGTGAAAATTTCAGCAGGAATATTATTTGTATTGAATGAAGAAAAAGTACTTCTTGTTCATGCAACTAATGCTAAATGGTGGTATCAATATGGTCCACCAAAAGGACATGTTGAAGATGGTGAATCTTTTGAAATTGCTGCTTCAAGAGAAACTAAAGAAGAAGTTGGCATAGATATTGATCCGAACCAATTAGATGAAATGATTACCATTGAGTATAAGAGCAAAAATGGTAAAAAATACAAAATTGTTAAATTATTCATCTATAAAATATCTTCTCTAGAAGAGATTGGCTTGGAGAATGACTTAATACCTTTTTCTATGTTACAGCACGAAGAAGTCGATCATGCTAAATTTATGACACTTGAAGAATGTGAAAAGAGAGTTTTACCAAGATTTTTACCTTACATTAAGAATTACATTAAATAAATTATATGAACAGTAACGGAGAAATTGTAGCATTAGACGATTTTGAACACGTATTACTTAGACCAACAATGTATGTTGGTTCAGTGGATAAATCAGAAGAAAAGATTCCAATCATTAGAAATAATAAAGTTATAGTAGAATCTAGAGATATTTCTGTTGGATTTTACAAAATGATGATTGAAATTTTGGACAATGCATTTGATGAAGCAAAACGTCTTAAAGGACAGATGCCAAAAATAGAAATTCATTTTGATTCTAAAACAAATGGTGTAACAGTAGTTGATACTGGTGGAGGATTTTTAAATGGATCAGCAGTAAATAAGAAAACTGGAGACACAAATGTTGCATCTGCGGTTACACGTCTTAGAGCAGGTACTAACTTTACTAATGACAATAAAGAAGAAAACCTTATTGGTACAAATGGAGTTGGTGCAGCATTAGTTAATATGTTGTCTGATGAATTCAGTATTACTACAATAAATTCAAAAGAATCATATACACAAGAATGGACACAGTTTGTTTCTAAAGGTCCTAAAGTAGAAAAAAAGAAAAGCGGAGTACAAACTGGAACTACTGTATTTTTTCAACCACGCAAAGACATGTTTAAACGATGTAAGTGGGATAAAGAGTATGTTCATTCGATGATGATATTTAAACAATTCTTAAAAAAGAATGATCCTATAATATCTGACTTGGAGTTTATTTGTACTTTTGATGGAGAACAACTTGATCTTGACGTTTCATTTGTACCTGAAAATAACTTTAAGATTGAAACAACTATTGGAGTTTTGTATGTGTGGGAATCATTTCCACAGTCATCTACAATATCATTTATTAATGGTGCAATATGTACAGGTATTCATCAATTAATTACAAGAGAATGGTTAAATGATGCTTTTGATTCTCCAGTTGCTCATAAGTTTTATGAATGTTTTTTCATGTTAAATCTTCCACCTAAAATTGTAAGATTCGGTGATCAAAATAAAACAAAATTCGTAATAAATAGAGGAGAAATGACTCCGATATTAGAAAAAGCATTTTTTAATAAAATAAAGAGAAGTCTCAACCGTTCAGATATTTATGAACCAATTTTAAGAAAAATTGCAGAATCTAATAAAGAAGCTGATGTTAAACAATTAAAGTCTGAAAAACGTAAACAGAAAAATAAAATTTCCGATAAGTTTTTTCCACCATCTACATCACCAGAGAATTTGTTTATTGTTGAAGGAGGATCTGCACTTGGTTCACTTATTCAAAAACGAAATCCAAAATTTGATGCAGTGTATGCATTGACAGGAAAGATTAAGAATGCAAGAAAACTTTCTGATTTAACATCAAATGGAGAGATTATTGATTTGATGAATATTTTAAATCTCGATCCTACTAATGACACAAAATGTAAATATGAAAGGATAATCATATCAACAGATGCGGATCCAGATGGTCACCACATATCATCTCTTTTAATCAATTTGTTTCACTTATGGTTCCCTAATGTTATTAGACAAGGTAGGTTATACGTCCTTAAAACACCTCTGATCTCAGTAAAAGAAAATAGTAAGATACATTATTTTTATACCAATAAAGAGTATACTACATTTGAGACATCTAAAAATGCTGTTATACGTTATCATAAAGGATTAGGATCTTTAAATAAAGAAGACTGGGAAGTTATTTTTGATAAAATGCAATTATATAAAATAGTTGAAGATTCTAGAAGTGATCATATGATGAAAGTTGCATTTGGAGTTAATGCTGGCTTGCGTAAAAAGTGGCTTCAATCATAAGATATATACAAAAAATTTATTTGTAATATGGAATCATTTGAGTTATTCTGTGAAAGTTTAAACTATAAAGAATTTGAATCAATTTTAGAATATGACACAAAAGATGTTAAACGTATAGATGACTTTTTTAAAAAGTCTGGAGGTAATATGGACAAAGTTATTAAGTTAGCTACACAAATGTCTAAAACTATTACAAATCCAACTAAAGCATTTAATCGCGGAGAAGCAGCAATTGATGTAATGAAAACTGGTGATCAACCAAATCCAGTAGCAGACATATTTTTTGCTCGCGCAAATGAATTAGGTTATGATCCAGACAAGATTCCAGTTACAGTACCAAAATCACCAAAAACAGCCGATATGGAAGAGGAAATTGAAGCTGCTAAAGAAGATGACGATGAGACACTTGCAAAAACAGCTCCAACTCCTAAAATAACTCGTGAGCCAAGTACAAAGCCCGCTAGTTTACTTCCTGTTGCTGAACAATATTCGTCAACAGCAAATCCTAAAACTGTTCCAGGACCTCATGGAGCAGGGACGCCTATTGCATATATAGGCTCACTTAATTTAGCAAACGGTAAATGTGGAAATTTTAATTTGTTTGATCTTGAACAAGGAACAGCTGAAGTATGGAAACTTAATGATGATGAACATATTATTGTTTTTAATGAAAAAACAACACCAGCAGTAGCAATAGAAACACCATGTGGATTTTTAGATGCTTTAAATAAAAGAAACTATTTATTTTATGCTGAGCTTGTGGATTATATTGATTCACAAGATATGCATGCATTAATAGATCTATATGGAGAAAAAATAAAAGCATATAAATATGAGTTTTAATATTAAATCATTCGATGAATTTATCAATGAAGATTTATCAATAGGTGTTTTTGGTGGTATAGAAGATTTTTTAAAACCACTATTTAAAAATGCAAAAGCAAATCATAAATTACTAAAAGGAATGCCAGAACTTAGTTCATGGCGAGACACTGATGCAACTTATCCATTAGATAAAACTAAAAAGATGAGACGACTAACTCCTGCAATAAAAGATTATGATTGGCGCTCATCGAAAAAACCATTGACAGTAGACGGAGTTGAATGCGAATTATTTTGTTTATTGACTGGAACTGAGAATGAATATGGCATGACGGTTGTTCCAGATATTTATAAAGATGATGAACTTGTACTCATATTGGAATCTGAAGAAGCTATTCCAAGAGATAGCTTAAAACTTTTATTTGAAGATCGAATAATATCAGGTTCTTTTAAGGTAGCAGATAATGCAATTACTAAAGGATCTAAGTATAGCAAAAAGACATCGACACTCACTCAACAAACTATTCAATTTTATAGTCCAACAATTACTGTTATAACATATGAAATTGATGTTAAAGATGCAGTTACTATATCTTCTACTGATATTGAAAAATTACAATCATTCCAAGATTTAATAGCATTACCATTTGTTAAATATGCATCTACACCTATACAGATAAAAAACGGGACATATGTGTTTGAATTAAATAAGAAATATATAATGCCTTTTAATATAAAAACAGGTAGGATATTTTTTAGTCAACCAAAACATGATTTTGCAGTGTATTCAACTGGATATGTTAGAAATTTATCAGGTTCGAGAGCACAACTAATGAAATTTAAATTTAATTTTGCTACTATAGATGGTTGGGATGATGCATTTAAACGAGTAGCACAAGAATATGATATAGATACACTTAAAAAAGAAGGATGGTTTGGTCATAAATCAATATTTAATCGCAATGATCAAATGAATATTTTAAGAACTGCTGCAAAAACTAATTTTGCAAATGCTACTAATGTTGAAGCTATACCACTTTCTAGAATTAAAGAATTTTTATCAGATGACTTAAAATTCACTAAAGCAGAGAGTGAAGAATTTGAAGAGTATGCAAAACATAGAGGTTTAAAATGGGCTTACATTACTCCGTTTATTGATGAAGAAACTGAGACTAGAAATAAACCTAGAATTAGAATGTCAGGCCTTAAAGGCCTTTAGGCAAAGTATTTTCTTAAACTCCATTATTTGTTATTTTTAATTATTAATTTTTAAACACTACTACTGTGGCAAAAATACAAAAAGATAGAACGGTCAAAGAGACGCGTTTTGGTATTTCTAATCATATAAATATAAATTTTAGAGACTATGCATTATATGTTTTAGAAAACAGAGGGATACCGTGTTTTTATGATGCATTAACAAATGTTCAACGTGTTTCATTAATGAATGCACCTAAGTCATTTGATAAAACTATTGGATTAATAGGTTCTTGTATTAAAGACGGGTATCACCATGGGGATGCTAGCTTAGCAAAAGCTATTAATAAATTAGCAAGACCTTTTGGTTGTGCTGAACAACTATTACTTGGTGACGGTTTTTTTGGTACGCCAGTAAATCCAGACGCATCGGCATCAAGATATACTTCTGTTAAAATTAATCCTATGATTTCTAAAATTATAGGTGAACACATGGTTCTGAATTATAAAAATGAAGAAAACCGGTGGGATTATTTGCGCACAGAAATACCAATTGGTCTATTAACTTCCGTTATTGGCGTTGCTGTAGGATATAAATCTACAATTTTACCAAGAAAAAAGGAAGAAATTGAAAAATTTTTAGATGGTAAAAAAGCAAATCTCACTCCATATTTTAAAGATTTTAGTGGTAAAGTATCATCATATAATGGATTACAAAAATCATGGCTTATTGAGAGTAGTTTAGAAATAAATGATACATATAAAACTATTCGAATAACAAATATCCCACCTTTAATGAAATATAGTAGTTTCATTAAAAAATTATCAAAGATTCAAGATTATAATATAGAGTTTGTAATTCAAAATGATAGCGCAGATGATGTTGATATAACATTGATTTATAAAAAAGGTGAAAGCTGGAATGATTTCAGAGAACGCATAGAAAAAATAACTAAAATTATTGTTACAGAAACAATGATTTTTGTTAAAGATAGTTCAGTAGTAGAATATACCGATATTGCCGATTATTTAACGGATTATAAATTACATAGAGAACATGTCAGATTAGAACAATGTGAATATGATCTTGTAGTATTTGATGAGAGATTAGAATTTTATAAAGCAAAATTGAAATACTTAAAATTCATGATCGCAAAAAAACGAACTGATGGAGAGATTGAAACATTTCTTACTCAATTTATTCAAACTATAAAAACTAAACTTGAAGGTATTCCACTAAAAGATCTTTCTCCACAAACAATAACAAAAACAGAAGAAAAGATTAAAGAAATTACCAATAACGTCAAGGAAACTACTGTATTGAATAAAACAATTCTTAAAAATATAATAGAATTAGAAAAAACAGTTGGTAAGAGTACTACAACAAAAACTAAAGCTTCAATTAATTTGATGGATGAAGACTCTGATGATATTGATGGAATTGAACGTTTTAACTCTAGATCATATGATAAAGATGAAGAAACTGAAGATGAAAATGATGAAGATGAAGATGAATAATTAAAATTGAATAAAGATGAAACAGATTAAATTAAAAATGCATTCGTTGGTGGATGTTATTACTAACTCATCTACGGTTATTTATACATACCAAGATGGATGCGAAAAACCTGCAAAAGAACTTATCAATGAAATGTTAAAGTTAACAGGTGAAACTACAAAAACAGCAGAAGATTTATTTTATTTTGGTGTATTTTTGGATGATGACGGCAGATATTTAGAGTATGCCTGTGATCATGGAATAGAAGGAGTACCATATCCTGACTATACATGGGATGATCCTAAACGTAAAGAATATGAAGCTGCAAATGATAAATGGGTTACAGATATTCAAACTTCTATTTTAAAGGGAGAAATTGAACGTCCAGATTGGTTTAATCGTGCTAGCGAAGCACCTGATTATGGTTGGGAACCAGATACAGTTCTATGGATAGAACCTAAAGAAGGAACTGATGCAAAGTATGCTGAATTTATTCAGAAAATTAGCACACTATTGAATGGTGTTTCAGCTGACGGTGGAAGAGATGGATAGTACAACTGAGGAAATATCGAAACAAATTGAAGAAGAATTTTTTAAACTTTACAATTCTGGTGGAGATATTTCCTTTTTTATTTATTTCCCATACGATATAATTCCACCAAGGGTTCAGCAAATTTTAGATACATTTTTAATGGAGAGGGCGTATGATAAATTGAGTCATACATCACAAGAAGACTTGAATATTTTAAATGTATATTCTGACGACTCATTAAATTTAATTATTGATTTAAAAGACAATGAACGTAAAAATCATTTTTTAGATGATTTAATAAATCATTTCTCTGATACTGAAGAATATGAAAAATGTGCAGCGATAAAAACATTTAAAAAATAGAACTAAAATATTCATTTGATTATAACATAAGATTATAATATTAAAAAAAATAACAATGACAAAAATTAAATTTTCATTACATACACCTGATAAATTGACTTCATATATGAAGAAATTTTCATCAATAGAAAAGAGTTTACTTTTCGAAATAGCAGGTGATAAGATAATTGCAAAAACACATACACCTGATAAATCTGTTGTAAAAATAGGATCGGTATTAGTTACTGATATTATGGATGCAGCTTCATCAAACACAATTAATGACATTAAGATTGGAATGTATGCAATTGACAATTTCATTGCAACATTTAAACATTTTGGAGATAGTGCGGTAACATTAGAAGTTGATTCATCAACAGTTGGAGCAGAAGAAATTGCAACAGAAGTAAAAGCAGTTTCCAAAAGCCTTAAAATCTCATTCCCTTGTGCAAGTTCAAGTCTTTTCAGATATATTGATCAAGCTCTCGCAACAAAATTGATAGACACAAAGGATGCATTATTTTCATTTAGAATTGATAAAGATACATTATCTAAAGTATCAGCATTATCGGGTCTTGATAATGACAGTGAAAAAATCTCAATTGTTTCTAAAAATGAACAAGCATTTTTTGAAGGAAAGAGTTTTGAATTAAATATGCCGGGTGTATCTACAGATGAAGATGGTGATATTTCTATCTATAAATCACATTTCAGTTTTATTGACCGTGAAGATTCTGAAATCTTTGTGTTAGAGTCTAAAGTTATTATCAAATCGTTAGAATCCGACACTAGTATTATAATCGGAAAAGTAGAATAATGGAAGTATTACAATTCATATTTAGTAGTTTTTGGATATGGCTTGGATGCTGTGTATTTTTATCAATGATAATTAAAGGCATATTTTATTTCTATAATAGAATGCTTAGACATATTGCAATTATGAAGCATGGTTATCCTGAAGGTTGTAATGCTGATGGAAAATTTAATAAACCTGTGAAAAATGACAACTAAATAAATAACAACTATAAAGATAGGGAACCCTGAGTGGTTCCCTTTTTTATGTGAACTTTTCCGTCTGGTATCATTTAAATTTTAAACAAAAAACAATGAATGATTCAATTAAAAATAATATTGAAGAAATGGTTTATAATGAACCAATGTTTTCAATTCTATGTAATGTAAAATCAACTTCAAGTAAACATATTGAAGTTGATACTCCTCGTATGACATATGGCAATGGTAATATGTCAATAGAAAAATTTAGAAAAGTTATTGAGTTGACAACAAAATCAATTTCTGCATCATATACTAGACAACAGCAGGAGGCTATTGCAAAATTTGGAATTGATGTACAACATCAATTAATGTCTGTTTTATTAAATGGAGCTAGACAAACTATTTTTAAAGAAATTATTCAAAAAATGAATAATTATGGTGATATACGATATCACTCGTCGTATACATCTAAGGAGCTTAGAAAGGACAAGTTTTATAAATTTTTATATTCTAAATTCAAATTTTTATATTCATTATTTCCTATTCCAAAGGAATATAAAAAAATAATAGACTTATCCAAAGACACTAAAAATGTTGCAGAAATGCAACAAAAATTGATGCAAACAATTTTATCGGAATCACATAAGATTGCAACTTCTACACGTCTTGGACCAGCAACACATGCAATAGTTAATTGTAAACTTGCGACCATTTTATCAGATTTACAAGAATATGTACATGATACTAATGGCAAAATTTCCACAGGAGGCATTCCATGCATTACTGGAAATATTGGCGGAATTACTATTATAGTTGATCCAAATTTAAGATGGGATGATGATAGTATATTATTATTCAGACAGTCAAATAAAGATGGAAATGGAATGTTACTGTCATATAATATAGAATCAAGCGATATTAAAACTGTTGAAAATGACGTCAATGAAGGAAGAATTGTATTGTATTTAGAAAACAATATAACATTTGCAGGACATGAAGATGACGCGCCAAACTTTTATTCTAAAATTTATTTAAACACAATAAATCTAATATAATATGATAGAAATTAACGAATCAAACATCGATGACACATTAGTGTCTGATCAATTAGTAATGATCGATTTTTGGGCTGAATGGTGTGGTCCATGTAAAATGCTTACTCCCATAGTTGAAGAACTAGCTACTGAGTATAAGGATAAAGCAGTAATTACAAAATGTAATGTGGACACAAATCCAAACATTGCTACTAAGTATGCAATCAGAAACATTCCTACTGTGCTTTTCTTGCGTAATGGTGAAGTGATAGATAAAATAATAGGTGTTCAACCTAAACTAACATTCGAAGAAAAATTAAATGCTTTGCAATAATGACTGAAGATCAACAAGAAGCATTTAATACAGTTAAAAAATTGAATGATATTCTATACGAGAAATACTCAACAAGTAAAAATCTTGATATAGATTATCTTCCAATTTTTTCAATTACATTTGCCGCACATTATTTTTTCATTAGTTTATCTATACCCGGAGCTCATGAAGGTCAGGAATTTCATATATACAGTTCAGAAAATAATGATAGGATGTATGATGAAGATACTGATAGTTATGAAAGTTTCGAAGTTTTTATTAGACGAAAACTTGATGAAATAACATACGATATTAACAAAATAAAAATTCCGAAGAAATGATAATGTCAGAAGAAACATATCTAGAGATGAAATCTCTTGTTCATCAATATGAGACTCGTATGAAGAATATAGAAGATTTGCGAAATAAAAAAATAGATGCTGTGAAAAATCAAAATTTTGAGTTGGCAGCAGATTTCAGGCAAAAAGAAAAAGATTTGATCGAGTCTACCGATAATGAACCGTATATAAAGAGTGTATCTTTAGCAGTTAAATTTACGTATAATCCAAATTATGGAGATGACAGGATTTGTGAATGTGGTCATGAATACTATAGACATTTTGACACATATGAAGATATGGAAGTTGTCGGATGTAAATATTGTGGATGTTATGGATTCGTAGAAGAACAGAACTAATACTACAATATCATATAACAATATAATATATTAATTTAAGTTTTTATAAACAGTTATTAAAAGTGATTAAAAAAATTTTGATATACAAATAAGTAAAATTGAAGGAAGATGATAAGGACATCTAAACATAACATATCATTTGCAAATCAAAACAAAACTGATTTAATTGAACTTTATACTCAGACTATAAAGATCTATTGCAAACATATGTCTTAATGCAGATTATAATGCTGCATTAAACATACTACATAGAGGAGCATATGGTCCCTCTACCACAAAAACTTAATTTATAACTTTTTATAGAAATTAGTAATTATAATAATTAACACAATAAAGTATGAATTTTGAGTGGTGTAAAATAGACCCTGAAACTTCAACAAAAGAAGAATTAGAGGTTGAAATTAAAAGACTTAGAGATTTAGCAAACACATATATGAATGCTGAACAAGCAGTAAAGATCTTTATTAACTCTGTATATGGAGCATGTGGTTCTCCGTGGTTTGCATTTTTCAATATGGATGTTGCAGAAGCAGTAACGTTACAGGGACAAGACCTTATCAAATATGCAGAACTGGTAGTTGATAGGTATTTCTTGAATTTTTGGCATAAAGATACTGAACTACATAAAAAGCTTGGTCTTACTAGAGTAGAAAAAGTTACAGGAACGATGAATGTTTATTGTGATACGGATTCATCATTTGTGAGATTTTCAGAATTATTGGATAATTGTGATTGGAAAGGTACTCCTAAAGAATTTATTTTAAAGATATATGAAGTATTTTTATCAGACTATTTACAAAAATGTTTTGACATCTATGCCAAAAAACAGGGTACTGACAATGTACAATCTTTTGAACTTGAGAAAATACTCGATTCAGGTGTTTGGTTAGCTAAAAAGAAATATGTATACAATACTGTGTGGAAAGATCCAGGTATTCATATAGATGCACTAAAAGAAATCACAGCAAAAGGTGTAGAAATTGTACAGTCATCATCTTCTCCTTATGCTAGAGCAACATTAAAAAATCTTTTAAAGTACATCTTTACTAAGAAGAGAGATTTTAATCAAGCAGAATTTATAGGTCTTCTTAAAAAATATAAAGAAGAGTTTAAACTAAAAAATCTTGAAGATATTTCTCATGCGTCTTCTATTGGAGATTATGACAAACATGTACTTCAGGATAAAGATACACTTACGATTGGAAAGGGTTGTCCAATTCATGTAAGAGGCGCTGGAATTTATAATCATACTTTGTATAATTCTAAATTTAGAAATAAATATGAAGCTATACATTCAGGTGAAAAGATCAAATATTATCATGTGAAAACAAAGGATGATGCAACAAATGTGTTTTCATATATTCCAGGGTCATTTCCTGTAGAATTTGCACCTCAGATTGATTATGATATGCAATTTAATAAAAGCATCATACAACCAATCAATCGATTTGTCGAAGCAATGGGATTTAGTCCAATAAGTTTCAATTTAGTATCATCAACACAATTATTTTAATATGATAGAATTAGATAACATACCGTATGCAAAACCATACTCTCAAAAAATGCATGAATTGTTGAGAATTATATCGAATGATTTGCATGATACGATATTGACATTACAACAATATCATGACATTATTGCTAACGATAATGTGATAATTATCAGCACTCCAAATGTATATTTTGATTTGCAGACATTTGAAGTAACATGTGCTTCAACAAGTTATGAAAATATTATTACAATATCTGTTGGACCTGATATAATGTCATTTAATAAGTTTATTGAAAAAATAAAATCTTGTGATGGAATAATGTTTATCTATCCAGTTTTTCATAAATCGGGTAGTGAATTAAGAGTTCGATATACCATCATTCCATATAAACAAATACACGATCATATTTCACGACGTATTTCCCTTGATAGAATAAAAACTAATATGAATTTAAGTAATTCATATGAAGAAATTCAATCATATGTAAATTCTGATTTGTTTAAACATGATTGTGAAATTTTAAAATCGAATGTATGCCAAAAATAACAGTATACATACCTGAAGAAGAGTTAGATAGTTACTTAGTGTTAATGAATGATCCTGGTGATTATGAAGGACCACGAATACATTACAGTTTAACACCGTCAACACGAGAAGTTAGTTTAATTTTGACATTAGATGAACTTGAAATATTAAAAAATCATTAAAAACGTAAAATTATGAAAAAAATTAACACGAGAAAGTTAAATCAGTATTTTAACAGTATGTCAAATTCTCCCGAGATGAAAGGATTTGTTCAGGATGCAGTTAATCGTTATCTAGTAGATGAAACTGTAGATGTTAAAATTATCCAATTTTTGGACGATTTAGCATTACTAACCGAATAAAATAAACGTAAATTAAATGGCAAAACAAGTAAAAGAATTTTCGTTTAGTGACTTAGATAAAACACTAACGAAAGTGGATCCGTTAGGATCCGTTATGACAGAAAATTCATTCTCTAAAATTGATGATTGGATTGGAACTGGAAATTATATGCTGAATGCACAATTAGGTGGTTCTATTTTTAAAGGAGCACCGAATTCAAGAAGTATTGTATTTTCAGGTGTTTCTGGTACAGGTAAAACATTTATTGTACTAAATTCAGTGCGAGAAATGCAAAAGAAAGGTTACTATGTAATATATGGTGACTCTGAAGCTGCGGTAGATGAAACTACTATGATAAATTTTGGAATTGATCCTGCAAAGATTAGATACCAACCGTTTAAAACTGTATTACAAGTTAGACACTTTGTTGCTAATCTTACAACAACACTTAAAGAGAAAAAAGCAGCTGGATATGATGTTCCAAAGATTGGAATGGTGTTAGATTCTTTAGGTAACTTGGCAACTGAGAAAGAGGTTACAGATGCTCATTCAGGTTCTGATAAACGTGATATGACTAAGCAACAAAATCTTAAATCATTGTTTAGAGTAATTACAACAGATTTAGCGGAATTAAAAATTCCATTTTACATAACAAACCATGTATATGCATGTTTGCATGGAAATACTTTAGTTGAAACTAAAGATGGTCAAAAATACATATCAGATATTAAAGTTGGAGACTACGTCCACACAATGGATGGATTAAAGGATGTTATTAATACATTTAAGTATGATAATGCAAAAACATTAATCATTGAAACTGAACACGGAAATATTGAATGTACTCCAAACCACAAATTCATGGTTAAAATAAATAATACATTTGAATGGAAATGTGCAGAAGATCTAAAAATAGATGATGAGATTTTAAAAATAGAGAAGTTTGACAGCATAGACATGATATATAAAGAAAACCGGAAATATCATGGTTCAGAACTCATTTCTTTTAACATTGAATAGTAAATTACTAACATATTTGCATTCTAAAAATATACTTACAGATGACCAATTTGTTGATTACATTAAAAACATGAATGGAAATTCAACAGTTGGTTTATCTAAAGTATTAAAATCAACGAATTCAATGTCATATGTATTTTCATATTTCAATGAAAAAATAACATCAATGAAAGAATTAAAAAACTTTGTTGATCATGGCTATATAGAAGATTTACAAGATATTTGTATATGTGGTAATATTAAAAATGTTAATAAGAAGTATTGTTCTCATTCTTGTGCAATGAAAAACAGAGATTTGACTATTAGAGATGCTGCTGCATTAAAAAGTAAAAAAACATGGGATTCATATGATAATAATAAGAAAGAGCAAATTAAGCAGAACCGTATAAATGGTATAATAAAAAAATACGGTACAGATCATGTATGGAAAAATCCTGAGTCTATTGAAAAACGAAAAAAAAAACATGGCTTAAAAAATATGGAGTAGATAATCCAAATAAAAATTCTGAACAAATAAAAAAAGTTAAAAATACTAATATTGAACGATATGGATTTACATGTCCATTGAAAAATCATGAGATTAAACAGAAAAGTATGCAAACTTTATTTACAAATTTTGGTGTTGAGAATCCAATGCATGTAAAAGATATTTGTAATAAAGTAGTAAAATCATCTATACAAACATATTTAGATAAATGGGGATTTGAAAATCCATTCAATAATCCTAAATTTAAAGAATTATGGTTAGAAAAATTTGAAAAAAATATTAAAAAGTCATTTTCATATAAAGATTATGTACTACCAAGTGGTCATATAATAAAAGTATAAGGATATGAAAATTATGCTATTGATTATTTGATGAATAATTTTAATGAGAATGATTTTGTTTTTTCTTTTAAGATTAAAAGATTTCAGTATGAGTATGAAAATAAAAAAAGAACGTATATACCAGATATTTATATTAAATCTGTAAATACTATATATGAAGTTAAATCCAAATATACATTGGATAAAAATTTAGATACTACTATTTTAAAAGCAAAATCAGTTATTGATTCAGATATAAATTTTAATTTATTATTGTGTAATACAAAACAAATAAAAATATTGACATATGAAGAACTTATCGACTATAAAAGTCAAAAATATCAAAGAATCTTTTAATTCTGTATATGATATTGAAGTAAAAGATTCAAAACACTATATTTTATCAAATGGTATAGTATCTCATAATAGTGTTGGAAGTTATGTTCCATCTAACATACAATCAGGAGGTTGTTTAGTTCCTGGAACATTAGTTAGAACACCAAATGGAACTTCTAAAATAGAAGATATTAAAAAAGGTGATTATGTGATGACACTCAATGGTGAAAAAGAAGTATTAGATACCTTTACATTTAATGAAGATGATGCAAAAAAAGTATGGGAAATAGAGTTAGATAATGGTATTATTCATAGAGTATCTGAAGATCATAAATTTTTAGTTTCCACAGATTGGAAAAATCCATATTCATGGAAAAAAATATATGAATTGAAAGAAACTGATGAAATATATGCAATAAAATAAGTCCAATCAAAAAGCTCATTGCACATAGATATATAAAATAAAAAGTGCAATGAGCTATAAATGGACTAAAGATTTTAAAAATAGAGATTATGTTGAATTTAAAAATTTTTTTAAAGAACATAATAAATTATTTAACTTGAACATTAATAATGATGATAACCTAACGAATATTTCTAAAAAAATGTCTGATTTATTAATAAATGAACATTCATTTGGAATAAATCAAATATTATCAACATTTAGATCTATTGCAAAAAATTTTAGTAATAAAACACGTAGTGATGTATGTATAGAATACTATAGATTTAGAGGTTATGATGATGATTACGCATATAATCAAATTTCAGAAAGACAACGTCGCAAATCTAAATTAAGTATTGAATATTGGTTAAATAAAGGATATGATGAAATTTCTGCTAAAGAACAAGTAAGTATTTTACAATCTAAATTATCAAAAAAGAGAACACATAAGATTTTATCAGATGAAAACTATGCAAAAAGTATTTCTGCGTGGTCTATTAATTACTGGATAAAAAAGGGTCTAAGTAAAGAAGATGCTGCGGAGAAAATAAAAGAGTATAATCCGTCATGTAGAAATTTTTATGATACTAGTATTGCATACGAAAATGCTAAAAAAAGTATATCAAAACGAGTTAAAAAATTATGGGAAAATGGTGTATATGATGATAAAGTTAAAATGATTAACACTCGATATACATCAAAGCAGGAAAAATTATTTTTTAACTTGTTAATAAATGAAAAAGAAATCGATAATTTTATATATGAACCATTTGGAATAAATGTTAGATCTAATTCAGATGATTTTTATTATGTATATGATGCATATATTAAAACCAATGATGGAATTATTTTAGTAGAATATGATGGAACATATTGGCATGATATTGATAAAGATTTTAAGCGAGATGATGTTGTGTTGAATATAAGAAAAGATATTATAGGAGTTATAAGAATAAATGACTTTTATTTTTATAAATATAATCAAACTTTAAAAATAATTATAAATAGTATACAAGATGGAATTGAAAAAATTAAAAATAAAGAAACTAACAGAGTTATCTTATATGAAAGTGCATGATATTTCTGTTAAAGATGTTGAACATTATATTTTAGATGATGGAATTATTTCACATAATTCAGGAGCAATTTATAATGCATCTATCATTTTAGAATTTGCGAAAGCAGGATTGAAAGAAAATGATAAAGAAGCTGCTGAACAAGGTCAACAAAAATCTGGTATCGTTGTAACTTCTAAAGTTGTAAAAAATCGTTTTGCAAGACCTCTTCCAATCAAGTTCCATATCTCTTTTTATAAAGGTATGAATCCTTATGTTGGACTTGAAAATTATGTTTCATGGGAAACCTGTGGAATCGAGAGAGGTAAACTTATTGAGGAAATCATAGAAGAACCTGTTTTCGAGGACGATGGAGTAACACCTGTAATTTATAGAGGTAAACCTAAGGTAAACAAAGTAAATACAGGAAAAATGATATTTGAGCCTGATCCTAAAGGTAAAAAGTTTGCTGTTAAACATCTTGGAAAAGAAGTTAAAAACATCTTTACATCAGAAGTTTTTACTGATGAAGTTTTACAGCAATTGGATGATGTTATCAGACCTATTTTTGAACTTCCAAAGACAATGACAACTGATTTTGATGAGTTGGAAGAAGCAATGGGATTCGATGATGACGATGATGACGTTGATGAAATGGATGAAAGATTTATTCAAGATGAAGCTTAAATACAAATTTAAAGTCCATCAGTTGATGGACTCTTACCCTACATCGGAAGATGCACTCTTCGATATTATAAATTATTTGGAGACAATGAATAGAATTGATGAGGAGTGGTCCGATTTAGGAATCAAACCCGCCTTCCCACGGACACTAGATTTTGAAGATGTTAAACTTTTATTAGGAGAATTGGTAGAATCAAAACATCTAACGTTCCGTGCCGGAAATGGCGCAAGAAATTATTATAAACTTTTAACAAATCCGTTCTAATGCAAAGTTCTCATTTAGAAAAAATATTTTATCATTATATTGATAAACGTCCAGAAATGGATGAAGTTGTTATGGCTAGATTCTATGATAATCCAGAGATTCGTATAGCACATGACCTTAGAAAAGAGTTCAGAAAAAAATATCAAAAAGCTCCAACCGGTGGTCAATTAAAACAACTAGCAAAACTCAAAAATTTAAATGATGAATTACCTGATGCAAATATTGATGCATTATATGATGAGAACTTAGATCAATATGATTTAGAATGGTTAGATCAAACAGCAGAAGCATGGATTGAGTTTAAAAACTTAGATGCTTCTGTTATTGATCTAGTAACATATTTAAAAACTACTAAAGTATCACCGGAGAATGTTAAAGATGTTGTACAAACTGCAAAATCTTTAATTAGTGAAAGAAATAATATCGACTTTCGATTTGACGCAGGTTCTGACTTTTATGATCCAGCATCTCACGTTCAACGTATAGCAGATAGATTTTCTACTGGTTATCCATATTTAGATACAGTGTTGGGTGGTGGATATTCACCAAAAACATTATTAGCATTTGCAGGTATTCCTAAAGTTGGAAAATCAATGTTTTTGTGTAATCTTGCAGCACAAGGAGTTAGAATGGGTTACAATACAGCGTACATTTCATTAGAAATGGCTGAATCAAAAATTATAAAACGTTTGGCAACAAACTTACTTAGTATTCCTTCCGACGAATACAATATTAAATCAGAAGATCCTATTTATATTAAACAACGATTTAGTAATATTTCCACTGATGCATTATCAATACCAGGAGCTCTTAGAGTTAAAGAATTTCCAACATCGACTGCATCAGTTATAGATTTAGAAAATTGGCTTTTACGTGTAGAAGAAAATTTAGGTATTAAATTTCATATAGTTGCTGTCGATTATATCGGTATTATGAAAAACTGGAGAAATCCTAATACTGAAAATTCTTACATGAAGATCAAACAGATCGCAGAAGATTTACGTGCAATGGCAATGAGAAACAATTGGTGTATTATAACTGCATCACAGTTTAACCGCGGAGCATTTAAAACAAACGATGTTGAACTTGAACAAGTTGCAGAATCTGCAGGTCTTATACATACCGTAGATGGTTTATTTGGTATCATTCAGGATGAAATGATGTATATGAACAATGAGTATTTTCTTAAATGTTTAGCAAACCGAGAATGTGGGTTTAAAAATTCAAAAAAGAGATTTACAGTTGCATATGATTATGCAAGAATTTCAGAAGATCCGAATACTGAGATCATAAATGCAAATTAAGAAAACGATATGAATAAACTATTTGATTTTGAAGACGAAGAAGAATTTGATGATGAAGAATTTACATCCAATGGAGGCACACGAGATAAAATTTTTAACAATGATTTTAACATTGGAAATTTAGAATTTGAAAAATTTGAACATCTTCCACAAATTGACCAAACATATTCAGATAATTTACTAGGTGAATGTTATAATTCAATCGATTATGCGAGAAAACAAGCTTTAGAAGTGTTAATCGATGAATTTTTCAAAAAGACGGAATATACTGAATACTTAGAGTCAAAGAAAAAAATACCAAAACGAATTTTACCGTTAATATATGTTTCAATTGTTGAACAATTTAAAGGTGAAGAATTTACCCCATCTGAACGTTTTATTGCAATTGCTGAATATTTTGGAATACGATATGAGATGTTATATGAAAACATTCCATCGTTGATGAGAGAAGCATTGGTCAGAGAATTGGATGAAACGTATGAGATATTGAAACGTAAAGGTTTGAAAAAATTGTTTTAATATGAAGAAAAATATCAATAGAATTTTTATGATTTCTGACACTCATTTGGGTGTCAGGAATAGTTCTGTAGAATGGATGGACATCATTAGAGAATATTTCTATGATTTTTTAATTCCATTATTAAAAAAGGAAGCTAAACCAGGAGATGTGTTATTTCATTTGGGTGATCTTTTCGATTCACGACAATCATTGAATTTATTAGTCATGAATGAGGGGATGAAGATTTTTGAAGATATATCTAAAATACTTCCAGTGCATATTATATTGGGAAATCATGACATCTATAAAAAATTCAGCAATGATATAAATTCAGTAAAAATACTAAACTGGATTCCAAATATTTTTGTTGTAGAAGAACCAATGATTATTGAAACACAATCAAAAAAATTGTTTTTAATGCCATGGCGTGCAAATCATGAAGAAGAAACTGAATGTATTAAACAACATTCTGCAAATTACATGTTTTGTCATGCTGATGTTGCTGGATTAAAATTCAATAAGAAAGTTTCTGTTGAAGATGGAATTGATCTTGATGATATGAGTAAATTCGATAAAGTATTTTCAGGACATATTCATTATGCTCAAAAACGAAAAAACTTTACTATGATTGGATGTCCATATCCACTTACTCGATCTGATATGAATAATACAAAAGGTGTTATATGTTTAGATGTCAACTCGGGTGAAGAAGAATTTTTTGAGAATACCATGTCACCAAGATTCATAAGAGTAAATTTCGATAAATTGCTTAATATGGAAGAAGATGATGTGAAAAAAATGTTCAATAATAATTTTGTTGATGTACTGGTAGATCATAAATGGACACTCAACTTTCCATTCTCTACATTTTATGATGACGTAGTCGGATATCGTGTGTTAGAATTTATTCCAACAGTAAACGATGAAGATAATGAATATCTAATTGGAGGTGATGAAGAAATGGGTAAGATTGATATTGTAGAGCTATCTAATAAGTTGATTCAGAACACTTCGCATAATGATAATATAAAAGATAAATTATTAAAAGTCGTAAAAATATTACATGCCAAAGTTAATAAACTTGATGGTGGCGATAATGATGATGAATAACTATGAAGATATTAAATGTAGAATATAGAAATTTTGGGTCATATGGAAATAGAACTGTTAAGCTAAAACTTCCAGATGACCCTGGATTTTGGCTTATACAAGGGAAAAACGGTCACGGCAAATGCGTTATGCCAGACACTAAAATTAAAATTAGTGTCAATAAGACAGAGTTAGAAAAAATTAATACTTTTTTGAAAATATATAGATCAAAAAAGGGATTAAATGGCAATGGAAAACTGGAGTAGAATATGTCCGGAATGTGGAGATACTATCATATATAAGAATAAATATAAAATGAATTCTGATAGTAAAAAAGGCATTCTTTGTAAATTATGTAGAAAAAAATATAGAAAAAAAACATATTCATGTTTTAATAAACTTCATTGGATAGATAAAGGGTATTCTGAAAAAGATGCTATAAAAAAGGTATTTGAAATACAATCTAAAATTTCAAAAAAACGAAAACCAGAAACACGTACTGGCAAAAATTCACCCTTTAAAAAGGAAACATGGATTGCAAAGGGATATTCTGAAGAAGAAGCAATAAAAAAATCAAGAAGCTTTAATAAACTTAATAAAGAGTATTGGATTGCAAAGGGATATTCTGAAGAAGAAGCAATAAAAAATATTTCATTATTTCAACAATCGTTGGCTAAAAGGAAAAAAAAGAATGACGATATTCTACCAAATCAATATAAATATTGGATAAAGAAAGGATATTCTGAAGAAGAAGCAAAAGCAAAAGTCTGTGAACGTCAATCTACATTTACATTAGAAAAATGTAAACAAAAATATGGTATAGAAAAAGGAACAATAATTTTTAATGAAAGACAACGTAAATGGAAACAGAAAATTTTCAATAAATACGGTTCAATTGCTAAATCTACATCTAGTTATAATATTATGATTGCTGAAACATTGATGATAGAATATCCTAATATTTTATTTGGAAAAGATGAAAAATTCATATATGATAATGTTAATGAAAGAGTATATAAATATGATATATGTGATCCTATTTCTAAAAAATAATAGAAATAAATGGAGATTTTTGGCACATGAATCCATATAAATATTCATGTACAGATATAAATCCAGTAACAAAAAATATGGCTATCGATATATGGAATTTTGATAAAATTAAAATTCAATGTGCAATAGATCATAATTATACCGTATTAGTTATATGGGAATCTGATATAGTTAATAATAAAGATAAAATATTAGAAAAATGCAAGAATTTTTTGAAATAGAATGTACACTTGAAGAGTTATATGAATATAATAAACATGCTAATTCTATATATGATAATAAAATATATGTTAGTACAAAATTTGGAAAAAAATGTATAGAAAATATTGCATATACTGCATATAATGAACCTACTTTATCAATAAGAACAGAAACAGAAAAAAATATAAAAGTTTCTAATAATCATATTTTATATGATGTTAATGGTATTGAAATTAAATCAAAAGATTTAGAAATTGGAAATTATATAGAAACTACAGATGGATATGAATTAATAACATATATAGAATCGATTGGTAATTACGATTTAATGGATATACAAGTAGACGATGTTCATGAATATTACGCTAATGGTATTCGTTCACACAACTCAACAATATCTGATGTTATTAAATTTGCTATTTATGGAAGATTGGAGAAAAAGAAACTTCGCGATCTTGCAAACCGTTTAAATAAAAATGCATATGTTCATATAGATATGATTACCAAAAAAGGTAAACTTACTATTGAACGAGGTATAGAACCAAGCATATTTGATGTTTGGATAAACGATGTAAAATTCGATAAAGCCGGAAAGAAATCTGTTCAAGATTATTTAGAAGAAGAAATTTTAGAGATGCCATTTTATGTATTTTCTAATACACTTTCACTTTCAATAAATGATTTTAAGAGTTTTTTGACCATGAATAATCACGATAAGAAAACTATCATTGATAAAATATTTGGCTTACAAATGTTAAATCAAATGAGAGAACTTATCAAAGGTCAGATCAAAAAGCTTAAAAGTAATATGGATGCTATTGATTCTAGCATCTCTGCATTTGAACATAGTTTAACTACATCAACCACCGAATTAGAAACACTAGAAGAACAAATTAAACAGGATAAATCTGATAAAATAGTAAAGTTAAATGAACAAAAACTAATTTATGAAGATGGTTTAAGAAAGTGTTTATCCAATTTAGAAAAAATAGAAGCAAAATATACAGAGATTAGAAAATCAAAAGTATCTGTACAAAATTCTATTTCAGATGATAGAAGAAATAAAGCTATTGCACAAGAGAAAATCGATCTATATAAAAACTCAAAATGTCCTGTTTGTGAATCTGATCTTGATACAGATTTTCATACAACTATTTTAAAAGAGTATCAAAATGCGTCTATAGAACTTGATGAATCTATGGCTGCTAAAACAGAAACTCTAAATAAGTTAAATGAAAATCTTAAGAAATTAGAAAGTCTTAAAACTGATACAGAACGAAATAGAGGCTCTATTAGATCTAAATTAAATTTAACTCAAAGAGAAATTGACGAGTCTAGTGAAACAATAGATGACAAACAATTAGGCTCATTGCGTAAGATAATTAAAGATGCTAAAACAAACATCGATACAAATAAGAAAGCACATGTAAATACTCAAAAAGAAGTATCTTTCTATGGAATCTTGGATGAAATACTTGGAGATAAAGGAGTAAAACAACTCGCAATTAAAACAATTGTTCCACCATTAAATGTGGAAATTGGACGAATTGTAAAACATCTTGGTGTAGATCATAAAATTATTTTTAATGAAGAGTTTGATGCAAAAATAACTCACTTTGGAATTGAAGTTAGTCCAGAAACACTTAGTACAGGTGAAATGAAAAAGGTCGATTTTGCAGTTTTACTTGCTGTTATAAAAATGATGAAGATAAAATATCCATATTTGAATTTGTTATTTTTAGATGAAATATTTTCAAGTATTGATGGTGATGGACAGTATTATATTCTAAAGATATTAAGAGAAAGTGTTAAAGATTATGGACTGAATATATTCGTTATCAGCCACTATCCGTTATCATATTCCGAGTTTGATTATAAAATAGAAGTAACAAAAGCGAATGGCTTTTCGCAAATGGAAATAAAAACCGTAGAATAATGGCAAATATTGAAAAATAGTATATTGAACAATGAAGAGTTAATAGATAAGAGAATAAAAATTTAATCGCGGATTTAGAGATTAGACAAATTAAATCAAAAGTAATAGATAGATCAACACTAATGCAGTTTACAATAGAAGACATAAAAGACAAAGATCGATTAGAACAAATGATTAAAAAGGAAGCTCTTTCTATTTTTAATTCAAAAAAAGCTAATGAAGCAAGAAGTTTAGACGATATTGAGTTTACTGTGCGTCAAGGTAAAATTGCTGAATTGTATTTGATAGAAAATTGTGGGTACAAAGAAGCAGATAAAAGATGGCATGATTTGATAGATTCTCGAGGAAACTATATTGAAGTAAAAGCATACACTTTTAACGGAAGAGTTTTGGCTAAAAACACTCCTTTTGTGCAAAGAGATTTACATCGGTTAAGGAACGCAACTTGGAATGATTCTAAATGGTATATTTTGTTTAGATATGAAGATGGAATATATACATTGTTAGAAAAAATCCAAATTTAATAGATGAAGAAGAAACAGAGTGCAGAAGAACTTCGTGAAAGACAGCGAAAATATTACGAAAAGAATAGAGAAAAGTGGAACAAATACCAAAGGGAGTATAAAAAGAAAAGGTATGAAGAAGATTTAGAATATCGAGAAAAGACAAAGACATACCAGAAAAATTATATGAAAAACATATAATAAAAAAGCAACAACACAGATGAGATTTAATGAACTAAATGATTCTGATATAGAATACATCAGAAAGATCTATTTTGATACTTCTATTAAGTGGGAAGATCGAATGACTCAATTGGCTACATTTATTGGAAAGAGTAGAAGAACTGTTTCTAATTGGTTAAAACAATTGAATATGACAGAAACATCCGAAGTTAAATCGGAACAATTTGAAGAAGCTAAATCAAAACAGTTAGATAAAACAAAAAAACGTTTTATCATAACATGGGCTCAAAACAATACTCCAGTACACAAGAAATTTTTAGCCAATATTGAAGCATATGCAGATTTTATTAATGCTGAAATTTCAGTAATTGCTGGAAGATATCGTAATCCAACTTCTTTAGTTCAATCTAGATCAATTAAAGAATCGTGGAAAGATGAATTACTTCCATATTTAGATGCAAATAGACATTACATTCATAAGTTTGTTTCTATTATGGCAGATATCAAAATACAGCCTACTGCTACAAATCCAATGACAGGACTACGAGGAATGAGTGGTTTAAATTCATGTATTATTGGTTCACCTAAAGTACACATGGAAGTTGTTCCAGTTTTGGATAGTTCTAGACCAAAAATAATGATGACTACAGGAGCAGTTACAAATAAAAATTATACAGACTCTACATCTGGTAAAAAGGGAGAATTTCACCATACATTTGGATTTGTTATTGTTGAAATTGATGGTGATGACAGATTTTATGCTCGCCAAATAACTGCAAATACAAATGGAGATTTTACTGATTTATTTTATAAAGTAAAAGATAGACAAATCATTCCAAATAATAAGATTGAAGCAATTATTTTGGGTGATGTACATGTTGGTGATACTGATCCAGTAGTACTTCGAACTACAAAGGAATTAATGTCAAAATTAAAACCTAAATATACAGTGCTCCATGATTTATTTAACGGTTCATCTATTAATCATCATGAAGCAGATAATCCCATTATTCAATATCGTAAAGAGATAACAAATGCGAATTCTTTAAAGACTGAAATTGATAATATGTTGGAATGGATTGATTCTATGAAACAATATAATTTAGTAGTAGTTAGAAGTAATCATGATGATTTTCTTGATAGATGGATTTTAAAAGCAGATTGGAAAAAAGATGTGAAGAATTCATTAGAATACATGACATACACTAAATTACTTTTAGAAAATAAAGCACCAAAAGGACTTATTCCATACATTATTGATCAGAAATTTCCAGACGTTAAGACATTGGGAATTGATGAAAGTTTTAAAGTTAAAAATTGGGAACTTGGTGCACATGGCGATTTGGGTTCTAATGGAAGTCGTAGTTCAATTCTTCAATATAGACAATTAAGTAGCAAAATTATTGTTGGACATTATCATTCTCCACAACGTAAAGATGGTGCACTTTCAGTAGGAACATCTACAAAATTACGTATTGGTTACAATAAAGGTGCAAGTAGTTGGATGAACTCTCATGTTATCATACATGAAGACGGAAAAGCACAACATATAAACATTATCGATGGAAAATATACTACATTAGATGTCATCTAAACATCAAATATAACAGATATATAAACATGGCATTTAATCACAAGTATAATTCAGATGATGTAATAATTAGAGCAGCTATTGTTGGTCTAGTTAAAGAACTGAATAATAAGATAAATTTTGAAAATGTATGGGATGATGATACGCGTGAAACTGTACAAGTCCCATTTTATTATTCAATGTCAGGAGATGAACGTTTCTTACAAGACGCATATGACAATTGGAATGATTGTTATCCTGATTTCATAGAAGGAAACACTGATCCTATTCCAAGAGGTCATATTCAATTAAATGGTGTTTCTATTGCGAGTGCAGAACTTACTAGCAGATATGTTAGAGGATATTATACAAAAGAAATTGATGGTGAGTTAAAACGGTTTAATTCGTATATAAATTCTATTCCACTTTCAATAGGTTTTACTTCTGAAATTTTATGTGATACGAGTATAGATTCATTTAAAATTGCCCAATCATTAATCCAGGAATTGTATAGAACATTAGTATTCAATGTTAATTTTAAAGGATTTAGAGTACCTACACAAGCAGGATTCCCTGATAACTACAATATTGAAAAACTTTTTGAATTTACTTATGGAAATGAAGAACGTATAAAATTAACATTTGATATAGAGTTAATGACATACTTACCTATTCCAGATCAAAAACAAGAGTTTTTTGCTGGAAATAGAATTGAACATTTTAGAACTACTATCAATAATGAATCATCAATAATTGGACCTACAGCAGGTTTAACTGCACCTCCAGGCATCATCGGCATTTAAACTTTCAAAGAATTGTTGATTCAAACATAGATATATAAGAAAAATTAAACTTAATTAACATGTTAAATTTAAAAAAGAGAATAAAATTTTTACAAGAAAATACTTCTTCTATTGAAGCTAAAGAAGTTTGTAAAGAAGTTTCTGAAAACTTTTTAAACATTTCAGATGCGCAACTATCAGAAGTTCTATTAGAAAAATTAGAAAAAATAGAAGATTCAGATAAATATGTTGAGAAGTTCATCATGGTAACTAAAAAAGTTAATGATGTGACTAACATTGGAATAACAGAAGGATTAAAATCATTAGGTGGATGTAAATATTTAGCTGTTGAAGATGTTAAAGAATCTACAATCAAACATCCAGCTCTTTCATACACTTTAAGCAAAATAGAAGCTGCGATAGTTATGGAGAAAACTCCAGAATACATGTTAGTTGATTCAATGTTGGAAGCTATTAAACCTTTCACTTGGGACCCTGCAGTTGGAAAAATCTTTACTTCTATTAAAGAAAAAGCTGAATCTTTACATGAAAGTATTATTGTTGCAAGAAACATCTATACTATGAGTAGAATGAAAGGTTCATTTATATATGAAGGAATTGTTGCAAAATTGGAAGAACACTTTGTTAATCCAACCAAAGCATCAAGAAGTAATATTATTTCAGATCTTTCAAAATTGAATTTCACAAAAGAATCTAAATTACTTGCTGAAAGCTTGAAGAAAATTCATGCTGCTGAAGGTGGAATCCAATTAATTGCAGAAAATGGAAAATGTGAACTTAGTTCAGTATACTCTCCAGTTGTATTACATGAAGGCAAAGAAATAATTTATGTCAAAGGTAATTTTTATGCAAAAGAAGGAGATAAAGTTTCACAAGTAGTTGAAACTAAAACATTACCAGCAGAATTCTTAGAATTATGTAGAATTGTTTCTTCCCCAAATGTTATAATTAAAGAAGGCAAAATATCGTTCTTTGTTGATAAAAATAAAGTTGAAATATCAGAAAATGATAACGTTGTAAATGTTTTATTTAATGGTAGCAAAGTTCCTACTACTGATATTGCTAAACACATGGTTTCAGCAGGTTTCTTTAGAATGAATGAAGCACAAGTTGCATATGATGTTCAAAAAATTACCGAATCTTTTAGAAACATTTATGAAATCGATTTTGCTAAAATGATTTCTTCTAGAGTTTATGAAGGAAATTATGTAACAATAATGAAAACTGATGATAATATCAGTATAGCAAAAATTGATGAATCACAAAGATCAAATGAATTTTTCACAGACTTAAATGCATCACAGGCTCGTAAAATCGTATTAGAATATCTTGGGTATGACATTAAAGAATCATTACAAGAATATTTAGAAAAAGATGAAAAAGAAGTATTGGCATTAAATGTTGAAAAAGTTGAAATTTCTAAAAACATTGAAATTGTTGAAGCACAAGTTGCTAAAATTGAAGATGCTGAAAGGGATGTAGTAATTAGAGATAACAATGAAATAAAAGAACTTAAACAAGTTCTTAAAGATGAATTATCAGGTCTTAAAGATCAGTATAGAGATATTATCAAAAAGATCAGAACATTTGAAAGTACTTCATCGGAAGCTGGATATGAGGCTAATGAACAAGTTAAAATTATTGAAACTGGAGAATTGGCAACAATTTCATCAATAAATTCATCTAGAAATTCAGTTGTAGTAGTAACATCTAGTGGTAAATCAATTGAAATGCCAACAAATAAAATATGTTCAATTGAAGATGACATCGAAATAGCAACTAAAGATTCCGACAAAAAAAAACAATAGTTGAAAGTAAAGATGAACCTGAATTAACAAACGTTAATCCAGAGTACGTTAAAGCAATTATTTCAAAAGATTCTGATGAAGCATTAGCTGGCATGGAAGTAGAAGTTAATGCTGAAGAATTTGCATCAAAAGGAGAAAATGATCTTATATCTGTTAAAATAAAAGGTCGGGATGAACCAGTTTTAATCGAAAAGAGATTTATTAGTGTTGATATTCTTAGTAAAGATGACGATAAATCAACACAATTAAATGATGAAGAAGAAGGTTTAGAAGAAGGTTTAGAAGAATTAGTAATTAAAAATGAAGATCCATCAAGTTTAGAAGATATTGAAGCAAAACAACCTGAAAAAAGGCTACAATGGATTATAAAAATTGAAGGAAAATTAGAAAAAGCTATTAGTAATTTGACCGATGTTAAAGAAGAATTTGAAGAAGCAGCAAAATCTACAGATATTATTGAAGCAGTTATAAATTCAGTAAAAGGTTTATTAGATTCAGTAAAAACTAAAGACTAACATATTTATTTACTTATCGAAAAAGGTTTGAGATTTTCTTGAACCTTTTTCTTGTTTAGATATAATAGTAAAATAACCACTCATAGAATGGCTAAATATGTTAGTAATAAAGAATTACTTAAAGAAATTATTGAATCTAAAGAGCAAAGAGAATTAACTCCAAGAGCTATTGAGTTACTGTCAAAAATGATAGAAGAAATTTCTAAAGTTTTTAAATATAGAGCAGAAGAAGATAGAGTAGATTGTCAAGCATTTGCAATGGAAGATGTTATAAAATATTGGGATAGATTCAACCCTGAAAAATCATCAAACGCATTTTCTTATTTCACACAACTCATCAAAAACGGTTCAGCAAAAGGATGGAGACGTTTATATCCAATAAAATCATCAATGATGATCTCACTTTCAGGAGAACATGGAATATATAATATATGAAAAGAAGATTAAACATAAAAGATTTAGCTCCTAGAAAAGATAGTCCATATCAACAAGGATATTATAAGTTGATAAATCCAGTTAAATATTATGGCGATCCTACAAAAATTATATTTAGAAGTAGTTGGGAAAAACGATTTGCATTATATTGTGATGTAAATGATCGAGTGCTTGCATGGTCATCTGAACCATTTGAAATTCAATACCTTCACCCTATAGATAACGTAATGAAACCATATAACATAGATTTTTATGTTAAATTAGATATAGGTGAAGGTTCTTATGCTGAATATATTGTCGAAGTAAAACCAGAAAAGCAATTAAAAAAACCTAATAAACCAGTTGGAAGAATGACTGAGAAAAAAATATTGGGTTATAATGCAGCATTAAAAACATTTTTGATTAACGCTTCAAAATTTGCCGCTGCAAAATCATATGCAGAAGGTAGAGGATGGCAATTTATAATTGCAACAGAAAAATTTATAATGTAATGAAACCATCCAAAGTTTGGCAAGAAAATAGATTCAGAATAGATTTACGTCAAGAAACACGTAAATTTGAAAAGAGATTTAAACTTAAATCTAAATCAGTCATTGAACCTGGAAAAGTGTACGCAATGAGATACTTACCAGATAATAATATTATAACTGATAAATTTCACATCACTCCTGTAATTTTAGCACTTGGACATTATGTTAATGATGGTCGTATATATGTGAAAGGAATAAACATATTTTATCTTAGCACACAACATGCTTTAAATGTGCTTGAGGACGCCTTTTTATCAATTACCAAGAAACCTATTACAAGAAATTTACACATTAATACAATTCATGATAAATATATAAACACGTTAGATTATAATTATAAGAATTTTGATGTTGACAGAATAGTTTCATATTCTGAAATTGAACCTGAGATTTGGGGCCTTATTCCTCTTTTACATAAAAATCTTTTCGGGAACTTTAACATAGAAGCACTTATAAAAGATTATAAAAAAGAAAATAAAGTGGTAAAAAAACAACCTCGAAAAATAAAAAAAGAAACTAAATCAGAAACCAAAGGAGAAACTGTATCTGAAGTAATAACTAATGAACAACCTTTGACGATGAGAGAAGTTTTTGAAGATTAATATGGCAGGATTTATAGACAGATTTTCAAATAATGAAAATAAACTTTCGATGTCTAGTGCACTTAGACGACTATCATCACTTGGAATGAAAATAGATGACATGGTCATCAAACAATCTAGAGCAATTGGTGTAACTGAAGCTCAGCTTGGTGGACAAGATGTTTCTTCTAAAGATTTAATGTATGCATTAGCATTAGCAGATACATCACAAAAGAAATATATTCCAATTTTCGATAAAGATTATCCAACACGTAGAGATTTTTTACGTAAATTTGCTCTTAATGCAGAAATTGATTGGATGATAACAACAGTTTCAGATGAAGCTATTTGTTATGATGACACTAATTATTTTTGTTATCCAAGTGTATCTCAATTAGATCTTAAAAAAGATATTGCTGAAGATCTTGATAGATATTTTAAGCAAATTTATAACAGATTTAATTTTGCAGATGATTTAACAGCATGGCAGTATTTCAGACAATTTTTGATTGATGGTGTACTTGCATTTGAAATTGTGTATGATGCAAAAGGAGATAATGTAATTGGTTTTAAAGAATTAGATCCTGCGAAAATGCAATCTGATGTTAAAAATGAAAATGGAATATTTAAAAAGGTTTGGTATTTATATCCAAATGAACCTTCGATGACAAGAATGCTATATGACACGCAAGTTATTTATTTGTCATATGCTAGAGGTAATTTGCCATCTAGAATATCATACGTTGAACCATTAGTTAGATCATTTAATTTATTGAGAATTGTTGAAAATGCTCAAGTAATGTGGATGTTAATGAACTCTACATGGAGATTAAAAATGGTTGTACCAGTTGGTTCTAAATCACCACAAAAAGCAAGAGAATCTCTTGGAGAGATGATGGCATTATATAAAGAAGATGTTAGAATTGACCCAACGTCTGGAGAATTGAGTGTTGGTGGTCAACCAACAATGCAATATTATAAAAACTACTTATTTCCATCTAAAAATGGAGAACATGTAGATATCGAAACACTTCAAGGTTCTGGACCTGAAATTAGTGAAAGTTCATTAATTGAATACTTCAAAGATAAATTAAAAGAAGATTCTAAAATTCCATTATTACGTTTCGATAAACCTACAAATGGTGGTCAATTAACTGGAACAGCTGCATCTGGTGTAGATCGTGAAGAAATTAGATTCCACAAATTTATATCTAGACTTAGATCAGCATTTCAAGAAATACTTATTAAACCATTATGGGTACAAATGTGTCTAAAACATCCTCAATTAGAATCGGATGAAATGTTTAGATCTTCATTAGGTTTGTCATTCATACAAGATAATATATTTGAAGAAATACGTCGTCAAGAAATATTAACTAAACGAACCGAATTGATTAGTGCTTTACAACAAATACAAGAAGGAGATCAACCATATTTTAATACAAATTGGTTAGTTAGAACATACTTAAAATTAGATCCTACTGAAATCGAAAATAATAAAAAGGCAAAAGAAAAATTTGCAAAAGAACAGGCTGCTAAAGAAGCCGGTGAAGGTGGAGAAGAAGACGCAGGTGAAGGTGGCGGATTAGGATTCTAAAAACTTCTAAATAAAAAGATATATAAGTAAATAAAAAATAATTTTGTATTATGGATATTAAGTCTTTCGAAGGATTTTTAAATGAATATTATAATCCTGAAACTGGGAATGAAATTGTTCCTGGTAAATATGCACATTTAAATGCTCAATCAGAAAAAAAAGGTGTTGTTGTATATAAAGGTTCAAACTTAACTAAACCTGAAGATACATTTTCTTCAGCTACATTTCCCAAAGCAGCAGCAGAATGGCTTCATGATGGTGTAACTATGATTGCGATAACAGGGTTTGAACATTCATGGTTTAAAAAATATGATCCAATAAATAGAGCAAATATAAATCCAAAATATCAATCAGAGTTAAATGGTACTTGGGGAGATACTTCTTTACCACTTTTTACAGATGACCATCCTGATTATGAAGAAGTAAATTTCGATATTTATAAAGCTGAACCTAACACAATTGTAAATACAAGAGAAACTAAAAATGGAAAAGAAACACTATCTGGTGCTATCTTTTTAAGAGATAAAGATGGAAATGAATTTGCTATTCACTCACACATGTTAGATGATGTAATTAAAGGAGGCTCTATTGAAGATGATGTAATTCCTGGTTCAACTTATATGATTGATAAAATGAGAGGAACTATTGTTAATTACATTAAAATGCCAGGAGAAAAAGAAGGTGTAATTGTTGTTAAACTTCAAAATGCTGCAAGAGTTAGATATTCACTTGCTGAATTTAGAGCAGCAAAGTTCCATAAACTTGATGAATCTGAAGAATCAGAAGAAGGATTAGAAGAACTGACTGAAGCAAAAGCAACTGTTCCAAGAGATGTTAATAAAGGTATCACAAAAGATCTTGGAAAAAAAAGATAATTGAAGCTCAAAAATTAACAGAAGAATTAGAAAAAATTCAAAAAGAATTTGAAGAGAAAATTGAGCCAATAAGAAATACTTTAAATAAAAGCAATAAAGAAGTTATTGACTTAATGAGAGAAATTGATGCAACACAATTAGTTGTTAAAAAGGTACTTGTTAAACTTGAACAGAAAAAAAGAAAGGAGGTGTCTTCGTGTGGACTAAATTTACCGGAGCAGCGGAAGACTTTATTGAAACTGCAGATACATTAAAAACTGTAGTTGAAGCAGCATAAAAATAAAAATAAAAAAAAACTATAACAAAAATTAAGAATTTTTCAGATTATATGGATATGATTAATGAATCAATAGAATCAGATCCTAAAAAGTATACCATTGCAGTGGATATTGTTGCAGACATAAAAAATGGTAAATTAGTAACTGCCGATGGAGAAGGACCTGCTGGTTATATCGAAAATCTTATAGCAGGACTTGACTATGATATTCTTGAAGAAGTGGGTTCTGGTGGTGGTTGGCCACACGTAGAATTTACTGGAACTAAAGCAGAATTATTACCTTTATTAAAAGGATTGGCTGCAGATCCAGATGTTGATGTTGAAAAAGAACTTGATGCATGGGATGGTAGTCATAAAGGATTATTAGAAATAATTGGATAAATATGATCTGGGTGAATCTGCACAATATACAAAGCAGATTCACACATAAAATAAAAAAATATATGATGATTAAATCTTTTGAAGAATGGAATGAACTTAATGAAGCTGCAAAGTATCATTTTGATTTTGAACATACAACATATACTATACATCAATCAAAATCTGATCCATCTAAATTTGGAATTAAAAAAGATGGAAAATGGAGTATAACTGCTAGAGGTAGAATGTTCGATCCTAAGAAATATGACATGAAACCAAAAGAGTTTCTTGCATATATTCAAAGAGGTATTAAACATTTTAATATTATTGGAACAGTTGATCGTAAATCAGTATTTGAAAGTGAATGGAGACCATTGTTTAAGTATGAACTAAAACATAATACTACATTTAATAAGAAAAATATCATTCTAAAACTTCATTGTGGTAAACGTAATGCTTGGTATAATATACAAAAAGCAAAAGAAAAAGTCAATGAAAATGAACAAGACATTGAGTTTACTGATGATGAAAAAGTATATGAAACTGATTTCGGTATTGTTACGCAGATAAACGATCCTGGATTATACGACGAAACATATCAAGTGTGGTCTAAATGGGATGATGGCCAACTAGAATTTGAAGGTGGAACCGATGATTTAGAAGAAGCTAAAGAAATGGCCGATTCATTTACAAATGAAAGTGTAACATTGGAAGATACAGATACTTTATTTGAGTCCGATGGTCTATATGGATTTGAAGCATAAAAAGTTGGATACGTAAAATAAAACAAAATTAGTATGGAAAAAAGAATATCTACATACGACGAATTTGTTAATGAAATACTTTCAGCTATTCCAAACAAACAAACATCACAATCTGATGAAGAGATTCTTAGAGCGGCAATACTAGCAGAACTTGATGCTATTAATGTATATACACAAATGGCTGAAGTTGCAAAAAATCCTAAACTTAAAGAAACGCTTTTAGATATTGCTAGAGAAGAAAAAACTCACATTGGAGAATTTGAAGAATTATTGAAACAATTAGATCCTGAGTATGTTAAAGAATTAGATAACGGCAAGAAAGAAGTTGAAGCTGGCAAACATGAAAATCAGGAATAATTTACTCATCGCCAAAATGACGAAGGAGATAGCTTAGAGACAACACGTTCTCATCAATCGCATTGCTTAAAGTTGCGTACCCTACCTACGATGTAGGGTTTTTTATGTGAACTAATCTCACTGTGTCATATAAATTACATGGAAATTAATACAGAGCGAATGTTGGACCAGTATGTTCTAGAGACATATGGAGAAAATTTTAAATTTCGTCCACAACAAAAAGAAGTTATAATCGACATCATTAATTCATTTTATGATGCAGAGTGTGATTTATATTTATTAGATGCACCAACTGGTAGTGGTAAATCTATAATTGCTATGATAGTTGCAGGATTTTTATCACATCAAAAAATGGAAGGATATATTTTAGCATCTGACCTTGCACTTCAACAACAATATGAAAAAGATTTTTCTCGATATAAATTGGATTGGGGCTCTATAAAAGGAGTTGATAATTATTGGTGTGTAGCAAATAGTGAGCGATTTAGTTTAGGAGAATGTAGACTTAAAAATGTATCATATGAAAAGGCTGAGGATCTGGTATGTTTTCATGATTGTGGATATTTACAAAACAGAAGAAAGGCAATTCGTTCTTCCGTTTCATTATTGAATTATAGTTTTTGGTTAATACAACGAAATTATCTTGAACCAAAAATGATTGAATCAGGGAAAGCAATTCCATTTCAAAAAAGAGATTTTACAATATGTGATGAGGCACACAAAGTTGTAGATATTGTACAAAATCATTTTAGTCCACGTGTAGATGGTAAAGCTCTCGATAAATTAGACAATCTTAGAAAATGTATAAAGCGTTGTGGAATAAAAACTCCAACATCATCTTCTGTTAGAGTACGTACAGTAATCAATAATTTATTTAAGGAAGATGATCAGGAACGTTTATATGCCTTATTAAAAGAATTTGAAATTCAACTGTTAGAATTTGTTAGTTGCACTAAAGCAATAAAAGAATATGTATCAAAAGAATTTCCTGGAAGCATACCTGTTCCTGGAGATTGGAGATACGCATTAGGTCTTTCTGATTGGGTTAAAGATATGCATTGTAAATTTGAAGATTATAATCATATCATTTCTCAAACAAGTACAGAATACATAATTAAAAATCCTAATCAAGATCAAGTAATTTTTAATTGTTTAGATGAATCATATATGATGAATCGACATTTTCATGAACAATCAGGCTTTAAATTATTGATGACTGCTACAATGGGAGATGCAAAAACATTTTTAGATACTATTGCTGCTAAAAATGCAAAGTATTTTAGAATGGATAACACATTTGATTTTTCAAATTCTCCAATTTATTATTATCCTAAAAAACGGATGAGTGCATCCGAAAAAGAAAATACATTGCCGTGGGCAATAAAAGAGATTCAAGCCATTTTAGAGGACAATAGAGACGTTAGTGGTATCATCCATAGTGGTTCCTATGAAATCACACAAAGAATACATAATGCATTATCTAATGAAAATAAAAAGAGAGTTCTCATATATAAAGGAAGCGATGAAAAGAAAGAAACATTACAAACATTTGCAAGTTCTTCCAACAATATCATAATGGGTCCATCTTTACTTGAAGGTTTAGATTTAGCTCAAGATAAAAGTAGATTTCAAATATTTGTCAAGATTCCATTTCCTTCGCTTGGTGATAATTTTGTCAGTGCTAAGATGAATAGCAATCCTGTGTGGTATGATTGGAAAACTATCTCATTAATATTACAAGGTGTTGGTAGATCTGTTCGTTCTAGTGATGACTGGGCACTAACATATATACTTGATGGATGTTTAAGTGATTTGTTTAAACGATCAAGATCAAACTTTCCACCAGACTTTCAAAAACGAATAGTACTTAAAGATATATAAATATAATATTTTATAAAAAGTTAACTTATAAAAGAATTAAAGGAAGATGATAAGGACATCTAAACATAACATATCATTTGCAAATCAAAACAAAACTGATTTAATTGATACTTTATACAGATCTATTGCAAACATATGTCTTGATGCAGATTAAATGAACAACTTCCACAAAAATCGTTTTTGAGTAGTAAGGATCTTCCTACCGTTAATGACATTACACATTCACAATGGAAACAAATTGCTTATAAACAAGCTAATGAAAATGTTAAATCACTTATTAAGAAAATCAGAGACAAAACATTTAAAAAATATAAATACCTTTATGCAAAATGCATAAAAAATGAAGTTCATGAACACTTTACGTCAAAACGATTTAAGGAACTTAACATAAACTTCATTAAAAGAATACCTAAAATCAACATACAAAACATTTCTATTCCTATTGATGATCGCCTACTTGATACAGAAGCAAGGCAGTAAAAATTTTAAACAATCTTTAATAGAAAGAAATGATTTAATCAATTTTTATGTTAAAGAATTTGTAAAGACAGAACAACCTGATGTGGTAATGATAGAAGATTTAAAGAATGTAAAGCACAAGTCACCAGGTAAGATACACAAGAAGACAATGAACAAGATGCAACGTTGGTCATATGACAAGACGTTTGTGAAGTTGGGAGAACTTTCAGAAAACGAAGGTTTCGAGATACTGAAAGTTAACCCATCATACAAGTCAAACTTGTTCAAAGTGTGGCAATATTCATAAGGAAAGACGTAAAGGTGAACTTTATGAATGCATAAGTTGTGGTAATGTTATAGATGCAGACTTTAATGCTGCATTAAACATACTGTATAGAGGAGCATATGGTCCCTCTACCACAAAAACTTAATTTTTATAAAAATTAGTAATTATGATGAAATTTGATGAATTTATAAACGAAAAGAAAAATCATAAAGATTTACAATTCTGGATCGATATGGATGGTGTTCTTGCGGATTTTGACAGAAGAATACGAGAAGATTCTAAATTTGTAGAAGCAATTGAAGAATTAGCATCATATATGATTGATAAGTATGATATTAAAGTTGAAATTTTAGATGATGTTAGAGAATTTGCAAAAACTTCTAAAGATAAAAAATTCAAGAAACTTCACAATAAAGCTAAAGATGTTCTATATAGTATAGCATCTAAGCCTGGATTTTTTATGGAACTTCATGAAATGCCAGATGTTATACAATTATTTCATACTGCTAAAGAAATTTCAGGTAAACTTCCACACATTTTAACAGCTCCAATAAACGATAAACAATATTCAAAAGATGACAAACTTGAATGGATGAATACACATTTTGAAGGTTTGTTTGACAGGTTTGTAGCTGACTATGAAAAATTCAATTATGCAAAATCTAAAAAAGATGTATTAATTGATGATCGCCCTAAGAATGTAACACTATTTAGAAAAGCTGGAGGTACTGCAATATTACATACATCTGTTGAAGATACGATACAAAAAATGAAGAACCTGTGATGAAATATACAATGAAGAATAGAAAACCGGCGCCTTCATTGCATATCATTACTCGATGTACTAGACCTGAATATCTTTTAAAAGTTAAAGAAAGCGTTTTTAAAACATCTAAATGGAATGAACAGGTTTATTGGACTATAATATTTGATACTCGAATACTAAACAATCTGAATACTAATTTATTAAAAGAATTATTATCAGATCGTCGTATTAGAACAATATATAGAGAGTCTATTGAAGGTGATATGGGTCATCAACTTATAAATGAAGTAATTGATGAAAAATTTGAACACTGGAATATTACTCCAATTGATTGGATGAATGAATGGATTTATATTCTAGATGATGATAATAAATTACATGAAGACTTTTTAGATAGTACATTCGAATTAATACATGCAAACCCTGAATGTGCATGTTTAATTTTTTCTCAATTTGTAGGCGGACAAGATTTTAGTGGAGTAGATATTCGTGTAGCCGATCCTTCTAATGTGAAAGTTGGAAAAATAGATATGGCTCAGTTTTTAGTAAAAAGTGATATTTTAAATGAAATTAGATTTGTTTCAAATCGTTATGAAGCAGATGGAATATTTATAGTCGAACTGTATAATAAATATAAAGATCGTTTTATATTTGATAAAACAGTTTTATCATATTATAATCACTTTCGAAAAAAAACTTTGCCTTACTCGTTGCCACGCATATTTGTAAGTGGACAAAACGTTGGACAAATAAAATCAAATAAGCATAGTAATGCCGAAGCTGATGATTTGTATGTTATCAATACACATGACAAAAGCCTATTACATGACATCTATGAACATGATCCAGATTGTTACATAACAATTGGTAAGAATTTTTCTGAATTTCCATTATTGAGCAGTTTACCTTTCGACTTTAGAGGAAGATGGATTCATTTAGAAAACTCGAATAATGTTGGTGAAATAGCATACAATTGTTCTATGCAATCAATTTTAAATCACGATACATCGACATTAATAAGTGTATTTACTCCAGTTCATAATATAGGAAATAAAATATACAGAACATATGAATCATTAAATAAACAATCATATCCAAATTGGGAATGGTCAATTGTTGATGATTCTACTGATGGGATAACAAGCAAATTGTTAAAACACCTTGCAGAACATGATCCTCGTATAAAAATACATTCATTCGAGAATAAAACAAAAGGAATTATTGGAGAAGCTAAATATAGAGCTTGTGTTTTATCAAGAGGTGCATACTTGTTAGAGCTTGATCATGATGATTATTTGTTACCAGATGCATTGGAATTAATGTTAAAAGCATTTGAATCTAATGAAAATGCTGGATTTGTATATTCTGACTGTGCTGAAATTGATGAGAATTTTAATACACTAAAATATGGAGAAGGTTTTGCGTTAGGATACGGCAAATATAGAACCGAAACACATCTAGGCAAAACATTTGAAGTTGCAATTGCACCAAATATTAATCCATTGACTATTAGGCATATTGTAGGAGTTCCTAATCATTTCAGAGCATGGAAACGTGATACATACTTCACACTGAATGGACATAATAGAAGATTGAGTATTGCAGATGATTATGAATTAATTGTGAGAACTTTTTTGGAAACTCACATAGTAAAAATTCAACGATGTTGTTATTTACAATTCTTTCACTCTAATAATTCACAAGATTCTACTAGAGCTGATATACAAAGAAGAGTTAGATCAATATCTCTAAATTATTCAAATCAAATACGAAATAGATTCGAAGAGCTTGGAAAAACTGATTGGGCTTATGAAAATAGTATTGCTACAAAGCCACGATATGGAGAAGAAGAATGTTATGTTAATTCAATAATAGAAGTATGGAGTATATTGGAATAGATAAATCTAAATTAACTTATATAGGCAGTGAACGTTATATCATACGACGTGTAATGAAAGAAGAAAATCTTCATGATGTTAATAAATGGAAACAATATTTAGGTGTAGAAAAAGCATTTAGAAAAGATGATTTGATTTATTTTTGTGATCTCATTCCTGATGCAATAATTGTGACTGATGATGACGTGGAAAAACCTATTCTTGATAAATAAATAAATGTTATTTTAATATGAGTGAATTATGTACTAAATGTGCTGATAAATATAATCAGCCTATTGGAATTGATGTAGAAAAAATATTTGAAAATCTACAAGAAGGAGAAACTGAATCTGGATTTTATTGTGAAAGTTGTGGTTTGATTGCAATTACACGAAATGATAACAACTTACAAGTAATGAGATCGAAAGATGATAAATTAGTTAACTGGGAAAACTACTAATATGGGAACAATTATAATGATAATAACGGCATTATGTTTTGTGATTTTAATAGGAAGTATATACATTTTCTATATCAAATCACTACGCAGTACTGATATTAATAGCAATGACAATCAAGATCATTTATTTAATTTTGAAATAAGTGGTGAAACATTCAAAACAAATGGTTTTTTTGTAACAATTGGAGACACTTTTTATATTAATGAGTATGAACTTACATATATAGGAACGTCAAAAGTTGATAATTCAGTAGCATTTCTTTCTACAGAATCATTAGAAACTTTCAGAATGGCCATAAAAAATGGTGCACAATTATATGATGCAACAAGATATGAATTGAATGATACGATTCTGAGAGTAGAAGAATCTGTTGATTTAAGAGAAGTTGCAAAGAAATATCTTCTACAATATTCTGGTCTTAATGAAGAAGAAGCAAATCCTAATAATTTGTCTCAAATAAAAAATGTAGATGAAGATAAACCATTTGCTAAATTAACAACTCTTTCTAATGTAGAACAGAAAGATGCTGAACCAAAGAAAAAACTAAAAGATTTAAAAAAAGAAGGAAACCGAATTAAAAACACTCCAAAACCTAAAGACATATGAATAATATAACTAAACCAAAAGCCCCTCTGATGAGTGATTTACCATGGGTAGAATGTGAATGTGGAAATAACACATTTGATTCTAAAATGATGTTTAAAAAATGTTCTGCTATTTTAAGCCCATCAGGTAAAGAAGAACATGTTCCAGTTGAAATTGTAGTTTGCACAAAATGTGGAAAAATTCCAGAGTTTGTTGCTAAAAATTTAGGCATTGAAACTGTATAATCAAAATCTAGGAACATTTCCAAATCTTTCCGATAAAGTTTTTAAACAAATAAAACATCGTTGTGACAATGGTACATCATGGGGAACACTAGATAATGATGGAAGTTTAGATGTAGAATTAAACCATGTATGTTGTACTGTTACTGATTTAGAACGATATGGAGATACATTATATGGAACATTAAACATATTGGATACTGATAACGGTAAGCTTGTTAAGGCTTTAATAAATGCTGATGTTTCTATTGGAATTTGTGCCAGAGCATTGAGAGACAAAAATATTAAACGTAGAGATATTATCACTAGAATATTTGGATGGGATTTATTCAGTAAACAGTGTAATTGTAGTGTAATAATTGACACAAATCATTTAGATATAATAATATGAATAATACATTTGGTCCAAGAATAAGTATTTCTTCACGTTATAGTTATAGAGGTCACGTTGATGCTAAAACGGGAGATGTGTTTATTGATGAAGATACACAAGAACTATCGTTTTTACCAATGATGGCTGATCCAATTAACATTGACGATTTTAATCCAGAAATTGATATAATAATATGAAAAAAATTGCTGTAATTACTGGAGCGGGAGTATCTCGCGAAAGTGGAATAGAAACATTCCGTGATAAAGGAGGATTATGGGAACAATACGATCCTGCAATATATGCTTCTGCTAGAGGATGGAATATAAATCGCGATAATATGAACGAGTTTTATAATCTACGTCGTGCAGAACTTGAAAAAACACAACCAAACTCGGCTCATTTTGATTTAGCAGATCTTGAAAAAAATTATGATGTTACTATCATAACACAAAATATAGATAACTTACATGAAAGAGCTGGTAGCTCTAATATTATTCATCTTCATGGTGAACTTACCAAATTAAGAAATGATCAGGACCCTGTATATGAATTGACTGGAGATTCTAGTCATTGGATTGATATTAAATATGGAGCTCTTGATTTAGAAAAAAATCCAGATCTTAGACCTGCAGTTGTATTTTTTGGTGAAGGTGTACCAATGATTAATAAAGCTGGATCAATTGTTGAAGAAGCAGATATTGTTGTAGTTATAGGAACTTCATTACAAGTTTATCCCGCTGCTGGACTATTAGACAGAGTGTATGACAAACCAATTTATGTGATAGATCCTGAGAGGCCGTCTAAGGACATCATGTTCGATAAGTATATAACTCATATAAAAAATACTGCGACTGCCGGTATGAAGGAATTATTAACTATTCTAAATAAATAAATATGTTATCAGAACAAGAATTATATCATTTAGGGTTTGAACGAAATGATGTGTCTGCAGAAGAATCTGGAGACAAACCTTATTACTATTTCACATTACCTCTGATAGATAATGAATGTTTAATTTCATGTGAAAATAATGATACTAAAGAATATGATGTAGAATTATTTAACACACACGGGTTGGGTAAATGTTATACTCCAGAAGAAGTTAAAATTTTATATAAAGCATTGATGAAAAAAAATCTCATCGAAATATAAAAAAAACAATGAACTATTACTCGCGTTATCTATAAAATTCATGAATAATTACTTTGACAAAATATATCTTTTGAATTTACACAAAAGGCCTGAGAGATTAAAGATGTCTAAAAAACGTCTTGATTTTTTAGATGTTGAAGTAGATGTATTCAACGGTACAGATGGAAGTGTATTAAAACCTATTTGGGAAGCTTTCTATAAAACAAATGAATATTTTAAAAACCCATCGTATCTCGGATGTGCAATATCACATCTATCAATTTATAGAGATGCTCTAGATAATGGACATGAGAAAATTTTAATTATTGAAGATGACTGTCGAATAAATCGAAATTTAGATTCAATTTTTAAAATTTTTTCTACCTCCAACATTGAGTGGAATGAACTTTTATATTTAGGTTATATTCCTCTTTCCGATGATTGTACAATGTGGAATTATTCTCTAGTTAACAATTACATATCACAAAATATTTTTATAGCAAAAAATTTATGGGGACTGTATGCATATGGTATTCATGCTAATTTAATGTCTGAAATATTGGATGAGTATAACAATTTCTTTCCTATGGAATTAGACAGATATTTTGTGACAAAAATTCAACCTCGTAATAAATCTTTTGGAATTTCTCCACAAATTTTTTGTGCAGAAGATGGTCTCTCAGATAATTCAGGGGTATACGAAACATCAATGATGGACAGATCAATTGATGCAAGATTTGCAAAACAAACAGATTATATTTGATATATACAATGGAAATTAAAACAAATAAGCCTCGCCGATTTATATTAGTTGGTGCAGCAGCAAGTGGTAAAGATTATATGCGCAAACGATTTCAAGACATGAACTTCACATATGCTATTTCGTTTACTACACGACCTCCAAGAGATGGGGAACAAAATGGTGTCGATTACTTCTTTTTAACCGAAACCGAATTCCAAAAAATGATAGATGATGATGAATTTTATGAACATGTTTCATTCAACGGATGGCATTATGGCACATCAAAGAAACAATTTGAATCAAATGATGTTTTTATCATGACACCATACGGCATCTCTAAATTAAAACCTGAAGATAGAGCAGAATCTTTTATCATGTATTTTGATATTCCGTTAGAAGTTCGAAAGGATAGATTATCTAAACGAAGTGATGCAGATAGCGTAGACCGCCGCATTCTGGCAGACGAAAAAGATTTCAAAGATTTTGTCGACTATGACATAAAGATAACTAATTATAAGTTTGATGATGTATATTTAGATAAATTATTATTATATACACATGGAAATTTACAAAATAACCAATATATTGAATGGTAAAATTTATATTGGCAAAGATTTCCCAAAAAGTAGTTCAAAAACGTCCAAACGCTATCGGATATATTTGGAAGAAACATTAAAAAAAATAATTTTAACATATGAGTTTAACAGAGTTTAATGATGACTTCAGTAAAGAAGTTTACGAACAAACCTACCGCTTCGGAGATGAAGACATCGATGGAACACATTACAGAGTTGCAGCAGAATTAGCAAAAGCTGAAAAAGATCCAAAACATTGGACTGAAAAATTTGCTTATGCTTTGAGAAACTTTTCATTTGTACCTGGAGGTAGAATAACATCTAATGCAGGTACTGGTTTAAAAGGAACAACTTACATCAATTGTTTTGTTGATGGATTTGTTGGTCAAGATCAAGATTCAATGGATAGTATAATGACTGCATTGAGACGCCAAGCTATGATATTGAAATCAGAAGGAGGATATGGATTTTGTGCAGATGTTTTACGTCCTCGCGGTGGATTTATAAATGGTATTGGAAATGAATCTCCTGGTTCAATTAAAATGCTAGATATGTGGGACACACAATCAGAAGTTATTACCGCAGGTAGTGGAAAAAAATCTACTCACAAACAAGCTAAACAAAAAATTCGTAAGGGTGCTCAAATGGTTACTATGTCATGTTGGCATCCAGATGTTGAAGAATTTATTACTGCTAAACAAACACCAGGAAGACTTACTAAATTTAATATGTCAGTATTGATTACTGATGATTTCATGAAAGCAGTTGAAAATGATTCTGATTGGGATTTAATATTTCCAGATTATGATGCTGCTAAAGAAGAATATGTTACTGTATGGGATAATGGTAATATTAATGAATGGGTTAATAAAGGTTTGCCAGTAAAAGTGTATAAGACAATAAAAGCTAAGGCTTTGTGGGATCTTATCATGAATTCTACATACACTAGAAATGAGCCTGGAGTTTTATTTATTGATACTATCAATAAATTAAACAATTTGAAATATTGTGAAAACATAAACAGCACAAATCCATGTGTTATTGGAAGTACAATAGTTGCAGTTGCAGATGGCAGAAATGGTGTGGATATTAAAACCTTAGCTGAAGAAGGTAAAGATGTGCCAGTATATGCGAAAGATGAAAATGGTATGACTGTTATCAAAATGATGAGAAATCCAAGAATAACAGGATATGAACAGGATGTGTATGAGGTATTATTAGATGATGGCACAAAACTTCCACGATGCACAGGAAATCACAAATGGAAAATGAAAGATGGTTCATATAAACAAACTATAGACCTAAATAAAGGTGATAGTATTAATATCACATCTAAATGGGGTTCTACGTGGTCAGAAATTATGGGTGAAAAAAGTAATTCAAAATCACAACAATATTGGATGACTAATAACGGTAAATCTAATATATTTGAACATAAACTTATATATGAACAATTAACTGGTACTAAAATACCAAGTGGTTATGTCATCCATCATAAAGATTTTAATGGGTCTAATAATTCTATAGATAATCTTCAATTGATGTCAAAACAAGAACATGATGCATTACACGATATATCAGGAGATAATAATCCAGTGAGAAGGTTTCCAGAATGTAATTGGATGAATAATCCAGAAATACAAAAAAGAGTACGTGATCAACACAGAGTTGGTAAACCATTATCTGATATTACTAAGCGTAGAATAAGTAAAAAAATTAATGATTTACATAAAGATGAAAAATTTATAAAAAAAATGATTGATGGCATACATTCTGCTAGAATAGAAAAAGGCACAGAATGGAATAAAAAAATGATAGATACCAGACTAAAAAATAGGGAAATAAAATTAAAAAATCTGGTTGACGAGTTCCAATTATTAACAGATTTAGAATGTTTTTATGATGGTCACGATATACGTGTTCATAAATCATGTGAAGAATGTGGTGCTGAATTTACTCCACTCTTTAATAGGAGAGAGCAGGCATATTGTTCACATGCATGCAGTATTAAAAATACTACAAGAAAAGCTGCGATTTCTAATAATAAAAGAGCTATTGAAAAAAAGTCTATTCTAATAGAGATTGGATATGATATATTTTGTAAATATACTGTAGAAAATAAACAAATTCCACCTAGGCGTTCTTTTGAAATGTTATTGAATGAGCATGAAATCAATGATATACGAACACTTGGATTCTTTTCTTATAATGATATGGTTAAATATTATTGTGATAGATATAATGTAAAGTTTGAATCACCTAAAAAATGGTCAAATAAACATCATAAAAGTATCGCAGAAGATCTTATTGAAAATGGAATGTTATGGAATCATAAGATAGTTTCAGTAAATTTAGTAGGTAAAGAAACAGTATATAATGGCACTGTTGATGATGTTCATAACTTCGATATAATTTTTTCAGAAGAAAAGACTGCATCAGGAAGACCTAAATTTATGATGGCTAATAATTTGCAATGTGGAGAACAAATACTTCCAGTTGGTGGAGTTTGTTTATTAGGTTCATTAAATCTTACACAATTTGTGAAAGAGGATTTATCAGGATGGGATTATGATAGATTAGCTGAAATTATTCCAATTGCCGTTCGTATGATGGATAACGTAAATGATATAACATATGTTCCGTTACAAGAACAACATGATTCATTAATAAATAAACGAAGAATTGGACTTGGAGTTTTAGGTTATGCTTCTGCATTAATGATGATGAAAGTAAGATATGGTTCAAAACAGGCTATCAAACTTACTGATGATTTAATGAGTTTTATTTCTAATACTGCATATTCTACATCATCTGATTTGGCTGCAGAAAAAGGTTCATTCTTAAAATTTGATAAAGACGAGTATTTAAAAAGCGAATTTATTAAAGTATTAAAACCTGAGACAATAGAAAAAATCAAAAAACAGGGTCTTCGCAACTCTCATTTGTTATCTATACAACCAACAGGTAATTCATCAGTATTTGCAAATAACGTATCTGGAGGTCTAGAACCATTATTTATGACAGAATATGTTAGAACTGCAATATTTCCATATCCACCTGAAGGGTTAGTATTACCAAAATCAATTGACTTTGGAAATAAAACATTTGTGAATGAAGGTACACAAGATTGGATGTGGGTTAAAGAAGGCGATGAAAACTTGTTAGTAACATCATTTGGAGATTATGTTTGGAAGGTAGATAAAAGTAGAGGTTTACTTAGAGAAACTGTTGTTAAAGATTATGCAGTAAAAGTTCTTGAACAAACTGGAGAATGGGACCCTGATGCTGATTGGGCTGCAACATCTATGGAAATTTCTATTGAAGATCACGTCAATACAATGAAATCATTTTCAGTATTTATTGATAGCGCAATGTCTAAAACGGTAAATCTACCAGAAGATTACAAATATGAAGATTTTAAAAATCTTTATAAAGAAGTGTATGAAACTGGTACAATAAAAGGTGTAACAACATATAGAGCTGGAACAATGACTTCAGTACTTGCATCTAAAGATGCAAACATGAATAAAGATGTTGATTTAATACCTAAAACAAAAGCTCCAAAACGACCAAAAGAATTACGTTGTGATATTCACAACGTAATGGTCGAAGGAAAATATTGGATCGTAATTATCGGTTTAATTGGAAATGATCCATATGAAGTATTTGCATTTCCTCGTACAGGTGTTCAAATACACAACAAATTCAAATCAGGTAAACTGATAAAAGTTAAAAGTGGAGTATACAATTTAGTGATAGGAGATGATGAAATTATTTTGGAAAATGTAGCATCATTGTTTGGAACAAATGAACAAGAAGCGCTTTCAAGAATGGTTTCAACGGCTCTTAGACATGGTGCTGACATCGGTTTTATTGTTGAACAATTACAAAAATCACAGGGAACTATTGTTCAATTTGCAAAATGTCTTGGACGAACACTAAATAAATATATCTCCGCAAACTCAGCAGTAGGTAAAAGAACACTTGATTGTGATGTTTGTGGTGGAAAACAAACACTTGTGATGAGAGAAGGTTGTTTCGTATGTAAAAATTGTGGAAATAGCAAGTGTGGTTAAAATCCACACAATTGCTTTTTTCTCATAGATATATAAGAAAAACCTAAAATAATAAAAATTTCATATGGAACAACGTAAAATAATGTCATATGCCGACTTTAAAAATGCTATCAATGAATCGAAGATAGATGAAGGTAAAGTTGGTGAGACAATTAAAAAAGCTTTAAAAAAGATTAAAGAATTTTTTATTGGTACAGGATCTCAATTTTTAAATTGTTTATTGCTGCAAGATAAAAATGATTTACCATCTGGAATAACATATATTCCATCAGCTTCAGATATTGAAGCATTGGCTGAACATGGCGATAAAATTGACACAGCTATTACATTAAAAGAAGGATTTGTATCAAAGTATAAAAATGGTATTTTAGAGTCGGAAAATGAAGAAGATCTTTTGACACGTAACTTTGAAAACATGTTTATGGCAACTTTTGAAGATGAGAAACTTGAATTAGATTACACTAATCAAGCTATTGACAAACAAGGTATAGGTACAGTTCCAAATGTTAGTGGAAAAATTTTACAAGCAAAAATAAACTTGTACATTAACGCAATTCAAAAAGGAAACACAAAAATCGCTCCTATTCATATTTGGGGGGCTCCTGGTATTGGTAAAACAGAAATTGTTACTTCTATTGCAGCACACAAATGGAAATTCTTTGAAGAAGATGACAGAATGATCGTAATTGATTTACGTTCTAAAAACGCTGAAGATTTCTTCTTACCATATATTAAAGAAGAAAAAGGAACTAAAGGAGAGTATAAATCAAGTTCATCTGCAAAAACTGATTTACTTCCATTATATCATGCTCATGAAGGTGAAGCTGGTAATGATAGAGTAAATGGTGAAGATGGACGCGGTGGTATTTTATTCTTCGATGAAATGGCCAGAGCGGATGAAACTGTTAAGAATGCTATCATGACATTATTTGATAACACTCGTTCAGTAGGTAACTGGAAACTTGGATCTAAATGGTCACTTTTAGCTTGTTCTAATAGACAAGACGATGAAGATGGTAATACATTCAACTGGAACACTGCAATCTCTGCACGTTTCCAACATTATAACTATTCACCTAAATTTGCCGATTGGGAAAAATGGGCACTGACTGCGAAACATAAAGTTAAAAACGCAGAAGGTGAAGAAGTAGAATCATTAATCGTACACCCACACATTTTACAATTCGTTAAATATTGGGGAGCAGATGCTGCTACATTCAAACATGGAGGTGGTAAATATTTCTTCGCAGGTTATAAAGGACAAGCAACAAGTGCAAACCCAAGAAACTGGGCTAGAGCATCTCAGAACTATATCGAACAAATGGAAGAAATTCAAAAATTCGGTAAAGGTAAAGGAGAGTATACTAAAGAAGAATATAATGATTTAATTGAAACTTCAGTTTCATCACTTGTAGGTGAAGAAGCAGCAAGAGAATTTGTTAATTTCGTTAACATGGTTGAAATGATTCCTCTTGAAGAAGTTGATTTAGTTTATACTAATCCAGCAAAAGCTCCATCACTTACTGATTTAGAAGGAAAACTTGCAGGAAAAAGTTCAGAAGTTGCATTACGTAAAGTAGCATTCATGATGTTGGTATCTGCACATAAAGCAGGAAACGTTTTAACTGAAGATGAATGTACTAATGTAATTGACTGGTTGGTTGCTCAAAAAGATAATCAACAAGTAATGCCATTCTGGACTAACTTTAGTGAAAATGTTCACCCTTATTTAGATGAAGATTATCAAGTAGAACTTGGTACTTCAGAAGAAGTTAAAAAGGTTGAAGCAAAAGATCCACATGTACGTGAAAAAATAAAAATGAATGATTATTTCTGGGCTAACACACCAAAATCACCAGGTAATAAATTAGCTGATGGATACCCAGATATTTTTCAATAAAATTATCTAAAAAAATAATTGATAAATATGTTTAATTTTGAAGATTTTCATTATCATAAAAAAATAGTAGATAAAATATATGAAAATGCTGCAGCAACAGGAGATCAAACTAGTGATTCTCCTGAAGTTGCTGCTATTAAAAAAGAAGCTAAAAAAACTATTGACCGTGTAATTGCGAGAATGGTATTAGCAGGCAGTCTTAAATTTTTCACCACTTGGATCTACAACGCAAGAATTTTATTTGACCCACCAGCATATTTTGGAATAAATACAATGGCAACCGATGGAACAGATATTTATATTTCATCATTTTTTGTTGCCAATCTTATTAAAGAATTCGGAGAAGAAGTTGACGTTATCTTAAAATTTATTTTATGTCATGAAGTTTTACACATGGCACTTATGCATGGACAACGTTTACGTGGAAGAAATCATGATCAATGGAATGTAGCTGGAGATTATGAAATTAATGATATTTTAATGTCAGATGGTTTTATAACAAAAGAACAAATAGAAAGAGCAAAAGGTCTTATAAATGATAAGTATCATGCAAAGTCAGCAGAAGAAATTTATAATGATGTTGATGCTAATGGAATGCCAGATCCTCCAGGTGGAGGAGAACAACAACCTGTTGAAGTTGAAGTTGGTTCATATATTAAGATTAAAAAGTCTGGAAAATTTGGAAGAATTACAAAAATAAATTCCAATGGGACATATGAATATGATCCAGTAACTGAACAAGAAGCTACACAAGCACTTTCATAAAAAAAATTAATTAACAATGATAGGAAGAAATGATTTCGATTTATTAGTACCCGGAAAAGGACAAAAAGGTCAGAGTCAAGGTCAAGGTGGAGGTAGTTTACCGAAAAATGTACTTCCATGGCCACCACAAAGCCAAGATGATGAAAGTGGAGGCGGTGAAGGCGGTGAAGGTGAAGGTGAAGAAAAAGAAGGTGGAAAATCGCAAGGAAGTGGTGCTAGTGGAAAACAACAAAAACCTCAAAAAGGTGAAGGAAACTATTCAGCAGGTAAAGCTGAAGATGTTAAACAAGGAGAAAATTCTGCAGGAGCGTTGGGTGTTGCTGGAGCAATTACACCTGAACTTGGACGTAAAATACAAGAAGCACTTGGAGTTTCTCCAAATAAATTAAGTAGAGATGCAGTAGAAAAAATTGCTCAACAAGCAGCTGCTCAATTACCGGAAGGTAAGAAAGGACAACATGGCTCTGAAGCTGGTTTATTAAAACGTAGAATTGCAGAATTATATGCACCACAAGTGGATTGGAAACAAGCAATGAAAACATTTGTTGGTAGAGCATTAAGCCCTGATAAAGTAGTACGTTTAAGAGATAGACGTCATCCTGGTTTATTTACATCACAAGGTCAGAAAAAACATGATGCACTAGAAAAAGTAGTGTGTGCAGTTGATACCTCTGGTAGTATGGGAGATAGTGAATTAGCAATAATTTTGACTGAAATTAAAGCTATTGTAGAACAAAAGAACGTTAAAGAAATTGATATAATTTATTTTGATACTAAAATAGCTCCTTTAATTAGATTAAAAGGTAAAGGTGCCGTTAAAAAATATGATGGCAAAGGAGCAATTGGAGGCGGTGGAACTGAATTTAAACCTCCATTAGAAGAAATGAATAGATTATACAAAACAGAAAGTTTTGGAGCTGCTGTATTTTTAACAGATGGAGATGCAGATTTAGATTTACCAAAACCTCAATATGCAGATAAATTTATATGGGTTATTATTGACAACCCTACATTCAAAGCTCCTTGGGGATTAAAAGTAATTCACATCACTAAACAACATTTAAAAGATATTTCAGATAGTATTTAACAAACATAAATGATATAATTATGACAAACATTGAAAAAGTAGCAGTAGATTCAGTATTAAGTTTATTTATTGCTAACAACAAAGAAAAACTAGAAAGTTTAGAAGTAGTAAAAGAAAATTTTAAATTTGCTAAATCTGCATTAGGAAATGCAATAGGAGAATTAACCGATAATTTAAAATCAGATTTATCTGACATTATTGATGAACTTTCTCCAGAAGCAATCGAACATATAGAAACAACTCTAAGCAAATCGCTAGGTGTTCCTACAAAAATAAAATAAAATGAAAAATGGATATTAAAAAATTTAATGAATTTGATGATGAACTGAGCGAAATGGCCAAAGTATATCCTTCTGGTTCATTTGTTAAAGTTGTTGGAGATATAGACGGTATAACAAGTACAGGTAGACTTAATGTTGGTTGTGGTACAAATTTTGCAAAATTTGTATCTATATTTCCATCTCAAGGAACAGATGAAGAAGATGGATATTTTTACATGGAAATTATTGGATCTGCAAGAGCATTCTTAGAAGGTAAAGTTTTAGTATGGAATAATAACATGTCTAAAAATCCATTATCTGCTGGTGGAGGTAGAACTACTAGAGATTCGGAAATTAGAATATCTATTGGTTTAGCTTCTCAACCAGGTATTGAATGGAAATATATTCAACCAAATCTTAAAGAAATTCAAGATATGCGTGGAAAATCATTTTTCTTTTCTGGTAATGAAACATCTTTAATGGATACTGTAGGAAAACAAAAATCAGTAGACAGAGGAACATATTATTTTTCTGGAAACGTTATAAATTTCCAGTTAACTAAAGTTCATAAAGAACCTGTATTAATGTTACAACATAAAGATATTAGCAAAGAAATTGTTTTTGTTAAATTATCTGATGTCTCATCATTAAAGGGAGAACTTGATGAGAAACAATATGAACATATTGCAACATGGTTTTCTAAACAATTAAATATTAAGTTTACATGGGATAATGACAGGAAAAAATTCAACGTTAAAACTGTGTGGTTAAAATCAAATAATGAAAGTTTTGCAGATGGAACTAGCTCTTCTAAATTTGGTCCATTTTTCACAGAAAAACAAGCTCAAGAAGTATTAGATTTCATAGAAGAACAAGATCAGATTAATTTATTCAAAAGTTTATCTGTTGATGTAGAAGAATCAAACTGGGGTATTACAAGAATGACTTTTGATCAACTTATTAAATTTGCAAAAGCAAATGGAGTTGAATTTGATGCAGATACAGTATTATCAGGTGGCGAAACTCGTGTCAAAATGGGTAGATTGAAAAAAGGGTTTTAAATTTTTAAATTAAGTATAAATTGAAAGGAGATCGAAAGGTCTCCTTTTTTATTTCCAATTTCCATGTGTTATATTCCTACCATGGAAATAAAAAAAATCTAAATCTTTCGACAATGGTAGTGTATATTGCCTTATATTAGATGATGGCAAATTAATTGAGACTACTGATACATATTTACCCTTTTATACAAAAGATGCAATAGGTAGAAAACAAAACACATTAACTACATATGAAACTGGCGATCGTTCTGAGAGATGGATGATTGGAGTATCTGTCATGTCAGGATGTCCTGTTCGATGCAAATTTTGTGCAACTGGACAAATGAAACGCTGGAGAAATTTAACCGCGAAAGAAATTGTCGATCAAGTTTTATTCATTTTGGATAAAAACCCAGTGTATGATCCGAAAAATTCAAAAGAGTTTAAAATTAACTACACCAGAATGGGTGAACCATTTCTTAATATAGATGCAGTAAAAGAAGCTATTTATATTATTGATGGTTTAATTCCAAATGCTCACCATTACATATCCACAGTTGGTTTAAAAAACAGCGATTTCTCGTGGATCAAAAAAAATGTTACCTTACAATTGTCACTACATAGTCTCGACGAAGAACACCGTGATTGGCTTATTCCTATGGGAGGGAAAATGTCAATTGAAGAACTTGGTCAAGTAAGAACTGAAAGTGATTTAAAAACAACAATTAATTTAACATTAGTTGATGAATCTGATTTTGATTGTAACAAAATCGTCAAATATTTTAATACTGAACGTTTCTTTATCAAACTTAGCCCGATTAATATAAATGAAAATTCAGACAATAACAATTTAGGCAAAGGAGTAATCAAAGGAGTAAATTTAGTATAAATGGAACAAATTAATACATTAGATGAAGCTGTAAAATATCTCATTCCAAACTTTAAAGGAATGGAGAAATATTTCGATGAAAAAACAGAAGATGAATTTGCTTCATTTTGTCATTCACAATTGAGCGGGGAATTGGGATGAGAATTCGTAATGAACTGAATTTATGGGACGACAATAAACTAAACAAACATTTTAAAGTCGTTCATAATTGCAATCATCCAGATGACATGTCTGATTTAATAATTAGACAAATTTATAAAGTACAAATAAATGAAATAATTATATAAAATGAAAGAATTTTTAGAAATTGAATTTTTTTCTAACACAATAGAAACATGGCTAATTGTGTTATCCATAATTTTTGGAACACTGACGTTTGGAAAATTATTAGCAAAACTTGTGAAAAATATATTTGCTAAACGTGCAGAAAAAACAAAAATAAAATTGGATGACATTCTCGTTAAAAATTTGAAAGATCCTATTATTTTGTTACTCATGATGATTGGTAACTGGATAGCAGCAGATGTATTAACTATGTCTGATGATATTACACATATGATTAACAATTCTTTAAAGTTTGCAATCATATTAAATATCATATGGTTAATTACGAGAGTATGTAATTCTTTAATAGAAGAATATATAATACCACTAACACATAAAACTGAAAGCGATTTAGATGATCATCTCATACCTATTGTCAAAAAGACTATTAATTCTATATTATGGATTATAGGCTTCATTATGGCATTGGACACGATTGGATATGATGCTGGAGCACTTATTGCTGGGCTTGGAATTGGAGGTATTGCATTAGCAATGGCTGCTAAAGATTCTATTTCAAATATTTTTGGTGGATTTACAATATTTACAGATAAACCATTTAAAATGGGTGATAGGATTAGAGTGGGTGGATATGACGGAACCATTGTTGAAATAGGTCTTAGAAGTTCACGATTAAAAACACTTGATGGAACATTGGTAACTATTCCTAATTCAAAGATGACAGACTCCATGGTAGAGAATGTTACTAGAGAACCTGCACGTAAAATTGTAGTTAACTTAGGATTAACTTATAATACATCTCCAAAGCAATACGAGTTGGAATGAAATTGTTAGAAGATATTGCAAAAGGTAATGATAGTATAAACGATGATTTTGCAATTGGTGTCAATGAGTTTAAAGATTCGTCGATCAATCTTTTATTTGTATATTTTATTAAAACAGGAGAAGATATTCTTAAAACATTAACTGACACAAATTTAGCAATATTAGAAAAATTTAATATGGCTGAAATTGAATTTGCATACCCAACTATAACTGTAGAACAAAAATAAAAATTATGTTTTATACACCAGAACAAAAAGGATTGTCACAATCAGAAATAGATGAAATTAATGAACGTCTATGGAAAGAAGCCAAAGAAACTGCAGACAGGCATTGTCCAGATTGTGGTGTTGCTCCCGGTGAAAATCATTTAGAAAATTGTGATGTAGCGAGATGTCAACATTGTGGAGGTCAACGATTTTCATGTGATTCAGTTGATACATGGGATGGTCTTTGGCCGGGAGTAAAAGAATGTTACGAGAAAAATTAATATGTTTTGATGATTGTCCAGGATTTCATGTTGGATGGTGTTCGGATGTACCATTAAGAGAAATTCTAGAGGACATCAAACCAGTATACCAAATAAAAGATGTAAAAATCGATAAATAGTCATACATAATTCAGAAAGGGAAGCTGAAGTTTCCCTTTCTTATG
>Ga0172382_10000587_pt1 | contig 68560 bp, 71 predicted proteins | sample Leawel138RmetaG_FD_122245 | JGI IMG/M metagenome (GOLD analysis project Ga0172382, IMG submission 122245) | Leachate microbial communities from a municipal landfill in Southern Ontario, Canada - Leachate well 138R metaG | ecosystem: Engineered > Solid waste > Landfill > Unclassified | place...
CTTATGCACGGCGGCATAAGATCGAAAAATAAGGGATATTCAGTTTTTTTCTGTTCAGACGCTTCTGTCAAAAGTGGTTGTACAAACTCCTTTCATCTCTGTATCCGTTCATGACGGACTTTGGGTCAGAATGCTGTACAATTTCGGACAAAAGTTCGGGTGTCTTGTTTATCGTGGTCACCGGCCACCGGAGCTGATGCAGTGCGGATGAATCTGCTTGTTTCTGTCTTAAGTATAGCCGAACTGTATGGCAATACTGTTACAAAAAGATGAAATCGTCCTTCAAATTTTATGCCTCGTATTTGTGCATTCGGCCAAAGGTCAGGACGGCTGGATGTCGCCGGCAAGGCCCAGCGATGCGGCCGCCGTCTGCATGCCTCGGATCGTCTCTTCCAGGACGCGGTCGAGCTCAATGCCCAGCCATTCAGCACCCTGGCGGACGACATCGCGGTTGACCCCGGCGGCGAACGACGGCGTCTTGAATTTCTTTTTCAGCGACTTCAGCTCCAGGTCGAGCACGCTGCGGGACGGGCGCATCAGGGCCGTGGCCGTGACCAGTCCGGTTAACTCGTCGATCGTGTACAGCACCTTCTCAAGATCGCTTTCCGGCTTGACGTCGCTGCAGATGCCGTAGCCGTGGCTGACGATCGCGCGGACCAGGCGAGGCTCCAGATCCAGATCGTGCAGGATCTGTGCGGTCATCGTGCAGTGCTGTTCCGGGAACTTTTCGTAATCCAGGTCGTGCAGCAGGCCGACCAGGCCCCATTCGTCTGCGTCGGCGCCTGGAAAGAGCGTGGCGAAGTGCCGCATGACGGCTTCAACGGCCAGGGCGTGCTTACGCAGGTTGTCCTGTTGGTTGTACTGTTCGAGAAGCGCCAGTGCTTCGGCGCGGATTGGCATCCAGCTCATGATCGTTCCTCCGTTGCCCGTTCGGGCCGAATTTTTTCTTACAGCATAGGCCAAAGCGTTCGGTCTGGCAAGCCGGGTTAGACTCGCCAAACGGTACGGTTTGCAGTAGAATAGGACAGGAAAGCGGCTGCCGGGCGCCCGCCCGTCTGCCAGAATTGAGGGATTACCATGGCTGAGACACCTGTTTTGCTTGATTCGGGCATTGACACCCTGGAGGACATCCGCCGCATGGCGGAGGCCATCCGAACCAATATCGCCAAGGTCATCATCGGCAAGGACCAGGTTGTCGACCTGATCCTGACGGCTATTCTTGCTGTCGGCCACGTCCTGCTCGAAGATGTTCCGGGAACCGGCAAGACCATGCTGGCCCGTTCACTGGCCCGCTCGATCGACGCGTCGTTCAACCGGATCCAGTTTACCCCCGACCTGCTGCCGTCCGACCTGACCGGCATCCATTTTTACCACCAGAAGGCCGGCGAATTCATTTTCAGGCCAGGTCCGGTTTTCACCAACATCCTGCTGGCTGACGAGATCAACCGCGCGACTCCCCGGACCCAGTCCAGCCTGCTCGAGGCGATGGAAGAGCGCCAGGTTTCGATCGATGGCCAGACCCGTCCGCTCGAGGCGCCGTTTTTCGTCATCGCGACCCAGAATCCAGTGGAAACCCAGGGCACGTATCCATTACCCGAAGCCCAGCTGGACCGCTTTTTCCTGCAGTTGCCGCTGGGCTACCCGGATCGCGAGGAGGGGATCGAGATCCTGCGCCGCTATTTGGGCGACAGCCCGATCGAATCGCTTGAACCGGTCTGCCACCGCGGTGACATCCTCAAGGCCCGGCAATTGATCCAGACCGTCCATGTCCACGAGTCGCTGCTCGATTACGTCATGCGCATCACCGAGGCGACCCGACAGGACGACGGGGTGGCCATGGGGGTCAGCCCGCGCGGCAGCATCGCCCTGATCCGCGGCGCGCGGGCACTGGCGGCCATCCGCGGCCGCGCCTACGTGATCCCCGAGGACATCCGCGAGCTGCTCGTGCCGGTTTACGCCCATCGCCTGATCCTGCGCGGCAACGTGCGCAGCCGCACCCAGGCTGCCCAGGACCTGATGCGCCAGATCGGGGACAGCCAGGCCGTGCCGACGGAAAACTGGCCGGAACGCTGAAAGCGGCCGCGGCATGGTTCTGATTGGCCTGATCATCCTCTTTGTCGCGCTGGTTGCGCTCCAGCGGCATATTTACGGCCGTTTCTGGTCGCGCCACCTGACGGTCGATCTGGTCTTTTCGGCCAAGACCGGCGTCGAAGGCGGCTCGGTCAAGCTGACCGAGGTCATCACGAGCCGCAAGGCACTGCCGCTGCCCTGGCTGACCGTCAAGTTCCAGGTGTCCCGCCACCTGATCTTTTCCGACAAGCTGCACGCCACGATCACCGACGACTATTACCGCGAAGACCTGTTTTCCTTGGGCATGTACCAGCGCATCCGACGAACGCTGCCGGTAATTATGAAAAAGCGCGGCTACTACACGATCAAGAGCATCGACCTGGTTTCCAGCGACCTGCTGCTGACCCGCAAGCTGGTCGATCACGCCCGCAGCCATTCGGTTCTGACGGTCTGTCCGCGCCTGATCCCGCGCGAGGATTTCGCCGTGCCCTACAGCCAGATCATGGGGGAAATCCTGGCCCGGACGGCCCTGCTGCCGGACCCGTTTGAGTTCCGCGGCATCCGCGAATACCAGGGCTTTGACACCATGCGCTCGATCAACTGGCTGGCGACGGCGCGCTCCGGCACCCTGAAAGTCAACGTCCACGAGTACACAGCCTCGCGCGACGTGATCGTGCTGCTGAACGTCGAGCCCGACGGCGCCTTCTACGAGGAAGAGCTGCTCGAAGAAGGCATCCGCATCGCCGCGACCTTGTGCGACAACCTGATTCATGAAGGCGTCTCCTGCGGCCTCGTCAGCAACGCGCGCGACATCATCACCGGTGAGACGATCGACATCGCATCCGGCCAGTCCAGCCAGCACATCCAGCAGATCCAGGAGCAGCTTGGCCGACTCGACCTGACGCGCAAGCCGGAAGCTTTTGCGCCGCTGCTGCTCCAGCACGGATTTAGCACCTACAGGGATCCGGTCCTGCTCCTGATATCGCTTAACTGCAGCGACGACATTTGCCGCGCCTGGTCGGATTGCCTGGGCCGCGTCCATGACGGGCTGTGGATCCTGCCGCGCTATGCCGATCGCCAGGACCGCCTGCCGGACACCGAGCACGCCACGCTCTGCTGGGAGGTGAAGCGCCGTGCCCGCTGACGTTCGCCGTTTGGACATGTACGGCTTGCTGACCGAGCTGATGCAAAGCCTGATGATCCTGGCCACCTTTGCCATTCCGATCGTCTATTTCGCGCCGGAACAAACCCTGGTCCTGTTCGGTCTGGCTGTCTTTGCCCTGGCCGCGACCGCTTGGATCCGCTCGGCCTGCCGCCATATCTGGCAGTTTGCCTTGCTTGGCCTTGTCATCGTCGCCCTGCCGTTGGTGCTGCCGATCCTGCCGCCTTTTTCCGTGACCATCTGGCCCCGCCTGATCACGGTCCCGATGCTGCTCTTTCTGGGCGTTCGCGCCTTCTATATCCGGCTCAAGCAAAAGGAAGAAAAGCCGCTCAGCAGCCTGGCGCAGCAAGCGCTCGTGATCTTGTACCTGCTGGCACTCAACTTGGTCGCGCTGCGGCTGGACCTTGTCGTGGTCAGCCAGGCCTATTTCTACACCGGCGTCATGTACCTGATGCTGGCCCTGCTGCGCTGGCACCAGCTTTCCTTGCGCAGCCAGCTGGAGCGGTTCATGACCATGCCGACGCAGCCGGCTGCCCGGATCTTGCATTTCAACAACGTCCTGCTTTTGGGTTATGCGCTGGTGACACTGGTCCTGCTGGTGATTTCCCCCCTGTTCCGTCTGCATGACCTGCTGCCCTGGCTGGGCTCGCTGCTGCTGGCCCTGATCCGCTGGCTGCTGCAAAAACTGCAGTCAGGCGAGCCCGAGCCGACCGAGCCCGAACCGGAACCTTCCCAGCCGCCCGGCGGGCAAGATCCGCACTTTCCGTTCGAACCGACGGAGACGGCGCGCTGGCTGGTCATCCTGCAGGAGATCTTCTACTACCTGATGATCGCCGTCGCGGCCGCGATCGTCCTGTTTCTGATCTTCCTGGTGCTGCGCGCGATCTACAAGCGTTTCTACGAGACCGCCCAGCCGGATTCCGACAAGACGGAGTCTTTGCTGCCGTCCTTTTTGGATCAGACCCGGGAACGGATCCGCAAGGCGCAGAGCCGTTTTTCGATCCAGTTCGGCCAGACGCCGTCCCAGCAGGTCCGGCGCAGCTTTTACCGCCTGGTCATCGCGCAGCTGCGCCACGGGCTCAAGGTCGAAGCCAGTTATACGCCGCGCCAGATTGTCGCCGCGCTGGACACCGAGCAGTACCCGGATCTGCTTCACTTGGTAAGCCTGTACGAAGCCGCCCGCTACGGTCCGGAGATCAGCACACCTGAAGATGCTGAGCAGGCCCAGCGCATGGCGCGCAGTCTGCGCCGGCAAAACCTGCTCTTGATCCGTGAGCAAACGAAAACAAAAGGGAAGAGGGATGCGAGATGAAGCCGATTACCCTGTTCGTCCTGAAGTATTGCGGTTACTGCCGCCGGGCTCTGCAGCACCTCGAGGCGGTGAAAGCCGAACATCCTGAGCTGGCCCGGGTTCCGCTGACGGTCATTGACGAGGCCGAGCAGCGGGAACTGGCCCGCCAGTACGATTATTACTATGTTCCGACGTTTTACATCGGGGACGAAAAAGTCCACGAGGGGCCGGTCAGCCGCGAACAGGTGCTTGGTATCCTGGAGCGTGCCTTCCAGGATCAGCGACAGGACTAGGAGGCTATCCGATGCACGAAGCATGCGGCATATTCGGTGTGTTCGGCCCCGCCGGGCTGGATGCGGCATCCCTGGTCTACCGCGGCCTGTTCGCTCTGCAGCATCGGGGTCAGGAAAGCTGCGGCATCGCGGTCAACGACCGCGGTCAGGTCACGCTGCATAAGGACATGGGCCTGGTCGGCGAAGTCTTCGGCGACTTCGACCTGCGCCAGCTGCAGGGGTCCGCATCGGTCGGCCATGTCCGTTATGCCACGACCGGACCCGGCAGCCGCGAGAATGCCCAGCCGCTGCTGACACGTTACAGCAAGGGCGTCCTGGCCCTGGCCCACAACGGCAACCTGGCCAACACCGACGTGCTGCGCCATGAGCTCGAGCAGCAGGGCGCCATCTTCCAGACTTCGATCGACTCGGAGATCATCGCATACCTGATCGCCCGATACCGGCCGCAATGCGAGACGGTCGAAGACGCGGTCAGCCGCAGTATGGACCAGCTGCGCGGCGCTTATAGCCTGCTGGTGATGAGCCGCGGCAAGCTGCTGGCCGTGCGCGACCCGCTCGGGATGCGCCCGCTGTGCATGGGCTATATCGGCGACACGGTCGTCTTTGCCTCGGAAAGCTGCGCCCTGGACGCGGTCGACGCCACATTCGTGCGCGACCTGGAGCCGGGTGAGATCGTTGTGGCCGACCGGTCCGGGGTCCGCAGCCTGCGCACCCATTGCGGCCAGGTGCCGCGACCTTGCATATTCGAGTACATCTATTTTGCCCGGCCGGACAGCTGTATCGACCAGGTGCCGGTTTACCAGGCGCGTCTGGCCGCCGGCCGATTGCTGGCCAGGCAGCATCCCGTCGCCGCAGACCTGGTGATCGGGGTCCCTGATTCCGGCAGCGACGCCGCGCTTGGGTTCAGTGCGGCCTCGGGCATTCCGTTCGGCAAGGGCCTTGTCAAGAACAACTATGTGGGCAGGACCTTCATCAAGCCGAGCCAGGCGCAGCGGGTGTCGGCGGTGCGCATTAAGCTGAACCCCATTCGCGCCAGTGTCAGCGGCAAGCGGCTGGTGCTGGTTGACGATTCGATCGTGCGCGGCACGACCAGCGCCCGGATCGTCCACATGCTCAAGGCGGCCGGGGCAACCGAGGTACACGTGCGTATCAGCTCGCCGCCCTTTCTCTGGCCCTGCTATTTCGGCACCGACATCCCGACGGCTGACGAGCTGGCGGCACCGCACCACACGATTGAGGAGATCCGGCTCCAGATCGGGGCCGATTCCCTGGGCTTTCTGGATCCGGACAGCCTGGCCGACATGCTGGGCAAACCCGGCGCAACCTATTGTGACGCCTGCTTCAGCGGCCGGTATCCGGTCTTGTCCGGCGCTGGAAACAGCTCCTGCCTCCTGCTAGAATAAGGCCAGGCGGCGGCCCGGGCGGCACGCCGGGAAAGGAACCTTATGGATTGCATACGAAACAAAATCGGCTTTATCTGCGATATGGACGGCGTGATCTACCACGGCCGTCAGATCCTGCCGGGCGTCAAGGAATTTGTCGAGTGGCTGCAAAAAGAAGGCAAGCGATTCCTGTTCCTGACCAACAGCAGCGAGCGTTCGCCGCGCGAGCTGCGCCTCAGGCTGCAGAACATGGGCCTGGATGTCGGCGAGGAGCACTTCTACACCAGTGCCCTGGCGACCGCCGCCTTCATCGCGTCCCAGTCGCCGCGCTGCACGGCTTATGTGATCGGGCAGTCCGGCTTGCTCAACGCCCTGTATGAGGCCGGCGTCACGTTCAGCGACGCGGATCCCGAGTACGTGATCGTCGGCGAGACCAGCAACTACGCTTTCGACGCCATCCAGAAGGCGGTCAACCTGGTGCTCAAGGGCGCCAAGCTGATCGGAACCAATCCGGACATCAGCGGCCCGTACGAACAGGGTATCTCGCCGGCCTGTAAGGCGCTGGTCGCCCCGATCGAGCTGGTGACAGGCAAGTCGGCCTATTTCATCGGCAAGCCCAACCCCCTGATGATGCGCACCGGCATGAAACTGCTCGGCTGCAAGCGCGAGGAGACCGTCATTATCGGCGACCGCATGGATACGGATATCGTGGCCGGGATCGAATCGGAAATCGATACGGTGCTGGTCCTGTCCGGTGTCACCAGCATGAAGACCATGCACGACTTCCCGTACCGGCCGCGTTACATCCTGAACGGCGTCGGCGAGGTCATCACGCGGCCTGACGGGGACTGCGGCCTGACCGTCTGAACTGAATCAGGATTTTGAAAGACCTAGGAGCCGTTTGAGTTCGGATAGCTCGTGAAACGTGAAGGGCCGCCATTGTCCCGGTTTCATCGACCCGATCGCGATGTGCATGATGCGGGTTCTGACCAGGCGTTTGACATCGTATCCGAAAACGTCGCACATGCGCCGGATCTGGCGGTTCAAGCCCTGGGTCAGGACAATGCGGAAATTGTACTTGCTTTCCGCCGTCACGCGGCAGGGACGGGTGACGGTGCCGAGGATTGGCACGCCGGACGCCATCTGGCGCAAAAACTCCGGCGTGACCGGCTTGTCGACCGTCACGCGGTATTCTTTTTCGTGATGGTTTTCCGCCCGCAGGATCCGGTTGACGATGTCCCCGTCGTTGGTCAGGAAAATAAGCCCCTCAGAATCGCGGTCCAGCCGCCCGATCGGGAAGACGCGCTGTGGGTAGCCGAGGTAGTCGATGATGTTGTCGCGACGCCTCGTGTCCGTGGTGCAGGTGATGCCGACCGGTTTATACAGGATCAGGTAGACCAGGTCGGCGTTTTGCAGAACCGGTTCGCCCGAGACCGTGACCGTCTGGCCCGGCAAAACGCGGCTGCCGGCCTGGGCGACGCTGCCATCGATAAGCACGGCGCCGGAGGCGACCAGCTGATCCGCCTCGCGACGGCTGCACCGGCCTGAATCGGCCAGGAACTTGTTGATGCGCACACCGATCGGTCTGTCTGGGGTCATCCGGCGCAACCTGCCTCGTCGCTGCCCTGGAAGACCAGGGCCGGCTGCAGTTTGCCGTTGTCCTTGACACACAGGATCGCCAGATCGGGGAACTGCTCTTCCAGGTGGGATATAAAGACGCTCTGGCCGGGCTCAGGCGGTTCTCCGACGATAAGGGCCCGGACCGGCTGATGGCGGATGAAGTCGGCGACGGCTTCGGCCGCGAAATCGTGAAAGCGGATGATCATCTCGGCCTCGAGCTGTTTTGCCATGTTGAAAAGGTATTCCAGTTCTTCGCTTGCCATCCAGTTGCCGGATCCGTGCGGCCGCACGGAAATGACTTTGAGCGGTGCGTCGACGATATCGGCCAGCTGCCGGCCGGCCTTGATCAGGCGGCCGCAGGATTCCTGATCCGTGACACAGACAAGAATCATGAGCATGCTTCCTTTCGCTGAGGTTTGTCTGTTCCACGTCCATTCTAGGCAACAAATATGAAGAGACTATGTCCTGGGGACAACAATCTGCCGACAAATCACGCGGGCAGATCCCGGGCCAGCGTGAAGGTGAAGACCGTGCCTTCGCCGGGCTTGCTCTGCACCGAGATGGTCTGGCCCATCAGCTGCAATATCTCCCGGGCGATCGACAGCCCCAGGCCCGTGCCCGGCTGCTGGTGCGCCTTGTCGGCCTTGTAGAAGCGGTCAAAAACATGCGGGATATCACTTGAGCTGATACCGATGCCATTGTCGCGGACCCGCACCTGGACCTGGTCCTGCGACCAGTCCATCTCCAGGCTGATCCGGCCGCCGGCCGGCGTGAATTTGATCGCGTTGTCCAACAGGATGATCAAAACCTGCTCGATGCGGTCCGGGTCGCCGCGCACGAGCGGGCAGGCCGCGCGGTTGGCCGGCAGCTCCAGCGTGAGCTGACGCTCGTCGGCCTGGGAACCGTAGCGCAAGGCGAGATCGTCAAGCATCGACGAAAGGCAAAACGACGATTGCTGGATGGGCAAGATGCCGGCCTGCAGGCGGGACAGCTCCAGCATGTCGTCGATCAGGCGGGACAGGCGGATGATCTCGCGCAGCAAGATGTCGTAATAGCGGCGCCTATCGCCCTCTTCGGTCACCATGCCGTCGCTGAGCGGTTCGATCAGGGCCCGCATCGCGGTCAGGGGCGAACGAAGCTCGTGGGAGACGTTGGCGACATAATCGCGCCTGGTCTGTTCCAGCCGCTCGGATTCCGTCACGTCGTGCAGGAGCGCGACCGCGCCGGCCAGCTGGTCCTCGTTGGCGATCAGGGGCGCGGCCTGGACGCGGATGCTTCGGCCGTCCAGCTGCAGCAGGCGGTCCGAGGGCCGGCGTTCCCGGATGGCTTCGGTCAGGCAGGATGACAGTTCGGCATAGGGTGCCAGCGGATCCTGGTCCTGCGCGGCGCTCAAGTCAAGCATGTCGCCGGCCGCCGGATTGGCCTGGGTGAAACGGCCCGTGCAGTCGATCGCGACCAGCCCGTCGCTCATGCTGGCGAGGATCTGCTGCAGGCGGTTGCGTTCCAGGATGAGGTCGGAGATGGTGCGGGAGAGCTCCTGGGCCAGGTTGTTCATCGTCGCGGCCAGCTCGCCGATCTCGCCTTTCTGGCTGACATCGGCACGGGCGGAGAAATCGCCGGCCGCCATGGCCAGCGCGACGTCCCGGGTCTGGCGCAGCGGCCGGATCAGGCGCGCCGTCGCGAAATAAGCCGGCAGGATCATCAGCGCGAACACGAGCAGGGAAGAGATCAGCAGGGCGAGATTCAGGCTGTTGAGACCGGCGTTGAGCTCTTTTAGCGGCTGAACAAAGAAGACCGCCCCGATGATGGTGGACTGCAAACCGAATTGCAGCGTGACCGGCACGCCGATGAAGAGCATCTCGCCGGTCGTGGTCAGCGGGAGCCGGCCGGTAAACCAGACCGACGTGTATTCACCGGACAGGATCATGTCCATCCGGCTGTTGATCTGTTCGCGGATACTGGGCTCGGCGTCGGCGTATTCGGCCGGCAGAACCGTGTTGCGGAACTCGCCGCTCAGCCCGTCGACGACAAAGATCCACGATTCGAAAAAGCTTTGTGCCGAGGTGATCAGCTCGTTAAAGTAGGGGTCGGGCTGCATCAGGGCACGAACGGCCATGGCGGCGATCGACTCGGCCTTGGGCTGGAGCTCGTTGACCTTGATGCGGGTGAAAAGCGGGCGCGAAATGAAGCTGTACATCAGGGCGGTCAGAACCGCCCAGAGCAGCAGGGCCACCAGCAGGAGCGAGAGGACGCGCCGGAAAAACACGCTTTTTTGCATCTAATGGAAAACCTCGAACTTGTAGCCGACCCCGTAGACGGTGATCAGGCCCCAGGCGGCGCCGTCGTGGGTGATTTTCTGGCGGATGCGCTTGATATGCGTGTCGACGGTGCGCGTATCGCCGAAATAGTCGTAGCCCCAGACCTGGGACAAGATCTGTTCGCGGTTCATGACCTGGCCGGGATGCGAGGCCAGCAGGTGGAGGATCTCCACCTCTTTGGGTGTGCAGGGGATATTTTCCCCCTTGACCTTGACTTGGTAGTTGTCGATGCTGATCTCCAGGCCTTCGAAGCGGAGCACCGAGCGGCCTTCGGGATTCTTTTCCCCCAGCCGGCGCAGCACCGCCTTGATCCGGGCCAGGACCTCGCGCGGGCTGAACGGCTTGACAATGTAGTCGTCGGCGCCCAGTTCCAGACCCAGGACGCGGTCGATCTCCTCGCCCTTGGCGGTCAGCATGATGATTGGCACGTTGCTGCTTCTTCGGATTTCACGGCAGACCTCGGTGCCCGTGATCTTGGGCATCATCAGGTCCAGGATGATCAGGTCCGGCTGGTCACGTTCAACCATCTGCAGGGCCTGTTCGCCGTCATAGGCCGAGCTGAACGCGAATCGCTCCGCCTTGAGATAGAGGCCGAGCGACTCGTGGATGACCGGATCGTCGTCGCAGATCAGGATATGCGGTGTTTTCGCCATGTGTCTCACCCACCTTGCAAGCGGGCCGGCCCGGATCGGGCCGGCTCCCCGGATGGTTTGATTATAACCCAAAACAACCAGAACAGGGCAGTTTGCCATGATTGTTCAAGCCTATGCTATAATTGTTTTCACAACAGCGGCCTGGCCGCACCAAACGAGGAGCAGTTATGATCTATCTGGCCGATCAATGGCAGGACTTTGAGCTGATCGATGCCGGCGACGGCGACAAGCTGGAGCGCTGGGGTCCTTACCGGCTGCAGCGCCCCGATCCGCAGGCAGTCTGGCCGCATGGCGCCTGGCCCAAACCCGACGCATATTATCTGCGCAGCAGCAGCGGGGGCGGCACCTGGCAGATGCTTAAGCCTCTTCCCCAGACCTGGACAATCGATTACAGCGGCGCGGCCGGCAAGCTGATGTTTCGGCTCGGGCTGATGGGATTCAAGCATACCGGGCTGTTTCCAGAGCAGGCGGCCAACTGGGATTTCTGTGCCCGCCAGATCAAACAGGCCGCCGGCCGACCGGTCCGGATCCTGAACCTTTTCGCCTACACCGGCGCCGCCAGCGTGTCCTGTGCCGCGGCCGGCGCGGCTGAGGTTGTTCACCTGGACGCCTCCAAGGGCATGAACGCCCGGGCCCGCGAGAATCTGCAGCTGTCCGGCCACGGCGACAAGAATGTCCGCTTCATCAGCGACGACGCCGTCAAGTTCGTCGAACGCGAGATCCGGCGGGGCCGCCGGTACGACGGCATCCTGATGGACCCGCCGGCCTATGGTCGCGGACCGTCCGGCGAACTGTGGAAAATAGAAGACAACCTTTACGGACTGGTCGAGCGCTGCGCCCGGCTGCTGTCGGACCGGCCGCTCTTTTTCCTGCTCAACGCCTATGCCACCAGCCTGGCCCCGGCCGTTCTGGCCAATGTCCTGGACCTCGTACTTAAGCCCGCGTACGGCGGACATGCAGAAGCTGCCGAGCTGTGCCTGCCGGCGACCGCGCGCGGCCTGGTGCTCCCTTGCGGTGCGACGGGCCGGTGGACGCCGTGACCACGCCTGAGATACTGTATCTGGACAACCACCTGGTCGTGGCGGTCAAACCCCCGGGGATCCTGTCCCAGGCCGACGGTTCAATGTCCCCTGACATGCTGAGCCTGCTCAAGGAGGAGATTCGCCTGCGCTTCGCCAAACCGGGCCAGGTTTTTCTCGGTTTGGTCCACCGGCTGGACCAGCCGGTTGGCGGCGTGATGGTCTTCGCCCGGACCTCCAAGGCGGCCAGCCGGCTGAGCCGGCAGATCCGGGAACGAACCGTGATTAAGGATTACCTGGCTGTCGTATCTGGCAGGCCTGAGCCGGAACGCGGCACGCTGGCCGATACGCTGGTCAAGGACAGGAGCCGGAACCTCGTGCAGGTCGCGAAACCTGGGGATGGCAAGGAAGCCTGGCTGAACTATTGCCGCATCGCCAGCCTGGACAGTCCTACGCGCAGCCTGCTGGCCATCCGGCTGGGCACGGGACGGGCCCACCAGATCCGGGTGCAGCTGTCATCGCGGCAGTGGCCGCTGCTTGGCGACCGCAAGTACGGGCCTAAGACACCGGACCTGCCACGTTTGGACAACCTGGCCCTGTTTGCCTGCGGGATTGGCCTTAAGCACCCGACAAGGCAGGAACCGCTCTATTTTTCAGCCCTGCCGCCGCGTGAAGCGCCCTGGACGGACTTCGAGTTTAAACAGCTGCCCGACATCGCGTCGTTGTGGACAGACCAATCGCATTCACAGAATGTTCACGAAGAAACCCGGGGACCTATATCTGAAAATTCTTCCGTCTCATGATATAATCAAGAGCAGGAACCGGAAATACCACCGGTTCCCAATACAGACTAAAGTAGGAGGATCATATGGGAAAACTTGATGGAACAAAGACCCTGACCAACCTGATGAAAGCTTTTGCCGGCGAGTCACAGGCCAGGAACCGGTATACGTATTTTGCCTCGATCGCCAAGAAGGAAGGCTACAAGCAGATTGAAGCTTTCTTCCTGGAGACCGCGGAAAATGAAAAAGAGCATGCCAAGCTCTTCTACAAGTTCGTCGCGGCCGGACTGGACAACAGCAACGTGGCGATCCCGATCGAGATCACGGCTGCCTATCCCGTGGCTTACGGCAACACCCACGACAACCTGATCGCGGCTGCGGCCGGCGAGCACGAGGAATGGTCCGACTTGTACATCGCTTTTGCCGACACGGCGGCCGAGGAAGGTTTCAAGGATGTCGCCGCGACGTTCCGCAAGGTTGCGGAAGTCGAGCAGCGTCATGAAGCCCGCTACCTCAAGCTAGCGGCCAACATCGCCGGCGGCACCGTCTTCAAGAAAGAGGAATCCGTACTCTGGATCTGCAAGAACTGCGGCTATGTCCACGAGGGAAAAGAAGCCCCGGAGATCTGCCCGGCCTGCAAGCACCTCAAGGAATACTTCGAGCTGTTCTGCGAGAACTATTGATCGCAGTCAGATGACAAGAACAAGCAGCCCCGCCATCCGGCGGGGCTTTTCGTACGGGGAGAATCAATCAGCTCTTATTCTTGGCGACCAGAGAACCGTTCTGCTTCAGGATGCAGTCGGGCGGAATTGTGCCACGCACCATGGTCAGGGGGTAGACCTGCGTGTTGCGTCCGATGATCGTCCCGGGATTGAGCACGCTGTTGCAGCCGATCTCGGCATAATCGCCCAGCAGCGCCCCCATCTTTTTGAGGCCGGTTTCCAGCCGCTGGGTACCGACGCGCAGCGTCACCAGGCTGCGGTCACCCTTGACGTTCGAGGTGATGGCGCCGGCGCCCATGTGGGCCTTGTAGCCGAGGATGGAGTCGCCGACATAGTTGTAATGCGGTACCTGGACGCCATTGAACAAGATGACGTTCTTGAGCTCGGTCGAATTGCCCACAACAGCCCCGTCGCCGATCAGGGCGTTGCCCCGGATATAGGCGCAGTGACGGATCTCGGTTCCATGGCCGATGATCACAGGGCCGGTCAGGCTCGCCGAGGCGGCGATGTGGCTGTCCCGGGCCGCCCAGATGTCGTTCGCCAGCTGCTCGTATTCCGATGACGGCAGGGAAGGGCCAAGCTCAAGAATAAGGCTATGGATGCGGCCGAGGACTTCCCAGGGCCAGATCAGCTCGCGCAGGACCGGACCTGCCAGCGACTGGTTCAGATCGAACAGCTCCCAGCTTTTGATGACTTCTTCCAACATAACGGACACCTCCAAGGATCAGGATATCTCCAGTTCCAGTGTAACAGAAACGCGCGATGGCGGCATGCCTTTATAGGGCCTGTTCTCGTTTTGCATTTAGCTGGAATCATTTGCGGGTTTGGCTGGAGCAATTTGCGGGACACAGCAGCCTTAGAAATAGAGGACAATCGGGTCAGGCTATTAACCAATTTCATTGCGGTGTTTTAGGTGCGGGTATCATGCAGTATGCGATCACTCAAACTCGCTCTCAAAGGAATGAAAAGTTCTGCGAGCCTTGGTACAACAAGCTTTGTATGTTCAGGTTCTCCCAATCACATCAAAAGGGGTTTCAATATTAACGATTTGAAAGCCAATATAGCGAAAAAACGCAACGGTTCAGGTCAAGCATCCTCCGAAAAGCGTATTTCAAACCACCAACTATTGCTACAAGTCAAAAAGCACATAATCCGAAAGTGGCTCCAATACAGCACTTTCGGGTAAAACAAAAACCACCTATCCGATAAACAGAGTTTATCAACAGATGGTGTTTGATTTGGTCGAGGTGAAGGGACTTGAACCCCCGACATCCTGCTCCCAAAGCAGGCGCGCTAGCCAACTGCGCTACACCTCGCCGCGCTCCCCGATTATATACGATCCCATATCGTCCTGCAAGTCAGATTGCGATCGGGCCCGCCATTTTGCATCGCGATAAATTCGTCTATGCAGGGCCGTCCCGTCACGGTATAATTAACAATCATCCGAACTGATGCAGGCAAGAAGCGGACAGAGGGCGAAAAGGGGACGCGTTGATGGCAAAAGGACGGAACAGCTTCACCTGGCAGTTGAAATTTTCATTGATCCTGGGCGGACAGGCCTTTTCCCTGATCGGGTCGGGCCTGGTCCAGTTTTCGATCATCTGGTGGCTGACCCGCGAAACCGATTCAACCGTGATCCTTTCCCTGGCGACCATTACCGGCCTGGTACCGGTTATCTTGCTTTCCCCCCTGGCCGGCGTCGTAGCCGACCGGATCAACCGCCGCCTGGTCATGATCATGGCAGATGCCTTTGTCGCCCTGGTCACGCTTGTCATGGCGGTGCTGATGATTCTGGGCTATCAGCCGATCTGGCTGATCTTTGTCCTGCTGTTCCTGCGCGCGGCGGGCAGCGCCTTCCACCAGCCGGCCTTTGAAGCGGCCATCCCCCTGATCGCCCCGGAAATCCACCTGGTCCGGACCGCAGCCGTGACACAGATCCTGCGCTCGGCGATCAGCTTCCTGGCGCCGCTCATGGGCGCCCTCCTGATCGAATGGCTGCCTCTGGCCCAGATCCTCCTGATCGATGTCGTCAGCGCCGGGATCGCCATCCTGCTGCTGCTGCCGTCACGCATACCCAGCGTCAGCCAGTCGGACAGGCCGGGCCATCCGCTGGCCGGCTACATGCAGGACATGAAAATCGGCATCCAGTATGTCCTGCGCTGGAAGGGGCTTCTGGCCCTGATCCTCGTCTTCGGCCTGTCCAACTTCTTGCTGGCTCCGGTCCTGTCGATGATGCCCTTGATCATCACGCGCCATTTTAACGGCGGTGCCCGCGAATACGGCTTGTTCGAGATGGCCCTGGCCATCGGGGTGATCGCCGGCAGCCTGTCGCTGTCAATCTGGGGCGGCTTCAAGCGCAAGATCGTCAGCATCAACATCGCCCAAATCATTTGCGGCCTGGGCCTGGCCGGAATCGCCCTGGTGGCTTCGGACCGGTTCTGGGTCGTGCTGGTCCTGATCGCGATCTGCGGGCTTTGCTCGGCCTACATCAACTCGCCGGCCACGGCGATCATGCAAGCCAAGGTGGACAAGGAGATGCAAGGGCGCGTCATGTCGATCGTGACGGTGGTCTGCATGGTGTCGATGCCGATCAGCCTGGCGATCGCCGGACCGCTGGCCAACGTGATCGGCTTGATGCCGATCGTCTATATCCCCGGCCTGATCAGTACCCTGATCGGGATCGCCTGCTTTATGATCAAACCCCTGATGCGGATCGAAGACCGCCGCGCTGCGGGACCGGATCCGGCCGCTTTGCCTGCCGGTGTCCCAGAGCAGCCCGGGAACGCGGCCTTCTAGGGACTGTTTCATCAACAAGCAACTCTATAGGTTCTCCGAGAGATTGACCAGACTCGTCAATCTCTCGATGAAAAGAGCTACTAATTTCTTAACAGTCCCTTAGACAAACAGATCATAGAAGAGGATCAGCAAGGGCATTGTTATAATGGACAAAAATGTCGTTACGGTCACCAGTTGGGTCGCCAGCGTCGTGTCCTGGTTGTAGCGGCCGGCGAAGATCGCGGTCGCCGCCGCGGCCGGAGCCGCCGCCGGAATCAGGATGGAGAGCGCCAGCACCCGGTCGAGCGGGAAGAGCATCAGGCCCAGCAGCATGATCAGGGGAACCGCGAGCAGGCGCAGCGCGACGGCCAGGGAAAACGAGACCGGTCCTGCGATCCGGTGCAGCGAGACCTGAGCCATCTGGGCTCCGATGATAAACATGGCGACCGGCGAGTTGACCGCCGCAACATATTCGAGCACCCGCGTTGGCAGTGCCGGCAGGCGGATGCCGGCCAAAAACAGCGGCAACCCGATCAGGAGCGCGACCGTGCCGGGATTCAAAAGCGCGCGGCGCAGCTTGATTTCCTGCTGGCTGCCGGCCATCAGGACAATCCCATAGGTCCACTGGGCGATGTTGAAGACCGCGATATAGACCGACCCGTAGAAGATACCCCGGCTGCCCAGGACGGCGTCCAGCAGCGGCAGACACATGAAGCCGCAATTGGTGAAGACCACGGCGTAGGTCAGGACGCGGCGGCGGCCATCCGGCTGGCGGCGAAAACAGGCACGCCCGACGACGGCCCCGACGACATGGGTCAGGACGGCGAAAGCGGCTGCGATCAGGATTCCCTGGAGCAGTGTGCGGTCAAACGGCGTTTGGAACGAGAGGATGATCACACTCGGCGTGATGATCACCAGCAGCAGGTTGGTCAGCTGGTGAACCCCCTGCTCGTCGAGCAGGCGAAAGCGCCGGGCGGCCATCCCGACAAAAATCAGCAAAAACAGGATCAGAACCTGGTTGCCGACCAAAAGCGCGTTATCCCAAATCATGGCAATCCTCCCGGACGCCTGCCGCGAGGCTGCGGCGCGTCACCCATCAGGATGCCAGATCGGGGGCCGGAGATCAACTCTTTTTATTCTTGATCCGGATGTAGATATGCTTGGATGAGGAATGCGCGCCCTCGCGCACATCGATCTCGTAAAGGCCGATCGCCTTGATCATCGGGGTCAGTTTCTCAAAGCCGTAGTTGCGCGAATCGAACGACGGCTGCTTTTTCAAAAGCAGGCTGCCGACTTCGCCCAGGTACGCCCAGCCGTTCTCGTCTTCGACATCGCTGATCGTCGATGAGATCAGCTTGATCACGTCCGAGCTGATTTTCTTGATCGTCTTTTTCTTCTTGGCCTGGGCTTGCTGCCTGGCTGGCTTTTGCTCCGCGGCGGCCACCTCAGGCGTGCTGCTTTCGGGCTCCTCGTGGGATGACTCGTCCAGGATTTCCATGTAGATGAAGCGGTCGCAGGCGGCGATAAAGGCATTGGGCGTCTTTTGCTCGCCGATGCCGTAGACGGTTTTGCCGGCTTCCCGGAGGCGGGTGGCCAGCCGCGTAAAATCGCTGTCGCTGGAGACCAGGCAGAAACCATCGGCTTTTTCCGAATAGAGGATATCCATGGCGTCGATGATCATGGCTGAGTCGGTCGCGTTCTTGCCGGTCGTGTAACCAAATTGCTGCACCGGCGTGATCGCGTAATCCAGGAGCAGGTGTTTCCAGCCGCCCAGGTTAGGCCGGGTCCAGTCGCCGTAAATCCGCTTGATCGTCGCATTGCCGTAGCGGGCGATCTCTTCCATCATGCCGCGGATGTTCGTATGCGAAACGTTGTCAGCATCAATCAGAACAGCCAGACGAATGTCGCTGGGATTTTCCTTACCGTTTTCCATTCTTGTTCACCTCTCCTTTCATCATAACCGATTGCAGGGCTCCATGGCAATAAAAACCAAAAACCCGGGTCCTGGCCGGGCCGCGATTGTCGAAAGGGCACCATCGCGGTTATAATGAAACCAGCAATAATCCGGATCATGACCGGCCAGGCGGCGCGTTAACCGCCAGGAGGGAGCAGGAGATGAAACGAATCGGCCTATTGACCAGCGGCGGCGACTGCCAGGGCCTCAACACCGCCTTGCGTGGCGTGGCCAAGGCGCTCTACGAAGCCTGTGACGAACTGGAGCTGCACGGTTTCCAGGACGGCTACCGCGGCCTGATGCTCGACGACGCCCGCCTGATGCAGCCTGCCGACTTTTCCGGGCTCCTGACCATCGGCGGCACCATCCTGGGGACATCGCGCCAACCGTTCAAGCAGGTGCGCGACCCGCTTGACCCGGACAAGCCGGACGGCCCGGACAAACTTGCGGCCATGCTGGCGACTTTCGCCAGGCGCAAGCTGGACGGTTTGGTTATCCTGGGCGGCAACGGGACGCACAAAACCGCCCACCTGCTCAGCGAGTCGGGCGTGCCCGTCGTCACGCTGCCCAAGACGATCGACAACGACCTGTGCGGCACCGACGTCACGTTCGGCTTCCAAAGTGCCGTGGATATCGCGACCGCGGTGATCGACGGCATCCATACGACTGCCACGTCGCACGGCCGGGTCTTCATCATCGAGCTGATGGGCAACAAGGCCGGCCACCTGACCTTGCATGCCGGCATGGCCGGCGGCGCCGACGTCATCCTGATTCCGGAGATCCCCTACCGCCTGGCGGCCGTCACCGCCGCCCTGGAGCGGCGCCAGATGCAGCACAAGCGCTTCTCGATCATCACGATCGCCGAAGGCGCCCTGTCCGACAAGGAAGCGGACCTGTCCCGCAAGGAACAGAAGGCCAGCCGGATGAACTGGCGCTATCCGTCCGTCGCCTACCAGTTGGCTCATGACCTGGAAAAACAGATGGGCCAGGAGATCCGCGTGACTGTGCCCGGGCATTTCCAGCGGGGCGGCCAGCCGTGCCCGTACGACCGCGTTTTGGCGACGATGCTGGGAACAGCCGCCGCAGAGCTGATCGTCCGGGACCGCTTCGGCGTCATGGTCGGCCTGCGCGACGGCCAGACGGTTCCGGTCCCGCTGTCCGAAGTCGCCGGCAGACGGCGCCAGGTTTTGCTGGACTCCTGCCTGGTCCGCTCCGCACGTTCCCTGGGCATCGCATTCGGCGACGAAACGGACTAGCGGGGGCGGGGTATGGCGCGCAAGAAAGTCTATGCGGCTATCGATGTCGGTTCGACCGAGATCACGCTCAAGATCGCCGAGCTTTATAAGGACGCGCTGCCGCGTGTCCTGGAAACGCTGCAGCGCACGCTGCCGCTGGGAACAGACACGTACACCAGCGGCGCGATCAGCCAACCGGTTCTGGACGCGTGCCTGCAAGTTCTGGAGGGGTTTGTCCGCACCCTTGAAGGGTACCGTGTCTCCGAATGCCGCGCCGTCGCCACCAGCGCGTTGCGCGAAGCCGCGAACCGGGACTATGCCCTCGACCAGATCGAACGGCACAGCCAGCTGACGCTTAACATTCTCGACAACGCCGAGGAACGGTCGTTCCACTTGCTGGCCGCCTCGTCCCGGCTACCCGACTTCACCAACCTGATCAGCCAGGGGACCCTGATCGTCGATGTCGGCTCCGGATCCATCCAGGTCACCGTCTACGACAAGGGCCAATTCATCTTCAGCCAGAACATGCTGCTGGGCTCGCTGCGCATCCGCGACCTCCTGGCCGACCTCGAACGCCGCACGGCGGACTTTGCCGGCCTTATGGAAGAATACATTGCCAGCGACCTGGACAATTACCGCCTGCTGGAACCCAAAGGCATTCTCTACCAGAACCTGGTCATCCTGGGCGGCGAACTGCCTTACCTAAAAAGGCTGGCCGGCCTCGACCCGGAGGCCAACGCCGTACTCGGAACGGAACAAATGGATCGACTGGTCCAGCTTTTGCTCAGCGAACGCCCGTCCGATTTGGCGTCCCAAAGCGGAATCCCGGTCGAGCACGCGACGTTGCTGCTGCCGACGGCGCTGATCCTCAGAAAATTCGTGCTTTATACCGGCGTAAAGCATCTTCAGCTTCCGTCCGCCGATCTTTGCGACGCCGTCCTGATCGACTTCGCCCGCCAGCATTACGGGTTTAAGCCCCCGCATGATACCCGCCAGGACACCTTGAACGCCAGCCGCTACATCGCCCGTCGCTACCATGTTAACCAGCACCACACCGCATTCGTCGAAAAGGCCGCGCTGCTCCTGTTTGACGAAACCGTCCGACTGCACCGGCTCGACGCGCGCGCCCGGTTGCTGCTGCAGGTGGCCGTTCAGCTTCACGATGCTGGTAAATACATCAACATGTCTAAACATCACATTCAATCGAGAAGCCTGATCCTGGCCAGCGAGATCATCGGACTGAGCCAGCGTGAGACCGCCCTGGTGGCCTGGACGGCGGGTTTCCATATCGGGCCCTTTGCCATGGACCTGCCGGGATTTTCCGATCTGCCGCAAGCGGATCGCGTCGTGGTGGCCAAGCTGACGGCGATTTTACGTATCGCCAACGCCCTTGACAGCGGTCACCAGCAGAAGATCGCCAGCCTGGAAGTCGGCCTGGAACCCGGGCGGCTTGTCCTGCAAGTCAAAACGCGCCACGACATCCTGCTGGAGATTTGGGCGCTCGAACGGCAGGGCCGCCTGTTTTGGCAGCTTTTCGCCCACCAGCCGGTGATCAAGATCAGGAGCAGCCGAACATGAAAGACACGCGCAAGAAAAAAAGCGGCGGCCAGGAGCCGCCCGTCCCGCAAAGCCGCTTCATCAACCGGGAACTGAGCTGGCTCGCCTTCAACGAGCGTGTCCTGGAAGAAGCCAGGGACAAACAGAACCCCTTGCTCGAGCGGGTCCGCTTTTTGGCGATCACCTGCTCCAATCTCGACGAGTTTTTCATGATCCGCGTCGCTTCGCTTAAGGACCTGGTTAACGCCGGCTACGACCGTCCGGACCCGGCTGGCATGACGCCGCTCCAGCAGCTCGACGCCATCTCAGCCCAGACGCACCAGATGGTCAGGGTCCAGTACTCGACGTTCAGCCGTTCACTGCTGCCGGCCATGGCCCGGGAGGGGATCGTCCTCGTGGAACCGGGCCAGCTGAGCGATATGCAGCATGACTTTGTCTCGCGCTATTTCCTTTCGACCATCTACCCGATCCTGACACCGATGGCCATCGACGCGGCGCGTCCGTTTCCCCTGATTGCGAACCGTTCGCTGAACCTGTGCGTCAGTGTCGAAACACCGGGAAACCACGAGTCGGATCCCGACCACGATTTTGCCATCGTCCAGGTGCCGTCCGTCGTCCCGCGCCTGCTGGCCCTGCCATCTGACGGCCTGCAGGCTTTTATTCTCCTGGAGGACGTGATCCGCATGCACCTGGACACGCTCTTCAGCGGGGTCGCGATCGGCCAGGCCTGGTGCTTCCGCATCATGCGCAACGCGGACCTCGACCTCGACGAGGAAGACGCGTCCGATCTGCTCGAAGAGATCGAAAAATCACTCAAGATGCGCCAATGGGGACAAGTGATCCGTCTTGAAGTGGAAGAGGACATGGACACGCACCTGAAGGACCAGCTGGTCGGCCTGCTCAGCATCGGCGAAGAAGACATCTACACGATCGACGGGCCGCTCGACCTGACATGCCTCAACCAGCTGTACAATGACAACAAGCGCCCCGAACTGGTCTATCTGCCCTATACGGCCCCGCCGTTCAAGCTTCAGGATGATCTGGACCTTTTCGATGCCATTCGCAAGCGGGATATCTACCTGCATCATCCCTTCGAGTCGTTTGATCCGGTGATCGAGCTGGTGCAGAAGGCCGCCCGCGATCCCGACGTCCTGGCGATCAAGCAGACGCTGTACCGCGTCAGCGGACAGTCGCCGATCGTGCGCAGCCTGGCCGAGGCCGCCGGTCAGGGCAAGCAGGTCATGGTGCTGGTCGAGCTCAAAGCCCGTTTCGACGAGGAGAACAACATCCATTGGGCCCGCCAGCTCGAGCAGGCCGGCTGCCACGTGATCTACGGCCTGGTCGGCCTTAAGACCCACAGCAAGATCACGCTCGTGGTCCGGCGGGACGAGGACGGCATCCGCCGCTATGTCCACCTGGGCACCGGCAACTACAACGACAACACCGCCCGCTTTTATACCGACATGGGCTTGATGACCTGTGCCGAAAACATCGGCAAAGACGCATCGGCTTTCTTTAACATGCTGTCGGGCTACGCGGCACCGCAGACCTGGCATCACCTGACCGTCGCCCCGTACTGGCTGCGCAGTGAGCTTGAAAAGCACATCGACCGTGAGATCGATTCTGCCCGGGCCGGCCGGCCGGCGCACATCATCATCAAGGCCAACTCCCTGGTCGATCCCCTGATGATCGACCGCCTCTATCTGGCGTCGCAGGCCGGCGTGCAGATCGACCTGATCATCCGCGGCATCTGCTGCCTCAGGCCGGGCGTCGCGGGGCTTTCGGAAACGATCCGGGTCCGCAGCATCATCGGCCGTTTCCTGGAGCACAGCCGCGTCTTCTACTTTTTCCATGACGGCCGCGAGGAGCTGTTCCTGTCCAGTGCCGACTGGATGCCGCGCAACCTGGACCGGCGGGTCGAGCTGATGTTCCCCGTAAAGGACCGTGCGATCCACCAGCGTGTCATGGAAGTGCTGCAGATCCAGCTGGCGGACACCGATCGCGCCCGCCTGATGCAGCCGGATGGGACCAGCGTGCGCGTCGACCGGCGCGGCAAAGCCCACCTGGACTGCCAGGCCTACCTGTGCCAGAAGGCTAAAGCCGCCTCCGGACCGGAAAGCGAACAGACGGATGAAATCCGATTTATTCCGATCAGCGAGCCACCGGAACAAAAAAACCGGGGCGGAAGCCCCGGCTGATCGAGTCGTTTTGCGTATCGGTTAGTTGGACGAAGAGGGGAGGCTGGTGGCGCCCGGCGTCACGGATCCGCTTGTTTCGATGGTCACGTCGGCAAAATAGTCCTCGGGAATGACAAAGCGGACCAGAAGGTAGCTGATGATGCCCAGCACGATGAACATGCCGACGATGATCAAAACCGACCACAGGCAGCCCAGAGCCGATCCCTTAAAGAGAGACTTGCGCCGTTCGCGTTTTTGTTCTTTGGTGAGCGGAACCCGGTTGTTCGGGTTGGCCGAATACAGGAACGCACCGCATTTTTTACAAACGGTCTTTCCCTTGGGGTTTTCAGTCCCGCAGCGGTTGCATTTCATGTCAGACCTCCCGATCGATGCCGTTTCTGCCCAAAGTGTACACCAACAGCTGCTTTTTGTACAGGCAACGGGCTGTTTGTCCGGGCGTGCAAATTGACAGGCCGCGGCAACAGGTGATAAATTGTCAGGATAGAAACCGGCTTTTCGGCGCCGGCATCGGAGGAGAAAGATGGACTTTCGCAGCCAAATCGTCACATGGCTGGCCGGACAGACCGGCCTCGAACGCGACCAGATCGACGCCTGGATCGAAATACCGCCGCAGCCGGCGCTGGGAGATTACGCCTTTCCCTGTTTCCGTCTTGCCAAGCATCTGCGCCGCGCGCCGGCGAAAATTGCGGAGGAGCTGGCCGGACTGGCCCGCGGGAACATCGCCCAGCTTGCCGATGTCCAGCCGGTGCAGGGCTACCTCAATTTCTTCGTCGACCGGGCGTGCTTTGTCCAGGCGGCAATCGAGCACGTGCTCGCGTCAGGCGACGGATTGGGCCGTCAGGCGCTGGGGGCCGGGCAGACTGTTGTCGTCGAGTACTCCTCGCCCAACATCGCCAAGCCCTTCCACGTCGGCCATGCCTTCACCACCATCCTGGGCCAGGCGATTTACCGCCTCTACGACCACCTCGGCTACCGCACGGTACGCGTCAACCACCTGGGCGATTACGGCACCCAGTTTGGTAAGCTGATCGTCGCCTATCGCCTGTGGGGCGATGAAAAGGCCGTGGCCGCCGACCCGATCCGCGAACTGCTGCGCATCTATGTCCGTTTCCACGACGAGGCCAAGGAGCGCCCGGAGCTTGAGGACCAGGCGCGCGAGGCGTTCCGGCAACTGGAAGCCGGTTCGGCGCCGGAAAAAGCCTTGTGGCAGACGTTTCGCGATCTCAGCCTCAAGGAATTTTCTGCCGTTTACGAACGGCTGGGCGTCTCCTTCGATTCCTACCTGGGCGAAAGCTTCTATTCAGACCGCATCCCGGACGTGGTCCGGCTGCTCAACGAGCGGGGCATCCTCATCGAAAGCCAGGGCGCCCAAGTGGTCATGCTGGACGAGTACGGCCTGCCCCCGTGCATTATCCTTAAATCCGACGGGACGACCATCTACGCCTCGCGCGACTTGGCGGCCGTGCTGTACCGCTGGGAGCAGTATCGCTTCGCGCGCAACATCTATGTCGTCGGCACGCCCCAGGCCCTGCACTTCCGCCAGGTTTTTGCCGTGCTGGACAAGGCCGGCGTCGAAGCGTCCAAGAACTGCGTCCACGTCGGCTTCGGCCTGGTCAAGTTTCCCGACCGCAAGCTGTCGACACGCAGCGGCGATGTCATTTTCCTGTCGGACCTGCTCCAGGAGAGCGTCGACAAGACGCGCGAGATCATCGCGGAAAACGCGCGGCTGCGCCAGACCGACATGCAGATGGCAGAAATCGACGAAGCCGCCGAGAAAATCGGCCTCGGCGCCATCGTCTACACTTTCCTGAAGAACGGCAGGGAGCGCGACATCGTCTTCTCCTGGGAAGAGATGCTGGACTTTGACGGCGACTCGGCACCCTACGTCCAGTATACCTATGCGCGCGCCCGCTCCATCCTGCGCAAGGCCGAGGCCGAAGGGCAGGCCTTGCCCGGAACGTGTGCGCCGGTTTTAACTTCTGAGGACGAATTTGCCATCGCCAAGCTGCTGGACGGCTTCGACCAGGCGGTGGTCCGGGCTGCCGAGCTGTATGAGCCGTACATCTTGCTGCGCCAGGTGACAGCACTGGCCCGCGCCTTCAACAAGTATTACAATCACGAACCGATTCTGAAGACCGGTGACCTGTTGCTGCGCCAGTCCCGCCTGGCCTTGCTGCAGGCGGTCTGCCAGGCGATACGGGTCGGGCTGGACCTGGTCGGCATCGGCGTCGTCGAGCGGATGTGATCGCATGATCGACCTAGCCGAGCTGACATACCAGCGTCCGGACCTGGACCAGGTTGAAAACCAGCTTCGCCGCGCGCGGCTGCATCTTCGGCTGGCCATGAGCGCTTCCAGCGCCCTTTCCGCCGTTCGGGACATGGAACAGGTGACGCGCCAATACCGCCTGGCTGAGGCGCTTGCCAAAGTCGGCTGTCTGCACGGCGGATCCACTGGGATGGAACCGGACCAGGAACTCGATTTTTTCACCAAGTCTGAGGGCCGGTACTTGCACCACTTGCAGCAGTTCTATGCCGCGCTGGCCAGTTCGCGCTACCGGGGCGAGTTGGAACGCCAGATCGGCCGCCTGACCTTTGAGACGGCCGGGCGATTCCGCTACTGCTTTCAACCGGAGGCTGCGCAGGAGCTGGAAAAAGAACGTCAGCTCGTGGCTGAATACCGCCAGTTTGTCGACGGGCTCCGCGTCAGGCTGGACGGGCAGGAGCTGACGTTGGGCCAGGCCAGGCTGGCCATGCGCAGTCCGGACCGCACCATGCGCCGTCAGGCGGCGCTTGCGCTGGACGACAGCCTGTCCGCCTATGCCGGGGATCTTGACGAGCATTGCGAGAACCTGGTCAAGTGCCGGCAGCAGATCGCGTCCCGGATGGGTCTGGCCAGCTTCGCCGACCTGGCGGCGCGGCGGCAAGATGAGCGTCTCCAGGACCGGGCGGCCATCGAGCAGGTGCGCGAAGCCATCGTGCGCTACCTGGTCCCGGCCGCGCGTGAAGCCCGCCGTCTGCAAAAGCGGCGCCTCAATGTCGCGCTGCTGACCTGGTACGACTTGACCTGCCATTTCCCCGATGCCGACCCGCAGCTTATGGCCGGTCTGCCGGGCTGCCTGGAAGCGGCAGGCCATGCCCTGGGCCGGCTGAGCGGGGAGAGCTTGTCCTTGGTCGATACGCTTTCATCCGCTGGCTACCTGGCTGTCACAAAAGCTAACGGCCAGCTCGAACAGGCGACGGTGGTCGACTTGCCTGCACCTGCATTGCCCTTCGTGCATGTCCGATCCGCAGGTTCCACCCGGGATTTGTTCCAGGCTTTGGCGGCGGTCGGCCAGGCGTACGGGGCGGTCCGCGGCCGGGACGATGACAGTCCCGATCCGATTGTGCCGCCAGACGGTCTGCTCCGCCAGATCCAAGGTCAGGCCTTCACCTATCTGCTTGTACCCCAACTAGCGGATGTTATCGGGCCGGGCTACGACGACGCGATGGCGCTGCACCTGACCGAACAGCTGCTCCAACTGCCGCATGCCTTTCTGCTCGACGAATTTGCGGCCAAGCTGTACCAGAAGCCTGCCATGACCGCCGATGAGCGCTGCGCGTTCTATCTGAGCCTGGAGAAACGCTACCTGCCGGATTTGGATTACGAGCAGATGCCTGCCCTGACCTCCGGACGCGCCTGGCAGCTCGAAAGTGTCTTGTGGACAGACCCGTTTGCGGCAATCACGCCCGGGCTGGCCACACTGACCAGCCTGGACTTTCTCGGTCAGATCGGACGCAACCCGTCCTCCGCCTGGCGCCGCTTCGAGAAGCTTTGCGCGCAAGGTGAGAAGACGCCTGCCGCATCGCTGCTCGAGGAAACGGGATTCGCGTCTCCGATCGATCCGGACACGGTCAAGAAAGCCGTGTATGTGCTATGCGACAGCTTGTCCCTGTGACGTGGCGGTCAGCCGGATGAGACAGCTGCCGGACCTTTTTCTTGACGAGATGCGCGCTCTGTTCGAGCGATTTGACCAGACAGCGCAATGGCCGGACTTTTATCGTGCCCTGCAGGAGGTACCGACCGGAGGGCTAAGGGCCAATGGCCTGAAGATATCACCGGTTCAGTTGCAGCACTACCTGGCCGGGCAAACCGGCCGCGACATCCAAGATTTCGAACCGATTGCCTGGTCGTCGGACGGTTTCAGGCTGCCGGATGGCGTGCAGGCCGGCAAGCTGGCCGGACACGCGGCTGGCTTGTATTACATCCAGGAGCCCAGCGCGATGCTGCCGGCCGAGGTGCTGGCCGCCCGCCCGGGTGAGAAAGTGCTCGACCTTTGTGCGGCGCCGGGGGGCAAGTCTGCCCGGATCGCGGCCGGTCTTGCCGGATCCGGCCTGCTCTGGGCCAACGAGATATCTGCCGAGCGGGTCCGGGCCCTGCAGCGCAACCTGGAGCTTACCGGCAGCACGCAAGCCGTGATCACCTCGGTCTCGCCGGAAGCGCTGGCCCAGGTGCTACCTGGCTATTTTGACGCTGTTCTGGCGGATGTGCCGTGCTCCGGATCCGGCATGCTGCGCCGCGATGACCAGGCGGCCAAGAGCTACCTGAGCTATGGCCCCGAATCCTGCGCGCCCCTGCAGCGCCAGATCCTGGAGAGCGCCTGGATCCTGCTTCGGCCCGGCGGGCGCCTGATCTATTCCACCTGTTCGTTTTCCATTTCTGAAAACGAGGCGCAGATCGCCCGTTTCCTGGCCGATCATCCGGACGCCGCCATCCGGGCCATTCCCAAAGCGGCGGGCGTTGACGACGCCCTGCCGCTGACACCTGCCTTGACCGGCGCTGCCCGGATCTGGCCGCACCGAGCGGCAGGAGAGGGGCATTTCTGTGCCTGGCTGGTCAAAGAGACCGATCACGCCGATCAGAAAACGACCCTGCCCGAGCGGCAGGTTGAGCCGGGGTCCGGTGAAGACTGGCAGGCTTTCGCGGCCTTTTGCCGCGGGGCCTTGAGCCCCGCCGGACAAGAGCGGCTGGCCGGCTGGTTTGAGAGTCACCGGATGCGCGCCGAGAACGGGCGCTTGCACCTGGTGCCGCCTTGCCCGGATTTCCAGGGCCTCTATTTGCTCAAAACCGGGCTTTTCCTGGGGCAGGTGCAGCGCAAAGGTCGCGGCATGGTGCGGTTTGTCCCGTCCCAGGCCCTGCTGCTCAGTTTGCGCCAGCACGAGCTCCGCCATGTTCTGGCCGCGACGGAAGGGGATCGCCTGATCCGCCAATGCCTGCGCGGTGAAACCTTGTTCGCGCCTGATGAACAAGCTGTTGCCGGCTGGCCGCCCGGAGCCATGGCTGCGATTGCCCTTGAGACATGCCAGGGAACCTGGCCGCTTGGCTGGGCACGGCTAGAGCAAAAGCCCGTTCTGAAGAACCTTTACCCAGCCGGCTGGATCAGGCCCGGCCAGAGCTAGACCGGAGGATGTCGCCATGCGCTTGATTATTGCCACGGAAAACACGGGAAAGCTGGGCGAGTTTCGCCAGATCCTGACCGATCCGCCCTGGCAGGTCGTTTCGATGCGGCAGGCCGGCTTTGCCGGGCAGATAAAGGAAGACGGTACCGATTACCAGGAAAACGCCCTGATCAAGGCCAGATCGGTTCATCGCGTGACCGGCGGCCTGGTCCTGGCGGACGATTCCGGGTTGTCGATCGATGTGCTTGACGGCGCACCCGGCCTCTATTCGGCGCGCTTCGCCGGCAAAGACGCCGGATACCCGGAAAAAATAGCCCGTCTGTACCAGGACCTCCGGCCCTTTCGTCCCGAACTGTGGACAGCACATTTTGTCTGCGCCCTGGCGGTCATTTTTCCGGACGGCAGCACCGAAACCGTGCTGCGCCATGTGGACGGCCGCATCGCGCCAGTCCCGCGCGGGGAGGGCGGTTTCGGCTACGACCCCATCTTTTACCTGCCCGAGCGCGGCCTGACCATGGCCGAACTGCCGGAAGCGGAGAAGAACCGGATCAGCCATCGCGGACTGGCTTTGCAGGCGCTGGCAAGCCTGCTGCTTGACCGGCTCTGAACGCCGTGCTATAGTATCCTTCACGGACGAATGTTTTCATTCGGCGGACAAAGGCGGCTTTGCGCCTCCGGAAGGTGATACCATGGACAGCGAATACTATCTGGTCAAATCGGATATGCTCCCCGAGGTCTTTGTCAAGGTGATGGCCGTCAAGCGCCTGCTCAGTTCAGGCAAGGCCGATTCGGTCAACGAGGCGGTGCAGCGGATCGGACTTAGCCGGAGCGCCTACTACAAGTACAAGGACGCCGTGCTGCCGTTCTACGAGACGTCCCGCGGCCGCCTGGTCACGCTGATTTTCGCGGTGGAGAACTTCCCGGGCATTTTGTCCGGCATCATCAACTGCATGGCGCGCGGCAAGGCCAATATCCTCACGATCAACCAGAACATCCCGATCAACGGGCTTGCGGACGTTTCAATCTCGATTGAAACCGAGCGCATGACGACCGGCCTGGAGACGATGCTCGAGGAAATCGGCAAGATTCCAGGGGTCAGGTCCTACCGGATCCTGGCCAGGGACTGACTAAACGCGAGCAGGAGGAAACCATATGATCAACATCGCCATCATGGGCTACGGCGTGGTCGGTTCAGGGGTCGCGGAGGTCTGCCGGATGAACGCGGACACGATCCGTAAAAAAGCCGGCCGGGGCATCAACATCAAGAAAATCCTGGATTTGCGTGATTTCACTGACGATCCCTTCGGCGACCGGGTTACCCACCGGGCCGGGGACATCTTTGAGGATCCGGACATCGCCATCGTCGTCGAAACGATCGGCGGCACCGGCATCGCCCTTGACCTCTCCCTGCAGGCTCTGCGATCCGGCAAGCATGTCGTCACGTCGAACAAGGAACTGGTCGCCGCGCACGGGCCTGAACTGATGGCGCTGGCACAGCAGATGGGTGTCAGCTACATGTACGAGGCGAGTGTCGGCGGCGGTATCCCGATCGTGCGGCCGCTGCACAAATGCCTGTCCGCTAATGTCATCCAGACGGTCGCCGGCATTCTGAACGGCACCACCAACTACATTCTGACCCGCATGGATGCGGCGGGCATCCGCTTTGACCAGGCCCTGGCCGAGGCACAGGCCAAGGGTTATGCGGAGCAAAACCCGACAGCCGACCTCGACGGGCTGGATGCCTGCCGTAAACTGGCCATCTTGGGCAGCATCACGCTCGGCGAGTACATCGACAGCCGCAAAGTGCATACGGAAGGCATCACCAGCATCATGCCGACCGATCTGCTCTACGCCCAGCACCTGCAGATGAAGCTTAAGCTGATCGGCCGCTTCCGGCTGCTGCCGGACCGCCGGGCGGACATGATCGTCGCCCCGATGCTGATCAGCCGCAGCCACCCCATCGCTGTCGCCGACGATGTCAACAACGCCATTCTGGTCGAGGGCAACGCCCTGGGCGAGGCGCTCTTCTACGGCCGCGGCGCCGGCAAGCTGCCGACCGCCAGCGCGGTCGTCGCCGATGTGATCGAGTGCGCCATGCATCTGGGCAGACTGCCTCACTTGACAACCTGGGCCGTCAGCGACCGCCCGATTGTCCGTCCGCACGACGAGTGTCCTGTTCAGGCACTGGTCCGGTTGCACGACCGTTTGCCGCCGGACCAAATCCGCGCGCTCTTCGGTCCGCATGGCGCGGAGCTTATCGAGGCCCAGGACCTGCACGAACAGGCCTGGCTGGTCGGGCAGGGCGAGCCGCTGAGCGAAGGTCAGCTGGCCGCACGGCTGCGCATGCTCGATGCTGACGTCATCGGGCGGATTCGTCTTTTCGTCTGAAATGCGTGGCGTTTACCGCGTCCATCCATGGTATACTGAAATCATGACAGCAAGCCCGGTGCGCCAGCACCGCGGCAACAGGCATGGAGCAAAGCATGAGCAGCGAAGGACTTGGGCAGAAAGGCACGGGTCGCCTGACTGAAGCGGTTGGCATTTCATATGCCGACCTGGTTCGCCAGGCACCTTGGGCTTGCCTTGTCCTTGACCGCGAAGGCCGGATCGTCACCGGTAACGGGAAGGCGGACACCTTGCTGTCCGGCGCCGTGCCCGGATCCCTGCTTGCGGCAAGTTTCATCGGGGAAGACCAGGACGAGGTGATCGCCTGGCTTGGCCGCGTCTTCCGGCAGTCGGATGCCCAGACCATCAATGCCCGGCTGAGCCGGGACAACAGCCTGATGACGGTTCGCCTGAACGGGTTGGCCATGGACGGTCAGGCTGCCGTCTACCTGGAAGCGCTGACCGACGGCCAGATCCACGGCCGCCAGCTGCGCGACATGGCCTACTACGACCAGCTGACCCGCCTGCCCAACCGCTACCTGATGTCTGACCGCCTGCATTGGGCCATCCGGGATGCCGTCCGCCACCAGGAAAAGATGGCTATCCTGGCCATCGACCTGGACCGCTTCAAACGGATCAACGACAATTTCGGCCACCAGGCCGGAGATCATCTGCTGCAGCAAATCGGTCAGAGAATGGCGTCTTGCCTGCGTGATGCGGATACGCTGGCCCGGCTGGGCGGCGACGAGTTTGTCGTCATCATGCAGCACCTGTCCGGCGATCAGGATGCCTTGATGGTCGCCGGCCGGCTGCTGGAGTCGATTCGTCAGCCTGTCGCTGTCATGGGTGTTCCCCAGACGCTGAGCGCCAGCATTGGCATCAGCCTTTTTCCGGAAGATGCAATGCAGGTTCAGGAACTGCTGGACAAGGCGGACATCGCCCTCTACCGGGCCAAGAACAGCGGCCGCGACCGGGTCGCCTTTTTCAATGAAACGATGAAGGCGGCCGTCGATGAGCGTGTCGATTTCGAACGCAGGCTGCGATCGGCCCTCAACAGAGGCGAGCTGCTGCTCTACTACCAGCCGATCGTCGCAGCCCAGGACGGGCGCATTTTAGCGCTTGAAGCCTTGCTGCGCTGGAACTCGGATCGGGAAGGGTTGCTGCCGGCGGCGTCTTTTCTGCCCCTGGCCCAGGAGATCGGCATCGACCGGCCGATGACCGACTGGGCGCTCGAGGCATCCTGCGAACAGATGCAGCGCTGGCTTCAGAGCGGTCTGATCAGGCCGTCGGATCCCTGCCGCCTGACCGTCAACCTCAGCGACAGCCAGTTGACCGTTCCGGATTTGCCGGAACGGGTCGGTCATGCCCTCGCCCGGGCCGGGTTGCCGGCTGAGCGCCTTGTCCTCGAGATTCACGAATCTGCACTGGACACGGACCGCGAACAGGTTCGCGTCAACCTGGAAAAGCTGACCGGCATGTCGGTCCAGCTCTACCTGGACGATTTTTGCCAGGGCTTCTGCACACTGGGGCAAGCCAGCCGCATCTCGTTTGCTTCATTGAAAATCGATCGAAAAGTCATTGCCGTGTTCAAAGACGCCCCCCACGGGGAACAGCTGCTCGACGCCATGATCCGCATGGCGCACCAGATGAACCTGACGGTGATCGCCGAAGGCGTGGAGTCGGAGGAGTCTGTGCGATGGCTGCTTGAGTCCGGATGCGACGCCCTGCAGGGCTACCTGATCGGCCCGCCGCTGCCACCCGTACAGACCGAAATGCTGCTTGAGCTCTACGCACCGCGGCAGGGCACCCAGCCTGGCGGATAAAAAAGAGAGCACCGCGAGGTGCTCTCTTTGATGGCTGACAACGTTATCTCAGAACCTGTTGTCGTAACCGCCCTGCTGCTGGCGCCGGGCGTTCTTGCGCGCCCTGCGGCAATCCGGGCAGCGGACAGGCTCATTCTCAAAGCCTTTTTCTTTGTAAAAAGCTTGTTCACCTTCGGTAAACGCGAATTCTGCACCGCAATCCTTGCATACAAGTGTCTTGTCTGGCATGGTCTATACCTCCTGAAAATTTCGGATAAGGAATGAATGACAGTGGCTTTCCAAGACTTCGAGGAGGCATATACCTTCTATTGAGTTGGGGCACGGTCTGTAAACAAGCTTAATCCGTTGTTGTGATCATAACATAAATGGTATAATGGCACAAGGTTTTTTAACATATTTCGTGCGCTTATCGCATTTCCACCAGCGGAAGGCGCACATTAAGGGAGTCGTGTATGATCTTAAAAGACTGCATCAAGGTTCTCGAGGCACAGGTGGCAGTCAGCGTCCCTGACCTGGAGATGGATATCCAGGTGGCCTGCGGGGCGGACCTGATGAGCGACGTGATGGCCTTTGCCTGCGCCAGCAACGAGATGCTGCTGACCGGGCTGGTCAATCCGCAGGCGATCCGCACCGCCGAGATGATGGATGTCAAAGTCGTCGTGTTTGTGCGCGGCAAGCAGCCCGGCGAGGCTGTCCTCGAGCTTGCGCGGCAGATGGGCATCTGTGTGCTGACGACACCGCTGCCGATGTTCACAGCCTGCGGTGTCCTGTACAGCCACGGTGTCCTGGGCAAGGGGGGCTGACCGATCGAACCGCTGCGATTGACGTTTTCCATCGACGGCTCGGATTTCATCCATGCCGGCGAAGCGTCCAGCGGGGCCAAGAAGGCCCTGACCAAACTCGGCGTCAAGGCGCCGGTGGTCAAACGCGCGGCGATCGCCATGTACGAGGCGGAGCTGAACACGGTCATCCACGCCGGCGGCGGCAGCGCCGAGGTGGATATCTATCCCGACCATGTCCTGATCCGGGTCACAGATCACGGCCCCGGCATCCCGGATGTCAGACTGGCCATGCAGGAAGGCTGGTCGACGGCACCGGAAGCGGCCCGCGAAATGGGGTTCGGCGCCGGCATGGGGCTGCCCAACATCAAGAAACAGTCCGACGAACTGCTCATTGAGACCGAACCGGGCCGCGGGACGACCGTGACGATTCGGATCAACTTCACAGTTTAGGGCGAGACCCGGAGGAATCATGTCCAGACTTCATTCTGTCAAACTGAACCGCGACCTGTGTGTCGGCTGCACCACGTGCATCAAGCGCTGCCCGACCGAAGCGATCCGGGTGCGCAACGGGAAAGCCCAGATCGCCGAGAACCGCTGCATCGACTGCGGCGAGTGCATCCGCGTCTGCCCGCACCATGCCAAGAGCGCGGTTATGGATACCCTGGACGACCTCAAGGGCACTGCGTTCAATGTCGCCCTGGCGGCGCCGTCCCTGTATGCCCAGTTCGGCCCGCCGGCCACCCGGGGAATGGTTCTGGCAGCCCTTGGCCTTTTGGGTTTCGACGCAGTCTATGAAGTGGCGCAGGGCGCGGAAATCGTCACGGCCAGCACCGCCGCTTTTGTTCAAAAGGCCCTGGAAGAGGGCCGTCGCCCCTTGATCTCATCGGCCTGCCCGGTTGTTGTCCGGCTGATCCAGATGCGTTTCCCGGGCCTGGTTGAAAACCTGGTGCCGTTTGATTCGCCGATGGAAGTGACCGCTGACTTGGCCCGGCGCCAGCTGGCGGAAAAAACAGGCCTTCCCCAGGAGAAAATCGGGGTCTTCTTCATCAGCCCCTGCCCGGCCAAGCGCACCGCTGTGATCAACCCGATCGCCCGCGCCTCCAGCGCGGTCAACGGCGTGATCGCCATCTCCGACCTGTATCCGCAGATCCTGGCCGGTCTGGAGAAAATGGACGCCAAAACCGCCCTTCAGGAAGGGGAGCGGCTGTTGACGGCCGGTTCGACCGGTGTGCGCTGGGCGTATACCGGCGGCGAGGCCATCGCGCTGCACATGGAACGCTACCTGGCTGTCGACGGGATCCACAATGTGATCGAGATCCTGGAGGAAGTGGAAAACGAGCGGCTGCACGATGTCGATTTCATCGAGGCCAACGCCTGCCTGGGCGGATGCATCGGCGGCCCGCTGACGGTGGCCAACCGGTTTTCTGCGCATGCGCGTCAGCGCGCTTTTGTCAGCCGGGCGCCCGAGGAAGCCCGGCAAGGGCCCCAAACGGCCCCGGACTTGCCGCTGGAATCCTGGAAAGAGCTGCCGCTGCCCAATCCGGCCATGCAGCTGGACGAGGACATCGTCCAGGCGATGCAAAAGTACGAACAGCTAAAGCAGATCGTCGCCGGGCTGCCCGGACTGGACTGCGGCGCCTGCGGTGCGCCGGACTGCGAAGCCCTGGCCGAGGACATCGTCCGCGGCGAGGCTGCGGAGACGGACTGCATCTTCAAGCTTAAAGAACGGATCCGGGCGGTCGCAGCCGTGATGAGCGAGCTGGGCGAGGAAATGAACCGCTATGCGCCGAACAGGGAAGAGGATCCGCATGACACTCCCTGAACTGGACCGGATCCTGTCCGGGCAATTTCTGACGGATGAACCGCCGGTCTCGGCCGCGGTAACGGGGGCCTATGCCTGCGACATGCTCAGCCATGTCATGGCCCATGCCGGACCGGGCGACGTCTGGCTGACCATTTTGAACAGCATCAACGTCGTCGCGGTGGCCGAACTGACCGGCTGTGCCTGTGTGGTCCTGACCGAGGGCGTAGCGATGGAACCGGCGGTTCTGGAACGGGCCAGGGAACGGCAGGTAACGGTTCTGAGCACGCCCCTGACGACCTTCCAGGCGGCCGGGCGCCTGGCCCAGCTGCTGCCCGAACGCGGCTGAACGGCATGAAGTGCTTTTATGACCTGCACATCCACAGCGCCTTGTCCCCCTGCGCCGAAAAAGACATGACGCCGCAGAACATCGTCGCCATGGCCAGGCTGAAAGGCCTCGGGGCGATCGCCGTCACCGACCACCAGAGCAGCGCCAACTGTGCCGCGGTCATGGAGGCCTCCCGGGATCTGGCCGGACCAGTGGTCATTCCCGGGCTGGAGATTGAGTCCTCCGAGGAGATTCACCTGCTTTGCCTGCTGCCGGGACTGCACGAAGCGCAGCAGATGCAGCGGGTGGTCCGGGCCGCATTGCCGGCTCGCCTGAACCGGCCGGACATTTTCGGCACGCAGCTGCTTTTGGACCGCCATGACCGGATCACGGGGGAAGAGACCTGCCTGCTGCTCCAGGCCTGTTCGCTGGACTGCCAGACCCTGGCCTTGCAAGTCCGCAACCTGGGCGGTGTCTTGATTCCGGCGCACGTGGACCGCGACGCATACAGCATGCTGCAGACCCTGGGTGCCATCCCTGCCGATTTTCCAACCGCCTGGCTCGAGTTTACCAGCCCGGACGCCGCCCGGGACTGCCTCGGGCGGCACCCGGCGCTTGCCGCGTACCGCCCGCTGTACAATTCCGACGCGCACCGGCTCGGCGATATCGCCGAGGCCCGTTTTTGCCTGGATCTGCCAGATAGCGCCGGTTTCGGCGGGGCGGGTTGCCGGCATGCCATCCTGCAAGCATTGCAGCCCTGTTAGGTCGATGATATAATGTCTTGAGCTAACGGGAGGAAAACGGCAAACCGATGCGGGAACTATCCGAGCACCTGATGGACCTGGTTCAAAATTCAAGACGGGCGGGCGCCCGGCTGATCGAAATCAGCGTCAGGGCCCTGGTGGAAACTGATCAGCTGGTCTTGCAGGTGAAAGATGACGGATCGGGTATCGGTCCGGAATTGCTCGAACGCGTCACAGATCCGTACGCGACCACAAGGACCACGCGTCCGGTCGGGCTGGGGTTGCCGCTGCTCAAAGAGCTGTGCGAGCTGACAGGCGGGTCTTTGTCCATCCGCTCGTTGCCGCAGGAGGGAACGACGGTCGAGGCGGCCCTGGGGCTCAACCACATCGACCGTCTGCCGCTTGGCGATATCGGCAGCACGTTTTCCCTTTTGGTTCTGGCCGACCCGGACCAGGACTACCGCCTGGTCCTGGACAGCCCCAGGGGAAGACTGGATCTGGCGACCGCCGACATCCGCAGCCAGCTGCAGGATGTTCCGCTCCGGGAGCCGTCGGTCCTTGACTGGCTGACCGGATACGTTTATGAACAACAAGAAATGATTTTCGGAGGTGTCCTACATGAAATCACTAGCAGAACTGGAAGCCATTCGTGACAAAGCCCGCGAGAACCTCTCCGCGCGCCAAAGCGGCGGACGGAAAATCGTCGTCGGCATGGCGACCTGCGGGATCGCGGCCGGGGCACGGCCCGTGATGAACGCCCTGGTCGAGGAATTGCGCGTCCGCGGCATTCACGATGTCAACGTCACCATGACCGGCTGCATCGGGGTCTGCCGCCTGGAACCGATCATCGAGGTGATCGAGGAGAACGGCGACAAGGTCACATATGTCAAGATGGATCCGCTCAAGGCCAAGCGTGTGGTCGCGGAGCATATCGTCAACGGGCGCATCTGCTCCGACCTGACCATCGGGGCTGCCGAACCCAAGGCGAAAGCCTGACCGGACCGGCGGCTGCGCCGGGAAGGGCCTGGAGGCGAGCGTGAGCTTAGTCATACTGCTTGAGGCGATGAAAATACATAAGCTGCGCCATGAGAAGACGGTCCAGCTCTGGTTTGTGCTGCTTTACGTGATCAACCTGCTGCCGCTGGTACTGCCGATCGGCGACAAGGATTTCACACCGCTGCTGGGTGCCTTTGCCGAGATGTCCGCCGGCCGCTTTGACGTTCCGCCGGTCGGCGATCTGCTGACACCGGGCAACTGGCTGATCATCGGGCTGCTTCTGCTGACGAACCTGGTCACGCTCTTCTTCGGCCTGATGTACGTCACCCTCTTTGTCGGCGAAAAAGACGACCGAACGCCCCGGCAGGCGGTTTTGGGTTGCTTCAGGGCTTTGCCGTCGTTGCTGGCCCTGGGCCTGCTCTTGCTGCTGCCGGCGTTGTTCAGCGCCTTGCTGGCTTTCATCCCGCTGGTCGTCTTTTTGCTGATGATCTACTTCTTGCCGTTGAACCTGACCTTGGAACGAAAGAACCTGGCCATGGCCCTGCAGGACAGCCTGGCGGCGACACGCCACCGCAAGCTGTTCATTTTCTTCAAAGTTGTCCTGCTGTCCTTTGTCCTTTCGCTGCCGCAGCGCCTGGTCCAGTCCATGGTCACATCTGTGCTGGCCTATTACGCCCTGAGCACGTTTTTTTTGGTTTTGCAATCCTTCATGCATGCCCGCCTGATGGGCATCCTGTACCTTTATCTTGTAAAAAAAGTACCTTTTGTGATACCATCTAAACCTGACACCGCGGCCTGAACGCGGCGTGGAAAGCCTGGAGGGACTCGTATGACAGACATCAAACAGCTAGCCTTGGACAAGCACCGCGACTGGAAGGGGAAACTCGAGGTGATCGCGCGCGCACCGGTTGCCAGCCGTGAGGATTTGTCAATCGCTTATACGCCGGGTGTCGCGCAGCCTTGCCTGGAAATCCAAAAGGATGTCGACCTTTCGTATGTCTACACCCGCCGCTGGAACATGGTCGCGGTCGTGACCGACGGAACGGCCGTGCTCGGGCTGGGCGACATCGGGCCCGAGGCCGGCATGCCGGTCATGGAAGGCAAGTGCGTCCTGTTCAAGGCGTTTGGCGATGTCGACGCCTTTCCGCTTTGCATCCGATCCAAGGATGTCGATGAGATCGTCAATACGGTCCGCCTGCTGGCCGGCAGTTTCGGCGGCGTCAACCTGGAAGACATATCGGCGCCGCGCTGCTTTGAGATCGAGGAAAAGCTCAAAGCCTGCTGTGACATCCCGATCTTCCACGATGACCAGCATGGCACAGCCGTCGTCACGCTGGCCGGCCTGATCAACGCCCTGCGCGTGGTCGGCAAGAAGCTGGAATACGTGCGCGTGGTCGTCAACGGGGCCGGCGCCGCCGCCACGTCGATCGTCAAGCTCCTGATGGCCAGCGGCCTCAAGCAGGTCATACTCTGCGACCGCAGCGGCGCCATCTACGAAGGGCGCGCCAACCTGAACCGTTATAAGGCCGAACTGGTCGCCGTGACCAACCGCGATTTTAGGCAGGGCACGCTAGCCGATGTGCTTGCCGGCGCCGATGTCTTTATCGGGGTCTCGGCGCCCGGCGTCCTGACCGGTGACATGGTGCGCACCATGGCGCCCGATCCGATCGTTTTTGCCTGCGCCAACCCGACGCCGGAAATCATGCCGGACGAAGCCCTGGCAGCCGGTGCGGCTGTCGTGGCGACCGGACGGTCCGATTTTCCCAACCAGATCAACAATGTCCTGGCGTTCCCCGGGATTTTCCGCGGCGCCCTCGATGTTCGCGCCAGCGATATCAACGACGAGATGAAAGTTGCGGCGGCCTGGGCCATCGCCGATCTGGTCGACACCAGCACGCTGCAAAGCGATGCCATCATCCCGTCCGCCTTCGATGACCGGGTCGGTCCGGCCGTCGCCGCCGCCGTGGCTGCAGCAGCCAGAAAATCTGGAGTCGCCCGCATCTGAATGGCTTTTTGTTGACAAGACCGAAAACCAGGCTGATGCGCTCAGTCTGGTTTTTATCGCTTTTGGCATTGTTGGATTGGACGGCCGTACGGCCAACAGGGAGGAACACCATGGAGACCAGGGAAAAGATCTTGCAGCTGCTTGAAGAGAACGCCCGGCTGAGCATCGATGAGCTTGCCGTGATGACCGGCCTTGACGCCGGCACGGTCGCCAGGACCGTGGCCCAGCTCGAGGCTGACAACGTCATCCTGGGCTACAGCGCGGCGGTCAACTGGGAGAAGACCTCGCTCGATCCGGTCACCGCCCTGATCGAGGTCCGCGTGACGCCGCAGCGTGACCAGGGATTCGACCATATCGCCCGCCGGATCTACCGTTTTCCCCAGGTCAAATCCTGTTACCTGATGTCCGGCGGCTTCGACCTGATGGTGATCGTCGAAGATACCTCGCTCAAGGCGGTCGCCCAGTTTGTTTCCGAGAAAATCGCGCCGCTGGATTCCGTCCTGTCGACCCAGACGCATTTCATCTTGAAGAAATACAAAATGAACGGCCTGGAGTTTGACGTGCGCAACGGGGATGACCGGGAGGCTGTCGTTTTATGAACCTGGAATCCTTCCTGTCGCAGACGGCCCGCTCCATTCCGGCTTCGGCGATCCGGCGCTTTTTCGATATGGCCAGCGAAATGAAAGGCCAGGTGATCTCCCTGTCGATCGGGGAGCCGGATTTTGTCACGCCGTGGAGCATCCGGGACGCCGGCATCTATTCACTGGAGCAGGGACACACCCATTATTCGCCCAACGCCGGGCTGCTCGCGCTGCGCGAGGCCATCTGCGCCTACATGAAACGCCGTTTCCAGCTTTCCTACGACCCCAGGACCGAAACGGTGGTGACGGTCGGCGGCAGCGAGGCGATCGACCTGCTGGTTCGGTCTGTCATCAACCCGGGCGATGAGGTGATCATCCCGGAACCTTGTTTCGTAGCCTACAAGGCCTGTGTCAGTCTCGCCGGCGGCGTTCCGGTGCCGGTCGCCCTGCGTGCCGAACAGGATTTCAAGCTCAAGCCGGAACAGCTCGCCGAAGCCATCACGCCCAGAACCAAGCTCCTGATGCTCGGCTACCCCAACAACCCGACCGGCGCCGTCCTCAGCAAAGACGAGGTGATCGCACTCGCCCAGGTGCTCGAGGACAAGCCGATCCTGGTCTTGTCCGACGAGCTTTACGCCGAGCTGACCTACAGCCCATCCCGCCATTTCTCGATCGCCGCCCTGCCGGGGATGAAGGACCGGACGGTTGTCGTCAACGGATTTTCCAAGGCATTTGCCATGACCGGCTGGCGGATCGGCTATGCATGCGGCCCGGCGCCCCTGATCGCGGCCATGAACAAGATTCACCAGTACGCGATCATGTGCTCGCCGTCGACTTCCCAGGAGGCGGCAATCGAAGCGCTGCGCGACCCGGAGAGCCTGGTCAGCCCGATGCGCGACGCCTATGACCAGCGGCGCCGCCTGGTGGTCAGTGCCTGCCGCCATGCAGGGCTGCCCTGTTTCGAACCCCTGGGCGCCTTTTACGTTTTCCCGGATATCCGCGTCACGGGCCTGTCCTCCAACGATTTCTGCGAGCATTTCCTGCGCGAGGAGAAGGTGGCGATCGTGCCCGGCAACGCGTTCGGCGAAAGCGGCGAAGGCTTTGTGCGCATCAGCTGCGCCGCTTCGGTGGACAACATCCGCGAGGCGATGGCCCGCCTGGCCCGATTCGTCGAAAGGAGACGATCCCATGCTTGAGTTTGACCAGTACCGCGCCAGGCTGCAGGAACTGGACGAAGGCCTTGAAAAACTGCACGATGCGCTGCACATCGCACCGACGCTTGACGAGATTGCCGAGCTGGAGGCCAGGGCCCAGGAACCCGGTTTCTGGAACGATGTCGCAGCCGCGCAAAAGGTGCAGACCCGAATCCGTCACCTGCAGAAGCGGGTCGACCATTTCCGCGCCCTCAAACGGCAGCTCGAGGATCTGGAGATCCTCTGCGAGCTCGGCGATGAGGCAGAAGACCGCCAGATCGTCCAGGAAGTCGGAGACGGGCTCAAAAAGCTTGAAAACCAGTTTGAGAAAATGCGATTGGAAACCCTGTTCACCGGTGAGCTGGACGACAGCAACGCCATCCTGACCCTGCACGCCGGGGCCGGCGGCACCGAGGCACAGGACTGGGCCGAGATGCTCTACCGCATGTACCAGCGCTGGGCCGAGGCGCATGACTTCGAGGTCAAGCTGCTCGATTTTCTCGAAGGCGATGAAGCGGGACTGAAAAGCGTCTCCTTCATGGTCATCGGCGACTATGCCTACGGCTACCTCAAGGCTGAGATGGGCGTGCATCGCCTGGTGCGCATCTCGCCGTTCGACTCGTCCGGACGGCGTCACACGTCGTTCGCTTCGCTCGAAGTCATGCCCGAGCTGGACGACTCGATCGAGATCAACATCCGCTCCGAGGATTTGCGCGTCGACACCTACCGGTCATCCGGCGCCGGCGGCCAGCATGTCAACAAGACGGAATCTGCGATCCGCCTCACGCACCTGCCGACGGGGGTCGTGGTGTCCTGCCAGACCGAGCGTTCGCAGGTCCAGAACCGTGAGACGGCGATGAACATGCTAAAAGCCAAGCTGTACGCCCTGGCCCGGGCGGCCCAGATGGATCGGATCGAGGACCTTAAGGGCAACCAGATGGAGATCGCCTGGGGCAGTCAGATCCGCTCCTACGTGTTCTGCCCCTACACGATGGTCAAGGACCACCGCACCGGGTTTGAGACGAACGCGGTCGACGCGGTCATGGACGGGGACCTGGACGGCTTCATCAACGCCTACTTGTCGGGGATGAAAGCCGAGAAGTAAACGCTTGTTTGACGAAGCCAGGTCCGATTGATACGATAAAAACGAAGATAAATCAGGAGGCAGACCGATGCAGCGAAAAGTACTGGTTGTCATGGGCAGTGATTCCGATTATCCGGTGATCGAACCCGGTCTGAAGATGCTGAAATCCTTTGATATCAGCTTCGATGTCCGCATCTGTTCGGCGCACCGCAGCCCCGAGCTCGCGTCCCGGCTGGCAGCCGGCGCCGCGCAAGCCGGCTACCAGGTCATCATCGCCGCCGCCGGCCTGGCTGCCCACCTGCCGGGCGTGCTGGCTGCCTGGACGACCTTGCCGGTCATCGGCGTGCCCGTTAAAAGCGGCGCGCTGGCCGGTCAGGACGCACTTTACGCCATCGTCCAGATGCCGACCGGCATCCCCGTCGCGACCGTCGCCATCGACGGCGCGGCCAACGCCGCCATCCTGGCGGCCCAGATCCTGGCCCTGCAGGACGAGCGGCTCAGACAACGGCTGGCTGAATACAAGGATGAGCTTAAAAAATCGGTGATCGACCGCCAGGCCAGACTCGAACAGAAACTGGCGGCTGAATCGTGACGCGCGCCCGGTCGGATTTTCCCATCGCCGTCTTCGTGTCGGGCGGCGGCACCAACCTCCAGGCGATCCTCGACCGGATCCGTGACGGTCGCCTTGACCCCGTTCGCGTGGCGGTCGTCATTGCCTCGAACGAACACTGCCAGGCGATCGGCCGCGCCGAGCGCTCCGGCATCCCCACCCGTATCATCCGCAGGAAGGACCACCCCGACCAGGCCTCGTACGACCAGGCCCTGCTCGAGGCACTCAGGCCCTATGCCGTCTCCCTGGTCGTTCTGGCCGGTTTCCTCAGCCTGCTCGGCCCGGATTTCATCGCGGCGTACCCGGATGGCATCATCAACATCCATCCGTCCCTGATCCCATCTTTCTGCGGCCCGGGCTACTACGGCATCCGGCCGCATGAGGCGGCCCTCGAGTACGGCGTCAAGCTGACCGGCGCGACGGTTCACCTGGTGGACGGCGCGTACGACCACGGGCCGATCATTTTGCAGCAAGCCGTCCCGGTCCTGCCCGACGATACGCCGCAAAGTTTGCAGCAGCGGGTGATGCGCGACGCGGAGCAGGTTCTGCTGCCGCGCGCCGTCGCCCTTTTTGCCGCCGGCCGTGTCAGACGGAGCGGTCGGATCATCCAGATCGAAAAGGAGACACAAGACGATGAAACGAGCATTGATCAGCGTATCGGACAAGACAGGCCTGACTGAACTGGCCGGCGCCCTGGCCAAACTGGATTACGAGCTGGTGTCGACCGGCGGTACCGCCGCCCAGCTGGAACAGGCCGGGCTCAAGGTGACCCGGGTGTCGGACGTGACCGGATTCCCCGAATGCCTGGACGGCCGGGTCAAGACCTTGCACCCCAAGATCCACGGCGGGCTGCTCGCGGTGCGCGCCAACCCGGACCATATGCACCAGCTGGAAGAACTGGCGATTCACCCGATCGACCTGGTGGTCATCAACCTCTATCCGTTCCGCAGCACCATCCAAAAGGAAGGCGTCAGCCATGAGACCTGCATCGAGAACATCGATATCGGCGGCCCGTCGATGCTGCGCTCCGCGGCAAAAAACTACCGCTCGGTAACCGTGCTGACCGACCCGGGCGATTACGGGCCGGTTCTGGATGAAATCCAATCACAGGGCGACACCTGCGAGGCGACACGGCTGCGGCTGGCCCGCAAGGTGTTCGAGCATACCGCCGCCTATGACGCGTTGATCGCCGATTACCTCGGCAAAGTTGACACGAGCGGCGAGGAACCGGGTCTTTTGACCTTGAGCTACGAACGCGTCGCGACGCTGCGCTATGGCGAGAACCCGCATCAGCAAGCGGTCTTCTACCGCGAAGCGCTTCCGGCGGCCGGTTCTTTGACCGAAGCGGAGCAGCTCAACGGCAAAGAGCTGTCCTACAACAACATCGCCGATACGGACGCGGCCATCGGGGTCCTGCGCGAGTTCAGCCAGCCGACCGTGGTCGCGGTCAAGCATGCCAATCCCTGCGGCGTCGGCTGCGCGGATGACCTGGTAACGGCCTGGAAGAAGGCCTATGCGGCTGATCCGGTCTCGATCTACGGCGGGATCGTCGCCTGTAACGGCGTGGTGGACGAATCTTTTGTCGCGGCGACCAAAGGGGTGTTCCTCGAGGTGATGGTCGCGCCAGACTATACGCCCGAGGCGTTGGCGCTGCTCCAGGAACGCAAGAACCTGCGCGTGCTGCGCCTGCCGGCTGTCGCGGCGCCGGCGGACACGGCGCGGCCCGTCCTCAAGGCGGTCTACGGCGGGCTTCTGGTTCAAAGTCAGGACACAACCGTGCTCGACTGGGCCGAATGCCGCACCGTCACCCGCAAGGCGCTCGATCCGGCGCTCAAGGCAGACCTGGAACTGGCGATGACGGTGGTCAAGCATGTCAAGTCCAACGCCATTGTCCTGGCCAAAGGCGGCCAGACGGTCGGCATCGGGCCCGGGCAGCTCAACCGCGTCACCTCGGTCGAGATCGCTGTCAAGCTGGCCGGCGAACACGCGGCCGGCGCCGTGATGGCATCCGACGCCTTTTTCCCCTTTGACGATTGTGTCCGGGTGGCGGCCGCTGCCGGCATCCGTGCGATCATCCAGCCGGGCGGTTCGATCCGCGACCAGCAATCGATCGACGCCTGTGACGAGCTGGGCCTGGCGATGGTCTTTACCGGCCAGCGCCATTTCCGGCATTGAACCGGGGAGAGCCGGCCATGCGCGTCCTGATCGTGGGCGGCGGCGGACGAGAACACGCCATCGCCTGGAAACTCAAACAAAGTCCCCGGATCAGCCAGCTGTTTTGCGCGCCGGGCAACGCCGGTATCGCAGAGCTGGCGGCGTGTGTCCCGATCAAGGCGACCGACCTTGACGCACTGGTCCGTTTTGCCCGCTCCGAAACGATCGATTTGGTGTTTGTCGCCCCCGACGATCCCCTGGCTCTTGGCCTGGTTGACCGGCTCGAGACCGCGGGCATCCGGGCTTTCGGTCCGCGCAGCCAGGCGGCCGTACTGGAGTCAAGCAAGGCCTTCGCCAAGGACCTGATGCGCCGCTACCGGATTCCGACCGCCGACTACCAGGTGTTCGACGATGTCAAAGCGGCCCTGGCCCATGTCGCCGGCGCCGAGCTGCCGCTGGTCGTCAAGGCGGACGGCCTGGCGTTGGGCAAGGGCGTCGTGATCGCTCATGAGCGGGAAGAGGCCCGCGCGGCCGTCACGGACATGATGGTCAACAGCCGCTTCGGCCAGGCTGGGCAAAAGCTGGTCATCGAGTCCTTTTTGAGCGGCCCTGAATTGACGCTGCTGGCCTTCACCGATGGGAGGACGATACATCCCATGGTGACCTCGCGGGACCATAAGCGCGCCTGCGACAACGACCAGGGTCTCAACACCGGCGGTATGGGCGCGGTCGCCCCCGGCGCCGATCTGGATGAGAACGCCTGGCGCCAGCTGCGTGAGACCATCCTCCAGCCGACCGTCGACGCGATGCGCGCCGAGGGGCGGCCATTCAAGGGCGTGCTCTATTTTGGCCTGATGCTGACGCAAGACGGCCCGAAGGTGATCGAGTACAACGCCCGCTTCGGCGATCCGGAAGCCCAGGTGGTCCTGCCCCTGCTGGAGACCGATCTGCTCGACATCATCGAAGCCATCCTCGACGAGCGACTTGACCAGCTTGAAATCCGCTGGAAAAGCGGCGCAGCCTGCTGCGTGGTCGCCGCTTCCGGCGGATACCCGGCTGCTTACCAGACCGGATATCCCATCCTCGGTCTGGATAAGGTTCCGTCAGACTGCCTGGTTTTCCATGCCGGAACGCGCCGGGAGGGGGATGCGGTCCTGACCAGCGGCGGCCGTGTCCTGGGCGTGACTGCATTGGGCCGGACGGTCGAAGAAGCCGTCGGGCGCGCCTATCGGGCGTTGGATGTCATCTCGTTCAAAGACATGCATGCCCGGCGCGATATCGGGCGGCGGCCATGAGAATCGGGATCTGCGGCGGCACGTTTGACCCCATGCACAACGGCCATGCCGCCTTGGTTCACGCCGCCCTCGCCAGCGGGCAGGTCGACCGTGTCCTGGTCATTCCATCCGGGACGCCGCCGCATAAGCGCGGCGATTTGGTCTCGCTGGCATGCTACCGCTATGAAATGGCCAGAAGGGCGTTCGCCGGCGATCCAAACGTCGACGTGTCGGACATCGAGATCCTGCGCGAGGGGCCATCCTACACTTTGGACACTGCCCGCTTGCTCCAGGCCAGCCAGCCCGGTGACACCATTTCCCTGATCTACGGTTCTGACATCCTGCGCGACATCGAGCGCTGGCACCAGCCGGTCGCCCTGCTGGCCGGATTTCCCCTGCTGCTGGCCGACCGCGGCGGGGTTGCCCGTGAACAGGCCCGCGCTTACGCCGACAATCTGCGTGACCGGTATGGCGCGCAAATCAACTTTTTCGACGCGCCGTCGATCGACTTGTCCGCGACGATAATTCGCCAGCGCGCCGCGCGGGGCGACGCGATCACCGACCTGGTGCCGCACCCAGTCAGCCGGTTTGTCAGCCATCACGGCCTGTATTTCTGGCAGGAGGAGCTGGCCGGGATCGAGCCGGCGCTCTGGGAGGAACTGCGCGGCATCGAGCGGCAGCTCTGGACGCTGCTTAGCAGCAAGCGGCTGCTCCACTCCCTCAACGTGCTGCGCTATTCGCTCCACCTGGCGATCCGCCATGACGTGAACCTGTCGCAGGCTGCCCGGGCATCGATCCTGCACGACTGCGCCAAGTGCCTGCCGGAAAGCGAGCAGGTCGCACTGGCCCTGCAGGGCCGTGACACCAGTCTCCTGACGCCGCCTCTGGCCCACGGGCCGGCCGGCGCGGTGCTGGCGCGGCAGCGCTTTGGGATTGAAGACGAGGCCGTCCTCAAGGCAATCCGGTACCACACCACCGGCTGCGCCCGCATGACGAGATTGGACCAGATCGTCTTTATCGCGGACAAGGTCGAGCCGGCCCGGACCTACGACCGCCTGGACAAGATCCGGCGCCTGGCGGAAACAAACCTGGATGAAGCGACCCTCGTCTGCCTCGATGAGATTGGCCTGTACCTGGAGCGGGAGAGCCTGACCGATCACCCCTACGGCCTGGCGGCAAGGGCGGATATGCTTATGCGGCTTGGGAAAAACTTGGACTAGCCTCGTTTGAGTGATGTATAATGAATTATATCGCGGGTATGCGGCCCGCAGATACCAGATTGTCCGTCCTTGCGGACAGAAAGGAGGCCTTGCCATTTGACATCTGAACAAACTGCCCAGTTGATAGCTTGTGTCCTGAAAGACAAGAAAGCGAAAGACATCGAAGTCATCGATGTTGGCGAGAAGACGATCCTGGCGGATTGCTTTGTCATCGCCACCGGTTCTTCCATCACGCACATCAAGGCGCTCGCCGGTGAAGTCGAACAAATTTTGAAAGACCAGCACGCGCGGCTGCCGGATCACATCGAAGGCTACAGCACCGGCCGCTGGATCCTGATGGATTATGCCGATGTTGTCGTTCACCTTTTCCACAGCGAAGAACGCAGCTTTTACAACCTGGAGAAACTCTGGCGCGCCGCCCGAACGTGAGACACGCCGGATCTTGTCGCTTTTTGCCGATAAAAAGAGGGCCTAGGCCCTCTTTTTTTGCGCTACGATGCCGGTATGCACGAACATCATAGCCAAGCGAAGAAACCCAAGCACCTGCCCTGGATGGCCGGTCTTTTGCTTTGCAGCCTCGTGCTGGCTGTCCTGGCACTGATCGAGCGGCCGAATGACCAGGCGATACCGATCGTTCCAGCTGGCCAGCTGCCGGCCGAATCCCGGACGACAACCGAGACGGCAAAAGCCGGGAAGGAACTTTATCCGGTCTATCTGGTCGGTGCGGTGGCCCGTCCCGGGATTTATCAGGTCGAGCCGGGAACGTGCCTTTACCAACTCGTCGACATGGCCGGCGGGCTCAGCGACAGCGCGGCCTCAGACGCCGTCAACCTGGCCGCGCCGCTGGACAAGCACCAATTTGTCCGCGTGCCGACCCGCCAGGAGGTCGAGCAAGGCACCTGGAGCGATCCGGAACCGTCCGGTAAGAACAACGGCCTGATCGATCTGAACCGGGCCGGCCAGGCCGATCTGGAGACGCTGCCGGGCATCGGGCCGGCCACCGCGCGGGCGATTATCGCCTACCGCGAAAAATCGGGCCCCTTTGCCTGCATCGAGGACCTGATGAAGGTGCCCGGCATCAAGGAAGCCCGATTCGAATCGCTGAAAGACCTGGTCTGCGTCAGCGGTTAGGGACTGTCAGTTCGCGGACAAAGTCAAACTGCCTGAGGTCGTGCTGACGGCAAAGGCCAGACCGCCCTGGCCGGACAGGGCGCTTATCTTGCGGCTGCCCTGCGTCGTGACGTCCAGGTCAAGCCCCTCGTGGCTGAAGTTGCCTGTGACTGTCGAAAAATCAAGCTTGAAATCGGATGAGGGCGGCAGGTGCAGCGTGACATCGCCGGACACGGTGCTCAGCGTCGTCGGCGCGGCACGGTCATAGGACAGGTCCAGTTGTCCGGATGTCGTTTTGCCGGTGACCGGCGCGCTCAGCCCGCTGAGGCCAACCTGGCCGGATACCGTGCTGAACGTGACGCCGGCGTCCGCCGTGTTGGCCGCCCGGATCGAGCCGGAAACCGATTTGAGGTCGAGGGCGTCCCAGTCCTGGCCGCGCTGGGCCGGCAGGTCGATCGCTCCGGACACGGTGGTGACTTTGACGGTGCCGCCGTAGCCGGCCGGCAGATCGACCTGCAAGGTTAAATCGCTGAAGGAAATGCCGAAGTGCGGGTAGTCCACGCGGATGATCAGGACGTCATCTTGCTTGACGACGACCAGACCAACCCTGCCGGAGCCGCGGTACACACCGTTCAGGCGGGCCGATCCGGCCTGGTCGACCGGGGAGACAATGATCTGGTCGGATACGGCGGTGATCTGGATCAGGCGCACCTGGTCGAGATCCCAGTCGAGGGGGCGCGTCTCGTCGATCGCGCGGCGCGTGATGGTTAAGGGGAATCCGCCCCAAGGTTCCGCGCGCTCCAGGAGGGTGTCGACGCGTTCCTGCAGCTGGGTCCGGTCGAGCAAGGCCTGCCAGCCGACGGTTCGCAGCGTCAGCAGGACGCCGCCGGTCAGGGCGGAAAAGAAGATGACCAGGCAGACGACGATCAGGATAATGAGGCCTGTTTTTTTCATGCTGCAGCACCTCCGTAAACCAGGCTGCGGTTCCAGCGGAACCAGGCGATGAGCCCCTTGAACAGCCATTTGGTCAAAAAGACCATCAGGATGACAGCAAGGATGGTCAGGGCGGTCAGGGCGATGGCGAACAGGACCAGGATCAGGCTGATCACGCCCGCCTGGAAGACCGCCAGGACAAACAGGACGACGGCGGCGGCACCGATCGATCCGGCGCCGGCCCAAAAGCCGGCCAGCGTCGCGAACAGCGTCAGCCAGAGCGGGATGCCGATGAATAAATTGAGCAGGATCACGCCCAGCAAGGCTCCTTCGCGGACCCGGGGTGATGGCGGCGCGGCTGGGGGCGGCACCGGAACCTGGGGCGGTACCGGCGGAACGGCCACAGCGGCTTCCGCGTACTGGCGCCCGATTTCCAGCGGGTCGCCGAGTTCGGCGGCGATGGTTTCCTCGGATTTGCCCCGGCTGCAGCCCGAAGCGAAGTGCTCTTCGAAATCGGCCAGGATTTCAGCGACCGCCGGGCCGTCCAGGGGAGAGAGGGCCTGGCGGAGCTGATTCATGAATTGGTGCTTGTTCATAGGTCTCCTCCGGTTATGACGTGGACATGCTGGATGAAATGGCGCCATTCGGCCAGCAGCGCCTGGTGCGTCTGCCTGCCAGCTGGCGTGATCGTGTAGTATTTGCGCGGCGGCCCTTCCGACGACTCCTGTAGGTAGGTCGTGACCTGGCCGTCTGATGCCAGCTTGCGCAGGATCGGGTAGATGGTCCCGTCGGCGATCTGGATCGTTTCGGACAAGGTACTGGCCAGTTCGTAGCCGTACTGGTCGCGCCGGATCAGCATCGACAGGACACATAGCTCGAGAACCCCTTTCTTGAACTGGATATTCACAAATCCATCAACTCACTTCCATTCTGCTTCCGACAGGAGCAACACAAAATCTAGTACAGTGCATTAACCAATACTGATCATAAGCCTGAACTGATCAATTGTCAAGAGCAAATGGCGCGGTTGATTTACACAGCAGGGAGAATATAATATGATGAAGTGAGCGCAAAACCACGCCGCGCTAAGACAGGAGGAACCTTTATGCCTGATTTTACAGATTCGGCCTATCGCCAGGCCTTTCGCCACACCTCGTCGCACATCCTGGCACACGCCGTCAAACAGCTGTTCCCGGAGACGCGCCTGGCCATCGGTCCGGCGATCGAGGATGGCTTCTATTACGATTTTGACCGCGAAGAGCCTTTCACGCCCGACGATCTGAAAAAGATCGAGGATGAAATGAAGAAGATCGTCAAGGCCAATCTGCCCCTGGAACGCTTCGAGCTGCCCCGTGCCGAGGCACGCCAGCTGATGCTGGAAAAAGAAGAACCCTACAAGGTCGAATTGATCGACGAGCTCCCGGAAGACGCCGTGATCTCGTTTTACCGCCAGGGCGATTTCACCGACCTGTGCGCCGGGCCGCACCTCGAGCAGACCGGTCAGGTCAAGGCGTTCAAGCTGACCCAGGTCGCCGGGGCCTACTGGCGCGGCAGCGAGAAGAACAAGATGCTGCAGCGCATCTACGGCACCAGCTTTCCGGACAAGGGCCAGCTCAACGATTACCTGCAAAAGCTGGAGGAGGCCAGAAAGCGCGACCACAACAAGCTGGGCCGCGAGCTGGGCTTTTTCACGACCACCGAGTACATCGGCCAGGGGCTGCCGATCATGCTGCCCAAGGGGGCACGCGTGCTGCAGCTGCTGCAGCGCTTTGTCGAGGACGAGGAGGAGAAGCGCGGCTACCTGCTGACCAAGACGCCCCTGATGGCCAAGTCGGACCTTTACAAGATCTCCGGCCACTGGTACCACTACCGGGACGGCATGTTCATCATGGGCGACCCTGAAAAGGCCGACACCGAAGAGGTGCTGGCCCTGCGCCCGATGACCTGCCCCTTCCAGTTCCAGGCTTACCTGACCCGGACCCGCAGCTACCGGGATCTGCCGATCCGCTATGCCGAGACCTCGACACTTTTCCGCAATGAGTCCTCCGGTGAGATGCACGGCCTGATCCGGCTGCGCCAGTTCACGATTTCCGAAGGGCATATCGTCTGCGCGCCGGACCAGCTGGAGCGCGAGTTCAGGGGCAGCCTGGACCTGGCGGCGTTCATGCTCAGGACGATCGGGCTGGATGAGGATGTCAGCTATCGCTTCTCCACCTGGGATCCCAAGAACCGCGAAAAATATATCGGTTCCGAGGAGCAATGGGATGCGGTTCAGGAGACCATGAAAAACATCCTCGACCATATGGGGCTGGACTACACGCACGGTTTCGGCGAAGCGGCGTTCTACGGTCCGAAACTGGATATCCAGATCCGCAATGTGTTCGGCAAGGAAGACACCTTGATCACGATCCAAATCGACTTCCAATTGGCAGAGCGGTTCGAGATGTTCTACACCGACCGGGACGGCAGCCGCCGTCACCCGATCATCATCCACAGGACCTCGATCGGCTGCTACGAGCGGACGCTGGCGCTCCTGATCGAAAAATACGCCGGTGCCCTGCCGCTCTGGATGGCCCCGGAACAGGCCCGTATCCTGCCGATTTCGGAACGTCACCTGGAAGAAGCCGGCCAACTGGCCGACAAGCTGCGCCAAGCCGGATTGCGCGTCACGGTCGATGACCGCGACGAGAAGATCGGCAAGAAGATCCGCGAAGGCCAAATGGACAAGCTGCAGTACATGCTCATCCTGGGCGACCAGGAAGTGGAGCAGGGGACCATCTCGGTGCGTTCGCGCCTGGACGGCGAACTCGGGGCTATGCCGGTCGACAGCCTGATCGAACGATTGCGGACCGAAGTCGCCCAAAAGCGCAACAAAGCCTGATCGAACCGTATGGGATGTGTGCGCCGCCCTTTACCGGGCGGCGCACGTGCCTTTCGTCTTGTTACATGTGAACAAAAGAATTCAATTAACCCCCTCGCGGCAGGGGTAAAAAAGTCACTTGACACCCGAAAGTGAAATCAGTACAATGATCAAGGCCGGCGGGGTGTGGCTCAGGTGGTAGAGCGCTTGGTTCGGGACCAAGAGGCCGGAGGTTCAAGTCCTCTCACTCCGACCAACAGGCGCACTTTTGTCCGTGAGACGAAAGTGCGTTTTCTCTTTTTGTTCATGCCCTGCGACGGGCGCTGCCGTCACGAGGTGATCCAAGTGATTGATTCGATCCGCGCGTATTATGAAACACATGACGAAGACGGCCGGCTCGAAACACGGCATGGCCGCGTCGAGTATGAGACGACCATGGCGTATCTGGAGCGGTACCTGGAACCAGGCATGCGGATCATCGACATCGGCGCGGGAACCGGCATCTACAGCCATGCGCTGGCCGGGCGAGGCTGTCATGTCGATGCCGTGGAGCTGGTCGATCGCAACATCGCTGTCTTTATAACCAAGACCAAACCTGGAGAGGACGTCACCATCCGGCAGGGCGATGCGACCGACTTGCGCCCGTTTTTGTCGGATACATACGATCTGACGATGCTGCTTGGCCCGATGTACCACTTGTTCAGCGAGACGGCCAAACAAAAGGCCCTGTCGGAAGCCCTGCGGGTGACCAAGCCTGGCGGGGTGGTGTTTGTAGCCTATTGCGTCAGCGACGCCTCCATCCTGGACTACGGTTTCAAGAAAGGGCACATTTTCGAGCTGATCGAAAAAGGCATGCTTGAGACAGAACATTTCAAGGCGTTCTCCCGGGAAAGCGACATTTTCGAGTTGCACCGAAAAGAAGACATCGATGCCCTGATGGCGCCTTTCCCGGTCACGCGCCTTCATTACGTGGCGACAGACATGTACACGAACCACATGCGCGACACGATTGACGCGATGGACGAGGCTTCGTTCGCGCTCTATCTGAAGTATCACCTGGCGATCTGCGCGCGGCCGGACATGGTGGGCCTGACCCACCACAGTCTCGACATCTTTCGAAAAGGATGACCCTCGACTAGTGCGCTGTTTTCTTTTATACTGAATGAAAGTCAATGGCGCTTTGTCATAACCAGGGGAGGGATGTGTGATGAGCCGCGCAGACGAACTTTTCAAAGAAAACTGCAGGGATATCCTGGAAAACGGGTATGACCAGACAGGCGAAAAAGTCCGCCCCCGCTGGGAAGACGGTACACCGGCCTACACGATCAAGCGCTTCGGCCTGGTCAACCGCTACAATCTCGCCGAAGAGTTTCCGATCCTGACCTTGCGTCCGATCAACTTTCGGGCGGCCGTCGACGAGCTGCTCTGGATCTGGCAGAAGAAATCCAACAAGATCGAAGACCTGAACAGCCACATCTGGGACCAGTGGGCGGACCCCGACGGAACGATCGGCAAGGCATACGGTTACCAGCTGGCCCAGAAACACGAGTATGCCGAGGGCACGTTCGACCAGGTCGACCGCGTGCTGTACGATTTAAAGCACAACCCGTCGAGCCGACGGATCATGACCAACCTCTACAACCACAGCGACTTGCATGCCATGCAGCTGTATCCTTGCGCCTACGGTCTGACATTCAACGTCACGGGGCACCGGCTCAACGCGATCCTCAACCAGCGTTCGCAGGACATGCTGGTCGCCAACGGCTGGAATGTCACCCAGTACGCCGTGCTGCTGCATCTCTTCGCCCAGGTCAGCGGCCTGAAGGTCGGCGAACTGGTTCACGTGATCGCGGATGCCCATATCTATGACCGCCATGTGCCGATCGTACAGGATTTGCTCAAACGCGAGACATATCCGGCCCCGACGCTGCGCCTGGATCCGGGCATCACGGACTTCTACGCGTTCTCGCTCAGCAATATCTGGCTGGAAAACTACCAGCACGGCGACAAAGTGACCGGTATCCCGGTCGCCGTCTGACCGTGGCAGGGGCGCGGTAATGAACCTGATCGTCAATGTCGACAACGCCTGGGGCATCGGCCGGGAAGGCCGCCTCCTGGCGCACCTGTCAGCGGACATGCGCCGTTTTAAGCAGCTGACCGTCGGGCAGGTGATCGTCCTGGGGCGCAAGACCCTGGAGACGTTTCCCGGCGGCCGGCCGCTGCCGGACCGGACCAACATCGTTTTGACCCGCTCCAGATCCCTGGAGATTCCGGATGTCCAGATTTGCCGCGATCTGGCCGAATTGGCCGCCAGATTGGCGGAAGTGGCGACCGACCGCGTATTCGTTGTCGGCGGTGCCAGCGTCTACCGCCTGCTGCTGCCGTTTTGCCGCCTGGCGTACGTAACCCGCATGCAGGCAGATTTCGCGGCCGATGCCTGGTTCCCGAACCTGGATCAGGATCCTGCCTGGCGTCTGGTCGAATGCAGCCCGGTACAGAGCGGGGTTTCCCGCTTCGGCGACCCGAACCATACGATTGATTTCCAGTTCTGCCTGTATGAGCAGGAAAAGGCGGCAGACCTGAACCAATGGCTCAGAGAGCGGGGCGAGCGGCTTGGCCAGAACCGGTGATGGTGCCCGCCGCCTGCGTCGCCTCGGTGGGCTGTTCGCCTTGTGTGCCGCCCTGGTGCTGGTCTCATGCTCTTTATCCCGCGGAACGACCTTTCCCGATATCGAACCGAGCCTGACAACCGCGACGGGGCAGACTGAGGGACCCGGAACCGAGCCGAACCCGGAACCAACCGGCCCGAATCCGATCCGAATCCGTTTGGCTGTCCCGTTTGGCCAGGATGGTGCTGAAGCGCTGCGCCTGCTTTTCCTGGCCCGGGAATCCGGCCAGCTTCCGGAGGAGCCCGGTCGGCCGATCGGTCACCAGATTAGCCTGGATGAGCTGTCCGCCTTCGACGCCCCTCTGGAATTCGACGTGCTGCGCGTCGCACCCGAACGCGGCGTCTCATCCGAGCAGGCCCGCCTCTGGCAGGCCGCCGGCAGCCTGCCGGATATCCTCTATCTCAGCCAGGCGGCCGCCACACCCGGGCTGGACCGGCTCCTGCCGCTCGACGAGATTCTTTTTGACAATGACCTGCTCTCGCCGGAGCGGCTTTTTCCGTTCGCATCAGACATCGCCCGCAGAGGCGCGACGGTTTACGGGCTGCCTTATCTCGCATCCATACCCTTGATCGGTTATAACCTGGCCGAGATCGATCGCCTTGGCCTGGCGCGTCCCGAACCGCTTTGGACCTGGGCAACCTGGTCGGCCTGGCTCAAGCTGCTGCAAGCCGCCCTGGACGCTGACGGGACAGGAACCAGCGCTTCGGTCATGGAACCGCTGCGCACCTCGGAAGATCCGCAAGCTCTTCGATTGCATCTGGAACGGGCCGTTTTCATCCAGGAGCGTCTGAGCAATTTCTTGCCTTACCTGGCCGCGTCCGGGTCGTCTGCCGGCTGGGCGATGTGGGACAAAGTCCGTTTCGCAGCCGACAGCCCCGTCTTCGAGACCAGGGCCGTCTGGCTGCGCCAGCTGGCCCTGCGCAGCGGCAGCTGGGATATGCTGCCTGAAGAGGAGCAATCGCTGGCATTGGCGGGAGCCAGTCGTCTTCCGGACGAGCGCCTGGTCTGCCGCCTGATCGACTCCGCTTCCTGGACAACGCGTGATGACACCTGGCTGGCCGGTTTTCTGCCCTGCGGACCGCTGACCGACCAGGAGGAGGACGAGGGGGCTGTATACCGGATGCCGTTTGCCATTCGCATCCTGGCGGTCAGCCGCACGACCCAATGGCCGGAAGAATCTGCCCGGCTGGCTGCTTTCCTGGCACTTGACACAGATTCCCTGTTGCTGCAAAGCCGGTTTGATACCTATGAGGGGCTCGTGCCCCTGGTTCGTGAGCCTTTTGTCTGGCAGACCATGCTGGACCGTCAGGTAAACGGAGCGCTCCTGCTTCAGGCCTTCGCTTGCCTGCCGAACGGCTATGCCGGCGGCCAGCAGCTGGTGCCTGCCTGGGATGAGGTCGTCAGAGAGGCGTTCGGCGATGTTGGCAGCCAGTACTTGACCGAAGCCGAAGCAGATGAAGCCGCCAGCTATTTTGATCAGATCGGTCAAACGATCAGCAGGATCCTGCGAGAGGGAGGGTAATCATGTCTGCACGAACGTACGATAGTGCCCGTCTGCGCCTTTCAGATGCCGGCCGCCTGCGCCAAGCCGGGCTTGACCTGCCCGGCCGGGAATCGGTCGGACGATTGCGCCTGGCGCTGTCCGAGCTGCAGCGCAGCTGCGGCCGTGCGATCTGGCTGGTTTCACAAAGCGGGGCGGACGGGGAGACGATCAAAGGCATGTTCGGCCTCCAGGAGATCGACCGCGTCGCCCGCCGGTTCCGTCTGCACCTGTTCGGTTACCCCCAAGGACCCGACCGGCAACTGCTGCTCACCGCTGTTTGGCGGGCGTTTTTCGATCTGGACGCGTATCGGCTGGAATGGGAGATCGGCGGTGCCGAAAGGCACTGGCTGCCCGTTCTGAACCAGGACGGCTGGCGGGAGGAAGGGCGGCTGGAACTGGCTCGGCCCTGCCCGGGCACGTTCAGGCGCGAGGATGTCCTGCTGCTTTGCCTGCAAAAGCCATCGCAGCCGTTTCGTTCTGTTGCTTTCGTCCCTTTCCGTCAGGCTGTCCTGGCCCTCGTCGCCGATGACGAAGGTGTCTGGCAAACCGACTTCGTCCGATATGGCAGACCTTGCCTAGACCCGTTCATCCAGGAGACGGCGCAATACATGCACTTGCTCGACAGCCAGGGCAACGTTCCGGATCTCGATTCGTTTGCGGCCCGGCTGGGGGGGCGGGCGTGGGTTTGCCCGGAGCAGGCCCCGGAGCTCCTAAGGCAGGCCGCAAGCCAGGTCCATGAGTATTTCCAGGGCAAACGGCGGGTGTTTGACCTGCCGCTGCACCTGGATCAGGGCAGCCCCTTCCAGCAGCGCGTCTGGCAGGAACTGAGACAGATCCCGCATGCGGTCACCCGAACCTACGAAGCGGTGGCCGAAGCCATCGGCCCGGATGATACGAACGATGCCCGCAAACTGGCCCGGGCTGTCGGCTCGGCTTGCAGCGCCAACCCGATCCCCTTGATCGTACCCTGCCACCGGGTCATCGGCAAAGACGGCAAATTGGTCGGATTCAGCGGAGGATTGGATATCAAGGCCTATCTGCTGTCATACGAAATCCTCGGCGTCAGCTGAAAAAACGAAAGGAGCGACACGATATGGCACAAAAGAAACCCGCAGCGGAACGCGATTTGGCCCGTGACGCGCAACACAGCACGAACCCGAAAAAACGGCGCAGCCGACCGGTTCCGGCAACGCCTGTCGCACGTCCCAAGGAGGCGCTGCGGCCTGGAACACTGCTGTCGCCGGTCCCGGTCGCCCTGGTTTCCTGCCGCGGTCTGCCGACCGGTGAACGGCCGGGCGCCAACCTGATCACCATCGCCTGGGCGGGCACGATCTGCTCGGAGCCGCCGATGGTTTCGATTTCCATCCGACCTTCGCGCCATTCGCATCAGCAGATCATGGAGACGCGGGAATTCGTGATCAACCTGGTCGACCACGCGCTGCTCCAGGCTACCGATTTTTGCGGTGTAAAATCCGGCCGGGACGTCGATAAATTCGCCGCCTGTTCGCTGACGCCGGTCAAGATGGCCACGATGGACTATGCACCGGCCGTTGCGCAAAGCCCTTTGTGCCTGGCCTGCCAGGTCAGGCAGGTGATCAGGCTGGGAAGCCACGACTGCTTCCTGGCGGAGATCACGGGCGTGGAGGCTGCGCAGGACCTGGTGAATAAAAAAGACCGGCTTTGCCTGGACAAAGCCGATCTGATTGCCTATCTGCACGGCGATTATCATCGCCTGGGCGAGCGGGTCGGGTTTTTCGGGTTCTCAGTCGCCGCTCCGTCCGTCCTGGCCCGCCGGATGGGGCCAGCTGCCCGCTAGGGGCGTCAGGCCTCGGCCTGAACCTTCTTGAGCCGGGCGAAACGGGGCAGGCCGTCTTCGATGGCGACGGTTGATTCGCCCTGGATCAGCGGAAGCGCGTAGTTGATGAAATGCTCGTTGACGAAGTTGCCCTCATCGTTGATCCATTCACGCGGCACTTTCTTCTCCGCATTGGCTACTTCGCTCAGCGGGATCAGCTTGATCTCGCAGGCATAGGGGCCGCTCTCCGGGCGCTGGAAGCCGACCATGAAATCGGTCATGCCGTCGACGGCGCAGCGCACGGCGGTCTGTCCGGCCAGGAAAGACTCGTCCACGTCGGTCTTGGACGCCAGATGGGCTGCGCAGCGCTGCATGAGGGAGAGCTCAATGCCGCGCACCTTGCAGCCGATCTCTTTCTTGAAGTAGTCAGCCAGGACGGATGCGGTTCCGCCCAATTGCTTGTGGCCAAACGCGTCGACTGAAACTTCACCGACCAGTTCCGGGATAAATTTTCCTTCCTTGGTCTGGACGCCTTCAGAGACGGCTATGATGACCTTCTTTTCCTTGGCGTAGATCCGCTTGACATCGGCCATCATCTTATCGAGGTCAAAATCGATTTCAGGCAGGTAGATCAGGTCCGGGCCATGCCCCTTGTGCGCGGCCAAGGCGGCCGAAGCGGTCAGCCAGCCGGCGTGGCGGCCCATGATCTCGATGACGGTGATCATGCCGATGTCGTACACCCGGGCGTCAAGGTAAACTTCCATAATCGTCGTGGCGATGTACTTGGCGGCGGAGGCGAAACCGGGGCAATGGTCGGTGCCGAATAGGTCGTTGTCAATTGTCTTGGGCACGCCCATGACGCGGCATTCGTAACCGGCATTTTGCAGGTACTTGGAAATTTTGTTGCAGGTGTCCATGGAGTCGTTGCCGCCGTTATAGAAGAAATAGCGGATGTCGTACTTCTTGAAAACCTCCAGAAGGCGCTTGTAGTCGGTGTCGTCGACTTCGGCTTTGGCCAGTTTGTAGCGGCAGGAACCGAGGGCGGAAGAAGGCGTCGTCTTAAGCAGCTCGAGTTCGCTCGGGTCTTCCTGGCCCATGTCGTAGAACTTCTCGTTCAAAATGCCGACGATGCCATGGGCCGCGCCGAACACCTTGCGAATGACGCCGGTCTGCTGCAGGGCTTCTGTGAAAACGCCGGCCGCACTGGCGTTGATCACGGCGGTGGGGCCGCCGGACTGTCCGAAAATAGCGTTGCCAATCAATTTACTCATAGGGTTCCTCCTGGTTGCCTGTGCATGTGACACAGTTTGTTGCATAGCAGTCCTATCTTAGCATGACGCGCCAGCCTGTTCAAGGCTTCGCCGCGTCGCGTTCCGGCCTGATCAGGCCGTAGATCAGCATGTCCCGGTAGCGGCCGCGGCGCCGGACATGCTGGCGCAAAGCCCCCTCGCGCGAAAACCCAAGCGACTCGAACAGGCGGACCGACGGGCTGTTGTCCTCGATGATCCTGGCCCAGACCCGGTGCAGACCCAATTCGGCAAAGCAGAAGTCCAGCAGCAGGCGCAGCGCTTCGGAGGCCAGACCCTGACCCCTGGCGCCGGGATCGGTCAGGGCGACGCCGATTTCGACATGGCTGTTGGGCCAGTCGAGGCTATCCAGGTTCACCAGCCCGATCAGGCGGGAATCGGCCCGGACAGCAAACACGAAATTATCCCGGCCATCGTTCCAGTCGTCCAGCAGGGCGCGCAGCTGGCGGCCGTTCAGCGGTCGGGCGGTTGTCGGAATGTAGTAGGTCAGGGAAGCCATATCCTGGAAAAAGGGCCGCAGCAGATCCAGGTCCGATTCCTGGAGCGCAGTCAGCCGGACGCGTTCCCCGATCAGGGGCAGGCGATCTGCCGGGTTAAGCTGTGCCATAGGCGCCTCCAATGCTCGTTCTAAGAGAAGCATAGCGCCTACAGCCAAGCTTGACAAGGCCGGAATCAATCCGTATAATTCACTTCGTGCCTTGACGGGCAAACAGATGGTGGGATTAGCTCAGTTGGTTAGAGTGCCAGATTGTGGCTCTGGAGGTCGTGGGTTCGATTCCCATATCCCACCCCAATAAATGCCGGGGCGACGGAAGTTCATGGCCCGCAAACCGCCTCGATGGGGTGTAGCCAAGCGGTAAGGCACGGGACTTTGACTCCCGCACGCGTAGGTTCAAATCCTGCCACCCCAGCCATACGATCCACTAGCTCAGTTGGTAGAGCACTTGACTTTTAATCAAGGGGTCCGGAGTTCGAGCCTCCGGTGGATCACCATCATATAAAAGCTCTGAGAACATTGATTTCTCGGGGTTTTTATTATTATATATGTTTCATATAATTATAATATCACTTAACATTTTGGGTTAAAACAGCCATTATGAGTTCTGTTTGGGTACTATTGATGTATCACCACCAATAACATTCTCTCGCGACCTGCACCGATTCATGCCACGGTCCACAACTAGCGGACTGAAAACAGCCTTGATTGTGGCAAACAAACGTTCTATAATTGAATCGGTGATGAGGGAATAAGTAAAATGGTTTTCGTCAAGGTCCTTGTTGACTTCGGCTGTGTCGGTGACATGGAGCCGGTCAGCATCACCTGGCCGGATGGCCGTGTCTTCCAGGTGGACCGCGTTTTGGATGTCCGGATCGCGCCGGTAAAGTCGGGCGGCTCAGGGGTTCGATATCTCTGCCGGATCCTGAGCAGGGAAGTGCCGCTGTATTTCAACGAGTCAACCGGCCAGTGGTGGATGGATGGCAGGAAATGACATGTTGTGGTAATATCTTTTTAAGATCTTGTAGTACAATAAAAGCAAAATAGAAAATAATTTCAGATTTTGATGATGCATCAGCATTATATGATACATATTAAAATTCATTTATGTTGTTTGCTATTTATTCTGGACATAAGTGTTTCGGACAAGACCGATATTAAGAATGTTTTATGGAGGTCACATGAGCATTTTCGATTTAATGAAAGTCAATCAATACAAGCAGAAGATATCAGAACTTGAGGCATTACTTAGGCCGGAACACCAAGATATTATTAAACTAAACGAGCAGATTGCAGAGCTCAGGCAAACTCTTGAAGACGAACGCAGGACCATTGATATACAACAAGCGAAGGCTCAGAAAGACCTCGATGTCTTTCAAAAGCTAAAAGAAAAGGATATAGCCCGGTTAGAAGGCCGAATATCGTTACTTCAAAATTCGATAATTAGCTTAGATCATACAATCGCTGAAAAGAAATCACAGGTTGTTCGCCTCGAAGAAGAAATCATGATTCAAGAATTTGGATTGTATACGCCATTATATGAGGCGATGAATTCCGAAGACTTAAAAAACATGATAGTAGCATGTCGGGACACACAGAAGAGCATGATATCAAAGGATATTGCATGTTCTTATTCAAGAGACTGGACGGTTAACGGTAGCAAATCAGAAGGTCTCAAGATGGCAAAAAATAATGTAAAGCAAATCCTTCGAAGTTTTAATACTGAATGCGAATCCATTATCGATAAAGTAAAATTCAGTAACCTGTCAGCCATATCCGATAGAATAGTAAAATCAGCTGAGGCTCTGAACAAAATGAATGTGACCAACAGGGTAGCAATCAACGGAGATTATATAAATTTGAAGCTTAAAGAACTAAATCTTGTATATGAGTATGCGCGCCGGAAGGAGCAAGAAAAAGAACTTGAGCGCCAGAGACGAGAGGAATTAAGAGAACAGAAGAAACTTGAGGCTGAGATCAAAAGGGCTAAGGAAAAAATACAAAAAGAGCAGACTCACTTTCAGAATGCTATCGACGAGCTCAAGCTAAAACTCGTTACATCAGTCGACGAAAATGAAAAGACAAGACTATTGTTAAAAATTAGTGAGCTTGAGGGTAAGTTAGCTGAAGTTAACAAACAAATGGAGGATGTTGATTATCGCGAAAAAAATACGCGCGCTGGTTATGTTTATGTTATCTCTAACCTTGGTGCTTTCGGGGATAATGTATATAAAATTGGTGTAACTAGAAGACTTGAGCCTCTTGAGAGAATTAAAGAATTAGGCGATGCTTCTGTCCCATTTAAATTTGACGTTCATTGCCTGATATTCAGCGAAGATGCTCCCACTCTTGAGACTAAGCTGCATCAGACGTTCGAGAAATATCGACTAAATCAAGTTAACCTGAGAAGAGAATTCTTTAGAGTTCCGCTTGAATCAATTGAGCAAGTAATCAGAGATAACTATAATGATACTTTTGATCTCAGGCGAATACCTGATGCTGAGGAGTATCGAATTTCTGAGAAGGTTCGTGAAAATATCATTCCCGCTGAAAGTGTTATACATAACAATGAAAATGTTGAGGATAATGATTCTGAAGTGTGATTGTTGCGTTTTATAAGCCAATGTGCAATCAACTTTATTGTTAAATTTGATAATTGTCGCTTATTTGTATCCGTAATTATAAAAAGGGGATCCATACCGCTCTACTACAGATCCCCTTTGTAATCAGTCGGGCCGCCCGCGCCGCAGTAGGTCTTCCATCCGGTCGTTCTGCTCCTGTGCAGCCGCTCATGGTGCATTCGCAAGAATTCATTTGCCGGTGAATCTGGCTGCTTTGCTTCTGCCGGTGCTGGGATGTTCTTGATCTTCTCTGACCTCCTGTTTGCGTTTCAACTTCATGCAGCGGCCCGTTTAAGGCTTTTCGCCGGTGTGATGGTATACTGTATAACTGTATACTCCCGTTGCCTGAACGGCCTTCGCAGGGCTCTGACAAGCCAAGCGGGGGATCTTAGCGTTTGAGCGGCTTTAGCCGCCCGGCAATGACTTGATATGCCCGGGCATCGTCAAGCGCCTTCATGGCCGTCTGTGGCGCTGCAAGTGTCCCGCTTATGTCAGCATCAATTCTGTATCGTTTTCGTGCCTGTTAATAGTGATCATTTCGACTTCGCAGCCATCCGGTGGACTGATAACCTTGCCGCCGCTCTTTTTCGCTGTTCTTCGGTCATAGCGCGGGGAATTTTGACCTTGATCCATCTCTTGGGGATCATCACTGTAATGCCGTCACCATCGGTATAAGTTTTAGTTACCTGGACCTGATCGGGTCGGTTTGCGGCCAGTCTTTCCAGGTTGCGCTGCATCACTCGTTGAAACGTGCAGACAGTTGCCTTGTCTTCTTCGTCATTCATAACGATGACAGTTTCTCTTTCATATCGTGAATAATTGCCCATGTATCACCTCATATAATTTCAAGTGACCGCAGCAGTCGGATGAAAGCGCTCACGGTCCAGCGGATCAGGCTTGCCCGATAGATTGATCTGTTCACGATTTTTCCCATAGAAAAGCCCGGCAGTTGTGTACCGGGCTTGTGTGCCACCATTCAGGCACATGCATATGCATAACGATAATGTCATCAAGCTTACTATCGGCCTTGTTATTGGCTTATACCGATATCACACTATGCGCCTCCGTAAAGGGCGGCCAGCTTGTGCATGATTAGAATGACTTGCCCCGCCCTTTTGGGCATCTGTGTCCTGCGGGTCAGCTGTATCAGGTCGTTAATGTTCTCGTTGCTGTCTATTTCCTCTGCTACTGCGCTGGTCAGGTCCCGGACAAGTTCCAGGTCATCGAAGCCATGCGCCGCAAATGTGCGCGTTATCCTGTCTGTAAAGTCTTGCCGTGTCATGTCGGCCCCCTTATCGCAGTTCTGAACCGTCTAACTCATATAGGCGCTTGATGGTTTCGTATGCTTGGGTCAGATAGTCCATGACGATAAAGGCCTTTTTGCTGTACTATTCATGCCCGCCGACAAGGATAACCGGCTTCATGTCTTCCCCATTCAGATAGTCGCTTGTTATGTCGTTCATGATGCAGCGGGCAAAGCCTAGAACCTGGGCCAGCTGGGTTATTGTTTCATCTAGTGCCAGCGCCGCTTCATGCTCTGTCACATCGTGCCTCAGCTCTGGTGTTTTTTTATTTTCCAAGTTCGTTTCTCCCTTCGAATCTCGAATATTGGCTTATTCGCCTGATCGTTCCATGCCGCGCAAACCTCAGCTCGTGCTGACTGAATCCGGTCCGCGTCATCGAGCAGGATCCGCGACTGCCGGATATCGCCTTCAGCATAGGCAGTGACAGCGGTCAGCCGAAGATGGTCTTCGCGGTCCTCAAGCGCCCGGGTGATGGCGTCGATCTGTGACTGGTCAATCTCAAGCGTGATCTGTGGCATGAAAAAAGCCGTCCTTTCCCAATGGACGGCCACATGATACAATTATCATGCAGTTGCCACTGGCTTCTGTGATGTGGATCTGGCTCTTGCTGTGGTAGGGAAGAAGCCGGATCCTTCATTTTGCCATTAGTTCCTGGTAAACCTTGTCTATGCCTTCGCGGATGATATCTGCTTTCGCCCTGCCGGTGATCCTGGCGCACTCATCGAGTTTTTTCAACTCATCATCAGACAGTCTTATTCTGTACTGATGATCTCTAGTGCTTTCTTTCGGTGGCCTTCCTGTTCGCGGTGTCATTCTTCACCTCCTTGACTTTTCGGATATCCATATTATATTATTAGATATCCACAAAATCAACACCTGACAGTCAGTTTTTGTTTTCACTCCCGCCAGGCGCTTGTCAATAGACTGCGGGCCATATTTCGCCGCCAGCGCCGTTTTAAGTGACGGGGAATCTATATTGCCATCTGCCGCCCGGTGCCCCCTTTTCCCGGGGTCCCAGACTTGTGCAGAGGAATTTCTCACTTCCCTATCGCCAGCAAAGTAAATGTCTCAGACTTTGATACCCGTATACCCCTTGACTGCAGGACGCAGCGATGCCAGGTCCGAGTGTTCTCCATCCGCCGTAGAAGACGTTACAACATTATCCCCTAATATGGATTTTTTGAATATGCGCTTGCCTTACTGCGGAACACGTTATATTATTTAAATATAGTTTGGACGCGCAAGATTCAAAAATGGTGTTTCGACCCTGAAGTAGCTTTACAGCAATTTTTCACTGCTTATGTGACTCTCTCGGGCCACAACTATATCATACTAGGAGGAGATACGATGTTTGACAATGCGGTCAAAAGAGCATTGGTGACTTTGATTGCTTCTGCGCTTATACTTATAGCATTTACAGGCTGCGGCTTATCCCCAACCAGCTCTATTGGTAAAACTTTTCCGACTTCCCAGGTTCAGACAACTACTTCACGGGCGGGGGGGACCACTACGTCAACCACAACAACCGAAAAAACAGTGGAGTTTGACCCTGCCAATTACAGTAGTAGTATAACCTTCGATAACCTCGCTCGCACACCCGATGATTTCGAGGGCGAGAGATTGGTAATGACAGGTCGTGTCGTTCAGGTTATTGAAGAGGCCGGTGGAACAACTTTGAGAGTTGCAACTGATGGTTCTTACGACGACATTGTCCTGGCTACTATTAAAAAGGGCTTAATTTCTGAAAGAATTCTAGAAGATGACAAAATAACCCTTTACGGTATATCGGCAGGACTGCATACATACAAATCAACTCTAGGTGGCAATATTACTATTCCTCACATTAGAATTGAGCAGGTTGTTCAGGGTAGTGTTTCCGAATCAGGTATCGTGTTCAATGCGGATGAAATTGCTCAAGCTCTTGTAATTCATGAACATCATTATAGTTCGTCATTAAGTCCGTGGGTGTTTCTTATCATCAATAACACTTCTGAGTTTGCACTTGATATTTCCGGTGCGCTGGAAACGTTTGATACCAATGGGAAAATATTATCTCATAACGATTCATCTGTGGAGGCAGTTGCTCCAGGAACGGAAACAATACTCACGTTTTTGCTTGACGAGAAGTATGCCTCAACGAAATACGAAATCAGTGTATCCGAAACAGAGTATTATGGACCTGTTGTTCAAAATTTGACATACACAAGTTCCCCTGCCAAAAACAAGGAAATTGTGACCGTCACAAACAATGGCGGCATTGCTGCGCAGTTCGTTGAAGGTACAGCATTGTTCATCAAGAACGATGTCATTGTGGATTACAACACAGCGTATTTTACCGACGATGATTATGAAATCAAACCCGGCAAGTCAATCACCAAAGAAGTGAGTTGTTACGAGGCTTACGATACGATGATTATCGTCTTCACGGGTCGGGGGAGTGAGGAATAATGCTTAACCTGAATACCATTCTGATAGAGATCTAAACCCCAAGAATATGTAAACGCCTCATGTAGTGGGCAAGGTGTTATAAAATAACGGTCGTTCATATATTGCTATAAACCGTCAACCGTTAAATATTGTCGCCGACTCAGTCGTTTACGGGATCGAGTCAGACGTTGATGTAAGATAGGATGATTCAGCATAATTCATTTCCACTTTTCATCATACTGGCGGCCATGAGTCGTTTCGTCACAAACAATAGGGAAGGGCGGCGGGTGCAATACCCGCCGCCCTAATTCGCGTTTGTATATCGTCAATCTGGATCCCTTCGCCTGCGCTGGTTCTTCATGCGCTCGATTCTTTTCGCGGCAGCAATGCGCGACTTCCGCTGAGCACGTCCGCCGAATTCCTAATGATCCCTGCAATCATCCAGTATGCCTTCGTGCTTGACCTTGCTGAAGAATACATTAAGCTGATAATCAAAGCTTCTCGGACTGATTATCCTTACTTTAGCCATCTTATCAATCCGTCCTATCAAGTACTTTTAACAGCGGGTTTTCTGGCTTGTCAGGTTTCTTCGGTACGGTCCGAAGGGCGGCAGACACAGTCATGATGTTTTCTTTCTCAATGGCTAAGAGCATTTTTCGCTTGTTTTCTATTTGCCTGTCATATTCCAGTATTTTCTGACTCAGGCTATTCAGGTCCCTAATTGCTCCCCGATACGTCCTGATATCACAGTCCTGGTAATGCGTGTGCAGTAGCTCGCGCAGTTCATTGAAAGTCGCGTGCATTTCATCGCGTTTTGCTCCAAAGTCCAAGCATTCAGCAAAGATAATGCAATAACGATTTATAACGGCTTCATATATTGCATCATTCTTGCCAATTCCGGATAATAGCTGTTCCAATCGTTCAAATTCAGCATGTGCCACTGGATTATGCTTAACTTCGGGTCGTTCAGTGAATGTCTTGCCGGTCGCGAGTGCTTTCTCGGCAGCCTTGCGTGCGGTTATAGCGGCTTTTGTATAGCGCGAATCTTTCTTTGAATCTGCAACTGCCGCTGATTGTGAAGGTCTTGCCACGATTTTTCACCTCTTCCAAGTTCTATAAATCGAATATGTGTGTTCAGAGGCCCCTCCTCGGTATCCCGAGCCTTTTTGATAATGGCAGGGCATACCGGGGGGGGTAGTATCAAGCATGCCCTGCCGCCAGAATCAAATGCGCTGCATGTATGAGTTGTAAAGCGCTTCAACTGGTACGTTCTCGATTGACATTCCGAATCGCGACCAGGCTTTCGCGCTGTCTGGCCCCCGATCCTCTGCCCGCGCCAGTTCGTTGTATTCGTCCAGCTCTTCGCGTGCAGCCTCAGTAAATGCGCGTAGCTCCTTCAGGCTATCCACGAAAGCGTTAAACGCTTTGTCGGCTTTGGCTTGCGCCTTGTCAACCTTCGCCTTGTGATCCGTCTCGCGCTCCCGCCATTGCTCGACGATGAATTTTCTCGGGATGGCTAGCTTCTCGGTCGCCCAACCTATCGCCTTGTTTACGTCTGCAATCTCCTGCTTTGTCGCGGTGAGTTCGCGCTCAAGCTGTGCGCCCCTCTTGAAGTCTCCGGCATCAATAGCGGTATTAACATCCGCTTCGACTTTTGCAAGTTTTTCCCCCAAGTCAACCAGGTCCTGCTGATATCCCGCCAGCAGGCTTTCGCGGGTGTTGATTTTCTTTTGAATTTCCTTTGTAATCATGATTATTTTCTCCAATCATTAGATGTGTGGTTCAGGGACTATGCTGACAAGCACCTGAAGCCCAGTTCAATATCATGGTATAGAATGATGTTGTGTGGAAGGGTTGTTCCTGCAATCGGTCATATCACACTGGCACAGCTTCAGCCTTCACACCTGATTAAAATGAGAAACGCGCTGTAACTATTCAGCATACTCCCCTACAGCCTGAAAGCAGCTGAACTCAAGCAAAAAATAAAGCTGGACTCAGGAAAAAGCACGTGTTATCATGGAAAGCATGAGAACACGAATAGCGATCAAA
>Ga0172382_10000589_pt1 | contig 68408 bp, 62 predicted proteins | sample Leawel138RmetaG_FD_122245 | JGI IMG/M metagenome (GOLD analysis project Ga0172382, IMG submission 122245) | Leachate microbial communities from a municipal landfill in Southern Ontario, Canada - Leachate well 138R metaG | ecosystem: Engineered > Solid waste > Landfill > Unclassified | place...
GACAAACCCGTACAATGCCGAGGTTCTGGCTGACTACGGTTCATCGAGGCGCCGCAGGCGCAGGAAATACAGCGTTTTGAAGAATTCCTCCTCTACTGCGCCAGCAGTCGTCTGGCGCCAGCAACTTGGTTATCGCCTCAAGGAAGGCGCGTTGATAGCGGCAGTGTTTGCTTGCCTGTTCCTACTGATGACGCTTTTGAGCTATAGCCCCGGTGATCCGGCTTGGGACCACAGCATCCAAGTGCGCGATATAAAGAACGCCGGCGGCATAATCGGTGCGAGGATATCTAGCCTGCTGTTGGGCGGCTTGGGCTATTTCGCGTACCTTTTTCCCTTGCTGCTAGGTATCCGCGCGTGGCAAATATTCCGCAATAGACACCTTCCATGGGGGTGGAACGGATGGCTATTTGTTTGGCACTTGTCTGGCTTGGTGCTCCTGATTGCCGCCGGAACTGCATTAGCACACATTCACTTCATACCTCAGCCGGGAATGCAGCAGTCAGGAGGGGGGATATTTGGCGCGAGCCTCGGCCACCTAGCTGAAAACACTCTAAATGTTCAGGGCAGCACGCTCGCGTTTCTCGCTCTTTTTTTCTTCGGTCTGACCGTCTTTACCGATCTGTCGTGGTTCAAGGTCATGGACCTGACCGGCAAGATCACGCTGGATCTCATCGAACTGATCCAGAGCTTCTTCAGCCGCTGGTGGAACGCCCGCGCCGAACGCAAGCAGCTGGTCGCGCAGTTGCGCGAGGTCGACGACGTGGTGAGCGAAGTGGCCGCGCCGATGGTTCGCGACCGTCGCGAGCAAGCCAAGGTCAAGGAACGCATCATCGAGCGTGACGAGGCGCTGGCCCGGCACATGAGCGAGCGCGACAAGCGCGTCGCGCCGGTGATCGCACCGCCACCGCCGCCGAAAGCCTCCGAGCCGAGTAAGCGCGTGCTCAAGGAAAAGCAGGCCACGCTGTTCGTCGATCCACTGGTCGAAGGCAGTTTGCCGCCGATCTCGCTGCTCGACGCGGCCGAGAAGCAGCAGAAGCAGTACTCGCCGGAATCCCTCGAAGCGATGTCGCGGCTGCTGGAGATCAAGCTCAAGGAATTCGGCGTCGAGGTGGTCGTCGAGTCCGTGCATCCGGGGCCGGTGATCACTCGCTTCGAAATTCAGCCGGCGGCGGGCGTCAAGGTCAGCCGTATCTCCAACCTGGCCAAGGACCTGGCGCGATCGCTGGCGGTGATCAGCGTGCGGGTGGTGGAAGTGATTCCCGGCAAGACCACCGTCGGCATCGAGATTCCCAACGAGGATCGCCAGATCGTGCGCTTCTCCGAGGTGCTGTCGTCGGCGCCGTATGACGACGCCAAGTCGCCGGTCACTCTGGCGCTCGGCCACGATATCGGCGGTAAGCCGGTGATCGCCGATCTGGCGAAGATGCCGCACCTGCTGGTGGCCGGTACTACTGGCTCCGGTAAGTCGGTAGGGGTCAACGCGATGACCCTGTCGATCCTGTTCAAGTCCACGCCCGAGGAGGCTCGGCTGATCATGATCGATCCGAAGATGCTCGAGCTGTCGATCTACGAGGGTATCCCGCACTTGCTCTGCCCGGTGGTCACCGACATGAAGGAGGCCGCCAATGCGTTGCGCTGGAGCGTCGCCGAGATGGAGCGGCGCTACAAGCTGATGGCGGCGATGGGCGTGCGTAACCTGGCCGGCTTCAATCGCAAGATCAAGGAAGCCGAGGAAGTGGGCACACCGCTGACCGATCCGCTGTTCCGCCGCGAGAGCATGGACGACCAGCCGCCGCTGCTGAAGGCGCTGCCGACCATCGTCGTGGTCGTCGACGAATTCGCCGACATGATGATGATCGTCGGCAAGAAGGTCGAAGAGCTGATCGCGCGTATCGCCCAGAAGGCGCGTGCGGCGGGCATCCACCTGATCCTCGCCACCCAGCGGCCGTCGGTCGACGTGATCACCGGCCTGATCAAGGCGAACATTCCGACCCGCATGGCGTTTCAGGTCTCGAGCAAGATCGACTCGCGCACCATTCTCGACCAGGGCGGCGCCGAACAACTGCTCGGCCACGGCGACATGCTCTACCTGCCGCCAGGCACCGGCCTGCCGATCCGCGTGCATGGCGCCTTTGTCTCCGACGACGAAGTGCACCGCGTGGTCGAAGCCTGGAAGGCCCGTGGCGCACCGGATTACATCGAAGAAATCCTCGTTGGCGTGGAAGAGTCCGGCAGTGGCTTTGACGGCGGCGCAGGCGAGGGCGGTGGCGAAGGTAGCGAGGAGGACCCGCTGTACGACGAGGCCGTGCGCTTCGTTACCGAAAGCCGCCGCGCGTCGATTTCCGCTGTGCAGCGCAAGTTGAAGATCGGTTACAACCGCGCCGCGCGGATGATCGAGGCCATGGAAATGGCTGGCGTGGTGACGTCCATGAACACCAATGGCTCGCGCGAAGTCATCGCGCCGCCACCTATGCGCGATTGACTCGCTTCGAGGGCTTCATGCAATTGATCCGTTTGCTGTGTGCATCCGTCCTGCTGGTCGCGCTGGCCCCGGCGCATGCCGACCAGGCTGCATCGACCAAGCGACTCACCGGGCTGCTCAGCCAGGCCGAGACTCTGACCGGGCGCTTCTCCCAGCTGTCACTCGATGGTAGCGGCACCCAACTGCAGGAAACCTCCGGCGAGCTGGCGCTCAAGCGCCCCGGACAGTTTCGCTGGCATACCGACGCGCCGATGGAGCAGCTGCTGGTCTCCAACGGCGAAAAGGTCTGGCTGTATGACCCGGACCTGGAGCAGGTCACCATCCAGAAGCTCGACCAGCGCCTGACCCATACGCCGGCGCTGCTGCTGTCGGGCGACGTATCGACCATCAGTGAGAACTTCGAGGTCTCCCACAAGGAGGCCGGCGATGTGGTCGACTTCACGCTCAAGCCCAAGGCCAAGGACACGCTGTTCGACAACCTGCGCCTGTCGTTCCGCGGCGGGGTGATCAACGACATGCAGCTGATCGACAGCGTCGGCCAGCGCACCAACATCCTGTTCATGGGCGTGAAGATGAACCAGCCGCTGAAGACCGATCTGTTCACCTTCGAGATTCCCGAAGGCGCCGACGTCATTTCCGAGTGACCGGTCGTTCCCCTAGGCCCGAATGTTCCGGGCCGTGCCAGCAGAGGTAGCCGTCCGCGATGGACCTGTTCAGCCGCGAACCCGTTGCCCAGCCGCTCGCCGCGCGGTTGCGCCCGGCCAGCCTCGACGAGTACGTCGGGCAGGAGCATCTGCTCGCGCGCGGCAAGCCGCTGCGTGAGGCGCTGGAGCAGGGCGCCTTGCACTCGATGGTGTTCTGGGGGCCGCCGGGTGTCGGCAAGACCACGCTGGCCCGGCTGCTGGCCAAGGTTTCCGACGCGCATTTCGAGACGGTTTCGGCGGTGCTGGCCGGGGTCAAGGAGATTCGCCAGGCCGTAGAGATCGCCAAGCAGCAGGCAGCGCAGTACGGCCGGCGCACGATCCTGTTCGTCGACGAGGTGCATCGCTTCAACAAATCGCAGCAGGATGCGTTTCTGCCCTACGTGGAAGACGGCACGCTGATTTTCATCGGTGCCACCACCGAGAATCCTTCCTTCGAGCTGAACAACGCACTGCTCTCGCGGGCGCGCGTCTATGTGCTCAAGAGCCTCGACGAAGCCGCGCTGCGCAAGCTGGTCGGGCGGGCGCTGAACGAGCCGAAGGGGCTTGGCGATCTGCATCTCGAGCTGCCGGAAGAGAGCTTCCAGATGCTGCTGGCGGCTGCCGATGGCGATGGCCGCCGCCTGCTCAACCTGCTGGAGAATGCCTCGGATCTGGCCGAGGAGGGCGGTTCGATCGGGCCAGACCTGCTGCGGGATCTGCTCGGCGATAGTCGCCGGCGCTTCGACAAGGGCGGCGAGGCGTTCTACGACCAGATCTCGGCGTTGCACAAATCGGTGCGCGGGTCCAACCCGGACGCCGCGCTCTATTGGTTCGCGCGCATGCTCGATGGCGGCTGCGATCCGCTGTACATCGCCCGCCGCGTGGTGCGCATGGCCAGCGAGGAAATCGGTAACGCCGATCCGCGGGCGCTGCCACTGTGCCTGAACGCCTGGGACGTGCAGGAGCGCCTGGGCAGCCCGGAGGGCGAGCTGGCGGTGGCGCAGGCGATCGTCTATCTCGCCTGCGCGCCCAAGAGCAACGCCGTCTACACCGCGTTCAAGGCCGCCATGCGTGATGCTGCCGAGAACGGCTCGCAGGAGGTGCCGCTGCACCTGCGTAACGCCCCGACCCGATTGATGAAGGACCTGGGGTACGGCAACGAGTACCGCTACGCCCACGACGAGCCGGACGCCTATGCCGCGGGCGAGGATTACTTCCCCGAGGCGATGGAGCCGCGCCGCTATTACCATCCGGTTCCGCGCGGGCTGGAAAGCAAGATTCGCGACAAGCTCGAACATCTGGCGCGGCTCGACCGCGAAAGCCCGCTGCAACGGAGAAAGCCATGATCCGCATGGTTCTGGCCGTCACCTGTGGCGGCGTGATCGGCACGCTGCTGCGCTTTGCCATCTCCACCTGGGTCAGCACCCAGTGGCCGCGGCAGTTCTATCTGGCCACGCTGGCGGTCAATCTCGTCGGGTGCCTGCTGATCGGCTATCTCTACGCGACCTTTCTGCTGCGTCCGGAGATTTCGCCGGAGCTGCGGGGGGCGCTGATCATCGGTTTTCTCGGTGCGCTGACGACCTTCTCCAGCTTCTCGCTGGATGCCTTGCGACTGCTGGAGAGCGGGCAGATCGCAATCGCCTTCGGCTATCTCGCTTGCAGCGTACTCGGCGGCCTGCTGGCGGCCTGGGCCGGGCTGGCGCTGGCAAGGTTATGAACCCGCGCGGCTTCAAGTAAACTCCGTTCCCTCTTTGCCTTTCATCCAAGCTTTCACAGACGAGACCCACCATGCTTGATTCGAAACTGGTACGCACACAGCTACAGGACGTGGCGGCCCGCCTGGCCACCCGCGGCTACCAGCTGGACGTGGCGCGCATCGAGGCGCTGGAAGCCCAGCGCAAGGTGGTGCAGACCCGCACCGAGCAACTGCAGGCCGAGCGCAATGCGCGCTCCAAATCCATCGGCCAGGCCAAGCAGCGCGGCGAAGACATCGCGCCGCTGCTCGCCGACGTGGATCGCATGGGCTCGGAGCTCGAATCCGGCAAGCAGGAGCTGGACCGCATCCAGGGCGAGTTGGATCAGCTGATGCTCAGCATTCCCAACCTGCCGCACGAGTCGGTACCGGTCGGCGAGGATGAAGAGGGGAACGTCGAGGTACGTCGCTGGGGTACGCCGACGGCCTTCGACTTCCCCGTGCAGGATCATGTCGCGCTAGGCGAGCAGCATGGCTGGCTGGACTTCGAGACCGCCGCCAAGCTTTCCGGTGCCCGCTTCGCCCTCATGCGCGGGCCGATCGCTCGCCTGCACCGCGCGCTGGCGCAGTTCATGATTGACCTGCACACCCGTGAACACGGCTACGAAGAGGCCTACACGCCTTATCTCGTGCAGGCTCCGGCGCTGCAAGGCACCGGCCAGTTGCCGAAGTTCGAGGAAGACCTGTTCAAGATCAGCCGCGAAGGCGAGGCCGATTTCTACCTGATCCCGACCGCCGAGGTCTCGCTGACCAATATCGTCGCCGGCGAGATTCTCGATGCCAAAGAGCTGCCGCTGAAGCTCGTCGCGCACACGCCGTGCTTTCGCAGCGAGGCCGGTGCGTCCGGACGCGACACCCGCGGCATGATCCGCCAGCACCAGTTCGACAAGGTCGAGATGGTGCAGATCGTCGAACCGTCGAAATCCTTCGAGGCGCTGGAGAGCCTGACTGCCAACGCCGAGAAAGTCCTGCAGCTGCTGGGCCTGCCGTACCGCGTGCTGGCGCTGTGCACCGGCGACATGGGCTTCGGTGCGACCAAGACCTACGATCTCGAGGTCTGGGTGCCGAGCCAGGACAAGTACCGCGAGATTTCCTCGTGCTCCAACTGCGGCGACTTCCAGGCCAGGCGCATGCAGGCGCGTTATCGCAACCCGGAGACCGGCAAGCCGGAGCTGGTGCACACCCTCAACGGCTCCGGCCTCGCGGTGGGGCGCACGCTGGTCGCGGTGCTGGAAAACTACCAGCAGGCCGACGGCAGCATCCGCGTGCCGGATGTGCTCAAGCCGTACATGGGCGGTATCGAGCTCATCGGCTAAGCCTCGCGCAGATGGGTGCGGACGCCGCGCGATCCACGCGTGGCGTTGCGGCAAATGGCCCATCCTTGATTTTCGACAGGGGCAGGCCGATGCCGATCGGCTCAGATGCCCCTATCTACTGAGCTGAAATCGGGATCGAGCCGCATGGATTACCTTCCTCTGTTCCACAATCTCCAGGGCCGTCTGGTTCTGGTCGTCGGCGGTGGCGATATCGCCTTGCGCAAGGCGCGGCTGCTGTCCGAGGCTGGCGCGGTTCTACGGGTGGTTGCGCCACAGCTCGATCCGCAGCTGGTCGCGCTGGTGGAGCGGCAGGGCGGCACGATCGCGCCGCGTGGCTATGCCGACGGCGACCTGGCTGGCTGCGTGCTGGCGATTGCCGCCACTGACGACCAGCCGCTCAATGCACGCGTCTCGCAGGATGCCCGCGCGCTGGGCGTACCGGTCAACGTGGTGGATTCGCCCGAGTTGTGCAGCGTGATCTTTCCGGCCATCGTCGATCGCTCGCCGCTGGTGATCGCCGTCTCCAGCGGTGGCGATGCCCCGGTACTGGCCCGATTGATCCGCGCGCGTATCGAAACCTGGATTCCGGCGGCCTATGGTCAGCTCGCCGGGTTGGCCAAGCAGTTTCGTGCCCAGGTCAAGGCGAGGTTTTCCGACGTCCAGCAGCGCCGGGTGTTCTGGGAGGAGGCGTTCCAGGGGCCCATCGCCGAACAGGCGCTGGCCGGTCGCACCGCCGAGGCCGAGCGCCTGCTGGCGGAGAAACTCGCCGGTGCCGCGCCGCGGGCACTGGGCGAGGTCTACCTGGTCGGCGCCGGTCCGGGCGATCCCGATCTGCTGACCTTTCGTGCGCTGCGGCTGATGCAGCAGGCCGACGTAGTGCTTTACGACCGCCTGGTGGCGCCGGCGATCGTCGACCTGTGCCGGCGCGACGCCGACCGCATCTACGTCGGTAAGCAGCGCTCCGAGCATGCGGTGCCGCAGGACCAGATCAACCAAAAGCTCGTCGAGCTGGCCCGGCAGGGCAAGCGCGTGCTGCGTCTGAAGGGCGGTGATCCGTTCATCTTCGGTCGTGGCGGCGAGGAGATCGAAGAACTGGCCGCCAACGGCGTGCCGTTCCAGGTGGTCCCGGGCATCACGGCGGCCAGCGGTTGCGCCGCCTACGCGGGGATTCCGCTGACCCATCGCGACCATGCGCAATCGGTGCGCTTCGTCACCGGCCATCTCAAGGACGGCACCTGCGATCTGCCGTGGACGGAGCTGGCGGCGCCGGCGCAGACGCTGGTGTTCTATATGGGGCTGGTCGGCTTACCGATGATCTGCCGCGAACTGATCGCGCATGGCCGCGCTGCGCACACGCCCGCCGCACTGGTGCAGCAGGGCACGACGCGCACCCAGCGGGTGTTCACCGGCACGCTGGCCGAACTGCCGGAGCTGATCGCCGCGCAGGAAGTGCAGGCGCCGACTCTGCTGATCGTCGGCGAGGTGGTGCAGTTGCGTGAAAAGCTGGCCTGGTTCGAAGGTGCCGAGGCCTGACGCTCGCCAGAAATGAAAAAGCCCCGGATTACCGGGGCTTTTTCGTCATGCAGATGGCGGAGGCGGTGAGATTCGAACTCACGGAAGAGTCTCCCCTTCGGCGGTTTTCAAGACCGCTGCCTTCAACCACTCGGCCACACCTCCGCATGAAGCGGGCGCCATAGTACCGGATCGAAACACACTGTCAAACACTGCGCGTCAAACTGCTCCCGGTGCTCTGTTATAGTCGCCGACGAATCGTTTTCATCCTCGGGAGTGTCGCCATGCACGAACACGAATACGCGCTTAGCCACACGCAGGTCGAACAGCGCGAAGTCAGCAAGGTCCTGCGCAACACCTATGGCCTGCTGGCCATGACGCTGGCCTTCAGCGGCCTGATCGCATACCTCGCCATGCAGGCCAACGCCGCGTATCCGAACATCTTCGTGGTGCTGATCGGCTTCTACGGTCTGTTCTTCCTGACCGCCAAACTGCGCAATTCGGCCTGGGGCCTGGTTTCCACCTTCGCCCTGACCGGTTTCATGGGCTATACCCTCGGTCCGGTGCTGAACATGTACCTGGGCCTGAGCAACGGCGGCGAGCTGATCAGCTCGGCGCTGTCGATGACCGCGCTGGTGTTCTTCGGCTTGTCGGCCTACGTGCTGGTCACCCGTAAGGACATGAGCTTCCTCAGCGGCTTCATCACCGCAGGCTTCTTCGTTCTGCTCGGCGCCATGCTGGCCGGCTTCTTCTTCGAGATCACCGGGCTGCAACTGGCGATCAGCGCCGGCTTCGTGCTGTTCTCCTCGGCCTGCATTCTGTTCCAGACCAGCGCGATCATCCACGGCGGCGAGCGTAACTACATCATGGCCACCATCGGCCTGTACGTTTCGCTGTACAACCTGTTCCTCAGTCTGCTGCAGCTGCTGGGCATCTTCGGCGGCGACGACTGATCGCGCGCCGGATCGATGGAGCCCGCTTCGGCGGGCTTTTTCGTTTTTCCGGCTCGCGTATCATGTCGGCCCAGCAACCCACTGGTGAGCCATGAAATTCGCGATCGCCCTGTTTTCTCCTCCTCATGCGCCGGCCTCGCGCCGCGCCTTGCGCTTTGCCGAAGCGGTGCTGGCCGGCGGGCATGACATCGTTCGGCTGTTCTTCTATCAGGACGGGGTACACAGCGCGTCGGCCAACATCGTGACCGCCCAGGACGAGCTGGATGTCGCCGGTGAGTGGAGTCGCTTCATCGCTGCACATCAGCTGGACGGCGTGGTGTGCATCGCCGCCGGCCTGCGCCGTGGTGTGCTGGACGAGCAGGAGACGCGCCGCTATGCGCGCGCTGCGGCCAATCTGGCCGCGGGCTGGGAGCTTTCCGGTCTGGGTCAGTTGCACGAGGCGGCGCAACAGGCCGACCGTCTGATCTGCTTCGGAGGTGACTGATGGTGCGTTCGATGCTGATCATCAGCCGTCAGTCGCCCTGGTCCGGGCCGGGCGCGCGTGAGGCGCTGGATATCGTGCTGGCCGGTGGCGCGTTCGAGCTGCCGCTGGGCTTGCTGTTCCTCGACGACGGCGTGTTCCAGCTGGTGCCTGGGCAGCAGGCCAGGTGCCTGCAGCAGAAAGACCTCGGTGCCAACCTGCAGGCCTTGTCGCTGTTCGGCGTCGAGGCGCTCTACGTCGCCTCGCGCAGTCTTGCCGAGCGCGGCCTGGAGGGGCAGCCGCTGAGCCTGCCGGTAGAGCCGCTCGACGATGCTGGCCTGCGCGCACTCATCAATCGCTACGACCATGTGATCACTCTCTGATGGCGACCCTGCACGTTCTTTCCGCTTCACCTTTCGCCAGCGACCATTTCGCCGGCTGCCTGCCACTGCTCGGCGCGGGCGATGGCCTGCTGCTTTGCGGCGATGCCGTGTATGCGCTGCGGGCAGCCACGGGCCAGCGTCGCCAGCTCGAACAGCTTGCGGCAGACGTTACGCTGTATGCCCTGGCCGAAGATGTCGAGGCTCGCGCGCTCGGCGAACTGCCTGCGCGGGTGGCGCTGCTCGATTACCCGGGCTTCGTCGAACTCTGCGGCCGCTTCGAGCGGGTCAACAGCTGGCTATGAGTGTCCTGAACGTGGACGGTCGGCACATCGAGCTGGACGACGACGGCTACCTGCGCGATCTCGCCGAATGGAACGAGGACGTGGCCCAGGCGCTCGCCGAGCGCGAAGGGCTGGCGCTCGAAGCCGCGCATTGGGAAGTCATTCATCTGCTGCGCGACTTTTATCGCGAGTTCCAGCTGTCACCGGCCACCCGGCCGCTGATCAAATACGTCGCGCTCAAGCTGGGCGCGGAAAAGGGCAACAGCCTGCACCTCAATCGTCTATTCAACGGCACCCCCGCCAAGCTGGCCGCCAAGCTGGCGGGCCTGCCCAAACCGAGCAATTGTCTATGAGTCTGGTCACCCCTGAAGAGCATCCGTTTGCCGTTTTCGTGCGCATTCTTGGCAAGGGCAAGCGGGGCGCACGCGGCCTGACCCGCGAGGAGGCCCGCGAGGCGATGGGCATGCTGCTCGATGGTCAGGTCGAGGAGGCTCAGCTCGGCGCCTTTCTCATGTTGCTGCGGCACAAGGAAGAGAGTGCCGAGGAGCTGGCCGGCTTCTCCGACGCGGTGCGTGCGCGGGTGGGTGAGCAGAACATTGCGGTCGATCTCGACTGGCCGAGCTACGCCGGCAAGAAGCGTCATCTGCCCTGGTATCTGCTTGCTGCGAAATGCCTCGCCGGCAACGGCGTGCGCATCCTGATGCACGGTGGCGGCGCGCACACCGCCGGGCGCCTCTACAGCGAGCAATTGCTCGATATGCTCGGCATTGCGCGCTGTGCCAGCTGGCAGGAAGTAGGGGCCGCGCTCGATCGCGACGGCCTGGCGTTCATCCCGCTCGGAGCCTGGATGCCGACGCTGCAGCGCATGATCGACCTGCGCAATGTACTCGGCCTGCGCTCGCCGGTTCACTCGCTGGCGCGCATCCTCAATCCGCTGAACGCGCGCTGCGGTTTGCAGAGCATCTTCCATCCCGGCTATCAGGACACCCACCGGGAGGCGAGCCGGTTGCTGGGCGACCACGCCATCGTGATCAAGGGCGAGGGCGGGGAGATCGAGATCAACCCGGACAACATTTCCCATCTGTACGGCGCCACCGCCGGCCAGGCCTGGGACGAGGAGTGGCCGGCGCAATCGGCGCAACGCCATGTCAAGCCTGCGACGCTCGAGCCGCAGCACCTGCTCGACGTCTGGCATGGCCGCGCCAGCGACGCCTACGGCGAGCTGGCCGTGGTGTCGAGTATGGCGCTTGGCCTGCGCGGGCTCGGGCATTCGCGTGAGGCGGCGTTCGAGCTGGCGCGACGCTACTGGGCGCAGCGCAATTCATCGAACTGACGGATCGGTTAGACCAAGCATTCGGTCCCATCGACCGAACCATCGTCTCTAGAGTGCTTCCTAATAGAAACAACTGGAGGCACGAATGGGATTGTTGATCGATGGCCAGTGGCATGACCGCTGGTATGAAAGCCGCGACGGGCGTTTCGAGCGCGAGCAGGCCAAGCGCCGTCACTGGATCACCGCGGACGGTAAGCCGGCTGCCGATGGGCAGCCGGGATTCAAGGCCGAGGCCGGGCGCTACCACCTGTATGTTTCGCTTGCCTGTCCCTGGGCACACCGCACGCTGATCTACCGCAAGATCAAGGGGCTCGAAAGCCTGATCGACGTCTCGGTGGTGAGCTGGCTGATGGCCGACCATGGCTGGACGTTCGACCGCAGCACCGGCTCCAGCGGCGATGCACTGGACGATGACCGCTACCTGCATGAGCGCTACACCCGCGACGATCCGCGTTACAACGGCCGCGTGACGGTACCGCTGCTGTGGGATCGCAAGCAGCAGCGCATCGTCAACAACGAATCCTCCGAGCTGATCCGCATCTTCAACCGCGCGTTCGACCACCTGACCGGATCGTCGCTCGATCTCTATCCTCAACCGCTGCGCGGTGAGATCGACGCGCTCAACGCGCGTATCTACCCGGCGGTCAACAACGGTGTCTACCGGGCTGGCTTTGCCACCAGCCAGGAAGCCTATGAGGAGGCCTTCGCGCAGGTATTCAGTACGCTGGACTGGCTGGAGCGTCGCCTCGACAAGCTGCGCTATCTGACCGGTGAGTACCTGACCGAGGCCGACTGGCGACTGTTCACCACGCTCATCCGCTTCGACGCGGTGTATCACGGCCACTTCAAGTGCAATCTGCGGCGCATCGAGGACTATCCGAACCTCTCCAACTGGCTGCGCGAGCTGTACCAGTGGCCGGGGATCGCCGACACGGTGGATTACCGCCATATCAAGGGGCATTACTACCAGAGCCATCGGCAGATCAACGGCAACGGCATCGTGCCGCAAGGCCCGGCGCTGCGACTGGAGCGCGCGCATGATCGCGAGCGCCTGCCGGGCCTGGGCATCTTCAATCGCTCGACTGCGGCCTTCCTGTCTTGAGCGCAACGGCTGCGCAAACGGCCAATTCACCCCTGAGATAGCCGCAGTATCGCTCGCCCATCCGCCGTCGAGGCGGCGCGGCGGCGATGCACCGTGCATACTGCGCGGCCAAGCAAGGGTGGATGGACGCGATCGATGTGGGGGCTTTCCGGCTATCTCGGCCTGTTTCTGGCGGCGTTCGGTGCGGCGACGCTGCTGCCGATGCAGTCCGAGGCGCTGCTGGCGGGGTTGCTGCTGTCGGAGCGCTATGCCGTCTGGGGATTGCTGGCGGTGGCCAGCGCCGGCAACGTGCTCGGTTCGCTGGTGAACTGGCTGCTGGGGCGCTACGTCGAGCGGTTTCGTCACAAGCGCTGGTTTCCGGTCAACGAACGGCAGCTGACCCGTGCGCAGCAGCACTATCACCGCTACGGCCGCTGGACCTTGCTGCTCAGCTGGATGCCGATCATCGGTGACCCGCTGACGCTGGTGGCCGGGATGATGCGCGAGCCGCTGTGGAGCTTCGTGCTGATCGTCGCGCTGGCCAAAACGACGCGCTATCTGATGGTGGTCGGCCTGACGCTGGGCTGGATGTGACGGACGTCGGGTTGGAAACCGCAGCCGACTGAACGATTATCCCGTGCGACGTCCAGCGGATACCTCGGCACGCATGACTCACGCACCGTCCTCGATCACACGCCTTACCGTTACGCAACGTGACAGCATCTCCGTGCGCCTGGTGCGCGAGGCGCTGTTCGCGTTCGAGCGCGCCGATCTGTCGGGCGCTCAGCTGCTGGCCGAGCTGGGCCTCGATCCGGCCTGCCTGCGCGAGCCGGACGGGCGCGTCGATGTGCGCGACTACACGCGGCTGTGGCTCGGGCTGGCGCAGCGCTTCGATGACGAACTGTTCGGCATGGATCCGCGTCGACTGCGTTCCGGCAGCTTTGCCTTCATCAGCCGCTGCTGTATCCAGCAACCCACGCTGGAAAAGGCCTTGCAGCAGGCGCTGAGCTTCTTCGGCCTGGAGCTGGAGAACTTTCGCGGCAAGCTGATCCGCAGCCAGAGCCTGGCCGAGATCGTACTGCGCGAGCGCGCCGCCGAGCCCGCGCGGGCGTTCTGTTACTTCACGTTCTGGATGCTGCTGCACGGACTGGCCTGCTGGCTGGTGGGCCGGCGCATTCCGCTGCTGGCCGTCGAACTGCGCTGTGTCGAGCCGCCGTACACCGACGACTACCGGGTGATGTTCTCCGACAATCTGCGCTTCGCGCGGCCGTCGACGCGCATCATCTTCGCCGCCGAAGTGCTCGATCTGCCGATCCGGCGCAGCGAAGCCGAGCTGCACAACTTCCTTGCCGAGGCGCCGGCGAACATCCTGGTGCGCTATCGCGACCATTCCAGCCTGGCCAGCCGCATTCGTCAGCAGCTGCGCCATCTGCCAGCGGAGCAGTGGCCCGATGCGGCGACGCTGGCGCAGCGTCTGTGCATGTCTGCCTCGACGTTGCGCCGTCGGTTGGCCGAAGCGGGCCAGCCCTACCAGACCATCAAGGACGGCCTGCGCCAGGAGATGGCCACGCAGTGGCTGGCCGATGCCAGCGTCAGCTACGGCGAGATTGCCGAGCGGCTCGGGTTCGCCGATGTCAGCTCGTTCTACAAGGCGTTTCGCAAGTGGACGGGCAGCAATCCCGGCCACTACCGCAACCTGATTCTGGCGCCGACGCAGCATTGAACGTACGCGCCGGCAACACCCGTCGCCGTCGTGATTGCCCTTTGCCATTGGCCAAAACGCTCAGGCAGGTTGAGTAGATCGGCCATTGCCGCTCCCGTGTCGTTGTCTAAACATGAATCCCGGCTTCGCACCGAATAACAACAAGCACGGGAGAGAGCCATGCAAATTCGCGACAGGGTATTCCTCATCAGCGGTGGTGCTTCGGGGCTTGGTGCCGCCGCGGCGCAGGCGCTGGTCGAGGCGGGTGGTAGCGTGGTGCTGGCCGATCTCGACGAGGCGGCGGCCATCGCCCAGGCCGAAGCGCTCGGCGCCGGCGCACTCGGCGTGCAGGCCGACATTCGCGACGAACAGGCCGCGCGCCACGCGGTGACGACGGCCCGCCAGCACTTCGGTGCGCTGCACGGGTTGGTCAACTGCGCCGGGGTCGCCGGAGGTGAGAAAATCCTCGGCCGCAACGGCCCGCACGGCCTCGACAGTTTCAGCCGCATCGTCGGCATCAACCTGATCGGCACCTTCAACATGCTGCGCCTGGCCGCCGAAGCGATGGCCGAGAACGCGCCGGATGCCAACGGCGAGCGCGGCGTGATCATCAATACCGCTTCGATCGCGGCCTTCGACGGACAGATCGGCCAGGCGGCCTATGCGGCCTCCAAGGGCGGCGTCGTCAGCCTGACCCTGCCGGCCGCCCGCGAGCTGGCGCGCTTCGGTATCCGCGTGATGACCATCGCCCCCGGCGTGTTCGAGACGCCGATGATGGCCGGCATGACCCAGGAAATCCGCGATTCGCTGGCCGCCGGCGTGCCGTTCCCGCCGCGGCTGGGCCGCCCCGCCGAATACGCCGCGCTGGTGCGGCACATCTTCGAAAACAGCATGCTCAACGGCGAGGTGATCCGTCTCGACGGCGCCTTGCGCATGGCCGCCAAATAAAAAGGAAATGCAACATGAAAGATGATCCGATCGTAATCGTCAGCAGCGCGCGCACGCCGATGGGCGGCTTCCAGGGTGACCTGCTGGGCATGACCGCGCCGCAGCTCGGCGCGGCGGCAATTCGCGCTGCGGTGGAACGCAGCGGCCTGCCGCCGGAGAACGTACAGGACGTGCTGATGGGCTGTGTGCTGCCGGCCGGGCAGGGCCAAGCGCCGGCGCGGCAGGCGGCGCTGGGCGCCGGGCTGACCCGCGCCACCACTTGCACCACGGTGAACAAGATGTGCGGTTCGGGCATGCAGACGGTGATCCTGGCGCATGACCAGCTGCTCGCGGGCAGCGCCGACATCGTCGTCGCCGGCGGTATGGAGAGCATGTCCAATGCGCCGTATTTGCTCGACCGCGCCCGCGGCGGCTATCGCATGGGGCATGGCCGGGTGCTCGATCACATGTTCCTCGACGGTCTCGAGGACTCCTTCGACAAGGGCCGGCTGATGGGCTCGTTCGCCGAAGAATGCGCCGATACCTTCGGCTTCAGCCGCGAGGCGCAGGACGCCTACGCACTGGAGTCGCTGCGCCGGGCGCAGGCGGCGATCGCCGAAGGCCGTTTCGCCGAGGAAATCGTCACCCTGGAAGTCACCCAGGGCAAACAGCAACGCACGGTTCGCGACGACGAGCAGCCGCCCAAAGCCATGCCGGAGAAGATCCCGAGCCTGAAGCCGGCGTTCCGCGAAGGCGGTACGGTGACCGCTGCGAACTCCAGTTCGATTTCCGACGGCGCCGCCGCGCTGCTGCTGATGCGCCGCTCCGAAGCCGAGCGTTGGGGGCTGCAGCCGCAGGCGGTGATCCACGGTCATGCGGCGCATGCCGATGCGCCAAACCTGTTCACCACCGCGCCGATTGGGGCGATCCGCAAGCTGATGGAGCGCACCGGCTGGTGCCTCGAAGACGTCGATCTGTTCGAGATCAACGAAGCCTTCGCCGTGGTGGCGATGGTGGCGATGCGCGAGCTGGGGCTGGATCACGCCAAGGTCAACGTCAACGGCGGCGCCTGCGCGCTGGGGCATCCGGTGGGCGCGTCCGGCGCACGCATCCTCGTCACGCTGCTGGCCGCCCTGCGTGCACGCGGTTTGCGGCGCGGCGTAGCGGCGATCTGCATCGGTGGTGGCGAGGCCACGGCCATGGCTGTCGAGCTGATCTGAGGAGGCGCCCATGCTGCCCAACGAAGACCAGTGCGCCATCGCTGAGATGGCGCGGCAGTTTGCCGAAGAACGGCTAAAACCCTTCGCCGAGCAGTGGAGTCGCGAGCACCGCTTTCCGGCCGAGGCCATCGGCGAGATGGCGGCGCTGGGCTTCTTCGGCATGCTGGTGCCGGAGCAGTGGGGCGGCAGTGATACCGGTTACCTGGCATACGCCATGGCGCTGGAGGAAATCGCTGCCGGCGACGGTGCCTGCTCGACCATCATGAGCGTGCACAACTCGGTGGGCTGCGTACCGATCCTGCGCTTCGGCACCGAGCAGCAGAAGCGCGACTTCCTCATGCCGCTGGCACGCGGTGAGCAGATCGGCGCCTTCGCCCTCACCGAACCGCAGGCCGGCTCCGATGCCAGCAGGTTGCGTACCCGTGCCCGGCGCGACGGCGATCATTACGTGCTCAACGGCGCGAAGCAGTTCATCACCTCCGGCAAACACGCCGGCACGGTGATCGTATTTACGGTGACTGACCCGGTCGCCGGCAAGCGCGGCATCAGTGCATTCATCGTGCCCACCGACAGCCCCGGCTATCAGGTGATACGGGTCGAGGACAAGCTCGGTCAGCACGCATCCGATACCTGCCAGATCGCCTTCGAAGACCTGCGCGTGCCGGTGGCCAACCGCCTTGGCGAGGAGGGCGAGGGCTATCGTATCGCCTTGGCCAACCTGGAAGGCGGACGCATCGATATCGCTGCGCAGGCGGTCGGGATGGCGCGGGCCGCGTTCGAGGTCGCGCGCGATTACGCCCGGGAGCGCGAAACGTTCGGCAAGCCGATCATCGAGCACCAGGCGGTGGCCTTCCGCCTGGCCGACATGGCGACGCAGATCGCCGTGGCGCGGCAGATGGTGCATCACGCTGCCGCGCTGCGCGAAGCCGGGCGCCCGGCGCTGGTGGAGGCTTCGATGGCCAAGCTGTTCGCCTCCGAAATGGCGGAGAAGGTGTGCTCGGCGGCGATCCAGACGCTCGGCGGTTACGGCTACCTGGCCGACTTCCCGGTGGAGCGCATCTACCGCGACGTGCGCGTCTGCCAGATCTACGAGGGCACCAGCGACATTCAGCGCCTGGTCATCGCCCGCAACCTGGGAGAGTGAGCGAAGCGTCATGCGGCGCGGCGAACCGCCGTGCCGGGCACAGCCGGGAACGCCGGCCACCTGAAAATAACAACAAGACGAGGTAGGAAACATGCAAACAGGCTTGATGCAGAACGCGCCCCTGTTGATCAGTGGCATCCTCGCCCACGCCGCACGCGCCCACGCCGATCGCGAGATTGTCTCGCGGCTGGTCGGCGAACCGCTCTGGCGTTATGACTACGCCGGCCTTGCCAGCCGCGCCGCGCAGGCCGCCACGATGCTGCGCGGCCTCGGCATCGAGGCAGGCGACTGCGTGTCTTCGCTGGCGTGGAACACCCATCGTCATTACGAGCTGTTCTTCGCGGTGCCGGGTATCGGCGCGGTGCTGCATACCGCCAACCCACGGCTGTCGGATGAGCAGATCGTCTACACCATCAACCACGCCGGCAGCCAGGTGCTGTTGTTCGACAGTTCCTTCGCCGAATGCGTCGCTAGGTTGCGGCCGCGCCTGGACAATATTCGGCATTTCATCGAGCTGGCAGCCCACCCCGTTTCCGCAATGGCCGACGTACAGGGCTATGAGCGACTGATCGCTGCCGCCGCGCCGCTGGATTGGCCGCAGTTCGACGAGAACGCCGGTGCCGTGCTCTGTTACACCTCCGGCACCACCGGCGATCCCAAAGGTGTGCTGTACAGCCACCGTTCCGTGGTGCTGCATGCGATGGCGGCGGGGTTGTCCGGTGCCTTCGGCCTGTCCGCTTTCGATTGCATCATGCCGTGCTCGTCGCTCTACCACGGCACCGCCTGGGGCCTGCCGTACGCCGCGGCGATCAATGGCTGCAAGTTCGTCCTGCCGTGCGACAGGATGGACGGCCCGAGTCTGCAGGAGCTTATCCAGAGCGAAGGCGTGACCATTTCCGGTGGCGTGCCGACCATCTGGACCATGTACCTGGCCCATCTTGAGCGCAGCGGTGAGGACGCCGGTACGCTCGCGCGGCTGGTGATCGGCGGCTCCGCGGTGCCCCGTGCGATGGCGGAAACCTTCCAGACCCGTTACGGCGTTGCGGTCTGCCAGCTCTGGGGCATGACCGAAACCAGCCCGTTGGGGGTGGTGGCCACGCCGACGCCCAGATTGGCCGGGCGTGGCCCGCAGGCCGTCAACGATACCGTCTGGACGCGCCAGGGGCGTTTGCAGTTCGGCATCGAACTGCGGGTGGTGGACGAACAGGGCCACGAGCTGCCACGCGACGGCGTCAGTGCCGGTCGTCTCAAGGTGCGCGGACCGTGGACGGTGGAACGTTACTACCGGAGCGAAACCAGCGCGCTGGACGAGGACGGCTGGTTCGATACCGGCGACATCGCCACGCTGGATGCCGATGGCTTCATGCGCATCACCGATCGCAGCAAGGACGTGATCAAGTCCGGCGGCGAGTGGGTCAGCTCCATCGATATCGAGAACGTTGCCGCCGCGTGTCCCGGCGTGAAGGTCGCGGCCGTGGTCGGCGTGTTCCATCCGAAATGGGAGGAGCGCCCGCTGCTGGTGATCGAGCCGCATGCTGACGCCGAGGTCACCGCCGAATCGGTCCTCGCGCATCTGGAGCCGAACATCGTCAAGTGGTGGATGCCCGATGCGGTGGTCTTCGACGCCGTGCCGCTGACTGCCACCGGCAAGATCGACAAGAAAGTGCTGCGCGAGCGCTACCGCGACCATCTGCTCGACAAACCGCTGAATGCAGCGAACCAGTAGTCGCCGCCGCAGGTTGCTGTCGCGTCGACGCGGAGCGCCTACGGCTGGCAGGAACGGGGAGGGTGTATGAGCAAGACCGAGCAGGATCGTCAGGGGCCGCTGTGTGGCCTGCGCGTGCTGGAGTTCGCCGGCATCGGTCCCGGACCGCACTGCGCGATGCTGTTGGCGGACATGGGCGCCGAAGTGCTGCGCGTCGAGCGCGAGGGCGGCACGGGATGGGCAAACCCGGTAGTCGACCGCGGCCGCAAGGTGGTGACGCTGGATATCCGCAACGATGCCGGGCGGGCGCGCTGCCTGGAACTGGCGCAAGGCGCCGACGTGCTGATCGAGGGGTTTCGCCCGGGCGTCATGGAGCGCCTGGGCCTGGGGCCGGACGAGCTGCTGGCGCGCAACCCGCGGCTGATTTACGGGCGCATGACGGGGTGGGGCCAGACCGGACCATTGGCCCGGGCCGCGGGGCACGACATCAACTACATCGCGCTGACCGGGGCGCTGGCGGCGATCCGCGGCGAGAGCGGGCCGGCGGTGCCGCCGCTGAATCTGGTCGGCGATTTCGGTGGCGGCTCGCTGTATCTCGCCTTGGGTATCCTCGCTGCACTGTGGGAGCGCGAGCGCTCGGGCCAAGGGCAGGTGATCGATGCCGCAATCGTCGATGGCGTGTCGTCTCTGATGACCTTTTTTGCCGGGCTGCTCCCCAGCGGGCGCATCGAGATGCAGCGCGAGCGCAATCCGCTGAGCGGCGCGGCGCCGAACTACCGGTGTTACCTCTGCGCCGATGGTCGCGAGATCGCCATCGGCGCGCTGGAACCGCCGTTCTGGCGCGAGTTGCTCGAACGCATCGACGCTCCGCAAGCGCTCTGGGAGGGCTGCGCGGACCCGACTGTCTGGACCGAGCAGGGCGACGCGCTGGCACGGTTGTTCGCCAGCCGCAGCCAGGCCGAATGGTGCACCCTGCTGGAGGGCAGCGATGCCTGCTTCGCACCGGTGCTGCCTCTGGAGGAAGCAGCCGGGCATGTTCACATGCGCCAGCGCGGCATCTATCAGGAGGTCGACGGCCAGTTGCAAGCAGCGCCTGCGCCGCGCTTCTCACGCACCCCGGGCAAGGCCCGGCGCACGCTGCGCGTAGCGGAAGCGGACGCCCGCTGGGATTGATGCGAGCTGTCGCCGTTGCCCGCCGCGTGCGTCTGCCGGCTTGGCGGTTCACGCTCACGAACAGGTGATGAATGCGCGAAGTTCATTGTTCGACGATCCGTAATTCACGCCGATTCACTAAAGCCTCTTGGTCTCGATGCCGCGACGAAGAGGCGGGCGGGATATCAGAAGTTGAATAAGCAGATGAACTTCAGGTGGTGCGTAGACTGTCGACGGGATGTTGCAGAAGTGCCTGTAAACCAATGTTCATCCGGCTGTAATGCTCGACCTAGACGAGCCGCGCGTCGGTTCGAATTGCATCGGCACGAGAGCTGGCTACCCTCAATGTAGATGCCAATTATTACAACAAAAAGCGGGGAGTCAGACGTCATGAACAATTACAACGAGCCTGTAGTTGCACTTGAGCTATGCCGCTTCTGCGCGCATTGCATTGCTGCCATTGTTGTGGCTGGCATGTTGTTCATTGGTTTGATCGGGTCCTGGAGCGTGGCCCTGAATGTAGGCTTGATACCACTGCTCGCGCTTGCGGCCTCCGATCTGCTGGCCAGGCGTCAGGAACATGCGCTGCAATCGGCGATCCGCGCCTGAGCACGATGCGTCGGCGCAACCCATGGCGCCGACGCCCTTCCGATAGAGTACATGGCAGCTGTCGGTTCCCCGTGGCTGCCACCGCCATTTCAGCCGGTTTTCAAGACCTTCGCCTTTTTTGCCCCCGACACACTGGTGCGCGCGCTGAGGCGGCGTGCCGGTGTTACCGCTTCACGAAAATGTAACGATGCTTGGGGCGCACGGTAACGACGATGCCCGTTTTTCGTGCGCACGACGCTCCACAGAAAAGCGTAACGCTATGAAAAATAAGGCTTTATAAAAGCTGGCACGCCGAATGCTTTATCTCTGGCACAACAAAAACAAGAAAGCAGAACCCACAACAAAAACAACACGTAGCGACTCCAACACAATAAAAATAAGCACGTGGAGGCGTAGCAAACTGATTCTTTTGGAGAGGAATTGCCCGACAGGTTTCCTGTCGACCGGGCCGAGAACGACAAAACTGCCATGAGGCAGCGCCAGAACCGGTTGAGCCCGCGAGGGCAGTGGCAAATCAGCGACCAAAAAAATCCGTTTGTTCTTAATGTCCCGAACATGGGACTGCGTCGGGCCTTGGCTCGAACCGGGCGCTCAACAAAAACAACAAGCCCGTCAGCAGAAGAAGAACAAAGCAATAACTCTTGAAGGGGAGCCGTCAGGCTCCCCTTTTTATTTGTGCCTTCGCCAGTACGGCTGCTCAGGCCGTGGCTGGCGAAGAGCGGCGCACCTCCCAGCCTATCCCGCCGGGTCGAGTACCTTGAGGATGAAGGCATACTCCAGTGCCACGTCCTTGAGCGCCTGATAACGGCCGCTCATGCCGCCGTGCCCTGCGCCGAACTCGGTCTTGAGCAGCAGCAGGCTGTCGTCGGTGCGCGTGGCGCGCAGCTTGGCGACCCACTTGGCGGCTTCCCAGTACTGCACGCGGCTGTCGTTGTAGCCGGCCACGACCAGCAATGGCGGATAGGCCTGCGCGCGGACATTCTCGTACGGCGCGTAGGCCTTGATGCGTTCGTGCACCTCAGGATGGTTCGGGTCGCCCCACTCGTCGTACTCCGTCACGGTCAGCGGCAGGTCGGCGTTGAGCATGGTGTTGAGCACGTCGACGAAGGGGACCTCAGCAATTGCCGCACCGAACAGTTCCGGACGCAGGTTGAGCACCGCGCCGATCAGCAGGCCACCGGCGCTGCCGCCACTGATGGCCAGGCGCCGCGAAGTGGTGTAGCCATCGGCCAGCAGCTGTTCGGCGCAGGCGATGAAGTCGGTGAAGGTGTTCGGCTTGTGTTCCAGCTTGCCGGCGCGATACCAGGCTTCGCCCAGATCGCCACCGCCGCGCACATGGGCGATGGCGAAGACGAAGCCGCGGTCGAGCAGCGACAGTCGCGCATGCGAGAACCAGGGATCCAGGCTGTGGCCGTAAGCACCGTAGCCGTAAAGATAAAGCGGCGCCGGCTTGCCGAAGCTGTCGCAGCGGCCGACCAGGCTGATGGGAATCTGCGTGCCGTCCTGGGCGGCGGCCCAGATGCGCCGGCTTTCGTAGGCATCGGCGTCGAACGGACCTTCCACCGGGGTTTCCTTGAGCACCGTTTGGCTGCCGTCGGCGAGAGTCAATTGGCGGATCTGCGCCGGGCGGTTCAACGCCTCGTAGCGCACGCGGATCACCGTGCTGGTGAATTCCAGCGAGTTCTGCACGTGCAGGCTATAGGCCGCATCCGGCAGTTGCAGGCGATAGGGCTGGGCGCCTTGCGGCCGTACCTCGATAACCGGCAGGCCGCTTTCACGCAGGGTCAGGGTGAGTGCCTCGGCGTTCAGGCTGACGTCCTCGAGCATCACCGCGTCATCATGCGGGACCAGCTCCTGCCAGTGCTCGCGGCCCGGCTCGGTCTCGCTGGCGTGGTAAAGGGCGAAATTGATGCCCGCCTGGTTGCTGCGGATCAGCCAGCGCCACTGGCCTTCGTACAGGCCGTGATCGGGGAAATACTCGTGGTCTTCCTGGCGCGGCGCCAGGCAGGTCCAGTTGCCTTCCGGCTGGTCCGCCGACAGTACCCAGGCTTCGCTGGTGGTCTTGCTGTGGGAGAGGATGACCAGCTGGCGTTCGGAGCTGGCGCGGTAGCAGTGGACGAAGAAGCGCCCGTCCGGATCGTGGAACACCGCGGCGCTACCGGTCTCGCCCAGTCGATGGCGGTAGATTTTGTGCGGCCGGTGGGTGTCGTCCAGTTCGCCGTAGAACAGGGTCTGGCTGTCGTTGGCCCAGGTCATGCTGCCGTCGCAATCGTCGAAGGGCAGCTCCGACACCGCGCCGCTGGCCAGGTCTTTGACGAACAGCCGGTAGATCTCGTCGCCTTCGCGGTCGAGGCTGTAGGCCAGCTTGCTGTGATCCTGGCTAATGCTGAAGGCGCCCAGCGATAGGAAGCCGCCGCCGGCCAGCTCGTTGGGGTCGAGCAGCAGTTGCTCGGCATTTTCGTCCACCGTTAGCGAACCATCCAGCGGACGCGGGCAGCGGTAGTGCCGTGGGTACTCGTCGCCAGCCGTGGTGCGCTGGTAATACAGCCACGGACCCCAGGGCGAGGGCAGAGAGAGATCGGTTTCGCGAATGCGGCCTTTGATTTCCTGGAACAGGGTTTCGCGCAGTTCGGCCTGATCGGCGAGCTGCTCCTCGAGGTAGGTATTCTCCGCTTTGAGATAGGCCAGCACGTCCTCGGCGTCGCGATTCTCCAGCCAGCGGTAAGGGTCGGTGCCGGTATCGGCGCGGGCGATGGGGGCTTGGGACATGCAGTACTCCGGTCTGGGGCGGCGGCGTTTCGGTCCGCGTATGGCGTGCAATGAAAGGCTGCAGTGTACCCGCTCGGCCCTTTCTAAGATTGACTGACGCGGTGGGCTACGGTTTCCGCGTTGGGCGCCGCTCGCCATTGGTGGATAGATGCTGCAAATGGCTGGGGATTCCTGCGGTTGAGAATGACCGATCAGTCGCGAAATGTCCGTATCCGCCTCGATGAGAGAGCCGATTGACAAGGCGGTGCTTTTGCTCGAAGGTGTGCCGACCCAAATCAAACGGGCGTATGAATCGAGCGTTTGTCAGTGCATCGCCGATTGCCCGATGTATCGTGTCGGTGGGTGTCGTCGCCGCGAGGCGCGGTCGCAGTAGGCCGAAGACGTGCGGCACGTAACGTTCAGCTTCCATTCCTGGAGATCAGTTGATGATTTACGAAGGTAAAGCCATCACGGTTAAGGCTCTTGAGAGCGGCATCGTCGAATTGAATTTCGACCTCAAGGGTGAGTCCGTCAATAAATTCAATCGCCTCACTCTCAACGAACTCCGTCAGGCGGTCGACGCCATCAAGGCCGACGCATCGGTCAAGGGCGTGATCGTCACCAGCGGCAAGGACGTATTCATCGTCGGTGCCGATATCACCGAGTTCGTCGACAACTTCAAGCTGCCCGACGAGGAGCTGGTCGCCGGCAACCTCGAAGCCAACAAGATCTTCAGCGATTTCGAAGACCTGGGCGTGCCCACCGTGGTTGCCATCAACGGCATCGCCCTGGGTGGCGGTTTCGAGATGTGCATGTCCGCCGATTACCGCGTCATGTCCACCGCCGCCAAGGTCGGCCTGCCGGAAGTCAAGCTGGGCATCTACCCGGGCTTCGGCGGTACCGTCCGCTTGCCGCGCCTGATCGGTGTCGATAACGCCGTCGAGTGGATCGCCTCCGGCAAGGAAAACGGTGCCGAGGATGCGCTCAAGGTGCACGCGGTCGATGCCGTCGTCGCTCCGGAAAAGCTGCAGGAAGCTGCACTGGATCTGGTCAAGCGCGCCATCTCCGGCGAGCTGGACTACAAGGCCAAGCGCCAGCCGAAGCTGGACAAGCTCAAGCTCAACGCGATCGAGCAGATGATGGCGTTCGAGACCACCAAGGCCTTCGTGGCTGGTCAGGCCGGCCCGAACTACCCGGCCCCGGTCGAAGCCATCAAGAGCATCCAGAAAGCCGCCAACTTTGGTCGTGACAAGGCGCTGGAAGTCGAGGCCGCCGGCTTCGTCAAACTGGCCAAGACCTCGGTCGCCGAAAGCCTGATCGGTCTGTTCCTCAGCGATCAGGAACTGAAGAAAAAGGCCAAGGCCTACGACAAGCAGGCGCGCGACGTGAAGCTCGCTGCCGTGCTGGGTGCCGGCATCATGGGTGGCGGCATCGCCTACCAGTCGGCCGTCAAGGGTACGCCGATCCTGATGAAGGATATCCGCGAAGAGGGTATCCAGATGGGTCTGGACGAGGCCTCCAAGCTGCTCGGCAAGCGTGTCGAGAAGGGCCGTCTGACTCCGGAGAAGATGGCGCAGGCGCTCAACGCGATCCGTCCGACCATGTCGTATGGCGATTTCGGCAATGTCGACATCGTCGTCGAAGCCGTGGTCGAGAATCCGAAGGTCAAGCACGCCGTGCTGGCCGAGGTGGAAGGCCACGTTCGCGAAGACGCGATCATCGCCTCCAACACCTCCACCATTTCCATCAGCTACCTGGCCCAGGCGCTCAAGCGTCCGGAAAACTTCTGCGGCATGCACTTCTTCAACCCGGTGCACATGATGCCGCTGGTGGAAGTGATCCGTGGTGAGAAGACCAGCGAAGTGGCCATCGCCACCACCGTCGCCTACGCCAAGAAAATGGGCAAGAGCCCGGTCGTGGTCAACGATTGCCCGGGCTTCCTGGTCAACCGCGTGCTGTTCCCGTACTTCGGCGGCTTCGCCCGCGCCATCGCCCACGGTGTCGACTTCGTTCGCGCCGACAAGGTGATGGAGAAGTTCGGCTGGCCCATGGGCCCGGCCTATCTGATGGACGTCGTCGGCATGGACACCGGCCACCACGGTCGTGACGTGATGGCCGAAGGCTTCCCGGATCGCATGAAGGACGACAGCAAGACCGCCGTCGACGTCATGTACGAGGCCAACCGCCTCGGCCAGAAGAACGGCAAAGGCTTCTACGCTTACGAGATGGACAAGAAGGGCAAGCCGAAGAAGGTCGTCGATGCCCAGGCCTACGAGCTGCTCAAGCCGATCGTTGCCGAGACGCGCGAGCTGTCCGACGAGGACATCATCAACTACATGATGATCCCGCTGTGCCTGGAAACCGTGCGCTGCCTGGAAGACGGCATCGTCGAGACCGCTGCCGAGGCCGACATGGGCCTGATCTATGGCATTGGCTTCCCACCCTTCCGTGGGGGCGCGCTGCGCTACATCGATTCGATCGGCGTCGCCGAGTTCGTCGCGATGGCCGACAAGTACGCCGACCTGGGCCCGCTATACCACCCGACCGCGAAGCTGCGCGAGATGGCTGCCAACGGCCAGCGCTTCTACGGTTAATCGAGGGAGAGAGAATTCATGAGCCTGAATCCAAGAGATGCAGTCATCGTCGACTTCGGTCGCACCCCGATGGGGCGCTCCAAGGGCGGCATGCACCGTAACACCCGTGCTGAAACCATGTCCGCACAGCTGATCGACGGCGTGCTGGCGCGCAATCCGAAGATCGACCCGGCTGAAGTCGAGGATGTGATCTGGGGCTGCGTGAACCAGACCCTCGAGCAGGGCTGGAACATCGCGCGTATGGCCTCGCTGCTGACCCGCATTCCGCACACCAGCGCCGGCCAGACCGTGAGCCGCCTGTGCGGTTCGTCCATGAGCGCCCTGCACACCGCCGTGCAGGCCATCCAGACCGGCAACGGTGACGTGTTCGTCATCGGCGGTGTGGAGCACATGGGCCACGTCAGCATGATGCACGGCGTCGATCCGAACCCGCAGCTGTCGCTGCACGCCGCCAAGGCGTCCGGCATGATGGGCCTGACTGCCGAGATGCTCGGCAAGATGCACGGCATCACCCGCGAGCAGCAGGACGCCTTTGGTGAGCGTTCGCACCGCCTGGCGCACAAGGCTACGGTGGAAGGCAAGTTCAAGGACGAGATCATTCCGATGGAAGGTCACGACGAGAACGGCTTCCTCAAGGTCTTCGATTACGACGAAACCATCCGTCCGGACACCACGCTGGAAAGCCTGGCCGCACTGAAGCCGGCATTCAATCCGAAGGGCGGCACCGTGACTGCGGGTACTTCCTCGCAGATCACCGACGGCGCGTCCTGCATGATCGTCATGTCCGCCCAGCGCGCCAAGGATCTCGGCATCCAGCCGATGGCCGTGGTTCGTGCCATGGCGGTGGCGGGTGTCGACCCGGCAATCATGGGCTACGGACCGGTGCCGTCGACCCAGAAGGTGCTCAAGCGCGCCGGTTTGACCATCAATGACATCAGCCACGTCGAGCTGAACGAAGCCTTCGCTGCGCAGGCGCTGCCGGTGCTCAAGGACCTCAAGCTGCTCGACCAGATGGAACAGAAGGTCAACCTGCATGGCGGCGCCATCGCCCTGGGCCACCCGTTCGGCTGCTCCGGTGCGCGTATCTCCGGAACTCTGCTGAACGTGATGAAGCAGAACAACGGTACGCTCGGTGTCGCCACCATGTGTATCGGTCTGGGGCAGGGGATCAGTACGGTCTTCGAACGCGTCTGACAGATGCAGATGACTGCGCTAGGCTGACAGCCGCGCCCGCAGGTTTGCGGGGCGGATTGTCAGATGGTGCATGGAAGCCGGGGCCAAGTGCCCCGGTTTTTCTTTTTGTGACGGCAGGGGAAGCAGATGATGCAGGTGGAGCCGGGGCGATATCGCCATTACAAGGGGCCCGAATACCGAGTGTTCGCCGTGGCGCGGCATTCGGAGACGGAAGAGCCGATGGTGTTCTATCAGGCACTGTACGGTGAGTACGGACTGTGGGTTCGCCCATTGTCCATGTTCGTCGAGACCGTCGATGTCGATGGCGAAACTGTGCCGCGGTTCGCTCTGATCGAGGCCGAGCCGAGCCGTTACTGATGCGTGCGAACGCTTGCTTGCCAGGCTCGGCGCTTGACCTCCTCGCGCTCGCCACTATATATAGCGGTGCCTTTCGGACAGAGTGGCCGTCTTTGCACTCGTTCATGCGTTCTCGGGCATGCTCGGAAAGCTCATTGAGGCGCGTCGACGCCGCTGCCAGCAGTCCGACCTCCGGTCGCCGATTTGCGCGCACCTTGCCGCAGATACTCGCTCCGTTCACCTCTCGATTCAGGAACTCTGCTCTCCATGGGTAAATCGCTGGTCATCGTGGAATCACCGGCCAAGGCCAAGACAATCAACAAGTATTTGGGCAACCAGTACGTGGTGAAGTCGAGTATCGGCCACATCCGCGACCTTCCCACCAGCGGTTCCGCCAGCAAGGAGCCAGCAAAGCGCGGCAAGGCCGCCGCTGGCGAGACGCCTGCACTGTCGCCCAAGGAGAAGGCCAAGCGTCAGCTGTTCGCGCGCATGGGCGTCGACCCGGAGCATGACTGGAAGGCCAAGTACGAGATCCTGCCGGGCAAGGAGAAGGTGATCGAGGAGCTGCGTCGTCTGGCCAAGGAAGCCGACACCATCTATCTCGCGACCGACTTGGATAGAGAAGGGGAAGCGATCGCCTGGCACCTGCGCGAATCCATCGGCGGCGATGACAGTCGCTACAAGCGCGTGGTGTTCAACGAAATCACCAAGAAGGCGATCCAGGAGGCGTTCTCGCAGCCCGGCGAGCTCGACATCAATCGCGTCAATGCCCAGCAGGCCCGGCGTTTCCTCGACCGCGTGGTCGGTTATATGGTGTCCCCGCTGCTGTGGGCGAAGATTGCCCGCGGCCTGTCCGCTGGCCGGGTACAGTCGGTGGCGGTGAAGCTGGTAGTGGAGCGCGAGCGTGAAATCCGTGCTTTCGTACCGGAAGAATACTGGGAAGTGCATGCCGACCTGGCGACCGCGCAGCAGGCCAAGGTGCGCTTCGAGGTGGCCCGCCAGAACGGTGAGGCGTTCAAGCCGCTGAACGAAGCGCAGGCCACCGCCGCGCTGGAGAAACTCAAGAGCTCGGACTACCGCGTCAGCAAGCGCGAGGACAAGCCGACCTCCAGCAAGCCGTCGGCGCCGTTCATCACCTCGACCCTGCAGCAGGCGGCGAGCAACCGCCTCGGCTTCGGCGTGAAGAAAACCATGATGATGGCGCAGCGGCTCTATGAAGCCGGCTACATCACCTACATGCGTACCGACTCGACCAACCTCTCGGCTGACGCCATCGCCATGGTGCGTGGCTTTATCGAGAGCGAATTCGGTGGCAAGTACCTGCCCGAGAAGGCCAATGTCTATTCGAGCAAGGAGGGCGCGCAAGAGGCGCACGAGGCGATCCGTCCGTCTGACGTCAATCTGCGCCCCAACCAGCTTTCGGGAATGGAGCGTGACGCCGAACGCCTTTACGAGCTGATCTGGCGCCAGTTCGTGGCTTGCCAGATGCCACCGGCCCAGTACCTGTCCACCAGCGTGACGGCGACGGCCGGCGAGTTCGAGCTGCGTGCCAAGGGCCGCATTCTCAAGTTCGACGGCTACACCAAGGTCATGCCGCAGCAGAGCAAATCCGGCGAGGACGACGTGCTCCCGGACATGCAGCAGGGCGAAGCGCTGGCGCTGCTCAAGCTCGATCCGAGCCAGCACTTCACCAAGCCGCCCGCGCGCTACTCGGAAGCCAGCCTGGTCAAGGAGATGGAGAAGCGCGGTATCGGTCGTCCGTCCACTTACGCGGCGATCATTTCCACGATTCAGGATCGCGGCTACGTCTCGCTGCACAACCGCCGCTTCTATTCGGAAAAGATGGGCGACATCGTCACCGAGCGTCTTTCCGAAAGCTTCGAGAACCTGATGGACTACGGCTTCACCGCCGGCATGGAAGAGCATCTGGACGACGTTGCGCAGGGCGAGCGGGAATGGAAGCACGTGCTCGATGAGTTCTACGGCGACTTCAAGCGCAAGCTCGAACAGGCCGAGGGCAGCGAGAACGGCATGCGCGCCAACCAGCCCACCCTGACCGACATTCCCTGCAAGGTCTGCGGCCGGCCGATGATGATCCGCACCGCATCCACCGGCGTATTCCTCGGCTGCTCTGGCTACAGCCTGCCGCCCAAGGAACGCTGCAAGTCGACGATCAATCTCGTGCCCGGTGATGAAATCGCTGCGGATGACGAAGGAGAATCCGAGTCGCTGGTGCTGCTGGGCAAGCATCGCTGCCTGATCTGCAGCACCGCAATGGATGCCTACCTGCTCGATGAGAAGCGCAAGCTGCATATCTGCGGCAACAACCCCGATTGCTCGGGCTACGAGATCGAGGAAGGCCAGTACCGCATCAAAGGCTATGAAGGCCCGAGCCTGGAATGCGACAAGTGCGGCAGTGAGATGCAGCTCAAGACCGGTCGCTTCGGCAAGTTCTTCGGCTGCACCAACGCCGAATGCAAGAACACCCGCAAGCTGCTGAAGAACGGCGAGCCGGCGCCGCCGAAGATGGACGCGGTGAAGATGCCGGAACTGCGTTGCGAGAAGGTCGACGACACCTACGTACTGCGTGACGGCGCGTCGGGGCTGTTCCTGGCTGCCAGCCAGTTTCCGAAGAACCGCGAGACACGTGCTCCGCTGGTGAGGGAGCTGATTCCGCACCGTGACGAGATCGATCCGAAATACCACTTCCTGCTGGATGCGCCGCAGCAGGACGCGGAAGGGCGCCCGACGGTGATCCGCTTCAGCCGCAAGACCAAGGAGCAGTACGTGCAGTCGGAAGTCGAAGGCAAGCCGACCGGCTGGAAGGCCTTCTTCGTCGGCGGCAAGTGGAAGGTCGAGGAAAAGTAACGCGCGCCGCTGCGGCGATGCGCTCGCAGATGCCGTCTGGCTAGACGGTGTCTGCGGTTGTTCTGCTCTGCCTGTAGCGCTGGCGTTGACGGGCGTCGAAGTTCATTCTTGCAGTTTCCCGTCATTCGGAGAGCGTCCTCATGGCTCACGAGCCCTATACCCGGACCAATCAGAAAATCTATTTCGCCGGTCTGTCGCTGGATAGCTGGCGCAAGGCTGAAGCATCGGGCTCGCTGAATGCGCAGGGGCTGATCCAGGCCGAGCGTGAGGCGAGTCTGTTCCATCTCTACGGCGCCTTGCTGGGGCTGTGTCATGAGATCGCCGGCTACTACCGCTCGCCTGGCGCCGGTGCTGCGCGGGTCGAACTGATTCTCTCGCGTTCAGTTCTCGACGCAGCGCCGAGTCCGGAGCTGGCCGAGCTGGTGGAACTGGCCGAGCAGGGAGAAACCTGGCTGGCCAGCCTGTTGCAAGCCTATGCGGCGCTATTCGAGCCGCCGCGTGCGCCGGCAAAGGTTAAAACCGACCCACGCCAGCCATTGATCGAGGCCGTCAGCCTCGACGAGCCAGAGCCCGCCCTGACGCGTGACGAGCTGGAGCTCTGGCGACAGAACCTGAAGAGCCTGGCCTTGCGCTTTCGCGAGTCGCTGACCGAGTGGTGAGCAGCGCTTCCACATCATGACGGTTCTGGCTTGCGAGTCAGCATGACTAGGGCAATGCCGCAGAGAATCGCCGTACCGGCGATCAGCAGGCGGTCCGTCAGTGCTTCGCCAAGCAGCAACGCTCCGGCAACGGCGGTCAGCAACGGCACGCTCAGTTGGACGCTGGCGGCCTGGATCGCTGTCAGACCGGGTAGCGCCGAATACCAGATGGCGTAGCCGACGCCGGAGGCGAGGGCGCCCGAGAGCAACGCGTAAACCAGGCCCGGGATATCCCACTGCAACTGATTCCAGACCGACAGGCTCAGCAGGATGCCCAGCGGCACCGCTCGCACGAAGTTGCCGGCCGTGGCATTCAGCGGGTTGGCGGTCTCGCGACCCCGCAGCGAATAGATTCCCCAGGCGACTCCGGAAGCCAGCATCAGCAGCGCAGCGCGCCATGACGGTGCGCTGCTGCCCGGCAGCAACAGAAATACCAAGCCGCCCATTGCCAGGATGAGGCCGACTACCTGCCAGTGGCCGAATCGCTCGCCACGTATCAGACCCCAGACGATCATGCTCAGCTGTACGGCGCCGAACAGCAGCAACGCGCCGGTGCCGGCGTCGAGATGCAGATAGGCAAACGAGAACGCCGCGGCGTACACGAACAGGGCCGCCGCACCGTACCAGTCACCGTCCGGTATCGCGCGGCGTTCCCGCCGCAGCATCAGAAGCCAGAGTGTCAGCGCACCGCCAAGCAGGCGCACGCCGGTGAAGTTGGCGGGGTCTATGGCGGTGTCTCGCAAGGCGATCCGGCACAGCAGCGAATTGCCGGCGAAGGCAAGCATGGCCAAGGTGGTAAGCAGCAGAATGCGGGGTGTCATGGAGACTCGGCCTGTTCTTGGTGTGTTGTGCCGGGCAGTGTCGGTTCGAGCAATGCTACGTCGTGGATGGCCACCGTGAAACCCGGATCGTAGCGGCTTGCCTGATGCCGGAAGGCTGCTGCGTCGATAGTCGGCTGGTACAATGCGCGCCTTTCTCGGAGAGCTGATCGAATGCCTACCTCGTTTCTGGAAATTGTCGAGCTACCTGACGGCCGCATCGTACTGCGCCGTGCCGAAGACGAAGAGGTGCTGGTGACGCTGGATTTCTCCGATGACGCAAAACTTTTTCTGCAGGGCCAGCATGTGGAAATTGCCAAGGCCATGTTCAACGTGGGCGTGCAGATGGCTGGACGGATGTCGGAAGGTGATGGCGAGATCGAGTACGAGGATGAGCCGCGAGTACTGCACTGAGCGAGGTAGGTGTAGCGGGGAATTTGGCACGATCCATGTGCCGGCGGGACTATCTAGCTAGCGGCCCAGACGAATGTTGAGACTCTGAGCGTTGCCCAGGCTGGCGGCGCTGTGCAACGTGCTGCGCGTGCGGGCATCCATGTGAGCAAACCAGCTGACGACGGTGTGGCTACAGCCGGAAGTCAGCGCCTTGCAGGTCAGCTCCAGTGCGCCCTGAATACCGCGCGGCTGCAGCAGAATGATGCGTTCGCGATTCAGCCCGGTTTCGCGCAGCCAGTGCGATGACAGAAATGCCGGAGGGGCGACCAGCGTCAGCCAGCGGCTGTCGGGGGCATCGCTGAGTTCGCGCAGCATGGGGGCGAGTAGCAGCCGACAGTGCTCGCTGTTGCCGCTCAGGCTCAACTCACTCAGGCGCTCGTGTTGCAGCGGCGGTGGCTCGGCGAGAAAGGGCAGCATGCCATGAGCGATCAGCCCCTCGAAGAGAGACAGCTGCGGCTTGGCGTTTGTCGTGGGGAGGTACTGCATCGAACGTCTCCTAGCGGCGTATCACGCCGACACTCAAGCCCTCGATCACGAAGTCTTCATGTTCGAGATCCACTTCGATAGGTGCGAACTCGGCGTTTTCCGCCAGTAACCACACTTTGTCACCTTCGCGCTTGAGGCGCTTGACGGTAACCTCCTCGCCCACCCGTGCGACGACGACCTGACCGTTGCGCGCGTCGCGGGTGCTGTGGACCGCCAGCAGGTCACCATCGAAGATTCCGATGTCCTTCATGCTCATGCCACGTACCCGCAGCAGGTAGTCGGCGCGCGGATGGAAAAAGTCCGGGTTGATCTGGCAGGACTCCTCGACATGCTGTTGCGCCAGGATCGGCGCGCCTGCCGCCACCCGGCCGATAATCGGCAGACTGCCTTCCTGGGTGGCGGGCTCGAAGTCGGGAATGCGTATCCCGCGCGAGGCGCCGGGCGTCATCTCTATTGCACCTTTGCGCGCGAGCGCCTTGAGGTGTTCTTCGGCGGCGTTGGGCGACTTGAAGCCGAGCTCCTGCGCGATCTCGGCGCGCGTCGGCGGGTAGCCGTGGTCTTCCAGGCAACGCTTGATGAAGGCGAGGATTTCCGACTGGCGGGGCGTCAGCTTGATCATGGCGGTCTCTGTTCTTTTATACAGTGACTGGGATTATATACAGTGATCGGGTGTTGGCAATCGAGTTCTGCGAGCATTCGGTCGCGACGGCGGTGAATGCGAAGATGAGCTAGGCGCCACGCCGCTTTCATGGTTGACTTGGCTATTGGCTGAAACGTAAGTTTCAAACAGATGTTTGTCATTGGAGGGGGCATGGCGCAGTCCGAGACAGTCGAGCGCATTCTGGACGCAGCGGAGCAGCTGTTCGCTGAAAAAGGCTTCGCTGAGACTTCGCTTCGCCTGATCACCAGCAAGGCAGGCGTAAACCTGGCGGCGGTGAACTATCACTTCGGTTCGAAAAAGGCGCTGATTCAAGCAGTCTTCTCGCGCTTTCTCGGCCCCTTCTGTGCCAGCCTGGAGCGCGAGCTGGATCGTCGTGAGTCGATTTCCGATAAGCCGGATACGCTCGAAGAACTGCTGGAAATACTGGTTGAGCAGGCCTTGGCCGTAAAACCGCGCAGCGGCGACGACCTGTCAATTTTCATGCGTCTGCTGGGGCTTTCCTTCAGCCAGAGCCAGGGCCATCTGCGCCGCTATCTGGAAGACATGTACGGCAAGGTATTTCGCCGCTACATGCTGCGTGTGCACGAGGCAGCACCGAACATTCCGCCGATCGAGCTGTTCTGGCGCGTGCATTTCATGCTCGGTGCGGCGGCTTTCAGCATGTCCGGGATCAAGGCGCTGCGCGCGATTGCCGAGAACGACTTCGGTGCCCGGACTTCGATCGAGCAGATCATGCGGATGATGGTGCCGTTCCTGGCGGCTGGCATGCGGGCCGAGAGCGGCGTGGCGGATGCTGCGCTGGTCGAGGCCCAGCCCAAGGGCAGGCGCAACGCCGTAGCCATGCCGGCGAAGGGCTGAGGGTGCTAGGCGTCAGGTCCTTCGTCTAAGCTAGCCGCCCATGACCCATCTCGATTGTTTGTACATTTCCCTTGCCGACCAGCAGCTCTACGGCTTTGCCGACGGCAAGCTGCGTTGCCGCTTTGCGGTATCGACCGCCCTCAATGGCGCCGGCGAGCGCAACGGCTCCGGTTGCACGCCACGTGGTCGGCATCAGGTACGTGCGCGTATCGGTGGCGGTTTGCCGCTCGGCGCGGTGCTGCGTGGCCGGCGCTGGACCGGAGAAGTCTGGTCAGCCGAACTGCACGAGCGCTTTCCCGGGCGCGACTGGATTCTGAGCCGCATTCTCTGGCTGAGTGGCTGCGAAATTGGCCGCAATCGCCTCGGCGATGTCGATACCTTTCGCCGCTACATCTACCTGCACGGCACGCCTGATTGCGAACCCATGGGCGTACCGCTGTCTCACGGTTGCATTCGTATGCGCAATGCCGATCTGGCGCGGCTGTTCGAGCAGGTGCCGCTGCATTGCCCCGTCCACATAGAAGAACATGCCCGCCCGGAATGGGCCGGCGCCGAACTCGCTCAAGGATTTATCTGACCCATGCACGGTTCACTGATGCTGGATATTGGCGGTACCTGGCTGACGGCCGAGGATCGCCACCTGTTGCGCCAGCCGGAAGTCGGCGGGTTGATTCTGTTCGCTCGCAATATCGAGCACCCCCGCCAGGTGCAGGAGCTGTGCCGTGCGATTCGCGCGCTGCGGCCCGATCTGTTGCTGGCGGTGGATCAGGAAGGCGGGCGCGTGCAGCGGCTGCGCCAGGATTTCGTGCGGCTACCAGCAATGCGCGAGTTTTCCCGGCATGCCGACGGCGCGCGCTTGGCCGAGGTCTGCGGCTGGGTCATGGCTACCGAGGTACTGGCGGTGGGCCTGGATATCAGTTTCGCCCCGGTGCTCGACCTCGATCACCAGCGCAGTGGCGTCGTCGGTACGCGTGCCTTCGAGGCGGACCCACAGCGCGCGGTCGAGCTGATCGGCGCGTTCATCCTCGGTATGCGTGCGGCCGGTATGGCCACGACCGGCAAGCACTTCCCCGGTCATGGCTGGGCTGAGGCGGATTCGCACGTGGCGATTCCGGTTGACGGGCGCAGCCTCGACGAGCTGCGCGATCACGACCTGGTGCCGTTCCGCGCACTGGCGCCTGTGCTCGATGCGGTGATGCCGGCGCACGTGATTTTTCCTGAAGTCGATGCGCAGCCGGCAGGATTTTCGCGCCGCTGGCTGCAGGACATCCTGCGTGGCGAGTTGGGCTTTCGTGGGGTGATCTTCAGCGATGATCTGTCGATGGCAGGGGCGCATGTAGCAGGAGATGCAGCGGCCCGCATCGAGGCTGCGCTGGTGGCCGGTTGCGACATGGGGCTGGTATGCAACGACCGCGCAGCCGCGGAGCTGGCGCTGACCGCACTGCAGCGCCTCGGCGTGCAGCCCGCGCCGGCTCTCGCGCGCATGCGCGCCGCCGGCACCGCATCGCTCGACTACAAGCAGCAGCCGCGCTGGCTCCAATCGATTGCGACGCTGCGCAGCGTCGGACTCATCGCCTGATCACGCCGATACTCCAAGGAAAGATTCCATGACTGTCCACGCCATTATCGGCGGCACTGGCCTGACCGAACTCAGCGGGCTCGTGCTGCGCGAGATCAGATCAATCGAGACGCCCTACGGCCTGCCTTCTGCCGACATCGTGTGCGGCGAGTTCGCCGGGCGCGAGGTACTGTTTCTCGCCCGTCACGGACACCCGCATCGCATCGCGCCGCATCAGGTCAACTACCGGGCGAACCTGTGGGCGCTGCGTCATGCCGGCGCGCAGGCTGTCATCGCGGTGAATGCCGTCGGCGGTATCCACGCCGCTATGGGGACCGGGCATTTTTGCGTACCGCATCAGATCATCGACTACAGCTACGGTCGCGAACATACCTTCTTCGCTGGCGACCTCGACCACGTCACCCATATCGATTTCAGTCATCCCTACGATCCGCAACTGCGTGAACGGCTGATCGCCGCGTTGCAGGCTCAGGGTTGCGCCTTCAGCGACCACGGCGTCTATGGCTGCACGCAAGGGCCGCGCCTGGAGACGGCGGCCGAGATCGCCCGAATGGAGCGCGATGGCTGCGACATCGTCGGGATGACCGGCATGCCCGAGGCTGCGCTGGCGCGTGAACTGCAGTTGCCGTACGCGTGCCTGGCGCTGGTGGTCAATCCGGCGGCGGGCAAGGCGAACGAGGTGATCACCATGAGCGCGATCGAGGCGGCGTTGGTCGAGGGTATCGGTCTGGCCCGTGCCGTGTTGGTCCGGGTTCTGGCCTGAGCGTCGACATACAAACGAGGTCGCGGACGGAAACCGGCCTGTCATCCAAATGTAGGAAACTGCCTTCTTTTATGGTCGCTCCCCGTTGCGGCCCAAGCGCCGCTTGTTACACTGAGCCGTCCTTTGGAGTACCGGTATGCTTTGCCCGCCACGAATAACAAGAACGCTAAACACCGTGGTTCTGCTGGGTCTTTTCAGCCTGCTGAGCGGTTGCTCCACCTGGTTCGGCGCCGAGTTTCGCGATCCGCGCGTCGAGCTGACGAAGGTCGAGATCGTCAAGGCGCGGCTGCTGGAACAGCAGTTTCTGCTGCGCTTTCGCATCGACAACCCCAACGACCGCAGCCTGCCGGTACGCGGGCTCGTCTACACCGTGCACCTGAACGATGTCGAACTGGCCAGCGGCGAATCCAGCGGCTGGCTGACGGTGCCGGCCAACGGCTTCGACTATTACGAAGTACCGGTGCATACCAACCTGTGGCGACACATGAAATACATCGTGCGCCTGCTGGAAAAGCCTGATCGGCCGATCCGCTACCGCTTCGACGGCGAGATCAAGACCGGCCTGATGTTCGGCCGCAAGGTGCATGTCGCGAGCAATGGCGAGATAATCCCCGGCAACTTCATCCCTGAGTAGTAGACGCAACATGAACCACGAAACCCACGTCCACGGCCCCGACTGCAATCACGATCACGACCATGCGCACGATCACTATCATGTGCACGGGCCGCACTGCAATCACGGCCATCATGAGCCGGTGCGCAATCCGCTGAAGGACGTCGGTCGCAACGACCCGTGTCCGTGCGGCAGCCAGAAGAAATACAAGAAGTGCCACGGCGCCTGACCGACCATGACTCCGCTCGTTGTCACGCTGCTGATCGTCGCGACGCTGCTGGTCGGCGCGCTGGCTGGCTACGCGTTGTACTTGTGGCGCCGGGTGTGGCGTAACGAGCGACTGCTGGCTGAGGCGCAGACCAAGCGTCACGCTGCGCTGGCTGAAGACCTGCGGATTCTCGCCAGCTGTCTGTTGGACGAGCAGCTGCCGTTGATCGAAGGTGCCATCCGCATCAAGGTGCTGCTCGACAACTACGACTCTGCACTGGGACAGGACCCGCGCTGCGAGGTGTTCCAGAAACTGTTCGAGGCGACTGAGCAGGTCCCCACGCACGCTGCGTGGAAGGCACTGGACAGCAAGGAGCGACGCCGTCACGAGGCGAACTTCAGCGCCCTGGAGCTGCAGCACAAGGCGGCCGCGCGACGCTCGGCGCGCTGGTTGCTCGACGAGGCGCTGCCCAAACCCGGCCGCGCGGCCTGAGGCGTCAACCCCGGCACTTCCTGCGGCTCATACACTCACTACCATTACTACCGGCTTTGCGCTCTCAGGAGTCGTCGATGACGCTGCGTCTGCCTTTTCCCTTGGTTCGCCTGACCGTTGGCATGGCGTTCGGCCTGGTCAGCCTTGCCGGTTGCCAGTCCTATCTGGACAACCGCTACAGCGCCAGCCTGCCGCCGGCGCAAGGTATCCAGCCGTTGTCCGGCCTGGCCGGCAGCGCGAGCATTCGGCGTAATCCCCTTGGCATGCCCTTGATCGAAACCTCGTCGTTTCACGATGCGCTGTTCGCGCTGGGCTACGTTCACGCTACGGACCGCCTGAGCCAGATGGTCAGTCTGCGCCTGACCGCTCAGGGCCGGTTGGCGGAGATGGCCGGACCGGGCGTGCTGGAGATCGACCGCTTCATGCGCACGGTGAATTTGCGCCAGAGCGCCGAGCTGCTCTATCGCGAAAGCTCGCCACGGATGAAGAAGTTCTTCGAGGTCTACGCCCGCGGCGTCAACGCCTATCTGTTCCGTCACCGCGACCGCTTGCCGATGGATCTCGCCGAGTCCGGCTACCGCCCCGAATACTGGAAGCCCGAGGACTCGGTGCTGGTGTTCTGCCTGCTCAATTTCGGCCTGTCGGTGAACCTGCAGGAGGAGATCGCCGCGCTGGTCATGGCGCAGAAGGTCGGCAGCGACAAGCTGGCCTGGCTGCTGCCTACCTACCCGGACGAGCCGCTGCCGGTGGAGGAGGCGGCCAAGCTGCAGGGCCTGAACCTGGGCGGGCAGATTCCGGGGCTTGCCGCGCTGGAGCGCGCCGCCGGTCAGGTCGCGGCGCTGAACATGCTCGGCGTCGCCGCATCGAACAACTGGGCGATTGCCGGCAGCCATACGCGCGGTGGCAAGCCGATCCTGGCCAACGACACCCATCTGCCGCTGTCGATGCCCTCGTACTGGAATTTCATGCAGATCCGCGCACCGAAATTCCAGGCCGCAGGTGTCTCCATTGCCGGTGTGCCGGCGGTGGTCGCCGGTTTCAACGGCAAGCTGGGCTGGGGCATGACGATGGTCATGGGCGACAACCAGGACCTGTTCCTCGAGCGCATTCGTCGCGAAGGCTCGCGCCTGATGTATCAGGCCGACGGCAAGTGGCTCGTCGCGCGCGAGCGGCATGAGACGTTCTTCATCAAGGGGCAGCGGCCGGTTCGCGAAATCATCTACGAAACCCGCCACGGCCCGTTGCTCAACAGTGCACTGGGCGAGCGCAAGCACCCGATTCAGCCGATGCAGCTCGGCAGCGGCTATGGCCTGGCGCTCAAGACCACGCAGCTGGAAGCGGACAAATCGCTGGATGCGTTTTTCGACCTGTCGCGCGCGCAGTCCGTCGATGAAGCCTTCGCCGCCACCGGCAGGATCGGCACGAGCGCGTTGAACATGGTCTTCGCCGACCATCAGAGCATTGGCTGGCAGGTGACCGGACGTTTTCCCAACCGTAGCGAAGGGCTAGGGCTGATGCCGTCGCCCGGCTGGGACGGGCGCTACGACTGGGACGGTTTTGCCGATCCGATGCTGCATCCCTACGACCAGGACCCCGCGCCGGGCTGGCTGGGCACCGCCAACCACCGCATAGCCCCGCGCGGCTACGGCATGCAGCTTTCCAGCACCTGGTATGCGCCGGAGCGCTTCGAGCGCCTGGCCGAGCTGGCCGGGCGCGGCAAGCACGACACCCGCAGCACCATCGCCATGCAGTACGACCAGACCACGCCGTTCGCCGCCAAGCTCAAGGCGATGTTCGAGGCGCCCGGGATGGCCGAGCCGCTGCGTGCCGCCATCGCGGCGCTGCCAGCCGGCGAGCGCGCCAAGGCGGAGGAGGCCTTCCGGCGGCTGCTGGAGTTTGATGGCCGTCTCGCCGCCAGCTCGGCGGATGCCGCGCTGTATGGCGCGTTCCTGCACGAAAGTGCGCGCCACACCTTTCTCGATGAACTGGGGCCGGACGACAGCCAAGCCTGGAAAGCCCTGCTGCAGGTGTCTGGCCTGTCCTATTCGGCGCAAGCCGATCATCTGCTCGGCCGCGACGACAGTCCGTTCTGGGACGACATCGGTACGCCGCAGGTCGAGGACAAACCGGCGATCCTGGCGCGCAGCCTGGCCGCAGCGGTGAATCTGCTGGAGGCGCAGCTGGGGCACGACCGCAGCGGCTGGCAGTGGGGCAAGCTGCATCGTTACGAGTGGCTTACCGGCAGTACCCAGCTGGCGCCGCACCTGCCGGCGGGGCAGGCGCGCTCGATCAAGGCGCTGCATGGCTATCTGGATCGCGGACCCTATCCGGCGGGTGGCGACCACAGCACGCTGAACGTCTCGGCGTACCACTGGGGCGAGGGGTTCGATACCTGGCTGATTCCGGCGATGCGCATCCTCGTCGACTTCAACCGCGCCGAGCCGATGCTGGGGCTGAACAGCTCGGGTCAGTCAGGCAATCCGGCCAGCCCGCATTACGCGGACGGTATCGAGGCCTGGATGAAGGCGCAGTACCTGAGTTTCCCGTTCCAGCCGGCCAACCTGGACAAGGTCTATGGCACCCGGCGCCTGTTGCTGACGCCGAAGAAGTAGCCGCTTCGCGTGGTCGAGGTGGCAGCGCTAGGCGCGAACCACCTCGATCACGCGGATTGTGTCCGGCGCGGGGTAGTGCCAGCGGACTTGCACGTCCCAGAACTGCGTGCCATAGCGCCGTTCGGGATCGGGCTTCTGGTACGCCGGGCGTGGGTCCTGCGCCAGGCACTGTTCGATCAGTTCCACCAGCGGCTCGCCCAGGCGCAGCGCCTCGCCACGGGCCTGAGCCAGCCCTGACTCGCTCCACTGCACCTCGAGCAACCGGGGCGGTGCCGCCGCCATCGTGTTCGTGGCGTCTGGCAAGGCGTCGGCGTAGGGCACGTAGGGTTTGATATCGAGCACCGGCGTACCGTCGAGCAGATCGATGCCGGAAAGCCAAAGCCGATTCGCCTCCACCTTCTCGAGTTTCACCACCGATTGGCCGATGCCGTTGGGACGATGCGTCGCGCGGGTGGCGAACACGCCGGTCATGCGGTTACCGCCCAGGCGCGGCGGACGCACCCTGAGACGCGGCTTGTCCTCCAGCGCCTGATGGAACAGGAACAGCAGCCAAACATGGCTGACCTGCTCCAACCCGGCCACCGCCTCGCCGGTGTCGAACGGCGGCAGCAGTTCCAGCACGCCGCGTGCGGCTGGTGCCAGCTGCGGTTGGCGCGGGATGGCGAACTTCTCTTTGAAGCAGGAGTGCAGGATGCCGACAGGGCGGACGTTATGCAGCATGGAAGGCGCCCGGGAAAGGAACGAGGCTGCGGATGATACGCGCCGCACGCGGCGAGAACACCCCGCGCCGCGAGCGCGGGGCGCAGGTTCGACTACAGGCCCAGCAGGCGCGCGACGTAGTCAGCGTCCTTGTCACCACGGCCGGACAGGTTGACCAGAATGTGCGCGTCCTGCGGCAGTGTCGGCGCCACGCGGATCGCCCAGGCTACCGCATGGGCGCTTTCCAGCGCCGGGATGATGCCTTCCACGCGCGACAGGGTCATGAACGCGTCGAGGCATTCCTGATCGGTCGCGGTCTGATAGTTCACCCGGCCGAGATCCTTCAGATAGCTGTGCTGCGGGCCGACACCGGGGTAGTCCAGCCCGGACGCGATGGAGTGCACGGCTGACGGATTGCCCTCGGCATCTTCCAACACGTAGCAGGCCATGCCATGCAGTTCTCCGGGCTTACCCTTGGACAGCGTGGCCGAGTGGCGACCGGGCTTGTCCAGGCTTTCACCCGCCGGTTCGATACCGACCAGCTCGACCGCAGCATCCTCCAGGAAGGCGGTGAACATGCCCATGGCATTGGAGCCGCCACCCACGCAGGCGACGACCTGATCGGGCAGGCGGCCGTGTTTGGCCAGGAACTGCTCGCGGGCCTCGGTACCGATGATCGACTGGAAGTCGCGGACCATTTTCGGGAACGGGTGCGGGCCAACTACCGAACCGATGGCGTAGATGTAGTTGTGCGGGTCCTTCAGGTACTCCTCGAAGGCGCTGTCCACCGCTTCCTTGAGCGTCGCCGCGCCGCGGGTCACCGGCACCAGCTTGCAGCCGAGGACCTTCATCTTGGTGACGTTGGGGTGTTCCTTCTCGATATCCACCTGGCCCATGTGAATCTCGCAGGGAATACCCACCAGCGCGCAGGCGGTGGCCAGGGCGACACCGTGCTGGCCGGCGCCGGTCTCGGCGATCACCTTGGTCTTGCCCATGAACTTGGCCAGCAGTGCCTCGCCCAGGCAGTGATTGATCTTGTGCGCACCGGTGTGGTTCAGGTCCTCGCGCTTGAGATGAATCTGCGCACCACCGAGCTGCTCGGACAGGCGCCGGGCATGGAAGATCGGGCTCGGCCGGCCGACGTAGTCAGCGAACAGCGCGGCCAGTTCCTGCTGAAAGTCCTCGCGCTGGCGGATTTCCTCGTAGGCCAGATTGATGTCGTCCATGGCCTGCTTGAGGTGCGGCGGTACCAGCTGGCCGCCATAGGGGCCGAAGTATCCGTTGGCATCGGGCATGGCGGCGAAGCGCGAGTCTTGGGTCATGGGCGTGCGAGTCCTGATAGGGGGCGTGAAAATCGGCAGTTTATCGGGAGGCAATTCGTTCGGGGCTGCGGCAGATCAGCATGCGGGCCGGCCTCGTGCATCCACAGCGATCAGCGTGGCGCGTGGTTGCCCACCGAGGCAGCGCTGGACGAGCTGCCAGATCCCGTAGGCGCCGCGATAGCGGGTATTCATGCGGCGACCCGGGCCGAGGCGTGGGCGGATTCTACGCCGCCTCACCACAATCGCGGAATCCGGCGGGAGGTCAGCAGTACCTGGCTGAGGACCAAGGCCGTTCGTTCAGCAATAGCTGGTTTGGGCGGAGCTTGGCCGGTGGGGAGGCGGGCGGCAGATTGCTCCTCAGCCGCAGCGTGGAACTAGCCGGCCTGGGTGCAGGCTCGGTTGAACCTGGTGTTAGCCATCACCCTCGGTAGCTTGCCGCCTTGAGAATTGGCGGATCGAGGTAATTTCCCCCGGTGCTATTCCGAGCGATTCAAGAAAATCCTGATGCGCATCGGGTGACATCTTCTCGAATTCCGCATGCCATTCTTGCATTCCTTCTTCGTTCAATCCGGTGGAGGCGAGTAGCGCAATCCACTGCTCTTGGTCATTGAACGACTCTTTCGCAGCACCTGTGCGTCGCCGAGCAATTGGGTATAACGTTTGGTTAAGGGGCCGGCTTTAGCCCGTCCCAGGGAGCGAAGCGAGCGGCTTGAACCGCTAGTTAGGCCTAGCCTGCGGCTAATGAATTGCTGAGCTCAAGCTTGATTTCAGCGACTAACCTAATGAATGCTTCTGCATCTTTCTGTTCAAGGGACTCATCCGTTACGTGGACCGCCTTGTTTCTGATGTTCCTCAAGCTCTCAAGCCTCTCATATGAAACCGTTGAAATTGCTCTTGAGGTTGTCAGTGACCTTGCTAACTCAGGAGTACTTAGTGGGACCATCTTTCCTTGGAGGCCACCTGGCCGTGTAGTTGGAATTCCTTTTGCTTTTGCCGTGCTAATTAATACCTCCTCCAGTTCAAGCCATGATTCAATTATTGCGCCGCGCGGCGATAGTTCGGCGAGCCTTAGCTGTGTAGCAGATATTGGCAGTTGATCGTTGCTGAGCGCAGATGAATTATTTATTTCTGTTAGGGCTTTCCCGAAATCAAACTCTAAATCTTTGTACTTTAAGTGCGAGATTCGCAGCAGGACTCTGGCTAAAGGTTGCTTAAGCAGAAAAATAATTATAATTGTTGCGCCCGGCCAAGCTAAGGCATCAACGATCTTTGAGATAAAGGTCAACGTATCCATTTTTCTGGCCTAACGATTAAGCTAACAGGCGAGCAAAAGCGCAGCTTTTTCGAGTCCCGTGAGTGAAGCGAACGGTGTTGAGCGACTTGTTATACATTTACGCTAGACTCTCTGAAGAAAATTCAAAATTCCCTCGTTTATCTGCAGTAAAGTAGAGTACTTGACTTGATTGCTCGCCTATACCATCTAGATACCGCAGGTGAAGCTCGAAACTATCGTTTATCGATAGTGTACTGCTCGCTGGGTGTCTAAAAATCAAGCGTTTTTCAGATTCATAGTCCCAGTTATCAAAGAAGTCTTTCTCTAAACTGAGTTCTAGTGTCGAGTTTTCTATAGATAGTTCCACCCTGTTTATTAAGTGACCTATGTTTCTTGCAAGAACCAAATGGCGAATGTTCTCTTTGTCGGGAGTTGATTCTCCGCCAGTTTTGCGAATCAGAGGTTGAGCTCTTAGTTTTTCTTTTCGGTATTCACGCTCAATGCTGACTCTGTTTATTTCTAGCTCCTCTTGTGTGACTTTTACCATTTCCTTTTGCTGTTGAACTGATTGCTTTAATTCTTCCACTTGATATTGCGGTGCTTGCTCTTGCTGTTGCAGTGCCAGAGTGTTCTGTCTGAGTTCTTCGCCTTGCTGGAAGTACCCAACTACCAGCCACATGAACGCTAACGGTGCGAAAACTCCGGCAAAGAAATCACCCCATTCATTAAAGGCCATCTGGCTGGCTTCGCACCAGTTTGTGTATAAGTTATAGGTCCAAAAAGAAGCCCAAGCTAATGTGGTAATCCATGCGGTAATTGTTCTGGGTGTCATGAGTGGCCTTGTATGTATAACGTTTGGTTAAGGGGCGGGCTTTAGCCCGTCCCAGTGAGCGGGGCGAGCGAATTGAACCAGTTGTTATGAGTTGCTGCCCCATTTGTCTTGGCCAAATGTCAGCATCTTCGAAAAACTGTCAACTTCAGGAACACTTGCCAAACTAGAAATTGATGTTGACCATTCCTGCTCTAAACTCGAAATTAACCGAACTACATAAGCATGATATTTTGACCAGAAATCGGATAATGGATAAGCACTGAATTTTTCACTCAACACATGACCTGAAACACGATTTCTATGAATTCGTAGATCTTTAGCAAAACTCTCATACTTGGTTAAGTTGATTGCTTTGCTTTGAGGGTGTGTTGTTTCGTCATCGTATTGTTCTGCGCTTGATTCGAGCGCTCTAACAATGAACTCTTCGACTACATTTTCTTTTTCAGATTGAGTTTTGCTTACTTTGTAACAAACTTGAGCTTTCATAAGCTCCCATAAATGCTGTATTACTCTCGAGTATCCGCTATACAGCAAAACTTTAAGAGTGGGATCGTCAGCCTTCTTGTTTTTTAGCAATAGATGCAAGAATTGTTTGTAAGCTACCTCTAGTTGAAAGTATTCGTGTTCAATTGAGTTCTCAAGCACGGCGATGACCTCCTTGTGACTCATAACTATAAGTAGGCGACATAAGTAGCGTAAAAAACTACGCCACATGTGTCGCATAAAGTTCCTTGTCGCCTTGCAAGTCCTTGTCTAGCCTGAAAAACGCATCAACAGATGCGACATGAATCAGAGAGCAACAGCGACATGGATAACAAGCCTAGGCTGCTCGACTAGGTGCGAGGGCAGATTCGATTGCGACACTATTCGATTCGTACTGACACTGTCTATTTGGAGTGGACCAGGCGCTTCATTCGTTTTCATAAGTACCGACATCCACAAGGATATGGGCGCGTCTGAGGTGGAGGTCTTTCTTACCCTCCAGCGAGCGATCCGTAACGCGGTGCGCCGGGTCGGCTTACACAAGCCAGCAACCCCGCACACGCTGCGCCATTGCTTTGCCACGCATTTGCTGGAGAGCGGCCAGGACATTCGCACGGTGCAGGAGCTGCTCGGCCATGCCGATGTGAAAACCACGCAGATCTACACCCATGTCCTCAATCGCGGTGGTCTGGCGGTGCTCAGTCCGCTCGACCGCCCATGAAAAAGCCCCGCATGGGCGGGGCTTCTTTGGCAGGCGCGGTGATCAGATCACTTCGGCCCAGAGGTCGTACTCGTCGGCGTTGGTGACGCGCACGCGTACCTTGTCGCCCGGCTGCAGCGGCTGTGCGCTGTCGACGTAGACCATGCCGTCGATTTCCGGGGCGTCGGCCCAGGAGCGGCCGATGGCGCCGTCTTCGTCGACTTCGTCGATCAGCACATCCATCTCGCGGCCGACCTTGAGCTGCAGGCGCGCGGCGCTGATGGCTTGCTGGTGGGCCATGAAGCGGTCCCAGCGGTCCTGCTTGATCTCGTCCGGCACCGGCTCCAGGCCCATCGCCTCGGCCGGTGCACCATCGACCGGCGAGTACTGGAAGCAGCCGACGCGGTCGAGCTGGGCTTCAGTCAGCCAGTCGAGCAGGTACTGGAAGTCCTCTTCGGTCTCGCCGGGGAAGCCGACGATGAAGGTGGAGCGGATGGTCAGCTCGGGGCAGATCTCGCGCCACTTCTGGATGCGCGCCAGGGTCTTGTCCTCGAAAGCCGGGCGCTTCATGGCCTTGAGCACCTTCGGGCTGGCGTGCTGGAAGGGGATGTCCAGGTACGGCAGGATCTTGCCGGCGGCCATCAGCGGGATCACGTCGTCGACGTTGGGGTACGGATAGACGTAGTGCAGGCGCACCCACACACCCATATTGCCCAGCGCTTCGCACAGTTCGAGCATGCGCGTCTTGACCGGCTGGCCGTCCCAGAAGTCGAGCTTGTACTTGAGGTCGACGCCGTAGGCGCTGGTGTCCTGGCTGATCACCAGCATCTCCTTCACGCCGGCCTTGACTAGGCGTTCGGCCTCGGACAGCACGTCACCGACCGGGCGGCTGACCAGCTTGCCGCGCATCGACGGGATGATACAGAAGCTGCAGCTGTGGTTGCAGCCCTCGGAAATCTTCAGGTAGGCGTAGTGGCGCGGGGTGAGCTTGATGCCCTGCGGCGGCACCAGATCGACGAAGGGGTCGTGCTCGATGTTCGGCGGCACCACTTCATGCACGGCGTTGACCACTTGCTCGTACTGCTGCGGGCCGGTGACGGCCAGCACGCTGGGGTGTACGCCGCGGATGTTGTTCTCGTCCACGCCCATGCAGCCGGTGACGATCACCTTGCCGTTCTCGGCGATCGCCTCGCCGATGGCATCCAGCGATTCGGCCTTGGCGCTATCGATGAAGCCGCAGGTGTTGACCACCACCACGTCGGCATCCTCGTAGGACGGCACGATCTGGTAACCCTCCATGCGCAGCTGAGTAAGGATGCGCTCGGAGTCGACGGTTGCTTTAGGGCAGCCGAGGGACACGAACCCTACACTTGGGACTTTATTCGACATGACAGGCCGGGCCTCGGTGATGCGGCAGGGGAAAAATGGCGCGAGATTATACAGCGATCTGCGCCTTTTCGATGCACGTCGCGATGCCGAATATCAGCTCGCACGATGAGCCCGCCTGCAGCGGATCGCCGCAGTGTCGCGGCGATCCGTTATGCACCAGCGATGTTCAGCCGCGGTAGTAGCGTTGCGGCACGAACGGCGTCTTGGACACTTTCATCGGTACGCGCTTGCCACGCACCACCGCCCAGACCTCGCTGTCGAGCGCGGCATGGCTGCTGGCGACATAACCCATCGCCAGCGGCGCGCCCAAGCTGGGGCCGAAGCCGCCACTGGTGACCTGGCCGATCGGACTGCCATCGGCATCGACGAGCTCGGCACCTTCGCGCACTGGCATGCGGTCCTGTGGCAGCAGACCGACGCGCTTGCTCGGCACGCCGTCGCGCTGCTGGGCGAAGATGCGTTCGGCGCCCGGGAAGCCACCGGCCCGCGCACCATCGGCGCGGCGCACCTTGGAGATGGCCCACAGCAGGCTGGCATCGATGGGGGTGGTGGCGCTGCTCATGTCGTGGCCATACAGGCACAGGCCGGCTTCCAGGCGCAGCGAGTCGCGCGCGCCGAGGCCGATCGGCTGGACTTCCGGCTCGGCGAGCAGAGCGCGGGCGAGCTGTTCGGCGGCGACCGTCGGCACGGAGATCTCGAAACCGTCCTCGCCGGTGTAGCCGGAGCGGCTGACGTAGCAGTCGATGCCGGCCACGGCGACCCGCGCGAAGTTCATGAAGGTCATCTTCGCCACGTCCGGCGCCAGGCGCGCCAGCACGTCGACGGCGCGCGGTCCCTGCAGGGCGAGCAGCGCACGCGACTCGAACAGCGATTCGATCTCGCAGCGGTCGCCGATGTGTTTGCGCAGATGAGCCAGGTCCTGCTCCTTGCAGGCGGCGTTGACCACCAGGAACAGCCGGTCGTTGCCCAGGTTGGCGACCATCAGGTCGTCGAGGATGCCGCCGTTCTCGTCGGTGAACATCGCGTAGCGCTGCATGCCCATCGGCAGGTCGATGATGTCCACCGGCACCAGGCTTTCCAGCGCGGCCGCGGCCTGCGGGCCGTGCAGCAGGATCTGGCCCATGTGCGAGACGTCGAACAGACCGGCCTGCTCGCGGCAGTGCAGGTGTTCCTTGAGCACGCCCAGCGGGTATTGCACCGGCATGTCGTAGCCGGCGAACGGAACCATCTTGGCGCCCAGTTCCAGATGTAGGTCGTGCAGCGGAGTTTTTTCCAGGGACATTGCTCGTTCCTCAATTTGAAGGAGCCGCAAACTGCAACCGCGCGCCGCAGGTGAACATGACGCTTCACGTGCCGTGTGCCGATGTCAGCTTGCCGCTGCTTTTTTCAACATTCGATGATGTTCACGGCCAACCCGCCGCGGGCGGTTTCCTTGTACTTGCTCTTCATGTCCGCACCGGTCTGGCGCATGGTGCGGATGACCTTGTCCAGCGAGATGAAGTGATGGCCATCGCCACGCAGCGCCAGACGCGCGGCGTTGATCGCCTTCACCGAGCCCATCGCGTTGCGCTCGATGCACGGCACCTGCACCAGTCCGCCGACCGGATCGCAGGTCAGTCCGAGGTTGTGTTCCATGCCGATCTCGGCGGCGTTCTCGACCTGCTGCGGGGTGCCGCCGAGCACTTCGCACAGTGCTCCGGCAGCCATCGAGCAGGCCACGCCGACCTCGCCCTGGCAGCCGACCTCGGCACCGGAAATCGAGGCGTTCTCCTTGTAGAGGATGCCGATGGCCGCGGCCGTGAGCAGGAAGCGCTCGACGCCCTCGATGTTGGCGCCCGGAATGAAGCGCATGTAGTAGTGCAGCACCGCCGGCACGATGCCGGCCGCGCCGTTGGTGGGTGCGGTAACCACGCGACCGCCGCTGGCGTTCTCCTCGTTTACCGCCAGCGCGTAGAGGTTCACCCAGTCCACGACCGACAGCGGATCGCGCAGGGCGGCCTCGGGGTTGCCGCTCAGCTGGCGGTACATCGCCGCCGCGCGACGCTTGACCTTGAGGCCGCCGGGCATGATGCCCTCGTTGTGGCAGCCGGCTTCGACGCAGTCCTGCATGACCTGCCAGATGCGTTGCAGGCCGTTGCGGGTTTCCTCGTCCGGGCGCCAGGCGCGCTCGTTCTCGCGCATCAGCGCGCTGATCGACAGACCGTGCTCGGCGCACAGCGCCAGCAGTTCGGCGCCGCTGCGAAACGGGTAGGGCAGCGGGGTACTGTCCTCGACGATGCGATCGGCACCGGCGGCGCTATCGTCGACCACGAAGCCGCCGCCCACTGAGTAATACTCCCGCGAACGCAGCTGCAGGCCAGCCTCGTCGAAGGCACGAAAGATCATGCCGTTGGGGTGGTACGGCAGCGGTTTGCGGATCAGCGCCAGGTGTTCCTTCTCGACGAAGCGGATCGGCCGTTCACCGCCCAGCTGCAGCTCGCCGCTGGCGCGGATCGTCTCCAGGCGCTGCGGGATCAGGGCAGTATCGACCCGCTCCGGCAGTTCGCCTTCCAGGCCGAGCAGCACGGCCTTGTCGCTGCCGTGACCCTTGCCGGTGGCGCCGAGCGAGCCGTACAGCTCCACCCGCACGCTCGCCGTGGCGGCCAGCAGATCGTCGCGACGCAGGCCGTCGACGAAGCGCACCGCCGCGCGCATCGGGCCGACGGTGTGCGAACTGGATGGCCCGATGCCGATCTTGAACAGGTCGAAAACGCTCAGGGACATGGCATGTACTCCGATTGCGGGAGCCGTACCAGCGGCCCGCGCAACATCGATGGCCTGGTTATTCAACATAGACGGGGAACGTCGCGCAGAGGTCGGTGACCTGGCCTTTGACGCGCTCGATCACCGCCGGATTGTCGATGTCGTCGAGGATGTCGCAGATCCAGCCGGCCAGCTCGCGGCACTCGCCCTCGCCGAAACCGCGCGTGGTCACCGCCGGCGTGCCGATGCGGATGCCCGAGGTCACGAACGGCGACTGCGGGTCGTTGGGCACGGCATTCTTGTTCACGGTGATATGCGCGCTGCCCAGCGCGGCGTCGGCGGCCTTGCCGGTCAGGCCCTGGCGGATCAGGCTGACCAGCATCAGGTGGTTGTCGGTGCCGCCGGACACCACGTCATAACCGCGGCCGACGAAGACTTCGGCCATCGCGCGGGCGTTCTGTACCACCTGCGCCTGGTAGTCGCGAAAGCCCGGCTCCAGCGCCTCCTTGAAACACACCGCCTTGGCGGCGATCACGTGCATCAGCGGGCCGCCCTGGGCGCCCGGGAACACGGCGGAGTTGAGCTTCTTCTCGATCTCCTCGTTCTTCTTCGCCAGGATCAGACCACCACGCGGGCCGCGCAGGGTCTTGTGGGTGGTGGTAGTGACCACGTCGGCGAACGGCACCGGGTTGGGATACAGCCCGGCCGCGACCAGCCCGGCGACGTGGGCCATGTCGACGAACAGGTAGGCGCCGACCTTGTCGGCAATCGCGCGGAAACGGGCGAAATCCAGCACGCGGGAATAGGCGGAGAAGCCGGCGACGATCATCTTCGGCTTGTGCTCGACGGCCAGGCGCTCGACCTCGTCATAGTCGATCAGGCCCTGCTCATCGATACCGTATTGCACGGCGTTGTACAGCTTGCCCGAGGAGGAAACCTTGGCGCCGTGGGTCAGGTGGCCGCCGTGGGCCAGGCTCATGCCGAGGAGGGTGTCGCCGGCGTTGAGCAATGCCAGGTACACCGCGCTGTTGGCCGAGGAGCCCGAATGCGGCTGGACGTTGGCGTAGTCGGCGCCGAACAGCTCCTTGGCGCGGTCGATGGCCAGCTGCTCGACCACGTCGACGTACTCGCAACCGCCGTAGTAGCGCTTGCCCGGGTAGCCTTCGGCGTACTTGTTGGTCAGGCCGCTGCCCTGAGCCTGCATGACTTGCGGGCTGGTGTAGTTTTCCGAGGCGATCAGCTCGATGTGGTCTTCCTGGCGGCGGTCTTCGGCCGCGATGGCCTGGGCCAGCGCCGGGTCGTACTGGGTCAGCGTCAGGTTCTTGTGGAACATGTTCTTCACCTCTTGTAGGGAGCGGGCGCGACGAGGGTCGCGCCTCGAATCATCGGTTCGCGCCTTCAGCGCTCGAAGGACACGGCCGCCTGCATACGGCGCCGGGCGAAATATTCACGGGTGAGCTTGACCACCACCGGGCTGAGCAGCACCAGCGAGATCAGGTTGGGGATGGCCATCAGGCCATTGAGGGTGTCGGCGACCAGCCAGGCGAAGTCGAGCTGGGCGACGGCGCCGAAGGGAATGGCCACGACCCAGAGCACGCGGAACGGCAGGATCGATTTTGTGCCGACCAGGTATTCCCAGCAGCGCTCGCCGTAGTAGCTCCAGCCGAGGATGGTGGTGTAGCTGAACACCACCAGCGACAGCGCCAGAATGTACTGGCCGACGCCCGGCAGAGCGGTCTCGAAGGCCACGCTGGACAGCGCCGCACCGCTGGCGCCGCTGGTCCAGACGCCGGTGGTGAGGATCACCAGGGCGGTCATCGAGCAGACGATGATGGTGTCGATGAAGGTGCCCAGCATGCCGATCAGCCCCGAGCGCACCGAGCAACGGGTGGTGCCGGCAGCCTGTGCGATACCTGCAGTGCCCAGGCCCGCTTCGTTGGAGAAGATGCCGCGCGCCACACCGAAGCGGATCGCCGCCATCACCGCAGCGCCGGCGAAGCCGCCGGTGGCCGCTGCCGGGTTGAAGGCGTGGTCGAAGATCAGGGCGAAGGCGCCGGGGATGGCCTGATAGTTGAGTGCCAGCACGGTCAGCGAAGCGACGACGTAGCCGACGCACATGAACGGCACCAGCATCTCGGCGACCTTGCCGATGCGCCGGACGCCGCCGAGGATCACCATTCCGGTGACGACCATGGTCGCCACGCCGGTGGCCCAGTCCGGAATGCCGAACGAGCCCTGCAGCGCGTCGGCCATGCTGTTGACCTGCACCATGTTGCCGATGCCGAAACCGGCCAGGCCGCCGAACAGCGCGAAGACGCCGCCCATCCAGGCCCACCGGCTGCCCAGGCCGTTCTTGATTGCATACATCGGCCCGCCGACATGCTCGCCGCGCTCGTCCTTCTCGCGGTAATGCACGGCCAGCACCACTTCGCAGTACTTGGTGGCCATGCCCACCAGCGCGGTGCACCACATCCAGAACACGGCGCCGGGGCCGCCGAGGAAGATCGCCGTGGCCACGCCCGCGATGTTGCCGGTGCCGACGGTGGCGGCCAGGCAGGTCATCAGCGCCTGAAACGGGCTGATCTCGCCGGATTCCTCATCGTCCTTGTGGCGCCCTTTCCAGAGCAGGGCGAAGCCGGCCGGGATGTTCAGCCAGGGCATGAATTTCAGATAGATCATCAGGAACAGACCGGTGCCGAGGATCAGCACCAGCATGGGTACGCCCCAGACAAGGGCATTGATGTCGTTTACCAACGTATTCAGGGTTTCCATAACTACTCCAATCTTGTTTTTATTTGGTAGCCGGTTATTGGCGTGGCCCGGAGGCGGTGGGTGCTTGTGGCTCCCGTGTTGTTATGGGTACGGATTGGTAGTGAGGACACTGGCCGGCGTGCGGCGGGGGATCGCCCCGCCCGCAGGCCGGCTTCCGGTCGAGGCCGGGGGCGCGTCAGTCCTGATAGGCCTCCATCGGTGGGCACGAGCAGACCAGGTTGCGGTCGCCGTAGACGTTGTCGACACGGGCCACGGGCGGCCAATACTTGCTGTCCACCGCGGTCTTGCCGGGGTACACCGCCTGCTCGCGGCTGTAGGGGTGCGACCACTGGCCGGCCAGTTCCGCCGCGGTATGCGGCGCGTTGGTCAGCGGGTTGTCGGTGCTGTCCAGCTCGCCGTTTTCCACCGCGCGGATTTCCTCGCGGATGGCGATCATGGCGTCGATGAAGCGATCCAGCTCCTCCTTCGACTCGCTCTCGGTCGGCTCGATCATCAGCGTGCCGGCCACCGGGAAGGACATGGTCGGCGCGTGGAAGCCGAAGTCGATCAGGCGCTTGGCCACGTCGTCCACCGAGATACCGCTGCTGTCCTTCAGCGGGCGCAGGTCGAGGATGCACTCGTGCGCCACCAGGCCGTTGCCGCCGGTGTAGAGCACCGGGTAGTGCTCCTCCAGGCGCCGGGCGATGTAGTTGGCGTTGAGGATCGCCATCAGCGAGGCCTGCCGCAGGCCTTCACCGCCCATCATGCTGATGTACATCCAGGTGATCGGCAGGATGCTGGCGCTGCCGAACGGCGCGGCGCAGACAGCACCGTCCTTGCGCTCCATCCGATCATGCCCCGGCAGGAACGGCGCCAGATGCGCCTTCACACCGATCGGGCCGACGCCCGGGCCGCCGCCGCCGTGCGGAATGCAGAAGGTCTTGTGCAGGTTCAGGTGCGATACGTCGCCGCCGAACTGCCCCGGCGCGCACAGGCCGACCATCGCGTTCATGTTGGCGCCGTCGATGTAAACCTGGCCGCCGTGCTGGTGAACGATGGCGCAGATCTCGCGGATGCCTTCCTCGAACACACCGTGGGTTGAGGGGTAGGTGATCATCAGCGCGGCGAGCTGAGCCGCGTGCTGCTCGGCCTTGGCGCGCAGGTCGCCGATATCGACGTTGCCGCGGCTGTCACAGGCCACCACCACCACGCGCATGCCGGCCATGTTGGCGGTCGCCGGGTTGGTGCCGTGCGCCGAGGAGGGGATCAGACAGACGTCGCGCTGGTCGTCGCCGCGGCTCTGGTGATAGGCGCGGATCGCCAGCAGGCCGGCATATTCGCCCTGCGAGCCGGCGTTGGGCTGCAGCGAGACGGCGTCGTAGCCGGTGGCGGCGCAGAGCATGCGCTCCAGGTCGTCGGTCAGCTGGCGGTAGCCCTGGCTCTGCTCGGCCGGCGCGAACGGATGCTGGTTGCCGAATTCCGGCCAGGTGATCGGGATCATCTCGCTGGCGGCGTTGAGCTTCATGGTGCACGAGCCCAGCGGGATCATCGCGCGATCCAGCGCCAGGTCCTTGTCCGAGAGCTTGCGCAGGTAGCGCATCAGCTCGGTTTCGGAGTGGTAGCGGTTGAATACCGGGTGCTGCAGGATCGCCGACTGACGCAGCAGGTCCTGCGGCAGTTTGGTCGCGCTGCTGGCCAGCGCATCGAAGCTCGGCAGGCTCTGGCCCGGCTCGGCGAAGACTTCCCACAGACGCTCGACCGCAATGCGATCGGTGGTTTCGTCCAGCGACAGGCCGATGCGCCCGGCATCCACTTCGCGCAGGTTGATGCGCATGTCGCGCGCCTGACGGTGCAGTTGCGCGGTGCGCTCGCCCGTGGCGAGGGTGAGGGTGTCGAAGAAGCTCTGCTGCTCGACGGTAACGCCCAGCGCGCGCAGGCCCTCGGCGAGGATCACGGTCAGCTGGTGCACCCGCCGGGCGATCTGCGTCAGGCCGCGCGGGCCGTGGTAGACGGCGTACATGCTGGCGATGTTGGCCAGCAGTACCTGCGCGGTGCAGATGTTGCTGGTGGCCTTCTCGCGGCGGATGTGCTGTTCGCGGGTCTGCATGGCCAGGCGCAGCGCCGGCTTGCCGTGGCGATCTACCGAGAGGCCGACCAGCCGGCCCGGCATGTCGCGCTTGAAGGTGTCGCGGGTGGCGAAGTAGGCGGCATGCGGACCGCCGAAGCCCAGCGGCACACCGAAGCGCTGCGCGCTGCCGAGCGCGACGTCGGCGCCGAATTCGCCGGGCGGGGTGAGCAGGCACAGCGCCAGCAGGTCGGCGGCGACCGCCACCAGCGCCTTGGCTTCATGGAAGCGCGCGACCAGTGCGCGGTAGTCGAAGATGTCGCCGTTGCTCGCTGGATACTGCAGCAGGGCGCCGAAATAGACGCTGACATCGTCCAGCTCGCGCTCGTCGCCGACCACCACTTCGATGCCCAGCGGCTCGGCGCGGGTGCGCAGCACGTCGAGGGTCTGCGGGTGGCAGTGCTGCGAGGCGAAGAACGCCTTGGCGGCCTTGTTCTTCGACAGGCGCTGGCAGAAGGTCATGGCCTCGGCGGCGGCGGTCGCCTCGTCGAGCAGCGAGGCGTTGGCGATCTCCATGCCGGTGAGGTCGCTGATCAGCGTCTGGAAATTCAGCAGCGCCTCTAGGCGGCCCTGGGAGATTTCCGGCTGATAAGGCGTGTAGGCGGTGTACCAGGCCGGGTTTTCCAGCAGGTTGCGCAGGATCGGCGCCGGCGTGTGGGTGCCGTAGTAACCCTGGCCGATATGGCTGGCGAACTGCTGGTTCTGTGCGGCGATGGCCTTGAGCCGGGCCAGGGCCTGAGCTTCGCCGAGGCCGGCGCTCAGCTCGAGCACGCTGGTGTCCTTGATGCTGTCGGGGATCACGCTGGCACCGAGCGCCTCCAGCGAGTCATAGCCCAGCTGCTGCAGCATGGCAGCGGTATCGGCCGCACGCGGGCCGATGTGACGACCAACGAATTCGTTGGCGGTATCGAGGGGGAAAGGCTTGTTCATCGGGCCTCCTCAGACATCGTCGCTGGCGTTGAGCAGACGGTCGTAGGCGGCCTGGTCGAGCAGATCGGCCACGGCGCTGGCGTCTTGCGGGCGGAAGCGGAAGAACCAGCCATCCTGCAGCGGCGAGCTGTTGACCAGCTCCGGGCTGGCTTCCAGCGCGGGGTTGACCTCGACGATCTCGCCTTGCAGCGGCATGGCGATATTGCTGGCGGCCTTCACCGACTCCAGTACCGCGACCTCGTCCCCGGCGGCGTATTCCTGCAGCTCTGGCAACTGCACGAAGACCACGTCCCCCAGCGCTTCCTGGGCGAACGGTGTGATACCCACGGTGACCAGGCCGTCGCTATCCAGTCGCAGCCATTCGTGATCGGCCGTAAAACGCAATTCGCTCATGGGTGAACTCCTGACTCTTGTTAGGGGCCCGCGACAATCCGCAGCGGGTGGGAAGGCTCGTGCTTTGCAGCGAGCGATTACCCCGATCAGAGCAAGGACAATGCCTGATTTGAAATATCCTTATAAATCAGTTGGTTGGCTAATTCGAAAGTGAGTCAGCGTGATTGCGCTGGAGCGATTTCGTTACGGCTGAGGCGGCGTAGCGCACGCCAGCGTGCGCAATCGGTCGCTTTGATGGCGTGTAACGATTTCATTCCGTTTGTAGCGAAATCGAAACGGCTGCCGAATCAACGCAGCATGGCGCTGAGCAGGGCGATTCGCGAGCGCTTACCGGGAGGGAATGCCGTACTTGCGCAGACGCATGGCGATGGCCGTGTGCGAGGTGCGCAGGCGCGTAGCCAGCAGGCGGCTGGAGGGGTAGCTGGCGTAGAGCGTTTCCAGCAGTTCACGCTCGAACTGGCTGACCGCTTCGCTGAGGCTGCCGACTTCCTCGGTGGGCACGGCGGTGGTGGTGCAGGCGATGTCCAGATCGCTGATTTCCACCGCGCTGCCTTCGCAGATTGCCGCGGCGCGGAAGATCACGTTCTGCAATTGCCGCACGTTGCCCGGCCATTGGTTGGCCAGCAGCGCCGGATAGGTGGCCGGCACCAGGCGGCAGGGTGTGCGGCGAATCTGCGCGCAGGCCTGTTCGAGGAAGTGCCGGGCCAGCTGCAGGATGTCCTCGCCACGCTCGCGCAGCGGTGGCACGGCGAGGGTGAGCACGTTGAGGCGGTAGAACAGGTCTTCGCGGAAATGGCCTTCATCGACCATGCGCTGCAGGTCGCGGTGCGTGGCGCTGAGGATGCGCACGTCCACGCGGATCTCGCGCTCGCCGCCGACGCGACGGAAGCTGCCGTCGCTGAGAAAGCGCAGCAGCTTGGCCTGCAGATAGGGCGACATCTCGCCAATCTCGTCGAGAAATACCGTGCCCTGGTGCGCCAGCTCCAGCAGCCCCGGCTTGCCGCCGCGTTGGGCGCCGGTGAAGGCGCCGGGCGCATAGCCGAACAGCTCGCTTTCGGCGAGGTTTTCCGGCAGAGCCGCGCAGTTCAGCGCGAGGAAGGGCGCGTTGCGCCGCGCGCTCAGCGTGTGGCAGGCACGCGCCACCAGCTCCTTGCCGGTGCCGGTTTCACCCTGGATCAGCAGCGGCGCATCCAGGCTGGCGACACGCAGTACGCGGGCCTTGAGGGTGCGCAGCGGCGGCGAATCGCCGAGCAGCGCATCCAGGCCTTCGGCGTGGTCATGGTGCAGCGCTGCCAGGCGGCCGCCGATACGGTTCGGTGTGTAGAGCGTCAGCAGCGCGCCGGCCAGCTGGTGCGCGCCCGGCAGGTCGGGATCGCTGATCGGCATGGCGTCGAGCAGCAGCGACTGGCCTTCGAGCGTGACCTCATGCATCGGCAGACGAAAGCCATGCGCCACCAGATTGCTGTGCAACTGCGCATCGCCGAACAGCGCGCTCAGCGGCTGGCCCTGCGGATCATGGCCGGTCAGCTCGATCAGCGCCGGGTTGGCCAGCAACACCTGGCCGCTGGCATTCACCGCCAGCACCGGATCGGGCATGGCGGCGAGCAGTGCGTAGAGCTGCAGGTTGCGTTGCTGGCCCGGCAGGAGGTCGACCACCTCGACCGCCCGTACGCCCCGCACGTTGAACAGCGCCTCGCGCAGTTCTTCGAGTACATCGGCGCTGAGCGCGGGCGCGTCGATATAGACATGCGGCGGAATCATCTCCACGGCATCGAGGTTGAGGTTGCGCCCGCCGAGCAGCGCAAGAACTTCCTGGGTGATGCCGACGCGATCGATGAAGGTGACGTGGATGCGCATGGGTGAGCCGGGGCGATTGCGGGAGAGGGCAAGTATGCCGCTATTCGCCGCCGCTCACACGCGGGCGAGCGGGGCGCTATTTCGACAGGAAGGTCGGCTCGGTCAGGGGCAGCGACTCGGCCTCCAGGCCCAGGCGCTGCGCGTCGGACAGATCGCGAACCACCTCGCGGGCGGCCATCCCGGCGTTGGCGCGGTATTCGCTCGGAGTGCAGCCGACGAGCTGTTTGAACGCCCGGGCGAAGTAGGACGGATCGCGAAAGCCCGCCTCGTAACCGATGGTGGTGATGGACATCCGGCTGTTGTCGAGCCGGTCCTTGGCCAGCTCCAGACGCTTGCTCAGCACGTATTCCTGGTAGCACACGCCGTGCACGTCCTTGAACAGGCGGCTGAAGCGCGAGGGGGTCATGCCGCACAGCTGCGCCAGGTCTCGCTGGTCGATGTTCTCGCACAGGTGCTGGTCGATGTAGTGCAGCGCGCGGGCGAGCGACTGGTGTTTCTGGTGATCGGCAGTCAGACGGATGCTGGCCGGCAGGTCAGGGAAGTGCTCGCTGGGCATCTTGCGCTTGCCGCCTTCTGGCTGCTGGCGCAGCTCGCACAGCGCTTGCAGCGCCTGACGATAGCGCTGCAGCTCGGCGGTGGGCAGCGGCAGCGTGAGGTATTCCCAGACGCCCGAGCGCATCGCCCACACCGCCAGCTCCTCGGAGTGCTGCACGGTGAACATGGTGATCGGAATCGACGGCGCGGCGCGCTTGACCTGCTGCAGCTGGTTCAGGCCGAGCACGTCGGGGCGATCGTAGTGCATGCAGATCATGTCGATCAGGCGGTTGTGCGGGCTCGCGACAAGGCTGTGGCTCTGTAGCAGACGGCATTCGGCGAACGGGGTGAACTGTTGCATCAGCGTCGCGGTACTGCGGTCGTGTGACAGGTCGAGCCAGAGCAACAAAGGAAGGGTGGGCGAGTTTGACTTCTGCACAGACTCAGCTCTTGGTTGTACTTGTTCGCAGAGAGTATTGGCGATGCGCCATCAGTCGCTAGGAATCGCTTCTGCTAAGCGCTGCGCTAGATGGCTATTTGCCGTTATGAGTGTGCGAACGCTTCCCTTCCGCCCCGCCAACGTCGCCCGAGGGCGCCAACCAGAGCGTTTGCGGCGTCTGGAAATTGAGTGCTAGCGACCCGCAACGGAGTCCTAACCGCGTAGTGGCACTCTGACTATCTTCCACCTCGAGCGGCGCACGAAGCGTCGCCAGCTGTTGAACCGACATTCCTCAGTGAGGTGAGCGAAATGACCATTCAAACGATCAAGCGCGCAGTGCTGAAGTTCGCGAAGGACGAAGACGGCCTGACCATCGTGGAGTATGCGGTGGCGGGTGGGTTGATAACGGTGGCGGTGGTGGCGGCGTTCGGACTGTTGGGTGGCCAGGTGGATACCACAATCAGAGCGCTGTGTGCGGCTGTCAAAGGTAGTGCGTGCAGTTAACTCCTGGGCGCCGCCACGATGTCCATGGTCGAGATATTCCCAATGATCGCCCTGTTTGGGCTACTCGGGATCGCAGTCATCAGCGACCTGCGCCACCACCGCATCCCCAACCTGTTGATCCTGAGCGGTTTGGCGCTGGGGCTGGCCGGGCAGCTGTTCAGCGGGGGGCTGGACGGGCTGGGGCAGGGGCTGCTGGGGGGATTGATCGGCTTCGGGCTGTTTCTGCTGCTGTACGCCGTGGGCGGTATGGCGGCCGGTGATGTGAAGCTGATGGGGATGGTCGGGGTGTTCCTGACGCCCGCACAGGCGCTGGGGGCGACCGCCGCCAGCCTGATGGCCGGCGGCCTGTGCGGGCTGGCTCTGGTGGTCTGGCGCGGGCAGTTGCGCCAGACGCTGGGGCGATACGGACTGATGCTGCGCACCCAGACCTACCTCGCCGCAGTGCCGGGCGAGGTCGCCGGCCAGCCGTTTCCGTACGCCATCGCAATTCTGCTGGGCACGCTCGCCAGCAGCCTGTGGTTCCACTTCAACTAGCGCGGGAGGCCGCCATGTACGCCGTCAGCGATAGCGATGCCTACCCGAGCGAGCGTGAAACGGTGCAGCGTCTGGCGCCGCAGCCGCGCACCATCGCCGAGACCGGGCTGAGCGACCAGCTGCTCGTCGATCTGCTGTGCAAGCACCTGCACGAAGGCGGCGCGCTGGACATGGCGCGGCTGGTCGACCGGCTGGCATTGCCCGGCACCGTGCTGGAGGAAGTGCTGGGCCTGCTGCGCAAGGATGGCCGCATCGAGGTGCTCGGCCAGCACAACGGTCAGGCGCTGCGCTACAGCCTGACCGAACGCGGCCGTAACGCCGCGCGCGATGCGCTGGATCGCGGCGGCTACATCGGTGCCGCGCCGTTTCCGGTGAGTACCTATCGCTCGCTGGTCAAGCTGCAGACCGTCCACCACGCACGAATCGACGCCGAGAAGATGCGCGCGGCCTATAGCGGCGTCGTGCTCGCCGGCGAATTGCTCGACCAGCTCGGCGTGGCGGTGAATTCCGGCCGCGCGATCATGATCTACGGCCCGGCCGGTACCGGTAAGACCTACATCAGCGGCCGCCTGATACGGCTGTTCAGCGAAGCGATCTGGGTGCCGCACGCCATCGCCGTCAACGATGCGGTGGTGGAAATCTACGACCCGCAGATTCACCAGCGTCTGGATGAACCCGGACAGAACAACCTGCTGCTCAACGAAGGCATCGACCGACGCCTGCTGTGCTGCATGCGCCCGCTGGTGGCCTGCGGTGGCGAGTTGAGCATGGAACAGCTGGACGTGCGCTACGACCCGCTGAGCCGGCGCTTCCTGGCGCCGCTGCAGCTCAAGGCGAGCAACGGCCTGTTCATCATCGACGACCTCGGGCGCCAGCGCATGCCGCCGGCCGAGCTGTTCAATCGCTGGATCGTGCCGATGGAGGAAAAGCGTGACTTCCTCAACCTCGGCGGCGGCCGCCAGTGCGTGTTGCCGTTCGACCTGATCCTGGTGTTCTCCACCAACCTCAATCCGCTGGAACTGGCCGACGAGGCCTTCCTGCGGCGCATCGGCTACAAGCTGCGCTTCAGCTACCTCAAGCCCTCGGAATACCAGGGCATCTGGCGCCAGGAGAGCGAGCGCCTGGGGATCGACTTCGATCCGCAGCTGCTGCGCTACGTCCTGCGCGAACTCTACGAGGCCGAAGGCATGCCGCTGGTGCCCTGTCACCCGCGTGACCTACTGGGCATGGCGCTCGATCGCCAGCGCTACGTCGGCGCCAGCGGCCCGCTGACCCCGGACGACCTGCACTGGGCCTGGCAAAACTACTTCGTTCAGCTCGATTACCTCGAATAAGGAGATGCAGACATGGGCTCACGTACCCTCACGCTGATCGCGCTGTCGCTGCTGCTCGGTCTGGGCGCGGTCTGGATGGCCAACAACTGGCTGAGCGCCCGGCTCGACGCCGGCACCGCCGACAACACCCAGAACGTGGTAGTGGCCACCACCGAGATTCCCTTCGGGCAGATGGTCGAGGCTCAGCAAGTGACCCTGGTGCGCATGCCCAAGGGCACCGTGCCGGACGACTCCTTCGCGACCACCGAGGAGGTGATCGGCAAGATCGCCACCTTCGGCATGCTGCGCGGCGATGTGCTGCGCGGCGCGCGGCTGGCCGAGCACCTGGGCGGCAGCACGCTGGCCTCGCTGATCGCCACCGACAAGCGCGCGGTGTCGGTGCGCGTCGACGACGTGGTAGGGGTGGGCGGCTTCCTCCTGCCGGGCAACCGGGTCGATGTACTGGCCACCAAGCGCAAGGGCAGCGGCGATGAAGCCGAGGCCAAGACCATCCTCGAAGACCTGCGCGTGCTGGCCGTCGACCAGACCGCCAGCACCGACAAGACCCAGCCGGTGGTGGTGCGCGCGGTCACGCTGGAAATGACTTCCGAGGAAGCCGAAGAGCTGGTCAAGGCCATGACCGAAGGGCGCCTGCAACTGGCGCTGCGCAACCCGCTGGATAACCAGAAGAAACCCGTCGCCGCCGCGCCGGCCGCGGCTCCCGTGGCCGTGGCGCCGAAACCGGTGGTGCGCCGCCGCGCGCCGGCCGATAGCGGCGTGACGATCATTCGCGGCACCGAGGTGAACATGACGAAGGTGGGCCTGTAGGCCACCACCGCCAGCGACGCGCGGCCGCGACGGCCTGACATGCAAGGAGAGGGGCTATGAAGAACATGCGCAGAGTGGGGGCTCTGGCCCTGATGCTGGGTAGTCTGGCGATGCTGTCCGGGCTGGCGGGCGCCGAAACCGTGCCGGCAGTACGCGCCACGCCGGCGGCCAATATCAGCGACGTGCAGGTGCCGGTCTACAAATCGCGGGTGCTGACCACGCGCACGGCGGTCAAGCGCATCTCGGTGGGCAACCCGGCGATTGCCGACATTCTCATCACCAGCCCGACGCAGCTGTACCTGCTCGGGCGCTCGCTCGGCAGCACCAACGTGCTGCTGTGGGACGGCAACAACCGGCTGATCGACAGCCTCGATCTGGAAGTGGTGCACGACCTGAGCGGGCTGAAAGGCAAGCTGCATCAGGTGCTGCCCAACGAGCCCATCGAGGTGTTCAGCGCTCAGGGAACGCTCGTGCTGCGCGGCCAGGTGAGCAATGCGGCAGCGATGGACAGCGCGTTGAAGCTGGCTGAGAGCTACGCCCAGCAGGCCACCAAGGACAACAAGCAGGGCGCGCCAGCCGGCGCCGCGGCGGAGCAGCCGATGCCGCTGATCAATCTGATGAGCGTCGGCGGCAGCCAGCAGGTGATGCTGGAGGTGAAGGTCGCCGAGATGCAGCGCAACCTGTTCAAGAACCTCAACGTGCGCTTCAACGCATTGGACTTCGGCTCGTCCGGGCGCTGGTCGGGCGGCGGTTTCAACAATGGTGACGGCCTGGGCTTCGATAAAGACGGCCTAGTCAACCCGACCACGCTGTTCGGCGACGGCACCGGCATCTTCGGCCAGTTCCTCTCGGACAACTTCCTCTTCAACGTGGTGCTCGAAGCGGCCAAGGACAACGGCTCGGCCAAGGTACTCGCCGAGCCGACGCTGACCACCCTGACCGGGCAGCAGGCGGAGTTCATTTCCGGTGGCGAATTCCCGGTGCCGATCACCGAGGACGACGGCATCACCATCGAGTTCAAGGAATTCGGCGTCGGCGTGAAGTTCCTCCCGGTGGTGCTGGATTCCGGGCGGATCAACCTCAACCTCAACGTATCGGTCAGCGAACTTTCCAATGCCAACTCGCTGGTACTCGACACTGGGCTGGAAAGCATCCTCGGCAACGGCGTCAACCAGGTCATTCCGTCGCTGACCAAGCGCAGCGCGCAGTCCACCGTCGAGCTGGGCAACGGCCAGACCATCGCCATCGCCGGCCTGATCAGCGAGAACACCCGCGACTTCGTCAGCCGCTTCCCCGGCCTGGGCGATGTGCCGGTGCTGGGCCAGCTGTTCCGCAGCCAGCAGTTCATCCACGGCGAAACCGAACTGGTGATCCTGGTCACGCCGCACCTGGCCAAGCCGGTGGATGCGGGATGCGCGCACGGTACGCCTGCCGACCGAGCATTTCGTCGAACCCAGCGACGCCGAGTTCTACCTGCTCGGCAAGACCAAGGGCAGCACGCCGGGCCGCGCGGTGCCGGTGAGCCTGGGTATCAGCGAAGGCCGCTTCGGCCACGACCTCAAGTAACGGAGCCGCCACCATGAAAACCATCGTTCCGCTGTGCCTGTTCGCTCTGCTGGCCGGTTGCATTCCCTATCAGGAAGGCCGCGTCGGCCCGCTCGGCAGCTCGGTCAACGCCACGCTCTACCAGCAGATCGCCGACCAGCAGACCGCCGCCAACCCGGGTACGACGCTGCCGGCAACCGGCTTCGACGGCCCGCTGACCGAGCAGGTGCTCGACGGCTACCGTGACGTCACCGGCGATGCCCGGCAGGTCGCGCAGCCGATCCAGATCAACGTGGAAAACTGAGGTCGGCGCCATGCACGCCTCACGCGCAATGCACTCGCTACCCCGGCACCAGCGCGGCTCGGTCATGGCGCTGGTCGTCCTGGCGCTGGCCGCGATCCTGCTGATGGCAGCGCTGGCGCTGGATGGCAGCCACATGCTGGTCAACAAGACGCGCCTGCAGAACGCCGTGGACGCCGCCGCGCTGAGCGGCGCCAAGACGCTGCAGCAGGTCATGGGCTCGGGCAACGCCGGCACGCTGAGCCGCGATGCCGCACTCGACACCTTCCGGCGCAACGCCGAGGCGGCCGGCAACCGCGAGCTGGGCGAGGCGCTGCCGGCAACGCACCGACCATCGGCCCTGGCAACTTCCAGCTGATCCGCTTGGGCGACAGCAGCGGTGGCGCGGATGTGCGCGAGGCGCTGGCAGGCGGTATCGAGCAGTGCAATAGCGTCGGCGAGTCGGTGGAAACCGAGCCCGGCAACACGGTCGGCCCGGTGTCGCAGGGCTTCAACACGCGCTTCGGCGAGTACAGCGGCGCGCTGTCCAACAGCGCCGACCAGTATCCGCCCGATCTGGTCACCGATTACAGCTCGCCGCGCATGACCTACAACGACAGCACCGGCAAGGTCGAGCACCAGGGCCAGGAGGTCAGCTCCCGTGACGGCGACCTGAGTACGCCGAGCGCGGCGCTGCTGGATTACAACGACTGGCATCGGCGCGTGGCCGACTGCCCCAACGGTTGTCGCAGCGACGGCGTCTTCGAGCGGCGTGTGCTGAAGATCGTGGTCGGCAATTGCACCGGCAGTTCAGGCGGACAGACCTCGGTGCCGGTCCTGGGGTTCGGCTGCTTCTTCCTGGTCCAGCCGCTGCCGACCGGCGCCGGCAATCAGGCGCAGATCTTCGGCCAGTTCATCCGCGAATGCGAAGGCGACAACGTGCCGGACATTGATCCGGTGGACGACGGCGGCCCGCAGATCATCCAGCTGTACAAGACCTACATCGACAACAACCGCACGCCGAGCAGCGATTCGTGAGGAGGCGACCATGCACAGCCTGACGAACACCCGGACGCGCCAGCGCGGACTGGCGATGGTGGAATTCGCCATCGCGCTGCCGCTGCTGCTGCTCCTGCTGCTGGCCATCGGCGAAATGGGCCGCCTGCTGTACCAGTACAACAGCCTGCTGCAAGCCAGCCGCGACGCCAGCCGCTTCGTCGCCGGCCAGGCCTGGAACCGCACGCTCGGACGATTGGAACTGACCGACGAGTTGCGCGCCCAGGCCCGTGCGCTGGCCGTCTACGGTGTGCCGGTGGCGAGCGCCGGCAGCCAGCCGCTGGTCAGCGGACTGACCACCGCCCAGGTGACGGTGGGTGCGCAGGGGACCGATCACGTGCAGGTCAGCATCAGCTATGCGTTCCGCCCGATCATCGGCAACGGTCTGCCAGACGTCGGCTACGGTGCGAGCGTGCTGAGTTTTCCGCTGGTGGCCACCAGCGTGATGAGGGCGCTGTGATGAACGCCAGGCGCATGCGTGGGGTGTACGTGGTGGAGTTCGCCATCGTCGGGCTGCTGCTGTTCGTGCTGCTGTTCGGCGTGCTGGAAATGGGCCGGCTGTTCTTCACCGTCAACGCGCTCAACGAAACGGTGCGCCGCGGTGCGCGGCTGGCGGCGGTGTGCAACATCGACGATCCGCGCATCCTGCGCCGGGCGATCTTCAACGCGGCCGACGAAACGGGCGCCAGCAGCCTGATCGCCAACCTCGACAGCAGCGACCTGCGGCTGGTGTACCTGGACGCCAACGGCGCCGAGATCGCCCCGGCAGCCGCCGGCGGCTCGGGCTTCAGCAACATCCGCTACGTGCAGCTGCGCGTGGAGAACTTCACCTTCAACCTGCTGATTCCCGGCCTGGGCGGTGTGTTCACGCTGCCGCCGTTCTTTTCCACCCTGCCTCGCGAAAGCCTCGGCCGCCACGCCGAGCCTGATGTCATCCCGGAGATCACGCCATGCTGAATACACTCGAAATGCCCAGCGTCGCCGTGACCGGTCGGCAAACCCTGCGCATGTTGATCAGCAGCCGCGACGCTGCCGCGCTGACCCGCCTCAAGGCGCTGGTCCAGGAGCTTCCTGGCCTGGAAGTCAGCACCCGGCTGGTGAACAACGGCCACACCGATCCGCTGTACGGGCTGGAGCAGATGCCCGATGTGCTGCTGCTGCATGCCAGCCACCTGTGGCGCGAGGAACTGGGCGCGCTGCAGCAGCACCCGGCGCAGTTGCGACCGCCGCTGCTGGTGTGTGGCCCGCAGGACGATCGCGACTGCATGCGCCTGGCGATGCAGGCGGGCGCGCGGGATTTCTTCCCGGAGCCGGTGTTGGCGCACGAGCTGCTCGCCGCCATCGGGCGTATCTCGCTGGAGCTGCGTGACGGCCAGGCGTGCGGCGGCAAGGTGATCGCCATCATGAACGCCAAGGGCGGCTCCGGCGCCACCATGCTGGCCTGCAACCTGGCCCATGCGCTCAGCGCCCGCGGCCGGCGCACCTTGCTGCTGGACCTGGACCTGCAGTTCGGCAGCGTCGCGCATTGCCTGGACGTGCATCCGACGCACAGCCACATCGAGGTGCTGCAGCGCGTCAATGAACTGGACGGCATCGCGCTGCATGGCTTCTGCAGCCACTTCAGCCCGACGCTGGATGTGCTCGGCGGACGCGCCGGCGAGCTGTGCCTGACCCAGGACGTGCAGCTGGAGCAGCTGGAAAGCCTGCTCAGCCTGGCGCGCGGCAGCTATGACTGGGTGGTGGTGGACCTGCCGCGGCAGATCGACCACCTCACCGGCATCGCCCTGGAGCAGGCCGATCACGTTTACGTGGTGATGCAGCAGTCGCTCAGCCACCTCAAGGATGCCGCGCGGCTGGTGCGAATCCTGCGCGAAGACCTCGGCGTTGCCGGCGAGCGCCTGCAGGTGGTGGTCAATCGCTACGACAAGGCGGCACCGGTCAGCCTCAAGGACATTGCCGAGGCGCTGCGCTGCGGCGAACCGCAGAAGCTGCCGAACGACTACGCGGTAATCAGTGAAAGCCAGAACACCGGCGTGCCGCTGGAGCTGCACGCGCCGCGCGCGGCGCTGACCCAGAGCATCGCGCAGATGAGCCGCGAACTGCTCGGTGGCGAGGCCGTGGCGCCGGGGCTGCTCAAACGCACCTTTGGCCGATTCTTCGGGGGTTGATCATGCTCAGCGAACTGCGCAACCGCCTGCAGGCAGGCAAGCGAACCCCGCCCAGCGCACCGACGCCGCAAGCCGCGGCCGCAGCGGCGGAAAACCTCATGGCCTGGGAGAGTGCGACGGTCGAGCCGCCGTACGAGACCCGCAGCCAGCTCAATCCGATCGACGCCGAGTGGCGCGAGAAAATCTACCAGCAGCTGCTCAAGGTGATGGACCTGTCGCTGCTCGACTCCCTGGAACCGGCGGATGCGACCTGGCAGATCCGCGAAATCTGCCAGCGCCTGCTCGACGAGCATGCCGCGCCGGTGAGCGCCGCCGGGCGCCAGCAGATCATCAAGCAGATCACCGACGAGGTGCTCGGCCTCGGCCCGCTGGAACCGCTGCTGGCCGACGCCACGGTGTCGGACATCCTGGTCAACGGCCATGCCTCGGTCTACGTCGAACGCCACGGCAAGCTGCAGCGCACCGATGTGCGCTTTCGCGACGACCAGCACCTGCTCAACATCATCGATCGCATCGTGTCCAGTCTCGGCCGGCGCATCGACGAATCCTCGCCGCTGGTGGATGCGCGGTTGAAGGACGGCTCGCGGGTCAACGCGATCATCCCGCCGCTGGCCATCGACGGGCCGAGCATGTCGATCCGCCGCTTCGCCGTGGACCTGCTGAATGCCGAGAGCCTGGTGCAGATGGGCACGCTGACGCCGGCCATCGCCCTGGTGCTCAAGGCCATCGTGCGCGGGCGGATGAACGTGCTGGTGTCCGGCGGCACCGGCACCGGCAAGACCACCATGCTCAACGTGCTGTCGAGCTTCATCCCGCACAACGAACGGATCGTCACCATCGAGGACTCGGCCGAACTGCAGCTGCAGCAGCCGCACGTGGTGCGCCTGGAAACCCGGCCGCCGAACATCGAAGGGCGTGGCGAGGTGAACCAGCGCGAGCTGGTGCGCAACAGCCTGCGCATGCGCCCGGACCGCATCGTCATCGGCGAGGTGCGTGGCGCCGAGGCGCTGGACATGCTGGCGGCGATGAACACC